>JAESFX010000130.1_pt1 | contig 85117 bp, 71 predicted proteins | sample 9269501 | NCBI WGS metagenome assembly JAESFX01 (sample SAMN14515570, study PRJNA621655) | algae metagenome | isolation source: Desmonostoc geniculatum HA4340-LM1 and co-occurring heterotrophs from cave... | place: USA: Maniniholo cave, Kauai, Hawaii | collected 2009-07-28
TTTGTCTGGATTTCCTTGGATAAAATCTATCAATTCTTTCATTGCTCAATTATGCATCTTATTTATACTAATTAGACCAGCTTATCGTTATGTGTAATTTTTCACAACTGATTTAGGATTGCTATATTAGCTATATAGTTAGGATGAAAAGCGCTAATGTCTTTGCTGAGTATGCCAGACTTGACCATCCAATCTTGCTCTCCGGCAGTCTGAAAATATTGCGAGTTAAAAACACTCATCTCCAAGGTTCTCAGCAGAGTCATCCGCCAGTCAACCTCGCTTTCAAAGAAAGGCAATGATGATTCAGTTTCTCCATCACCTACAGGAGATTCTGTCACTATTGCCTTAAATTCTTTAGCATTTATGGGCGTGAGATATAGTTCAAAAGTTTCCACCGAGCTGCTTCCTTACTTCTACTGAAAACGACTCACTTAAGACTCCAAACCCGGATCAACAGGGCCTTTTGTGAGGCCTTCCACACTGGTTTTCAGAAATTCCTGCCAACGTTCCGGATAAAGATTTTTGTAAATTCCTAATAATTGTTCTTTTTTCAACAGGGGAGATAAGGTAACTTTCACTTTCTGTACATCATCTCGACTAGCTGCCCCTCCAGCTTCAAGAACATAGACTTTAACTCCTCCCTTTACGTCCTTTTTTACTGTTACTTGTAGCTCCAACTCTACAGAATCTACGCTAAAAAGAGGAACGTCGGTTTCTTTATTTGGAGAGGCAGGGATAGCGGAAGCAAGCAGTTCTTGCTTGACTTTTTGAATTAGTTCCGTAAGTCCTATAGGATTTTCGTTAGACATTGAAATTTTATCTCCGTAAATGTATCCAATATTATTTGAATTTGTCAATATTAACACATGAAAATAAGCGATTAAACTCAGGGGAATCACTTAATGTAATAATTTTGGCGATGCCTATGGCGGCAAGCTACGCACCGCTTGTGAGAAATGCGGTTAGGGACTTGCGTAAAAATAAAGTACCAGTAAACCGAGTTTCGACTTACCTCGGCTCCGCTCGGCACGAGTCGCTCAACTCTCGATGCCTGAGGGTTGAGCGCAGTCGAAACCTGTCTGGTTGGGATACTATTAACCCGCAGATCCCTTACAGCCTATTTCAGGTAAATTAAGTACACGGGTAGGGGCACAACATGTTGTGCCCCTACGATTATCTGTACCTCACGCCTGTTGCAATCTGCTGTAAATTTATCTGTGGTCAACTATTTTTTTCTGTAGTTTACCCATGCGAGAACTAGTACAGCGCGGCGTAAATAAACCACCCATTCCAAATTAATGAAACCCTTACGGTACAGTAATTACGAATTACGAATTACGAATTACGAATTCCGCCTTGCGGTACTAGGCAGATTTCTTATTTTCGTCTGATGTCTGCCCTGCACTACCTTTCAAGCGAGTCAACCTGCTTTTGCGTACACGTTCGCTGTCACGAACGCCACCTGCTACTTCATATTCGCTGCTGTCTGTGCCATACTTAAAACCAACTCCCTTCAGCATCTTATCAGAAAGTTTACTTAACTTTTTTTCCATTTGATCGATTTTAGTTTTCGTAGAGTCAACCACAGCTAAAGCGTTGTTATAAGTATCAAGCATAGTGCGAAACTCCTCAATTGATTGAGTCAGATTTTCCAAATCGCAACTATTACCAAAATCCATGTTTGAATCAATTGCTTTGAATCCAGACGTTCTCAATTCAGCTTTTTCTAGTATCCGCGATGTCCGCTTTGTACGAGGCATGGATGTACTCCTTGAAGATATTTATAAAACTAGCTTGCCTCAGTTCATCTGTATTCTGTATCAGAAAAACTCGCAAATAATTATATTTTTTTTCCTAATATTTATAGGTAATTGCAGTGATTTTGCTGAAGTCTAGGACTAGATGCTGATTTTGATAGAGATAATATATTTCAACTTTATACAAGCTTCAGTTTATTCACGATCGCTTTCATGTTGATGACTAATATTGTAATGTTGCTGACTGATATCGTAATGTTTGATGACTAATGTCGTAATATTACTCACTAATATCGTAATGTTGGTGACTAATATTGTAATGTTAGTGACTAATGTCGTAATGTTTGATGACTAATGTCGTAATATTACTCACTAATATCGTAATGTTGGTGACTAATGTCGTAATGTTTTGGCAATTGCTTAAGTCAGATTGACAGTAATAGTCATCTGCCTTGGTAATTAATTCCTAATATTCTTTAGGATAACACTGCATGAGTGGGCGATCGCTGCGATCGTGAGTTAGGCGAATCAGATTGCTGCAACGCGCCGTCAACAATTTTAAGGTGCGTTATACCGTTTCACTTTAATTATGATACAAATACGTTGGTAGGGGCACAGCCATGTTCCCTACGCGAAATCTATATCTATCAGGCTTTTAGTGAAATGGTATTAGCCTACGGCGTAACGCACACTATAGGAACTTCCAGAAAATAAATTATCCCAAATTGTTTGTACATTTTTCGGATATCACAGCTGTGCATAGGTGTCAACTTAACGTGAAACCCTTGTCCCACACACGTTTTACCCCCCTTAATCCCCCCTTGGAAAGGGGGGAAAAAGGAATTTAGTTCCCTCCCCTTTACAAGGGGAGGGTTAGGGTGGGGTAAAGCGTATGTGGGACAAGCCTTTAAGCTTAAGTTGACACCTATGACAGCTGTGCTACCCTACTGGGATGGAATATTTTTTTCCTTGGAAGTCCCATATCTACTGATTTTAAGAATGGAAAGGACAACCACCACTGGTTAATTTTTGCAGAAAAGCATTGTTATCAAAATAATGCTCTAAAGACTCAATCTTCAAATCATCAGTGACACGAGCAATACTAACTCCTACTACTTCTATTGTTTCTCCAGTAGGTGCATAGTTTTTATAGGAACCATTAAATGTTCCCCAATGTCGCCACTTAAAGGTAACATTAGGCGGTCCGGAAAGCACTTCTGTTAATTCCCAAAGAAAGCCATTAGGAAAGGCTGTATGAAAAATTTCAGTTGAAGATTCAAAGGTTTCAGATTTGGAGCTATACTGCTCGCTTTCACCGAGAAATAAGTTATAAGTACCTTGTTCTACAACATCTTGAACATTATATTGTTCTTTGCCGTTGCTACTCATTTTAAACTTATCAGTAACAATGGAAAGCCATTGTTGGGGATTAGATTTATGAGAAGCTTCCATTTCAAAAGTGCGGACTAAATTTTGAGCGATCGCTTCTAAAGAACCTTCGGGATGCTGAAATTTCCTCTCTCGATGGAGAACTTCATTCGTAACTGAGTAATCTGGACGTTTTCCTTCTCGCCACTGTACTTCTTCATCATGAGCAATAACTATATCTCTATCTTGTACCCAAAGTGGCAATTCTGTAGTTTTTTCACTAACCATATAATACAAGTTGCTTGATAATTAACATCATTTTTCAGAATAAGATTTTCTGGATGTTAGGTAAATCACAAAATATACAAAGTAAAAAATATTAATAATTAACTTATATTAATTCTGTATGAAGATGCACATAACAAGACCCCCTTGTAGTCCCCCCAAAGCATCGGCTACCGTGTATACACAAGTTAGTAAGGGCACGGCAGTGTTCCCTACGAGAAATCTATCTTTATCAAGGTTTTCGTGAAATGGTATTACGCATTGACAGGAAATACCAAACATGGGTGATTCAAAAACCACATCTTTCGTAGGGAACACTGCTGTGCCCTTTATTGAGTTTTTACACTTTCTGTGCAGATACTCCTTGTGGTTTTTCTTGAGTTTGCAATGCTGCATACAACCTATTTAGGGCATTTACATAAGCTTGCGCTGATGCCACGATGATGTCTGTGTTCGCCGCATGACCAGAAAATACTCTAGATTCATAACGTAAACGAATTGTCACTTCGCCTATAGCATCAATACCTGCTGTGACTGATTGCACAGAAAACTCGATCAATTCGTTGGGCACATTCACCACACGATTGATTGCTTTGTAAACTGCATCCACTGGCCCAGTACCGATCGCTGCATCGGTTAATTCTTCACCTTCTGGGGTACGTAAAGTGACTGTAGCAGTGGGTTTGGCGTTGCTACCGCAGGAAACTTGCACCAACTCTACCCGGAACAAATCCGGCGCTTGTTGGATTTCATCGTTGACGATCGCTTCTAAATCGCGATCGGATATTTCTTTCTTTTTATCTGCAACTTCTTTGAATCTAACGAATGCTTTATTTAATTCGCTATCCGACAATTCAAAGCCCAATTCTTTTAACCGAGTGCGAAAAGCATTTCTCCCTGAATGTTTGCCCAAAACTATTTGATTGTCTGTCAAGCCAATCAATTGGGCATCCATAATTTCGTAGGTGAGTTTATTTTTTAATACCCCATCTTGGTGAATGCCAGATTCATGGGCAAAGGCATTTGCCCCAACGATCGCTTTGTTTGGTTGGACTAGCATTCCTGTCAAATTAGAAACTAAGCGTGAAGTTCTGTAAATTTCACGGGTGTCAATATTTGTCAGGGGTTCTTGAGATTCCTCTGGTCTGCCAACATAGGGATTAAAATATTGTCGTCGCACATGCAACGCCATCACTAATTCTTCTAGTGATGCATTTCCAGCGCGTTCGCCAATGCCATTAATCGTACATTCTAGTTGCCGTGCGCCATTTTTGACGGCTTCTAAAAAGTTGGCAACTGCCAAGCCTAAATCATTATGACCGTGAACGGAAATAATCGCTTGGTCGATGTTGGGGACATTTTCTTTAATGCCTTTAATAATTGCCCCAAATTCACTAGGTGTGGTGTAACCAACTGTGTCGGGAATGTTAACTGTTGTTGCACCAGCGGCGATGGCAGCTTCTAAGACTTGGTACAGAAATTCCGGATCGGAACGGGCTGCATCCATCGGCGAAAATTCCACATCTGCCATGAAGGATTTAGCATAAGCTACCATTTCTTGGGCGATCGCTAATACTTCTGCCCGTGACTTCCGCAGCTGATATTCTAAATGAATATCTGAAGTCGAAATAAATGTGTGAATTCTCCCATGAACTGCTGGTTTTAATGCTTCAGCAGCAGCTTCAATATCTCCTTTAATCGCCCTTGCCAAACTACAAATTACAGGACCATTTTCTGTCCCCACAATTTGGGCAATCTTGCTAACTGCTTCAAAATCTCCGGGACTGGCAAAGGCAAACCCTGCTTCAATGATATCGACACCCAGTCGTGCCAATTGCTTGGCAATGACTAACTTTTCGTCTATGTTCAGGGTTGCTCCTGGACACTGCTCTCCATCTCGCAGTGTCGTATCAAAAATCAAGATTCTATCGGTTTTAGTTGTCATTTGCGCTTTGTTGTTTAGTTTTTACTTTTGGCTCAAAATATCTTCAAACTTAGTTTTTCTTTTACTTTTACCCTTGTAAATACTTGTTAAGTCTACTAAGCATCAGTTTTTTCTATTTGATCTCTGATATCATTTAAATCTATATATCTATCCGTGGCATTTCGTAGTTCTCTCGCAATCATTCCTTCTGTTGATACTACTGTAATATGTGTATTTTTGGAACGTAATAGTTCGATTGCTCGTTCAAAATCTCCATCACCACTAAATAATACCACTCGGTCATACTGGTCTACCGTATTAAACATATCTACAACAATTTCAATATCTAAATTTGCTTTTTGGGAGTAGCGACCAGAAGTATCGTCATAGTATTCTTTGAGAATTTTAGTTCGGACTGTATATCCCAGACTAATTAGAGCATCTCTAAAACCTCGTTGATCTTGTGGGTCTTTTAAGCCAGTGTACCAGAATGCATTGATTAATGTTGTTTCTGACTGCTCATGTTTGAAGTATTCTAAGACTCGTCGCGGGTCAAAAAACCACCCATTTTTTTGTTGAGCATAGAACATATTGTTTCCGTCTACAAAAATAGACAGACGATTCATTGGAGAACCCATACAAATTTACACCTAATAATATAAATGAATTTAGATGGAACAATAGATTATAGCAATTTTCAAATGCCTTGTTTGCTAATATCTATAAAGTAGCTCTCGATCTATAGCTCTGATGTTACCTCTTTCAAGGCATAAAAACGGCTGCAACATTAGAGTCGAGATCCTGGGTGCTAAGCCTTATTCACCTCCGCTACTGCAACAGCCACCCTGTAATCAAAATCTACCAATAAAATTGACCCAGTAACAGCATTCATAGCTGTATAACACTAAAGTTTACTCCTAAAGAGGTATGGCATCAGCTCAAGGGAGAATATAAGTTAACCCCTATCTATAGGTAAAGCTTTCAGTATCAGGACGCACTTTCTGGCGAATACCAATAGTTGCGCCAAAGACAGAAGACGGACTTGGAACAGTTTCGGGTATTGCACCCAGTTAAGAGCATACCTGTTGGTTAGGTTGCGATAAAATCTCCCAGTAAACAAGTGTACAGGTAGAGTATATTAGCTCTAATCTGTGGGACAATCACTAGTTGTAACTCACTCAACAGACAAGAAATAACTTAGGTAGTGCCTGAGAAAGAATCTCTTGGGGGCTGACTTTGTTAATGCAAGTTTGTTGATGAATAGAAGATACTTTACAAATGTATAAGATTAGCATTTTAAGTCTTATTTCAATGTGCTTGTAGTAAAAGGTGGTCTGAATAAATAAAAATGTTGGACTTAAATCAATCATTAACACCATATGGCAGAAGAATCTACATCTACCTTAACCAAAAACTGTGTCTCTGCTGCCAATAGAGTCTCAACTAAGCCGACAAAAGTCACATCTACAACAGCCGCACGCCAGTCTAGGTGGATAGTTCGCTTAGGTCATCTACTGGCTGGGACTTGGGCAATAGGCGCAGCACTGCTGACCGCTTCTGGTTGGGATTTGGTTCAATTGATGGAGAATCAGGCACTTTCTCACTTTTTTCAAGTGCGTGGGCCGATTGTGCCTCCAGAAGACATCGTAATTTTAGCAATAGACGATCAGTCAATATCAGTTCCAGAACAGTACTATAAAACAGAGCCAAAACAGTACGCCTACCTAGAAACACTGAAATCTTTTCCTTTCAAACGTGCTGCATATGCTCAGGTAATTACAAAATTAATGGAAACAGGCGCTCGTTCTGTAGCTATAGATATTGTTTTTGATACACCAAGTAGTTATGGAGCTAGTGACGATCGCCAACTCCAAGCAGCATTAAAAAAATATGGCAGCAAAGTTACCTTAGCAGCTTTGTACGAAAATTTCGAGACGCACCAAGGGTCATTTATCCAACTGACAGCGCCACAACAGATGTTTCACACAGGGTCAGTGTCCATTGGTTCAGTTAATTTCCCTGTGGAGGTGGATGGTAAAGTTCATCGATTGGCTAGTGAGTTTCCCAAGTTGTTAGATCGAGAAAATTTATTTACAAACAAGCTACTTTCGTTTGATGAAGCAGTATTGAGGGCAGCACAAGTAAATTATCCCCGACCAAAAGGCGATCGCATTTATTTTTGGGGACCTCCAGGAACATTTGGGCAAATACCCTTTTGGCACGTACTCGACCCAGAAAATTGGAACACTTATTTGCAGCAGGGAAAAGTGTTCAAAAACAAGATAGTTTTGATTGGTTCAACAGATAAGTTAAACAATGATTATTATCCAGTAGCAGCTAGCAAGAGTCCTGAACCGATGTCCGGGGTGGAAATTCACGCCAATGCCATCGCAACTTTGATGACAGGTAAAACCATCACCCAAGAAATTTCAAATTTACCATTGCGTGGTTTGTTTGTGCTAATTTTAGTTGGCAGTACAGTCTTAATTATTAACAGAAGCAAGCATAGTATCAATCGATTTCTATATAGTCTGGTTTTATCTGGTACTTGGTTAGGAATTAGCTATGGGTTATTTGTTTACGGGCGGTTAATTTTCCCCACTAGTGTACCAATGGTGGCGATCGCTTTTTGCGGACTGAGTTATGTGGGAACCTCAGTAGTCAGAGAAAACATCAGAAAACGCCAATTAGTAGACATATTTCAGAAATATAAAACTTCTCCTGTTGTTCAAGAGATTATCAGCCAGCAAGATGACCTGCAAGAGCTAATCTTGGAGCGAGATTTAGCTTTATCAGGTAAAATGTTGGCTCTAAGGTATAAAATTGTCAAAGTTCTGGGCGCAGGTGGATTTAGCGAAACCTACATTGCTGAAGATACCCAACGTCCTGGTAACCCAAGATGTGTTGTCAAGCAACTAAAACCAAGCAACACCAAACCAGAAGGATTGCAACTTGCCAGACGTTTATTTAATTCAGAAGCGCAAACACTAGAAAAATTGGGAACTCATCCTCAAATTCCCCAACTTTTGGCGTATTTTGAAGAAGATGAAGAATTTTATTTAGTCCAAGAATACATACTTGGTCATCCTCTCAGTTACGAACTGCCACCAGGCAGAGCAATTGAAGAAATTGCAGCCATCAAAATTGTCAAAGACTTATTGGAAACATTAATATTTGTCCATCAAAACAACGTGATTCATCGGGATATTAAACCCAGCAATATTATCCGGCGACACTCAGACGGAAAACTCGTACTAATTGACTTTGGCGCAGTTAAAGAAGTCGCCGCCACACAGCTAGAACCTCAAGAGCAAACTGCCTTCACCATCGGTATTGGAACTCAAGGTTACGCACCAACCGAGCAATGTTTGGGTCGTCCACAATACAGTAGTGATATCTATGCAGTGGGCATGGTTGGGATTAAAGCCTTGACTGGCATTACACCGCGTGAGTTAGATAGAGATGCTAACGGAAAGATCAAATGGAGCGATGCCTACAGCGGTAAACTACGCACCCAGGTAAGCAACTCTTTCGCTCAGATTCTCAGTAAAATGGTGCAGGATGACTTCAAAATGCGATATCAGTCTGCATCGGAGGCTCTTAAGGCTGTTGAAACTGTTGAAGCTTCTAGCGATTTGGTAAATTCCCAAAGCCGATACCCCATGTTACAACATGACCCATTGATGAGTACTTTAGTTGAATTAAACGCTCCCACAAAATCTTATCCAGGAAAATCGTCAGAAACAACTTGACAAGGACGCGGGGACGCGCGGACGCAGGGACGCGGTAAAGTTGGAACAAAATTTGATCATTTCAACACATCAGAGTCTCTCCCCCTCCCCGCGTCCCCGCGTCTTGTTCAATTTAACGACAGAAATTCTTCTCCAGCCGTGGGATGAATGCCTATTGTTTCATCCAGTTCTTGCTTAGTAATGCCCTTGCGAATTGCAACACCGAGACTTTGAATGATATCTGCCGCATTCTCACCCACCATATGAGCGCCCAAAACTTCCTCAGAATCAGCATTTACCACTAACTTGATGGTTGCTTGCTTATCATTTTCGGTTAGCTGATAAAACAGTGGTTGGAATTGGCTGTAGTAGCATTTTACAGATTCACCAAATTTTTCCCGTGCCTTGGCTTCAGTCATCCCCACAGTGGCGACTTCTGGACGGCAAAAAACAGCAGAGGGCACATAATCATAATTAACTTTTTGCGGCTTGTTGCCAAAAACTGTATTGGCAAAGGCAATACCTTCTGCTTGAGCCACTGGAGACAATTGGATGCGGCTGGTACAGTCACCGACAGCAAAGATATTTTCTTGGTTGGTGCGGCTTTCTTCATCTACTTTGATTGCACCATTTTCGCCAAGTTCAACACAGGCATTTTCCAAGCCGAGATTTTTAGTATTTGGGGTGTAACCTGTGGCAACTAAAATCGTATCTGCTGCAACTATTTGTCGGCTCTCACTATTAATAGTCAACAACAAACACTCTTCTGAATATTTGATTTTTTGAACAGTGGTGTTGGTGAATAACTTAATTCCCCGTTTACTCAAAGCCTGTTGCACATTAGAGCGAATGTCATCATCAAATCCTGATAAAATCATCTTCTCTTTTTCAATTAGCGTCACCTGACAGCCAAAAGCGTGCATCATGCTGGAAAATTCTACGCCAATGTAGCCACCGCCAATAATTGTCAAACGTTTCGGCAAATAGGGTAGCTGAAACATCTCGCGGGATGTAATGCCGTATTCTATACCTGGGATATTCGGCTTCAGGGGTTGGCCGCCCACAGCAATTAAAATTTTGTCCGCAGTAACTTTGCGTCCAGCAATACTAATAGTATGAGCATCGAGAAAACTGGCACGTTCTGAAATGATTTCAATTCCAGCTTTCTGCAATTGCTGCAAATAAGATTCGTTAATGCTGTTAAGATGCTTGTGTACAGATTTAATAAATAATGTCCAGTCAAAGTATGTCGGGCAATCACTCCACCCATAACTGCGTGCCATTTCATTTTGTAGGGCAAAGTCAGCAGCACAGACAATGAGTTTTTTGGGAACGCAGCCACGATTTACACAAGTTCCACCGAGGTCTTCTTGTTCGGCAATGGCAACACGCACGCCATAACTAGCTGCTTTTTTAGCTGCTGCCAATCCCCCAGGCCCAGCACCAATGACAAACAAATCATAATCAAATGTCATAAAAATCTGTTCCTTTTCAACTTTTTGGAAAGCAGAGCTACTTCATCCCTTATAGTTATTCAGACAAAACTTCATCTACTGTCTTTGGGTGGACAAATCGACATTAAAACACGCTGATATGTAGCAGATTGCCGCTTGAATAGCAATTACTACAAAAATAACAGCGTAGGCGCAGACCAAGCTAGGCATCGCCCCACTATTGCTAAGTTACATTACATTTTGCTGTGGAACAGACAACATACCCATTCTACAAGAAGTCAGTGTTGGCGATCGCTTCGGGCAGCGCGTAGCCCATCGCCTAGTTTGGCTAGGTATGCGATCGGGCTTTTGATCCAAAGCATATAAATAACAGCCTCTGAAGTAGTGGCGACTGCTGTAAAATATTGTCATGGGTAATGTTGGGTTGAAGAACAAAACCCAACCTTATACCTTAGAGGTTGTTTGAAAAGTCATGATTGATGTATCAAAGATTTTTTACCCCACCCTAACCCTCCCCGATATATTGGGGAGCCACTGCGTTGGACGGGTTCCCCGGCTTGAAGCAAGTGGCGTGAGGGAACCGGATTTTCTTATTTCCCCCCAATATATCGGGGGGACTAAGGGGGGTAATAATTCGATAAAAATTACAACATACCACTTTTCAAACAACCTCTTAGAAAGCTATCCCAATCCAAAATCTAAAATCTAAAATCTAAAATCCTTTAGACTTTAAACCTTTTTGCCAAAATATTCAGCAGAATTTTTCGCGGTACCAATCGAGCTAATGTACTTCTCATTTGAGTAGTAATATCACCAATAATAACGGTAGGCCGCCATTCTTCTAAAGCTCTGAGAGATTCCCTAACTACTTCTTCAGAGGAATATACCTTTTCTGTGCTTCCTGCTAAAGCTGGAGGAAAATGAGCTTCTGCAAAAAAATTTGTTTCTATAGGCCCTGGACAAGTAACTAGGATACGGACACCATATTGGCGGTTTTCTGCCCAGAGTGCTTCACTAAAGCTGAGAATAAAAGCTTTACTCGCAGCATAAACAGCAAGATATGGTATAGGTTGAAATCCGGTAATTGAGGATACGTTAATAATACTTCCAGAACGACGTTCCCGCATTAATGGTAGAAATTTATGGGTTAAATCTACCAATGCCACAATATTTAATTGTATGATTTTAACTTGTCTTTCTCCATCTGACTCGGCAAAGTCACCATAGGAACCAAAACCAGCATTGTTGATTAATAAATCAATCGTTAACCCTTTTGCTTTTGTGGTATCAAATACAGCGGCGGCGGCGTTAGCTTCTGTAAGATCTTTAACTATAACATCTACTTCAATTTTGTGTTTATCTTGTAGTTCTTGAGCTAATTGTTTGAGTTTATCTTCCGAACGAGCAACGAGTACAAGATTTGTCTTGCGTGCTGCTAATTCCTGGGCAAAAGCCTTACCAATACCACTAGAGGCACCAGTAATTAAAGCAGTTGACATTCTACATATTCAGATAGTTTTTCCAGCACATTATAAATATTAGCCAGAATGGATATAATTTTTAACTATCTAAAGTGATATACCTAAAAGGGTAAAACCAGCATCTAGTACTAACTACCATTGTTCAGCCCAATAGATAATTTCTGACGTTGAATTATTAATTGCAACACCATAGCTATCTCCGTGATTCCATTTGAAGCCAGATCTACCTCTGTCTGTTGTATTTAATACTAATATTTCATATGCATCTGGAAAAGTTTCCGCCGGAAAGTCACTGGTGTAGAAAAAAGTTGTTGGCACACCGTTAGGCTGGTTGATATGGTCGTTTGTATTACCACCTCTATATTTATGTTTTGCATTATTTCTGTATTGTGAGAGTAATTTTTTTATTTTTTCTGGCGGCTGTTTGAATCTAATTTGGAAAAAACTACCTCCTTGTAAAAATCCAGGAGAGTAAGCAACGCGAACATCTTTAGCATCACTAGGTATCTGATTTGGAAAATGTTTTAGTTCGTCCCTATTAGACCACAATTGATTACGAATTTCTTTATAGCGTGTTGTATCAGTTATTATTTTAGGTTCGCTAGTATTACTAAAAGCTTTTCTCAGGAAAAAGCTTCCTCCAACAATACCAAGACTGCCAAGGGAAAATAGAACTATCATGGCAGCTTGGATAAAATGCGTAGGCATAGCCCGTCGTAGACATCGCTTCATTGAGTTGGATGTGTCTAATTATCATAGTTATATACCCAACTACTAAACTAAAATCGTACTATTGCGGACATCAGACTAGAGATATTAACGGAAACTTTGTCTGTTTAGGCGAAAATTGGGGTATTTATAAAATTCTGGTGAAGATGAGCAATGCTTACTTAGTTAAATACCGCAGGTTGTCCTTGTTGAAGTTAATACTAACGTTATAGATAACGAAATCAATGCCACAGCGACCTCTTTTTTTTTCAATTCTTCCCGATCGAGTGAGGACTAAAGCGGATATATAAATAGTAGATGCACCTTAATTAAATCATAGCCCTCAGCTAAAAGCCGGGGGCTTTATTTATTGCTGATAATTTTGATTTTGGAAATAAAAATATTCTGAACAAGTAAAATTTACCCGGATAGGGCACGAATGAAAGCGGATTATTAAATGGTAGATGCACCTTAATAAATAAAGCCCCCAGCTTTTAGTTTAGGGCTTTATTTATTGCTGATAATTTTGATTTTGGAAATAAAAATATTTTGAACAAGTAAAATTTACCCGGATATGGTACGAATGAAAACGGATTATTAAATGGTAGATGCACCTTAATAAATTTATCGCCCCCAGCTTTTAGCTGAGGGCTTTATTTATTACTGATAATTTTGATTTTGGAAATAAAAAAATATTCTGAACAAGTGAAATTTGCCCGGATAGAGGCAGAATGAAAACGGATTATTAAATGGTAGATGCACTCTAATAAATCACATATGTCACAGCCCTCAGCCTTTGGTCTGGGGCTTTTATTATTTAAATATAGATGGTAGCAAACCAGGAGCTAACCACAGACCATAACCAATAAATCCAAATAGCAAACTAATCATGGCTGTAATAACATAGCTGATACAAATTAATAAACCATCAGATTCGATGGTGGCAACAGTTAAAAGTAAAATGCCTACAGTGGGAATAGGATTTGTCAGGGGAATTGGTAAAATTAGTAATATTGTTAACCAAGAGATGCAAAACCCATTGATTCGCCAAATCAAGGGATTATGGGCTATTTTTCCCAATCGTGGACGGGCTATTTTTTGTAACACTTTAGTGAGACGACCCAAGTTTTGTAAAAGTAACTGGGCAAAGGCACGAGGAAATTTGTAGTTAGCGATTCTTTTCGGTAGCCAAGGCGATCGCCTTCCTAAAAGCATTTGTACTGACAACAGCAAACAAGCAGCACCAAAAGGGCCAGTTAATCCCGGTGGCATCGGAAACAAAAACGGCAATACTAATAATGCAATTACCAGGCTGAACCCTCGTTCTGAGGTTTCTGCCAGAATATCACCTAGAGTCAGGGGTTGTTCGGCTAGGCGTTCTAAGAGGGACTTTATATCTTGAGAAAATCTCAGATGCATTTGGCGTGATTTCGATCGAAGGGAGTGGGGAGTGGGGAGTGGGGAGTGGGGGAGATGAGCGAGGATAATTTCTAACTTCTAACTCTTAACTCCAAACTCGAAACTCCTAACTCCTGACTCTGCCAATTTTAGATTTTAGTTCGCACCTTTGGCACGCTGGAGGCACAACTTAGATTTTCGATTGAAGAAAAAATCTAAAATCTAAAATCTAAAATCTAAAATTGAATGACTCCTAACTCTTGACTTCTGCGGGTACTAAAACACTTATAGCTTTAGGTATAACTCGGAAATGGGCAGGTGTGTAAGTAGTGATTTCACCATCTGTATTAATGGGGCGTGGTTTGCGAGTATATAAATGTATTTCCTGACCTTGAAGAGAGCGTACACTCTCCCAATGTATATGCCGCCCTTGTCGCATTGCAGGTAATAATAATATAGTCTGCCACCAATGTTGAATTTCTAGACTATAAAGATCCAGTCTTTGGTCATCTATTGCAGCATCATCTGCCACTGCCATACCACCACCATAATAGCGACCGTTACCTACAGCAATTTGCACTGTTTTCACGCGAACCGATTCACCATTGATGGCAATCTCGGCACTAAAAGGTCTAGCTGACCAAATCACTTGCAATGCAGTGGCGGCGTAAGCAAATATTCCCCAACGACGTTTGACTTCTTTGGTAAGTCGTTCGGTAATTTTTACACTCAATCCCAGACTAGCAACGTTAAAAAAGTGCTTGCCGTTGACCCAACCCAAGTCAATGCGGTGTAAATTTTTCTGGGCAATAATATTACAAGCTTCGCTGAGGGAGTTGGGAATTTCTAAAGTTCTTGCTAGGTCGTTGGCAGTTCCCAGAGGTAAAATTCCTAAGGGCAACTGAGTTTCAACTAAAGCATCTACTGCGGCATTCAGAGTGCCATCGCCACCACCAACTATTACTAAATCAACTTGATGTTGATAGCGAAGTATAACTTCAGAAAGTTGTTTTGGATGTTCTGTAGACTCTTCAATTAAAATAAAGCCGAGTGTCTTCAAATAATCAATTGCTTCCGACAGACCTTTTTGCCCTTGGCGGGCGTGACGATTTACTAACAGCAGTGCGCGGGAACTCATGGGTAGTACCTTTTGTAGTTAATATGTCCAAGCATCCGCATCTGTTTACTCAGCTTAAATTTAACTATCAGAAACTTTTTCAGGTGCGATCGCAGTTATCAAAATGCATTTTATCAACACTTAATTATATTGTTATGGTTGCTATTTTTTCAGTTCTATTTTGTCTAATTTAAGTTTATCAGCTATTGAAATTTTAATAATCAGTGCATAGAGTGACGATGGCAACTTGAACTACAGACTGGGGAATCCTCCAACGAAGCCTTCAAGTTCCAAAAATCGTTGTGATAATTTTGTAGTATCTCAGGAACAAAGATAATTATAGTGTTATCTATATGACTAGTGTGTTAATCTGCGCTCGCCTTAGGGAAGCTGTAAAAGCTTTGACATAGTGTTCTGTGGTTTGAAAATTTCTATTCCTTCTAATTCACTAAACTAATTGCTAGAAAAATCGTGAGGTCATCAATGCAGCGAATTAAATTTTGGGTACTTTTTCCACTTACCTTAATATTTGGTTGTTCAAATCAATTGCTTCAATCTAGCCCGACTGTAGCCAAATCTCAGCCAGCAGTAGCTAAAGAAAATAATCCAACTTTGTTAGCAAAAGCAAATTACCTTTCACCGCTGGAACAACAGGTAATTATTGAAACAAATAAAGTCAGAACAAATCCTAAAGCATATCTGCCGATTTTGGAAAACTATCGCAAGCGCTTTCAAGGTAACCGAGTCAAAATTTCTGATAATACTTATTTGAGAACTCAAGAAGGAGTCAAAGCAGTCGATGAGGCGATCGCATTTCTCAAATCAGCGCGTCCTGTAGTAGCTCTGAGTGCCTCTAAGGGTATGTCTTTGGCAGCAAAAGACCACGTTAAAGACCAAGGCGCAAAAGGTGCCACAGGTCATGATGGTAGCGATGGTAGCAACCCGTTTACTCGCATCAACCGCTATGGTAGATGGCTGACAACCGCAGGCGAAAATATCAGTTATGGGCCAAACACCGCCCAAGATATCGTCATGCAATTAATTATTGATGATGGTGTGCCCGATCGCGGTCATCGAAAAAACATTTTTAACGGCGCTTTTAAAGTTTCCGGTGTTGCTTTTGGAATTCACAAATCATATAGAACAATTTGCGTGATTAACTACGCTGGGGGGTATCAGGAAAAATAAATTGAAATGGGGAATGGGGAGATGGGGAGATGGGGGGAGAGAGCGGGGAAAGATTTCTTCCCCATCCTCCCACACCTCCCACACTTCCAATGCCCCATGCCCCATGCCCAATTCACAAGTTAAAATATAAAATCCCAAATGGTATAGTCTATGTCTATAAATTTTCCTGGAATTATAGTATTTTTGACTTTGTTAGGTGTTATTGTCAATATTTTATATTTTCGATGGGAAAAGAAAAAAGAACAGCAAAGAACTGAAAAAATCAAACTGATTTGCGCTCAGTTAAAAATGAATTTTTTAGCAGAAGACAGTAACAATATTATGCAGCATTTACATAATTTTAAACTATTTAACCAAAGAGGCAGAAACCTAGTTAAAAATATCTTATCGAAAGAAGTAAATAATTTTAAAATATACATTTTTGAATATAAATATTCAATATACAGAACTAAAAATAAATATGAACACTGGCAAACAGTAGCTTTCTTATATGACGACAATATGCGTCTTCCTAAGTTTTTGTTAAAGCCAAAAAATATTTTAGAACAACTCAGTGATTTTTTAGGATCTCACGATATCAAGTTTGAAAATTATCCCAGATTTTCTGAACAATATCTGTTACGCGGTAGTCATGAGCAAGAGATTCGCCAGATATTTACTGACAACGTACTTGTTTTTTTTGAAGGCAAAATAGGATTCTACCCGGCTATGCAAACAACGCCATGTGTAGAAGCAGCAGAGGGCTGCTTAATCTATTATCTTCAAGATGTACGTCATGAGCCGGAACAGATTGAATTGTTCCTACAAGAGGCAATGGAAGTTTTCGATTTATTCAGAGCAAAAGCATCCGATAACTAAAGGATACTGTGAAAATTATCCCAAGTTGAATAAATTGGCGATCGCAATATTACGAACCAAGGAGTGTTTTTGATCTCCTTGTTGAGCAACTTCGAGGTTCAGAGGCTCAATGTTGAGACACTACAATGCTTTAAGAAGCAAAAGTAGGTGTAATTGTAATGCAATCAATTTTCTGGAGTATAGAAGAGGTAGCCCTAAGAGCTAAACAGTTTTACGAAAACGGTATTCGTCAAAATGTCGAGTGTGGTGACAACATCGGCAAGATGATTGTGATTGATGCAGAAACTGGTGAATATGGCATAGATCCAACTGGTGTAGAGACAGCGTTAAAGTTAAAACAGAAAAACCCTAATGCTAGATTGTTCACCATCCGAATTGGTTATGATGTTGCTGTAAGTTTTGGTGGTGCGATGGAGCGTACTGCTGAATGATTTATGGCAAAGTAATCAATGGTAGGGTAATAATTCCAGTGGTTTTTCGTTTACCTTCGCAACCAGATTTTTCTCTAGATTTTGTCATTGATACTGGATTTAATGACCATCTAACTTTACCACCACAGGCAGTCAGCGCAATGAATCTTCCCTTGTATTCTAGTACCGAAGCAAGGTTAGCTGATGGTAGTCAAGCTTTATTATCTATACATTTGGCAACAATTTTATGGGACGGTATAGAAAAATTAGTTCCAGTTTTAGCTGCTGGTTATAAACCTTTACTAGGAACTTCTCTGATGGCAGGATATCATCTAGAAATAGATTTTCAAGACGATGGTTTAGTTTCCCTAGAAAAACTCTAAAGGTGCAACGTCGAGGTTTAAAGACGCGATAAATCGCCGTCTCTACAATAATTAGTCTTTTGTAGAGACGGCGATTCATCGCGTCTGTTGCCTTAACCGAACAGTATTATCTACCTCACCTATTCCTCCGCAACCCAGGCACCATGAAACCCATAAGGCACCCGCTGGGGAATTATCACCCGCGCTACAGGTTCAGCCGTTATATCTTGGGCATTCACCACTACCAATTCTGAAGTATCTGAACCCTCATCATGGACAAACGTCATCAGCCAACCATCATCCTCAGCGGTTGCACCAGGACGCAGCGCAAACACAGCTTCACCGCCATAGCGTCCTTCTCCGAATTTATGGGTTTGGGACTTTCCATTGCTTAAGTCGTATTTGATGATACCTTCAAATAAAGGTAGGGGAGTGTTCGCCATTTTGTTGCTGTAGCCATATCGCGTTTGCCGCCCCAACAGGTTTTCGTTGACGCGGGGAAACTCTGAGGCTACATCATCTAACATTTCTTCACGCACTGTGCAGGTGCTGAGGTTAAATCGCCAGCGATACAGGCGGGGAATATTTGCTTCTGGGTCTGGTTGCGAACCATTTAAATTCAAGACTGTAGTGGAACTCATGCGACAAGCAATCAGCACTACTTCGTCTCCTTCTTCGTAAGCGTTGAGGGTATGGAAGACGTAGCAAGCGGGACTTTCAAACCAGCGGATATTACTGTTGTCACCATGACGTGGTACAATGCCGAAACGACTGGGGCGATCGCGCTCAAACATCATTACAGATTCTCCCCGTTGCGCTCTTTCAGGGCTGATAGTCATGGGTAAATCCATGAAAATGGTGTAGTTTTCAGTGATGGCGAAGTCGTGCATCATCACCCCAATTGGCAAGTCAATTGGCACTGTCCGCAACAGTTCCCCTTGTGTTGAAACCACACTGTATTGCAGGTACGGTGGCACGAAGGGAGAGTAGCCAAAGAACATCATTTCACCAGTCACCGGGTCTACCTTGGGATGGGCTGTGAAGGCAGAAACCAGCTTGCCATCGTAGGTGTATTCGCCAATGGTTTCTAATTCTGGCAGCTTGATGGTGTGAGGACTACCCCCTTCATTCAGCGCCAACATTTGACCAGCGTGCCACACTAAGGCGGTGTTGGCTGTATTTTTACCGGGGCCGTGGGGATTATCCATTTGTGGTGGTTCTAGCAACCCAGTCCAGATAGCCTTACCCGCTTCTCGTTCTATTTTCCATCCCCTTGTTTGGACGTAGCGGTTACGATAAGTTGCTACACCGTTGCTAATTTGTACACCATGCAACATCCCATCTCCATCAAACCAGTGATATTCACCGATGGGTGACCATTGAGGGTTAGGGCCATTGCGGACAAACATCCCGGATAACTCAGGGGGTAGTTCACCAATAACTGACAATTTGTCAGTGGTGATTTCTTCGCGGACTGGGGCAAAATTGCGATCGAGATAGGGATTAACTGCTACTGTTGTCATTGTTTTGATTGATGAAAGTTAGAGAATTTGGTATTGTGATGAATGTGGGTTTTCCTGACTAATGACATTAATTGCTGTCTTCAACCAATCAATATAAGTCTGTTCTCTACGGATGACCAACTCCAGCACCAGCCTTTGCATTACCTCCTCGCGGCTGGCAGACTCATCACCCAGTAGTGGTAAATCGATATTTTCACATTTGGCAAGCTTTTCGTTTCGAGCCGCCAATTGCTGCTCTAATAGATGAATAATGATTTCATTAGGCAATTGATCTCCAAAGTGCAACTGAATCAGCATTGGTTCCCGTAGAATTGGTAAGGGTTGGTGAGTACCAAGCCATAAGACCAATTCAGCTTTTCCTGATTCGGTTATGGTGTAGACTTTGCGGTTAGGGCGATCGTGCTGAATCTCAATCGTACAAGTAATATAGCCTTGCTCAACTAGCTTTTCGAGGGTTCTATAAATTTGTGCTTGGTCTGCTGGCCACAAATGGCCAATGCATTGGTCGAAGCAGCTTGTTTTCAGGTCATAGCCCGTCATTGCTTGCTCCTGAAGAAGACCCAGAATTACATGTGCTAACGACATGAAAACGGTTTTTCCATAATTACTGTTTACTCGATCGCTTCGATCTATATACTTGTTATAAGTTTATGCTACTATATGATTAGTCAGATATGAAAGATGACCGCTATAAAAAACATGTTAACTATAGTGTGTCCCAGTAAGAAAATCGATACATGCACTTCGGTTGATCAATACCGAAGCAGAAATTATTCAAGTTATTAAAGACTATCGTAACGAGAGGATGGGTAACATTGACTTCTAACACACTTTTACAAAGAATCCGTCAACATCAATATCTGCGTGATTTACGAAATAAATTACTATACCTTCACAAAATGTTGCTGGAGACAGAACGCATCGCCTACGAACAAATTAGTGGCCGGGTATCAAGTACAGAACTCCTGCAACTCGTCATCGGTCATGAACAATTTGCTTGGCTACATCGGATTTCTGAGATGGTTGTGCAAATTGATGAAATGCTGACAGCAGATGAACCAATAGCCCTGGATGATTTGCAAAAGCTGATTGCCGATGTCCGCACATTGATTGTGCCCTTAGAGACAGGTAATACCTTTGAGAGGAAGTATTATAACGCACTCCAGAGCGAACCCGCTGCTGTGTTGGCACATGCGGAGATATCAAAGCTTCTGATGTCTAATGTCCAGTAACTTCAGGATCGGGGAGCAGGGGAGCAGGGGAGCAGAGGAGCAGGGGAGCAGGGGAGCAGAGGAGAGTTCAATGTGCCAAGTTCAATCCCCTCTGCCCCTCCGCCCCTCCGCCCCTCTGCCCCTCTGCCCCCCTGCCCCTCTGCCCCTCTGCCCCTCTGCCCCCCTGCCCCTCCGCCCCTCCGCCCCTCTGCCCCTCTGCCCCTCTGCCCCTCTGCCCCCCTGCCCCTCTGCCCCTCTGCCCCTCTGCCCCTCTGATCTCAAGCTTGTGAGAAATGCGGGTTTCCCAGTCCCCAATCCCCAGTCCCCAGTCCCTATTTTCAAGCTAGGTCTAATGTTAACCTTTACCCGCTGATAGTGAGCAGCTATCTGGTTATCAGGGTTTATATCGAGTTGATAGTGGTGAATATCGAATTGTTTACAGATATTTTCCCGATCAAGATTTAGTAGAAGTGATTTGAGTCGGGAAGCGCAATGATGATGATGTCTACAAAAGATCAAAGCGTTTACTGGGATGAACTTTGGTTTTGACTAAAAATGCTAGAATCGCTTCAGCACAAATGCTTTCAGGCATCTTTGATGACTTTCGACCTTCCCGACTCTCTCATTCTCGATACAGCACTTTCGGTATCTGGTTTAACCGACTATATCCGCTTGCTGTTAGAGCAAGATGAACAATTGCGGCAAGTTTGGGTAACTGGAGAAGTTTCCAGCGCTAACCACCATCGCAGTGGGTTATTTTTCACATTACAAGATACAGATGGCACCGCCGGAATTAAGTGTGTGGTATGGAATAGCCAATTGCCAAAACTCGCCCAGATTCCCGTTGCTGGTGAACAGATAATTATTTTGGGCAGTATTCGTGTGTATCCGCAACGGGGAGAGTATCAGTTATCAGTTTGGCAGACTTTACCTGCTGGTGTTGGTTTACAGGCGCTACGGTATCAACAATTAAAAAATCGCTTGCTGGCTGAGGGGTTATTCGATCCACAAAGAAAGCGATCGCTCCCCATTCATCCCCAAACTATCGCTGTCGTCACTTCACCAACTGCGGCGGCTTGGGGTGATATTCAAAAAACTCTCAAACAAAGGTATCCAGGTTTACACGTTTTATTTTCTCCAGCCACAGTTCAAGGTGAGCAAGCACCAGAATCTATCGTCAAAGCAATTGAGCGAGTTGACAGCGATGGGCGCGCCGAAGTGCTAATTTTATCGCGTGGTGGGGGTGCAGTTGAGGAGTTGGCCTGCTTTAATGATGAACGAGTGGTGCGAGCTGTTGCTAGTTGTTCCATTCCTGTAATTACTGGTATTGGTCATCAACGAGATGAATCTTTAGCAGATTTAGTTGCAGATGTATGTGTGCATACACCAACGGCGGCGGCAGAAAGAGTTGTACCGGCAATTTCAGAGTTGTATGCTGAGCATCGGCAGCGAGTTGTGGCTTTGCATGAGGCGGTGCATGACTTTGGGGAAAATGCTGAAAATAAACTGCAAGCATTGCGAAACCGTTTGCGACGTTTGCGGTTAGATCGGCAAGTCCAGCAAGAGGCGCAGAAGCTAGTTTGGAAGCGTCGGCAGTTGGTACAAGTAACGATGGGGCGATCGCAGCAAGCAAAGCAGCATTTGGAATTGTTGCGGCAAAAGTTGGCAACTCTTGACCCGAAAGCCGTGTTGCAGCGTGGTTATGCGGTGGTAAGGCGGGAAAATGGGGCGATCGCTCGTACTTCAACTGAGTTAGAAGTGGGGCAAAATTTATCGATTCAGTTGGGACAGGGGGAGGTTACAGTCAAAGTTATGGAAGTCAAAGAATAACTATAGCGGTTTGCAATTGCATGGAGTACAGACAATTTGTAGGGTAGCACAGCTGTGCATTGGTATCAACTTAACGTGAAACTCTTATGAGGACGGGATATTAAGTTCACTCATATCATGTCCGCTTGATTACTTATTAAACCCCAAGAACCCCACCCCGCCAAAGCTACGCTTTGTCTCCCCTCCCGAAGAGCGGGGAGGGGTTGGGGGTGGGGTGCAATGACTTTGGGAATCATAACTAATTATCCGGACATGATATCACCTACGGTTACTCACCGCGTTACCCCACCCTAACCCTCCCCGATGTATTGGGGAGGGAACTAGATTTCTTTTTCCCCCTTTTCCAAGGGGGGATTAAGGGGGGTAAAGCGTATGTGGGACAAGCGTTTAAGCTTAAGTTGACACCTATGACAGCTGCGCTACCCTACGGTGTATTATTTTTCAACTGCTCAACAAAGGTCTGATGTTCAACTGAATTTAGCCCTTTTTGCAACACTGCTAAAACCTGTTGCATATTCTCATGAACTAATGCTGATACATCTAGCCATAATCCAGGAAACACTTGACTTTGAATTATGCCTTCAGCATTTGGTATCAGTGTTAAATATTCACCATTTTGCAAGCTAAACCAACTCACAGTCTGCTCAAAAACCTGCCAAACAATATATTCCTGAATGCCATTGCGACGATAGGCGCGTTTTTTATCATGCAAATCTTTGGTAGCACTGCTGGCGGCAACTTCTGCTACTAATTCTGGCGCACCTTCTACGTAACCATCACTCCGCTCCCTATCCCCACCTTATGAGTACATTGTTCGCGTTAGCGTCTCGCAGAGAAGGTGGGGACTTCCGCGACACGTTAAATTGATTGTATCGTAGTGGATTTTGGATAATGGTGATGATTCAATTGGGGCAGGCTGAGGTGTAAAGTGAAAATTGTGGAAATAAACGAACCGCTAAGACGCCTTCTCTGCGAGAGGCTACGCCAACGCGGAGCGTGTCGTTAGAGAAGGACGCCAAGAGATTAATAATGGTTAAACGCAAGAGTGCTTCTAGTTCTGATTCGATGGAAGGTTGGAATTATGAAGCGAAGGTTATTGAAATAGAGGGAATTATCGCTCGCATTGAGGCGGGTGAATTGGAATTGGAAGAAGTTTTTGACCAATTTGGCAAGGCTGTTGAGTATTTGCGTCAGTGCGAAAGTTTTTTGCAGCAGCGACAGCAGCAGGTGGATTTGTTGATTGAAACTTTGAGCGATGAATAATTATAGTAAGTTGCTACTTGAGTTTATCTGAATTCCGGAGGAAAACTTTCCCTATCCTCCATACTTCATATAAATTCTCTCATTCGTTTGAGCTTGAATTATAAAACCCTCACGTTCATAAAGTTTACGTGCTGGATTTACAGCTAAAACTCTCAGTTGCAGAGGCTTTTCCTTCTCTTTTGCTTCAGTAATCAGCTGGCGCAGAATAAATGTACCAATCCCATAACGCTGAAAATTAGGAAGTAAATACAGTTTGGTTAGCTGTATGTGACTAGGATAATACTCTATTGCTCCCCATCCAACGTCTTTACCTTCAAATTGGATGATTCGGTGAGTCGATAAATCAATCGAAGCATAAATCCACACACGCTGCTCATTATCAACCCAGCTTCCCCAAGTTAGTTCCACATAAGATTGCATTGCAGCTTTCGTCACATTGTAGATGAAATCAAAGTCAACCTCTTTTATGGAACGAAGATTTATATGCATCTGGGTTTTGATTAACTAGACACAGAAAAAGTCTATTTTTTGCTCTTGCAAAGAATTATTGCACTGGTAAGAATACATCAGAACCAAAATCTGGTAAATTATCCCCGAACGCATGGTCAAGAATCCGTGTCTGCGTATGGCATCTGGCCAGTCTTCAGATTTTCAAGGGTTTTGCGAACTACTTAGCTTGAGGTACATCAAAATTATGAAACCATTTCTTTTTGTAACTGACCTGGATGACACTCTGGTATATCGCACTGTGGGAAATGACGACACTTTACCAAAGTTGAATCAATTGCTGAACCAACATCGTCAAGAATATGGCACAAAAATTGTTTATTCTACAGGGCGATCGCCTCAGCTTTACCAAGAACTCCAACTTCAAAAAAATCTTTTGCAACCGGATGCTCTAGTCCTTGCTGTGGGTACAGAAATCTACCTCGATGGCACTAATGCTCCAGATTCGAGCTGGTCAGAAATCCTCTCCCCTGGTTGGAATCGCAAACTCATCTTATCTATAACCAAAACTTTCCCCGAATTAAAGCTGCAACCAGAATCAGAACAGCGGGCTTTCAAAGTGAGTTTTTTTATTCCTCAAGAAATAGCGACCAGTATTTTACCCCAACTTGAGGCAGAGTTGGATAAATATAAATTAAATGTAAAGTTAATCTACAGTAGCGGAATAGACCTTGACATTGTACCCCTTACCAGCGATAAAGGTCAAGCAATGCAATTTTTGCGCCAAAAGTGGAAATTTGCAGCAGAACAAACAGTTGTCTGCGGTGATTCAGGTAATGATATTGCTTTATTTGCTGTAGGCAACGAAAGGGGAATCATAGTCGGTAATGCTCGAAAAGAGTTACTCCAGTGGCACAACGAGTATCCGGCTGATCATCGTTACCTAGCACAAGATTTTTGTGCAGGTGGAATTCTGGAAGGATTAAAATATTTTGGTTTTTTAGAATGATTAGCTATCTCAAAGGAATCGTTGCTGGTATTCAAACAATTGGTAATCGGGCTGTTCTGACTCTGGAAGTCAATGGCTTGGGGTATGATTTGCAAGTTCCCCAACGCTTAGCAAACCAGTTACCAGATTCAGGAGGAGTGGCGCAAATTTTTACCCATTTCCAAATTCGGGAAGAAGTGCCATTTCTATACGGCTTTGCTTCTCCAGCCGAACGCGATTTATTTCGCCACTTGTTGACGGTTAGTGGTGTTGGTGCAGCCTTAGCGATCGCACTCCTGGATACTTTGGAACTACCAGATTTAGTCCAAGCAGTGATCGCTGGCAATACCCAAATCTTAATTCAAGCCCCCGGTGTGGGCAAAAAGATTGCCGAACGCATCTGTTTAGAACTGAAAAGCAAATTGATTGAGTGGCGCAAATCAGCTGGCTTCTTCGTCGCCACAGGCGGTCCTGCACCAGGAATTCTCGAAGAAGTGCAAATGACACTGTTTGCTTTGGGGTATACTGCCCATGAAGTCAGTCACGCCTTGCATGTGGTGAGTGAAGATATCGGACTACCAAAAGACGCCTATGTAGAAGATTGGATTAAACAAGCGATCGCTCATCTCAGTAGTAGCGAACAAGTTGGTCATTAGTCATTGGGCATTGATCGTTTGTCATTGGTCATTGGGCATTGGTCATTTGTCATTGGTCATTGGTCATTTGTCATTAGTTTTTCTTTGCGTCCCTATCTCCCCATCTCCCCACCTCCCCACTCCCCACTCCCCTCTATGCCCACAGACCCTTATGCTTGGATAGAAAAATCTCTGGCAACTATTCATCGGGCTGACTGGTATCGTTCAGTACAAACTATCGATGGTCGGTCTGGTGCAACGGTGGTTTTAGCTGGGCAAGAGGTAATTAATTTTGCCAGTAATGATTATTTGGGATTGGCTGGGGATGAACGTTTGATGGCGGCGGCGATCGCAGCTATTGAGGAATTTGGTACTGGTAGTACTGGTTCCAGATTACTCAGTGGACACAGGGAATTGCACAGAGAATTAGAAAAGGCGATCGCATCTACCAAACAAACTGAAGATGCTTTGGTATTTAGTTCCGGGTATCTAGCTAATTTGGGTGTCATTACTGCCCTTGTCGGCAAGCGTGATTTAATTTTATCTGACCAATACAATCATTCCAGTCTGAAAAATGGGGCAATTCTCAGCGGTGCAGCAGTGGTGGAATATCCGCACTGTGATGTTGTAGCACTCAAAACCCAGTTGAGTCAGCAGCGGCAAAATTACCGACGCTGTTTGATTCTGACTGATAGCGTCTTCAGCATGGATGGCGATTTATGTCCAATGCCGGCACTGTTGGCTCTTGCTGATGAATTTGGCTGTATGCTGCTGGTTGATGAAGCTCATGCCACTGGCGTCCTCGGAAAAACTGGTGCTGGATGTGTTGAGCATTTTGGGTGTACGGGAAAACCATTAATTCAAATCGGTACTTTGAGTAAAGCTTTGGGTAGTTTAGGCGGGTATGTAGCGGGAAGTAGCGCCTTAATTGACTTTTTGCGGAATCGAGCACCCAGTTGGATTTACACCACTGGGCTTTCACCTGCTGATACAGCTGCGGCCTTAGCAGCGATCGAGATAGTGCAAGAAGAACCGCAACGCCGTGCCCAATTGTGGGAAAATGTGCGTTACTTGAAAACTTTGCTCGAACAGCTACCTAATCTCAAATTACTGCCTTCGGAATCGCCTATATTATGTTTTCAATTGCCTAATGCCACAGATGCCCTAAAAGCTGGAAAGTACCTCAGAGAGGCTGGCATTTTTGCCCCAGCAATTCGTCCCCCCACAGTGCCTACAAGTCGCATCAGAATATCTTTGATGGCAACTCATGAAGCAGCACATATTGAAAAATTGGTAGGAGTGGTGAAGGAGGGGAGTGGGGAGTGGGGGGGATGAGGGGGATGAGGGAGATGAGGGGGATGAGGTTTTGAAGCTCAAAGTTGAGCCTTTGAACTCGAACGTTGCACCTTTGAAGCTCAAAGTTGAGCCTTTGAACTCGAACGTTGCACCTTTGAGCCTCGAAGTTGCAGCTTTGAACTCGAACGTTGAGCCTTTGAGCCTCGAAGTTGCAGCTTTGAACTCGAACGTTGCAGCTTTGAGCCTCGAAGTTGCAGCTTTGAACTCGAACGTTGAGCCTTTGAACCTCGAAGTTGCAGCTTTGAACTCGAACGTTGCAGCTTTGAGCCTCGAAGTTGCAGCTTTGAACTCGAACGTTGAACTTCTGAACCTCAAAGTTGCAGCTTTGAACTCGAAGGTTGAGCCTTTGAACCTCGAAGTTGTACCTTTGAACCTCAACGTTGAACTTCTGAACTCGAATGTGAACCTGTGAACCTCAATGTTCAACGTTTAAACTTCAAACGCCTAATTTTAACTCTCCTCCATCTCCCTCATCTCCCTCATCCCCCACTCCCCACTCCCCACTCCCTTTCACAAAACTGGCAATTGATTAAACAAGACCCAATAAAAACCAAGTTGTTGGACTGCTTGGTTGAATTGTTCAAAATCCACAGGTTTGACGATGTAGCTATTCACCCCAAACTGGTAGCTGTCGATCATGTCTCGGTCTTCGGCGGAAGAGGTTAGTACTACAACCGGAATCATTTGTGTACGTGGATCGGACTTGAGTTGCCGTAAAACTTCTAATCCGCTGACCTTTGGCAGTTTCAAATCCAGTAAAATGACTTTGGGTTGATTCGTCATGGTGCGGTGGGCATAGTCTCCCTGACAAAAAATAAAATCTAGGGCTGCTGCTCCGTCCTCAAGCAGTTGTACTTGATTGCCAATTCTGCCGCGACGCAATGCCCGAATGGTTAGTTCGGCATCAGCACGATTATCTTCCACTAAGAGAATGGAAATTGGTTGCTCGGAAGATGGGTCGGTGGGTTGGTCAGTCATGGGTTATACCATTTCACGAAAATCTTGATACATATACATTTTCGGTAGGGGTGCCAAGCTGTGCATTGGTTTCAAATTAACGTAAAACCCTTGTCAAGACTTGATATTGAGTTCATTCACTTACCGTTACTGGCCGCGTCACCCCACCCCGGTTTTGTCTAAAGCCAAAACCGCCCCTCCCCTTAGTAACTACGGTGTACACACAAGTCGAATTACCCCCCTTAATCCCCCCTTGGAAATGGGGGAAACAAGAAATCCAGTTCCCTCCCCTTGACAAGGGGAGGGTTAGGGTGGGGTAAAACCTTGGTTAATCAGCTATTTCAGACTTATGTGTACACCGTAGCCCCTTAGTAAGGGGTGGGGTAAAGCGTATGTGGGACAACCGTTTGATCTGAAGTTGACACCTATGACAGCTGTGCTACCCTACCAAGGTATTTGTCTCAACCTTAAAGTGAAACGGTATTAGTTTATTGGAAGGGTGAAGTAAAAAGTCGCGCCTCGATCGCACGCTGCTTCTGCCCAAATGCGCCCTCCGTGGCGTTGAATAATGCGTTGCACGATCGCCAGTCCGATCCCCGTACCTTCAAATTCTTCTTCGCGGTGCAGACGTTGGAAAACTCCAAACAGATTATCTGCATACCGCATATCGAATCCTGCCCCATTATCTCTGATGAAGTACACTCCTTCACCATTTATCACCTCATAACCCACTTCAATGCAGGCAAGGGATTTGTAGTGGGTATACTTGATGGCATTGGATAACAGGTTGAGCCAAACTTGTTTGAGCAGGGAAGGATCGGCTTGACATGCAGGTAAATCGGCGATCGCAAATTCAATTTCACGACCCCACCAATCTGGGGCTAAATCATTCAGCACCATTTGAATGATCTCATTGGGAAAAACGGATTGACGGGACATTTCCTTACGATCCAAACGAGATAAGGCCAACAAATCATCGATCAACTCACCCATACGTTTGGCATTTTCGCGGACAATTTTCAGGTAACGATTGGCTTCCCCATCGAGTTGTTCGCCGTAGTCTTCCTGCATCATTCTCGAAAAGCCATCGATCGCCCGCAGCGGTGCCCGCAAATCATGGGAAACTGAATAAGAAAAAGCCTCCAACGCTTTGTTAGCAGTTTCTAGTTGGGCAGTTCGTTGTTTGACCCTGGTTTCTAAAGACTGGTTGAGTTGATGCAGGGCTTCAATCGCCCTCTTGCGCTCCAATTCTGCTCCTGCCCGCGCTGCAAATACGTCTAGAATTACCTCTATTCGTCGCCTATCTGAAAGTGGTTGCACGTCGAGAATGCAAAGATTGCCAATGGGGTCGCCGTTGGCATTTTTTAAGGAAATACCGAGATAACTATCTGCTTGCATTGCTACTAAGTCTAAGTCTTCAGGGAAAATTTGCTGAACATAGCTTTCGCAGTAAAATAATCCGTCTCTCAAGGCAAATTCGCATGGTGTACGCGCTGGAAAGTAGGATATTTCTGGTTGCAATGCCCCATACGCCCAAAAAGCCAGAGTTTTAAGTTTCCCATCTACTAGTTCGGTAACAATGGCATAGGGGACGTGCAAGGCTTTGGCAATATGATGAACCAAAGCTGGGAAAAAATCTTCTCCTGTAACCGCAGCCGTTCCCGTAACCAAATTTTGCAGCGTTGTTTCTGCTCTTTTGAGTTCCGCTTCTCGGTGTTTGGCCTCACTGATATCCCGAATGATGGTAGAAAGATATTCCACGCTGCCATCTGTTGCTTTGTGAGCAATGATCATTTGGGAAACCGGAATTTCTCTACCATCGCTGTCCAACAAAGCGGTTTCACCAACCCAGGTGCCATCTCGAATCGCCGCCGGAATGCCCTGGTTTTGAATAATCTCTAGTGCCCACTGGGGATGGTAGTTGGGGATGCTGAAGGTAGAAAGGTCTGTATCTGTGGAAACACCAAGGAGTTTGCGAAACTGAACATTATTCCACAGGACATTACCGAGTGAGTCTGCCGTGCCAACATAGTCGGTGGTCGCTTCCAGCATAGCAATTAAGCGATCGCGGTCTTTTTCTGCCCGTTGGCGTTCAGCAATTTCAGCCCGTAAGGATGCATTCAGTTCTGCTTGCTGCTTCAACAAACGGGCATTATCAATAGAAATAGCTGCCTGACTAGAAAGTAGGCGTAGGACTTCAATTCGCTCTGGGGTAAATGCCTTGGTGCTGAGATTGTTTTCTAAAAGGACAATTCCCGTGAGTTTTCCCTGGTTCAACAGCGGCGCACAAAGAATTGATTTGGATTGGTGCCGGACAATCCAGGGTTCGGACTGAAAGTTGCCTTCAGCAGCAGCATTATTTAGGACGATACTTTCCTGGGTGCGAGCCACGTAATTGATTAGGGCGATTGGCAAGTCAGGATTGCTGTCTTTTGATTCCAGGGGAATTGATTGTAAAATGACTTGGCGAGCGCCAATGGACCCCATAGCCTCAATCCGCCATTCGTTTTGTGTTGGCAAAATCAGATAACCTGTTTGCGCCCCAGCATTTTCAATTAGGATCGTCATCAGTTTTGCCAGGAGTTTATCTAACAAAATTTCACTGGCAATTGTCTGGGAGGCTTTCAACACCGTTTCTAAATCAAGTGCTTCTAACTTGCTGGAAGCCGACTGTGTAGTGTCAAGTTGACGTATTTCGGCTTTTTCTGAGCGCACCTCTAGTAGTCGGGGATAGTGTTTTTCCAGACTTTGGACTTTAGCAGTTGCTCCCCAACGCAGGTAGCCGTACCTCGCTTCTTGGAAATAAGCTTTGGCGATTGTGATGCGGTTGTTTGCCAGATGAAACTTGCCTGCGAGTTCGTTTGCCAAAGCTTCTTCTTGCAGGTATTGGTTCTCCCTGGCTAAGGCAATGGCGCGATCGTAGGCGTCCATTGCTTCCAATACCTCACCCAACACCCGATGCCGTTCTGCTTCTACTAAATACCACTTGTGTAAATAGTTCATTGGGGCATGGTGCGCCCAATTTTGCATTTTTGCCTGATTTTTTGCTACCTGCTCCAGTAACTGTGATTGTTTGCCGACATCTGTGTGGGAATACACCGCCAGTCGGCATAGAGAATCGTAGAAGTTAAAGATGGCAACCAAAGCCGCTCCAGTCATGGCTGCTAAATATTCTTGGGCGAGGACAGCATTGGCCATCGCCTGATTTACATCGCCAAACAAATAACAGAGAAATAATTTATTCAGGTAGAAATAAAACAAACCTGCCTGAAAATTGGTTTGTTGCATCTGGGGTAGCCGAATTGCTTCATTGTAAACTTGACCCGATAACATCCCAGGATTGGGAACTTCCTTAACCAAGTTCAAAACAGTCTGCCAGCAAATCTCCACGAAATGAATCCCAGCGGAATGCTTGATTTGTTTTACTGCCTGAGCATAACAGGTTAGATGTAATTGGAGTTCAGTCAGAGGTTGACTGGCTGCAAATGAATAACCACAAAAATACATAGCCGCGTAGCCAGCAAACTCTAAATCGCCTTGCTCAACACCAATTTGATAGCAATCCTGGAGTGGCTTGAGGCTGTTTTTGAGGTGTGTTTTCCAAATGTTAATCTGGTTGCTAACCGCGAATAGGGTTCTGGCTTGAATAGGTTTGGCATTTAGGCGATCGAGCAGAATTAAGGCCAGTTGACCAAATTTATACCCTGCTTCCATCTCAAAGACAACTCCACAAAGAATAATTCCATAGGCGGCATAGGCAAAGGGAGCCAACATCATGTTTCCGTACTCAACCAGCAAATCCACCATCTTGAGTACAATCAGCAGAAATAAGGGAGGTACTGCCAAATAAGCTGATGCACACATGGTTGCCAAAAGCTGCATTGCCGCCAGTACCTCTGGCTGGGACATAATTGGCAAGTCAACCAAATCTTCGATGCGTCTGTTTGCCAATTTGCAGGCAGTTTCCCCAAGTGCTTGCTGAACATCCTCAAAGCTTGGCTCAATGGGGAGGTGAACTCCTAACTGCTGAAGTAACTCTAAACTAATTTGAATCGCCTCTATTAATTTATTTTGAGCTACACAAGTCTGAATTTTGACATCGTAGACTTTTAAGCTGGCTAGTAGGGTTGTTGCGTGGTGAAGTACCTGTTGGAATAGTAGCTCTACTTGCTCGAAATTACCGCTCAGATAGGCTGCTTCTGTTGTTGCATTATACAGGGTCAGGGTAAAGTCATAATTTGTTTGCCAGCTATCGGTTGTCAGGAGATCCAAAGCAATCTGCAAATATCCCCAAGCAGCGTCATAAGCGGCTGATGCCTTGGCTTTTTCTCCTGCCATCAGGTTTAACCGAGACAAATTATCCTGGTCGGATTGGGTTTCGATGAGTTTTCTGCCCAGGTTCAGGTGGTTGATGATATCAAAAATCTTGGATTCTAAGTGTTCTGTGGGAGTTATTTGCAACAAACACTGTCCTAGTTGCCAATGGGTGTTGCAATGCTTAGCTGGGGAAATCAGGGAATAGGCTGCTTGCTGGATGCGATCGTGGGCAAATTTGTATTCTACTGGAGGGAGATCGGCAGTTAGTGGCACATCCAACACCACTGATTTGTGGGTATTGCTCAGGGGGAAAATCAACCCTTCGGCGATCGCCATTCCTAAAGCGTGGGCGGTTTCTCGCTGGGATAATTGGGCAGCAAATGCCAGGGTTTGCAAATCAAAACAGTTGCCAATGCAGGCAGCTAGCTGTAAGACTTGCTGTGTCTGATGTTTAAGCTTTTGAATTTTCAGAGCCATCAAATGTACAATATTATCTGTGATATCCCGCTCCTGAATTTGCTCTATCGACCATTGCCATTGTTTCGTTTGGCGATCGAATTTGAATAACCCTTCAGTGTAGAGAGATTTCAAAAATTCATTCATGAAAAAGGGATTGCCACCAGTTTTTAGTTGTACTAGTTTTGCCAATGACAGAGAATCTGCTAATTGGCAGTGCAACGTATCGGCGATTAACTGATTGATATCAGGTACACTCAACGCAGAGAGAGAAAGTTGATTTACCACTCCCCCACTGTGGCGGATTTCCTCCACCATCTGCATGAGGGGATGGGCTGGATTTACCTCGTTATCCCGGTATGCCCCGATTAACAACAAAGATTGCCCAATGGTTGCGGTAGCTAGCAATTGGATCAGTTTCAGGGAGCCACGATCTACCCACTGAAGATCGTCCAAAAAGATGACGAGGGGATGTTCTGGCTGGGTAAAGACGCGAATGAAATTTTGGAAAACTTGGTGAAAACGATTTTGGGCTTCCGTCGGCGGTAGAACAGGTACATCTCCTTGACTACCCACAATCAACTCCAATGCTGGAATTAGCTGGGTAATGACTCTACCGTTGGAGCCAAGGGCAGCCAACAGACGCTTTCGCCACTGACACAGTTGCACTTCGTCTTCAGTCAGTAATTGTTTGATTAGTGATTCAAAAGCTTGAGCGATCGCCAAATAAGGGATATTGCGCTGATACTGGTCAAATTTACCAGCAATCAAGTAGCCTCGTTGTTCTGCGATCGCACGATAAATTTCCTGCACCAAAACTGACTTACCAATACCAGAATATCCCGCAATTAACATCAATTCAACTTGATTTTTTACTCCTTTAAATGCTGCTAATAAAGTCCCCACCTCCTTTTCTCTGCCATAGAGTTTTTCCGGGATCTGAAACTTGTCAGAAATATCCTGTTGTCCTAGCAAAAAAGACTCAATTCGTCGTGTGTGTTGTAGCTGGTTGAGACACTCTTCTAAATCAGTTTTAATTCCCCAGGCACTTTGATACCGTTCCTCTGGTGTTTTAGCTAACAGTTTCAGGACAATTTCTGAAACTATCACAGGAATTTCTGGATCGATACAATGAGGTGCAACAGGTTCTAAAGCTAGGTGATAATGAATTAACTCCAGGGCATCACGGGATTCAAAGGGCAATCGATTGGTCAACAGTTGATAGAAGGTAGCACCCAGAGAGTAAAAATCAGTTCGATAGTCCAGAGAACGGTTCATTCTGCCTGTTTGCTCTGGAGATATGTAAGCTAGTGTTCCCTCTAAAATTGTTGGATTTTTGAGAATTAATGTTTCCCGCGATAAGGCAGTTGAAATTCCAAAATCAATAATTTTAAGTTGTTGTGTTTCGGGATTGAAAACAATATTCGATGGATTAATATCTTTATGAATAATTTTTGCACTATGAATTTCACTTAAACTCTGAGTAATCTGAATCGCTAACTTCAGAAACTGTGTTAAAGTAAATCTCCTGGTAGTGATGATTTTTGTTAAAGATTCTCCTCCAAAATCCTCTAAAAGGAGTACAAAAGTATTTTGATATTGTTGGAAACCGTAAGTCTGGATCGCACCTTCCAATGATAAGCTGCGTGTAATTTCGTACTCCAGCTTATAGCGCGTGATTTCTTCGGGGGTGGGATAGTCTTTCTTCAAAATTTTGAAGATTACAGGCAAACCATCCGGTTGATGAATTCCTCTGTAAACCCGTGAATTAGCACTTTCATGGATTTTTGCCCGAATTTTATATTCAGGAATTTCCAGCATAATTCAACTGCCTACAATTAATACACAGAAGCACAAAGCCGGGTTGACCAAATTTTAGATTTTCAGGAAAGTTCCGATCTCAGGCAGCCTAAGCTCAAACTTTCCGAGACGAATTTGGGATTTTCGATTGAATAATTCTCAATCCGAAAATGAAAACTGGTTTCAGAGCAAGAGAATTTAAATGTGAGAACAAATTTCAAATCCCAAATTTAACATTCTGTACTTAGAGCCACCGTCTTGAGGTATGGGGTCAATCTAAAATCCAAAATTGGTTGAGTCACAAAGCCGATTATACAATAGCCAAACTCCCGATTAACTCATTTATCGATACTGGAGGAGTTTTAAAAAAAATTGCAAAAAGATTGCCGGATTAGTCAATGGGTTACCAAGGAGATCGTGAGATGAGTGAAACCTTGAACGTCCTGATTGTTGAAGATTGCGAGACTGATGCTATGTTAGTTCTCGGTGAATTGCGTCGTGGTGGTTTCAATCTAATCTGGCAGCGTGTCCAAACAGCCGAACAGCTACGCCAAGCCCTCAATAGCGGTAGCTGGGATGTGATGATTTCAGATTACCGATTGCCTGGATTCAATGCTCCTGCGGCTCTAGAAATAGCAAAGCAAAGTCACAAAGATATTCCTTTCATTTTAGTTTCCGGCACAATCGGCGAAGTATTGGCTGTGGAAATGATGAAAGCAGGCGCTCATGATTATGTGATGAAGGATAACTTAAATCGATTACCAGAGGCGGTGCGTCGAGAACTTCGGGATGCACAGGTGCGGGCAGAGCGCAAACAAGCCCAAAAGCTGCTACAAACATTAGCATCTAATATACCCGGAATGATTTACAGCTTTGTACACCATTGTGATGGTTCTGCTGGCTTTGAGTACATCAGTTTGGGCTGTCTGGATCTTTTAGAGTTAACGCCGGATCTAGTTTTAGAAAATGCCTCTCTTTGCTTTGGACAAATTCATATTGACGATCGCGCAGTATTTTATACAGCTGTCAGACAGAGTGCTGAAACTTTAAAACCATTCTCTCATGAGTGGCGATTAGTTACACCCTCTGGCAAACTCAAGTGGGTACAAACAAATGCTCGTCCAGAGAGTCGAGAGAATGGGGATATTGTTTGGTATGGTGTTTTATTGGATGTGACCGACAAAAAACAAGTACAAGAGTTAATTATCCACAACGCCTTGCACGATCCATTGACGGATTTACCAAATCGGACACTTTTGGTTCAGCGGTTGGAACTAGCCATTAACCGAACTAAGCGAGTAGAAACCTATCGTTACGCAGTTTTGTTTCTAGACCTAGACAGGTTTAAAGTGATCAATGACAGTCTAGGACATTTAGCTGGAGACCAACTACTCAAGGATATTGCTCAAAAGCTCAAAACTCATTTGCGGGAGGTTGATTTAGTCGCTCGCATTGGTGGTGACGAATTCGTAATTTTGCTGGAAGATATTCCTGGTATTGAAAAAGCCATTCAAGTTACTGAGCGTATCCTCAAAGATTTTCAAACACCGTTGATACTGAATGATGCTGAAGTAGTTATCAGTACAAGCATCGGTATTGTTTTAGGAACAAATCATTATTGTCAAGCCTCGGATTTACTGCGAGATGCCGATATTGCCATGTATCGAGCCAAAGCTCAAAAGAGAAGTTCCTACAAAATCTTTGATGTCAAAATGCACACTCAAGCCGTAAATCGACTGACTTTAGAAACCGATATTCGCAAAGCGTTGGAACGGGAAGAGTTTGTGATATACTATCAACCGATTGTTGACATCCTTAGTGATGCCTACGGCAGACAAAGCCAACCCCAAGCAGGTCGGCTGATTGGATTTGAAGCATTGGTGCGCTGGCAACATCCGACTCGTGGGTTTATTTTGCCGAGGAAATTTATGGCGATCGCCGAAGAAACAGGGCTAATTGTGCAAATCGATCGCTGGATGCTTTACAGAGCTTGTCAACAACTGGCAAACTGGAAAACAAACTTTACTACTCACTTGCCACTGAAGATGAGTATTAACCTTTCTGCTCAAGATATTCGCCAAACCAGCTTAATTGAAGACATCGATCGCATCCTAGCCCAAACAAATTTACCAGGCGATTCCATAGTCCTAGAAATTACCGAGAGTATGCTTATTGAAAATATCAGTAAAACAATAGATTTATTAACCGAATTAAAGACCAGAAAAATTCAGATTAGTATTGATGACTTTGGTACTGGTTATTCATCGCTTAATTATCTCCATCGTTTACCCACTGATAATTTAAAAATCGATCGCTCCTTTGTGAGTCAGATGGAGGAAGGAAACCGTAATTACCAAGTCGTTAGTACCATCATTGCTTTGAGCAATCAACTCGGATTAGGCACTGTTGCAGAAGGTATTGAAACACCACAGCAACTTCAATGGTTACAGCAACTAGGATGCGAATTGGGTCAAGGTTACCTGTTCTCTAAGCCACTGAGCCACCAAGCAGCAGAAGCACTTCTGGCAAGTAAAACTTTGTATTTATCCTCTAACTATTGCAGCTAACTAAATAAATAACCAACCTATTAGCAGATTTTATCCCATTAATTTTGCGATTAACTTGGGTTACTATTTTTTGGGAAATTGAGTATTTATAGTCAGCAAATCAATCTTATGGCTATAGAGAAATAATCATAAATTCTGGCTTTACATACTACACAACTTGATAATTAAGCAAGTCGGCGGGAATAAACCAAATTATATTACGAAACGTAAACAGGCTTACAACCTCTACCAATGACAAGTAACCAATGACAAATGACAGCCCCCGCCAGTTAGCTTTATTTGCACCGACCTACTTAGCTCATAGCAAAAGAAGTTTTTAAAGATTTAACAAAAATCTATCTAGAGATAAGTTACTAAAATTTACAAACTAGCTTAGGGTGTGTAAAGCCTGTGCAATAGGTATTGGTTACTCCTAAACATTCTTGATGCTCCATATTCACTATTCTCAATTACTGCGTTATGGCATTGTTGTATTAACTGTCGCACTTGCATTAGTGCTAATGCTGATGCTAGACCCCTGGCTAGGCATGAGTGGAACTCCTTTTATGCTGTTTTTTAGCGCTGTAATGGTGAGTGCCTGGTATGGTGGTTTGAAATCAGGGCTGTTGGCAACTTTCTTGTCTGTGTTATTGAGCAATTACTTCTTCCTGCCGCCAGTTTATCAACTGAGTTTTGACCTATCCAATTCCGTGCGAATTGGATTATTTGCATTACAGGGATTGCTCTTTAGTATTTTATGTGAGGCATTAAAGACTTCTAAAAGAGGGGCTGATGTAAATTTACAAAAGCTCAAAGTCTCTGAAGAGCGATTTCGCTTAGCCTTGAGCAGTTCAGATATTATAGTATTTCAGCACGATCGCAATTTGCGATATCAGTGGATTCATAATCCTCAAGGTGGAGACGCAGTACACGAAATCCTGGGTAAGTCTGATGCTGAATTATTTCCCGCCTCAGTAGCACAGCAATTAACGGCAATTAAGCAAAAAGTATTAAAAACTGGTATTTCCACCCGTGAAGAAGTTTGTCTGCCAGCGTGTGGAGAAAACCGTTACTATGATTTGCTGATTGAACCGCTAAAGGATGCAGACAATAACATTTACGGTATTACTTGTGTGGCTGTGAATATTACCCAGCGCCACCAAGCAGAACTAGAAAAAACCAGGTTGCAGATAGAACTTCAACAAGCCGTTCAGCAAAAAGCTGAATCTTTGGCATTGCTTAATGCTTGGCTCACCTCTTCACCAGTAGCCCTGGCTTTCCTTGATACCGAACTTCGCTACGTTTACGCTAATGAAGCCCTAGCAGCCGTTAATGGTGTACCACGAAGTCAACATATTGGTCGCACCTTTCGGGAAGTCCTACCGGAATGGGCAGAACAAATTGAGCCTGTGTTTGAGCAAGTGATGGCAACCAGGCAGCCCTTACTTAATCAGGAAGTCAGCGGTGAAACCTATCCGCCTGGGGTCTATCGTTACGGCATTGTCAGCTATTATCCAGTGTGTTTACCGGATGGGCAATTGCTAGGAATAGGTGTTACATCCGTTGATATTACTCAGCAAAAGCAATCTGAGCAAACATTACGGGAAAGCGAAGCCAAGTTTCGCAGTGTAGTTGAGTCAAATATGATTGGCATTGGGTTCTGGGAGAAAGACGGCAAAATCACAGACGCTAACGATGCCTTGTTGGATATGTTGGGTTATTCTCGTGCAGAATTAGTTTCTGGCAAACTGAACTGGCAAAACCTGACTCCAGCAGAGTACGTACCACTCGATGAGCAAGCACTGATTCAACTGCAAAATAGCCCCTTTTGCAACCCCTATGAAAAAGAATATATTCGTAAAGATGGCTCACGCTTGCCGATTTTGGTAGGTGCTAGCCACTTTGAGGGGAATTTTGAGCGAGGAGCTTTCTTTGTTCTCGATATTACAGAGCGTAAGCAGGCTGAAGAAAGACTCCGCTATATTGCCCAAGTTAGTAGTGTACTATCTACTTCCCTGGATTACGAAGAAACCCTAGAACAAATCGCCAAAATTTCAGTTCCTCAGCTAGCAGATTGGTGTAGCGTCGATATTGTCAATGAAGATGGTTCCATTCGCCGCTTACCAATTGCCCATGCAGACCCATCGAAAGCCGAATTGGCGGGTAAACTTCAGCAGTATGCACAAGATAACAAGGGTGCAAGTGCAATTACTAAAGTACTGCAAACTGGGCAAAGCCAACTAATCCCGGAAATATCTGACTCGCTATTAGTGGCAAATACTCAAAATGAAGAACACTTAAAACTTGTTCGGCAATTGGGGATGAAGTCTGTGATGATTGTGCCCTTAATCGCAGGAGGGCAAGTATTCGGCTGTATCAGCTTTGTCAGCGCCGAATCAGACCGTCGCTATGATCGCTCTGACTTGATTTTAGCCACAGATATCGCCTATCGTGCTGCCTTAGCGGTGGAAAATGCCCAACTTTATCGAGACATCCACCAAGCTTTAATCCATTATGCTGAATCTCTATCTCTTCTTGATGCCCTGTTAGCAGCTGCTCCCGTTGCTGTATGCTTTTTGGATCGCCAACTGCGGTATATCCGGATTAATCAGGTGTTCGCAGACATTAACGGTTTAACCATAGAAGAACATTTAGGACGCAAATTTCAAGAAGTCTTGCCAGAAATGGCCGCTGAGTTGGAAGTACAGTTACAGCAGGTGTTGGATACTGGAGAACCATTGCTGAACGTCGAAATTCGCACCCAGACACCAGGGCAACCCGAAAATTACGAATACTGGCTGGGCAATTATTACCCAGTCAACAATCGAATGGGCGAAACAGTTGGAATTGGGATGATTCTGGCAGATATGACAGCAGCAAAACAAACAGAAGTTGCCTTGCGAGAAAGTGAAGAAAGATTCCGGGCAATGTTCAACCAAGCAGCCGTCGGCATTACTCTGGTAGCCTTGGATGGAAAATTTCTTCAGGTTAATCCAGCAGTGTGCGAAATTACTGGATACAGCCATGAAGAGTTAATTCAGATGAACTTTCAGCAAATTACCCATCCTGACGATTTAGAAGCTGATAGGGAGAATGCTCGCCGAGTTTTGGCACAAGAAATTAGCGGTTATTCCCTAGAAAAGCGCTACATTCGCAAAGATGGTTCTATTGTTTGGGTCAACTTAACTTCATCAGCTGTTTGGAATAATCAAGGACAACTCAAATATGCGTTAGGCATTCTTGAGGATATTAGCGATCGCAAACGAGTTGAAGCCACCCAACAGTTTTTAGTCGAAGCCAGCACCCTACTAGCTGCCTCATTGGATTATGAAATTACTATTAGCAATGTGGCTAATTTAGCAGTTCCTACTTTGGCTGATTGGTGTATTGTAGATGTTTTCCAGGAAGATTGGTCAAGTAAACAAATTGCGATCGCCATTGCCGACCCCACAAAACAAGATATCTTAGACGAAATCCAACGGCGTTATCCACCCAAAAGCACAGCACAACAGCTTGTGCAGCAGCTAAAGTCGGGAATATCCGTCTTTTATCCCGAATTATCTCACTCTCATCTTCTGGTGATGGCTCAAGACGAGGAGCATCTGCAATTGCTACAAAGCCTGGGTATTCATTCTTTAATGGTGATTCCAGTCCGTTCCCGTGGACAATTATTTGGCGCAATCTCTTTTTTTACAGCCGAGTCAGGCCGGCACTATCAACAGGCAGACTTGGCATTAGCAGAGGATATTGCTCGTCGGGCTGCTACAGCCATTGACAACACCAGACTCTACCAAGAAACTCAACAGGCAAAACAAGCAGCTGAGCGTTCCGTCAATCGTACCGTACTTTTACAAAGCATCACCGCCGCCCTCTCGGAAGCCCTAACTCCCCAACAAGTAGCTGATGTGGTGATGAACCAAGGAATTGCTGCTTTGGGAGCGTCTGCTGGTTCCGTTGTCTTACTGACTCAAGGAAGTACTACCTTGAAAGTTGTCCAAGCAACTGGCTATCCACAATCACTCACAGATACCTGGGGAAGTTTTCCCATTACTGCTCCTAACCAAATTGCAGAAACAGTCAGAACTAAGAAGCCGATTTTTTTAGAAAATGTAGCAGCCTTGATGGCAAAGTATCCCAACCTAGTTGATGCTGTGGCTCTGACTGGAAATAACGCCTGGGCTTCCATACCATTGATAGCAGAAGGTAAAGCTATTGGCGCACTGGGATTTAGCTTTGCTACTGTCCAAGGTTTTAACGAAGAAGACCGGGGATTTATGTTGACATTGGGACAACAATGTGGTCAAGCCATCGCCCGCGCTCAACTTTACGAAGCAGAAAAAACTGCACGGGCACAGGCCGAAACAGCCAACCGCATTAAAGATGAATTCCTCGCTGTCCTTTCTCATGAATTGAGAACTCCCCTCAACCCGATTTTAGGGTGGGCAAAGTTACTTAGAACCCGGAAGTTCGACGAAGCGACTAAAGTCCGTGCCTTGGAAACAATTGAACGCAACGCCAAGTTACAAACCCAACTCATCGAAGACCTGCTGGATGTGTCGCGGATTTTACAAGGTAAACTGAGTTTAAATCTCCATGCAGTGGATTTAAAAGTTGCGATCGCCGCCGCCCAAGAAACAGTACGTTTAGCAGCCGAAGCCAAGTCAATTGAAATTCAGGCGCTTCTTAGTAATGATGTCGGCAAAGTTTTAGGCGATGGCGATCGCTTGCAACAAATCATGTGGAATTTACTCTCCAATGCTGTGAAATTTACACCCCAAGGAGGACGAGTAGAAGTACGTCTTGAACAAGTTGACTTGGATGCTCAAATCCAGGTGATTGATACAGGTAAAGGGATCGTCCCAGAATTTTTGCCTCACGTCTTTGACTACTTCCGCCAAGCAGATGCCAAGACAACCAGGGTATTTGGCGGATTAGGATTAGGGCTAGCAATTGTGCGTCATTTAGTAGAACTTCACGGTGGTACAGTTGAGGCAGATAGTCCCGGAGAAGCACAAGGGGCAACCTTTACAGTTAAGCTACCTTTGCTCAAAAGTGCCGAGTTACGAGTTCCCAGCCCGGAATCTTCTAACTTAGTACTCAATAGTGAAGACTCGTTACTTTTGGGAGTGGAAATTTTGCTTGTGGACGACCAACCAGATGTACGTGACTTTTTTAGCTTTGCCTTAGAAGAGTATGGAGCAACTGTAACCGCAGTTGCATCGGCAGCCGAAGCATTGGAAGCACTAGCCCAATCAAAGCCAGATATCCTATTAAGCGATATTGGAATGCCCTTGATGGACGGCTACATGCTGCTACGCGAAGTCAGAAAATTGCCGCCAGAAGAAAATGGACAAATTCCAGCGATCGCTTTGACTGCTTATGCTGGAGAAATTAACTACAATCAAGCCATAGCAGCTGGATTTCAAAAACACCTACCGAAACCCGTAGAACCAATGGATTTAGCTAGTGCGATCGTCAATTTAATTCGCAATTCGTAGACTTACGTTGGCAGACCTCCAGCTTGAAAAATCTGTTCGGCGGTTAAATTCAATTCCGGGAAAATAGCTGATACGATGCAGTCATCGCCTCTAAACTGAGTAACTTGGTATTCACCATCAACTAATTGGTAGACGGAGATAGTGGGTTGTTTAGGATTACCGATAAACTTTTTACCACCGATAGCTAGATAATCAACAATCCAATATTCTTTTATCCCTATCTCTTCATATTCACCTACCTTTTTATGATAATCATCCCGCCAGTTAGTACTAACAACTTCAATCACTAAAGGAATGGAATCGGCAAACTGAACCGTAGAATATTTCGGCCATTGTGGCTCTAATTTTAAAGCGGGACGATTGAGCAATAGCAAGTCTGGAGAATAACAAGACTGGCTACTAGGAGATTGAACTAATGCTGTTTTTGGGATGGAATAAGGTAGACCACTACGAACGTACTCAACAGCAATTTTTTCAACCAAAAACCCGACAATATCCTCATGGTCTCCTGCTGGTTGTGCCATTTCAACAATTACACCATTATGTAATTCGTACCTTCCGCCTTCAGGTCGCCAAGCTGCAAAATCTTCAAAGGTTACTAGTTTGAGTATGGCTTGTGTCATAAATTGCCTAGTATATTGCCTTAATATTGATTGCTGACTACAAAGCGAATCTTAAACATGCTAACGTGCGTTAAGGTTATAGCCCCATGCCCAATCCCCCATACTCAATATCACGATCTAAGATTATTAGGTATCTTCTAATTTACGATCGCCACCAACGATGATTGAAGTTGAGCATCTGAGTAAAATATACGGTTCCGCCCCAGCGATTACTGATGTCACTTTTAGCGTCGAACCAGGGGAAATTTTAGGGTTGTTGGGGCCGAATGGCGCTGGTAAAACCACAACCATGCGAATTCTGGCTGGCTATTTACCAGCAACCAATGGCAATGCCCGCATTGCTGGTTATGATGTCCATGAAAATTCCCTGGCTGTGCGCCAAAAAATTGGCTATTTACCGGAAACACCGCCGTTATATCCCGAAATGACGGTGGAGGGATTTTTGCATTTTGTAGCCCGAATTAAGGGAGTTTCAGCAGGCGATCGCAATCAGAAAGTCACAGCAGCCATCGAACGCTGTAATTTACAAGATAAGCGTCGGGTAATTATTCGCAAACTTTCTAAAGGATATCGCCAACGAGTAGGAATTGCTCAAGCGATCGTCCACGATCCACCAGCAATCATTCTCGATGAACCCACCGTAGGACTCGATCCCAGACAAATAATTGAAGTCCGGAATTTAATTAAAAGTCTCGCTGGTACTCACACAATTATTCTCTCCACACACATCCTCCCAGAAGTGAGTATGACTTGTAGCCGCGTCGCCATCATCAATCGCGGTAAAGTAGTCGCAACTAATACACCAGAAAATTTAATGACCCAATTGACAGGCGGCTCTGGATATGAAATTGAAATAGAAGGAGAAGCCGCCCTCGCCAAACAGGTATTGCAAAATATTGCGGGTGTAAGTTTGGTAGAATCAATTCCGACAGCAGGAGGTCATCAACCCCAGGCAAATCGCGCTTATTTGCGGGTGATATCGCAACCAGGCAAAGAACCAGGAAAAGATATTGCCACAACATTAGTGCGTGCAGGGTTTGGTTTACATGAATTGCGGCGAGTTAACGCTACCTTAGAAGATGTGTTCTTGCAACTGACCACAGAAGAAAAGAATTTAGAAGCCGCCACAGAAGGAGAAGCCGCATAAATGGGTGTAGTACTAGGTAATATCATTGCCATTTATCGCCGAGAGTTACAGAGTTATTTTGTATCACCTTTGGCATATGCGATCGCTAGTGTATTTTGGTTCATCGCCGGGTTATTTTTTGTGATGATTTTGGTGGGGCCAGATGGCATATTAGCAGCAGTCGCAGGACTAGATTTACAAGGGCAACAACTAGGAGTACCAATACCGCCCATAGATGTCCCCTACGAATTTATTCGCGCATTTTTGGATCGCATGGGGTGGCTGTTATTGTTTATCCTGCCAATTCTTTCTATGGGACTTTATGCTGAAGAACGCAAGCGGGGCACTTTAGAACTATTAGCCACCTCACCAATCACCAACTGGGCAGTAGCCGTAGGTAAATTATTAGGCGTGCTAACATTTTTTACCACAATGATCGTACCTATGTTAGTGCTGGAAGCGATCGCCATCAGCGGCTCAAATCCACCAATAGCACCTACAATTCCCTTACTCGGTCATTTGGGATTAATCTTACTAGCAGCCGCAATTTTATCTTTAGGAATGTTTATTTCCTCATTAACAGACAGCACAATTTTGTCTGCCGTTCTTACCTTTGCAGTCATCTTATTGTTGTTATTAATTGATTTAATCGCCAAAATTCTCCCGAATCCTCTGGGCGAAGCCATAGGTTATCTATCATTGCTCAAACATTACAACACTTTTATTCAAGGCATTTTCGATACCAGCGCCTTGATTTTATTTGCCAGTTATATTTTTTTGGGCATCTTTCTCACAGCTCAATCAATTGATGCACTGCGTTTTCAGCGTAATTAGTCATTAGTCATTAGTCATTCGTCAAAATAGTGACAATTAAAAATATATGGAAGAAAATTGATGAACAAAAAATTAGCAAGACAACTGAATAGATGGCAACGAAACGTTTTCAAGAATTACGGGTTTATCAATTATCAGAAAAATTAGCAGATGACATTTGGAAAATTGTTGAAGGATGGAATTTTTTTGCCAAAGATACGATTGGTAAACAAATTGTTCGTGCGGCCGATAGCATCGGTGCAAATATAGCGGAAGGTGCAGGAAGAGGTAGTTTTCAAGAAAATAGACGTTTTATCAAAATAGCGAGAGGTTCTTTGAATGAAACTCAACATTGGTTAAGAAGGGCTTACACTCGTAACCTTTTAACTCCCGAACAGATAAATACAATCAAAACAATCATTAACGAACTAGCACCCAAATTAAACTCTTACCTAAACTCAATTGGCAATGTACCAGATAACCAACGCCAATGACCAACGACCAACGACCAACAACCAACAACCAATGACCAACAACCAACAACCAACGACCAATGACCAATGACCAACAACAAATGACCAATGACAAATAACTATGAAGATAGTCACAAAAAAGAAACTGTGGAAATATTTATTTTGGCTAGGTCCATTCCTAGTTGCTGCGGGATTAACAGTTGGGTTAGTTTCTGAACAGTGGGGACTGATTTCATTAGCATTCCTGATTACAGGAATTGTCATTATTGGGTTGTGGATCATATGGCAAAACTACCAAACGAATTGGTGGAAGCGTCGGTCTACCCAAGCTGGAACTAATGCCTTGGTGGCAACTCTAGCAGTATTAGCAATTTTGGGATTGATTAACTTTTTGGGAACTCGCTATCACTTACGGTCAGATTTAACAGAGTCTCAATTATTTACCCTTGCACCCCAGTCACAGGAATTAGTGAAAGTTCTGCCACAGCCAGTTAAAGTCTGGGTGTTTGATATTAATCAGAATCCCCAAGACCAACAATTATTGGAAAATTATCGGCGACAAAGCTCAAAGTTTAATTTTGAATATATAGATCCCCAACTCAGACCAGGACTGGCAGAAAAATTTGGTGTTAAAGATTATGGCGAAGTATACCTAGAATCTGGAGATAAAAGGCAATTAGTACAAACAGTAAATCAAAACGAACGCCTCTCGGAAATCAAATTAACTAGTCGCCTGCAACAACTAACAAGTTCAAGCACAACCAAAGTTTACTTACTCCAAGGTCATGGCGAACGCCAACTTTCAGCCGCTAAAGGTGCAATATCCCAAGCAATTCAGGGATTAAACGACAAAAATTACACAACAGAACCGCTGAATCTCACACAAAATCCCAAAGTTCCTCAAGATGCAGCTGTCGTTATAGTAGCTAGTCCCAAGCGAGGACTGTTTGAAAGCGAAGTCAAAGCCTTGCAAGAATATCTGAATCGGGGTGGTAACCTATTGCTGATGATCGATCCTAATACCGATCCCAAACTTGACAGCTTGCTAAAAGAGTGGGGTATTCGTCTGGATAATCGTTTAGCAGTAGATGTTTCAAGTGAAAGCGTCGTAGGACTTGGCCCCGCCGCCCCCTTAGTCACAGAATACGGACAACATCCGATAACCCAAGATTTCCGCAACGATATTTCTTTTTATCCCATTTCCCGACCTCTGGAAATTACCTCAGTACCCGGTATCCAAGCCACTCCTCTACTGCAAACCAAACCCTATCCTAGTAGCTGGGCAGAAAGCGACCTACAAAGCGAAAAATTGGAATTTAATCCAGATAAAGACCTCAAAGGTCCTCTGACCTTAGGCGTTGCCTTAACAAGAAAACAAATACCCAAACCTACACCCACTCCCCAAACTTCACCCACACCTTCGCCGCTACCATCACCAACCACCCAAAGCAAAACCTCCCCCACTCCTACACCTTCGCCGCTACCATCACCAACCACCCAAAGCAAAGCTAGCCCCACTTCTGCACCTGCGGCTACTGCTTCCCCCACTCCCTCATCTTCCCCATCCCCCTCATCTCCCCCCACTCCCTCATCTCAAACACCCATTGAGTCCCGCTTAGTCGTTTTCGGAAATTCTAACTTTGCCACCGATGGCTTGTTTGACAAGCAACTAAATGGAGATGTATTTCTCAACTCAGTCACCTGGCTGAATCAACAAGATAAGCAACCCCTTTCTATTCGCCCCAAAGAACCCAAAAACCGACGGATAACCCTAACAACCACCCAAGCCAATCTTTTAACAGTGTCATCTTTGTTAGTTTTACCCCTCATTGGGTTTGCGGCAGCAGTTCTTATCTGGTGGCAACGACGGTAAAAAGAGAGTGGGGGATGAGGGAGTGTGGGGAGTGTGGGGAGTGTGGGGGGAAAGAGAATTTATGCTTCCTCCCCTTCCTCCCAATGCCCCATGCCCCATGCCCCATTCCCTATTCCCTATTCCCTACTCCCAATAAATAACAAATGACAAAAAAATGAAATTGCCACGAACAACTTTATTTTTGATACTGCTAGCGCTGGGTTTAGGCAGTTTTGTCTACTTCTATGAAATTAGGGGTGCTACTCGGCGAGAAGAAATTAAAGAGGAAAAACAGCAAATTTTCTCTTTTGCCGAAGATGATGTGCAGGCTTTAACAGTAAAGACAAAAAAACTTACCCTGAATCTGGAACGCAGCAATCAATCTAGTAACTCCAAGTGGTTAATTAAACCTCCAATATCCGAACCAGCAAATGACGCTATTGTTTCTTATTTGATGGATTTGTTAGTCAAGGGTAAAAGCGATCGCACTTTGCCAACTCCAGCAAATGAGCTTGGACAATTCGGTTTAGATCAACCACAAGCAACTATTAATATTACACTGATAAATCAGCAAAGCCATCAGTTAATTTTAGGTAAATCTAACTTTAACGGGCGTTTATTATATGCTCAAGCTGACCCGCCTACAAAACCCAATGGTAATGTCAATCTGCTATTGGTATCTACAGATTTTCAAAATGCTGTAAATCGGGAATTATCAGAGTGGAAACAACCCGTAGATAATGTTAAATCAACACCTTTGCCAAGCAATCTACCTCTACCAACTCCGACAAATGCCAAATAGGCAATCATAGAAGTTATCATATCTGTTAATATAACCCTCAATAGGGACATACATCTGTAGGAATCCGGTTTGATTTTTGAACAACATTAAGTAGGGTGTATTACCGACGAGAGTACGGCACCATTCTTAAGGATTCGGTGCGTTACGCTGTCGCTAACGCACCCTACGTATCTGTTCAAAAATCAAATAGTAGTGCTATGTACGCCCCTACTTTAAATCTCACTATTTTTTCTAAGTTATACCAATTCTGTATGAAGATGCAAATAAAGGGTATTATACAAATTTGAAAAATGATTACGACAGATGAATTTACTAAACCCACATTTAGAATCCTATTTTCAATCTAAAATCTAAAATCTAAAATCTAAAATCTAAAATCTAAAATAGTATGACAAATCCGACAGCAACTTTGCTAATTTACTGCCCAGATCAACGGGGACTAGTGGCGAAATTTGCCAATTTTATTTATTCTAATGGTGGTAATATTATCCATGCAGACCAGCATACAGATTTTGCTGCCGGGTTATTCCTCACCCGCATCCAATGGCAGTTAGATGGGTTCAATTTACCGCGAGAGTTTATTGCACCGGCTTTTAATGCTATAGCTCAACCTTTAGACGCTAAATGGGAACTGCATTTTTCTGATACTGTACCCCGTATTGCTATTTGGGTTAGTCGGCAAGACCATTGTTTATTTGACTTGATTTGGCGACAACGTGCTAAAGAATTTATCGCTGAGATTCCTTTAATTATCAGCAACCATTCTAGTTTAAAGGTCGTAGCAGAGCAATTTGGTATTGAGTATCAACACATTCCCATTACTAAAGAAAACAAACTAGAACAAGAAATTAAACAACTTGAATTACTGCGACAATACAAAATTGATTTAGTTGTTTTAGCTAAATATATGCAGATTGTTAGTGCGAATTTTATTAATCAATTTCCGCAAATTATCAATATTCATCACTCATTTTTACCAGCATTTGTAGGAGCAAACCCTTATCACCGAGCTTTTGAACGTGGTGTGAAAATTATTGGTGCAACTGCTCATTATGCCACTGCTGATTTAGATGCGGGGCCAATTATTGAACAGGATGTAGTGCGAGTTAGTCACCGTGATGAAGTGGAAGATTTGGTGAGAAAAGGCAAAGATTTAGAGCGAGTTGTATTAGCAAGAGCAGTGCGATCGCACTTACAAAATCGTGTATTAGTCTATGGTAATCGCACAGTAGTATTCGAGTAGATTTCGGTTCTATCGCTCCCTTTATGGATAATTAATACCAAAATGCCAAGTCAATAAACTTCGTAATTTGAAATTTTCAAAGTTGCGAAAGCCATAGCCCAATCTTTTAATTAACTTGAGTTTATTATTAATTCCTTCCACAACTCCGCTTGTTGTTCTGTTATCAAAATAACCAACTATCTCTCCAAACCATCTCTGAATTGTACCAATGCTTTTGGGAAAAAATGAGATAGCATCATGTATCCAATCAAGTAATTTTAATACTCCTTCTCCCCAAGAATATTTCGCTTCAAATATGGCTCTAAAGTCTTCTTTTAGAGCGTGCATTTTTGATAATTGTGGTGAGACTTCAAGAACAGATTTCAATTTGTCTTTCTGCTTCTCAGTTAAATCTTTCTCATTCTTAAGTAAACTATATTTGCTTTTTGTTATTCTAGTTAATTTTCTTTCTTTTTCGGACTTATTTAGAATTTTTTCGGCTGCTCTTTTCTCTGATTTTCGTGCTGTATCTAATTCGTCTGTAATTTGTTTCATTACATGAAATCTATCTGCTGTTACATCGACATTTGGCATTAATTCTTCTACGAGTTTTTTATACGGACTCCAAAGGTCAATACTGACTTCCTGGATTTGCTCCAATACGGCAAAACCCCATCCCTCAAATACTTTACGTAACTCTTCACTCCGACGCGATGCCTGCGGCGGGCTACGCCTACGCAATATTTATATCGGTTTATTCGTATCTAAATCTACTATTATCGCTAAGTAATTACCCTGCCCTTTTACCAGGGATATTTCATCTATCCCAATTCTTTTCACTCTGGCAAAATTTATTGTCTCTATGAGTATAGCTTGTGCATTTAACATCGATTCTATTTCTTCGTCTGTTAAATCATTTCTTAAGGCAACACTACGAATATTACTATCTAATACTTGTTTGATAATATTTTCAGCTAATCTCTTAGTATATCCACGGTTTTTATCTATAAAATCTAACTCCTCACTAAATATTTTCTGACATTTTTTGCAGCGAAATTGACGACGATTAATTTTTAATTGTACTTGGCGTTAGCGAAGCTCTCCGGAGGAATCGCTTATTGGTAAATCCTGAACTATTCGCCAATGATTTTGATGTATACTACTTGCCTGATAACCACATTTGGGACAAGTACAATATTTCGCAATTTTTTCGATTTCTATGATTAATCCCATCCCTTCAATTTCATGGCAGTTTAATACTTTCATCCCTGGTAGGTTGATCATTTGCTCTACGGGAAATTTCATCACTAGCACCCTCAAACTTCAATTATTATATTTTAATTACATATAAACATTTTTACTATGTTCTAAAAAAGCTAAAAATCTTTACTCTGCAATACTTTGACAGCATATTATTATACAATCTGATTCAATATATCCAATAATTTTTCTCTTTTTCACATAAGGGGAGCGATAGAACCATTATTTTTAAAGGACAACTATGTGGTAAATCATCTGATACAACTTTCAGGTAACACTGAAAATTAATAAAATTGTAATAATTCAGAATTCAGAACTCAGAATTCAGAACTCAGAAGGAGTGGGAAATATAACTTAATAATTTTGTTGAAATTATTAACTTTGTATATCAAAGTCTCTGGAATTATGAACTTTGAATTCTTACATAATTAACAGTATTCATTAAGACCTGTCCGCAAACTGCAAAATCTATGGTTTTAAACTGCTAATCAGGAATCAGGATTATTGATTGTTTTTATGCAGAGGATCTATTTTTGTAAAAATTCTTCACTTCTAGTCAAATCCCTATCTGAAAAATTACATCGTCAAGGGATTTGTAAAAGGGACTGGGGATTGGGTGTGAAGCTTCAAAATAATGTTTGGGGCTTTAAGCATCGGCAAATTTTGGAAAACTTACCCAGTACCCAGTCCCCAATCCCCAATCTCAGAGCGAAGCTGTAGCCTGTGGTAGACATCGGGTGATAATGAAGAAACATTAAGCAGATTCTCACAAAACTCTCAATGAGCCAGACTAGCCTAAATTTAGTTGCAATATCTATCTTTCTCATGACGCTATCGGTACTGCTGGGGCCATTCTTCAACTTATCGCCGGCAGTACCTGCGCTTGCTACCTTCGCTATCTTGGGAATAGCGACTTTTGACAGTTTTAGCTTACAGGGCAAGGGCGGTACAATCTTTTTAGATTGGATTGCTGGTTTTTCAAGCGAACACCGCGATCGCATTATCCATCACGAAGCAGGACATTTTTTAGTTGCTCACCTGTTGGGTATTCCTGTTACCGGCTACACCCTCAGTGCTTGGGAAGCGTGGAAGCAAGGGCAAGGTGGGCAAGGCGGCGTTACCTTTGATGATAGTCAATTAGCATCTCAACTAGAAGTAGGTAAAATCAGTGCCCAAATGCTTGACCGCTACTCGACTGTTTGGATGGCGGGTATTGCTGCGGAAACCCTAGTTTTTAATAATGCTGAGGGTGGAGCTGATGATAAAAATAAGTTGATCAAAGTCTTGACAATTTTAGGTTTTTCTGAGTCAAATTATCAACAAAAAATGCGATTTCATGCCCTCCAAGCAAAAACCCTACTGCAAGAAAATTGGTCTAGCTACGAGGCTTTAGTGAATGCCATGCGACAACGCAGTTCGGTAGAAGATTGTCGGGAAAAGTTGGGAGTGGGGAGTGGGGACTGCTGAGTTAGGAGTTGGGAGTTAGGAGTTGGGAGTTGTGAATTTTCCCCTCTCTCTGCCTCTTTGCTCCCCATCTCCCTCATCCCCATTCCCTACTCCCTACTCCCCATTCCCACTTTTACGAAGATACAGCCTTCAAATGTCGGACATGAGATAAGTATTTGGAGTCGATAACCCGATTACGCCCAGCAGTTTTAGCCTGTAGTAAGCATTGATCGGCGCGATCGAGCAGACTTTTTCCTTGTTCGTCATCGTCAGCTTCTAAAGAGGCTGTACCCAAGCTGATGGTGATATTAATTGTCAGTTTATTATTGAGTCCAAATGGTTCGTCGCTGACTACGCGATTGAGACGACGGGCTACAATTAGTGCTTCCTCACCGGTAGTGTTTGCCAGAAGAATCACAAATTCTTCACCACCATAGCGAAATGCAGTGTCTTGAAAACGCAGATTGTGTTTTAGACGCTGACACAATACCTGCAAAAGGCGATCGCCAGCTAAATGCCCGTAAGTGTCGTTAACTTTTTTGAAATGATCTACATCCAGAATAATCAAACTCAGGGAAGTTTTCTGAGTTCTGGCTTTTTTAATTTGCCTGGGTAAATCCCATTCTAAAGCACGGCGATTATTTAATTCTGTCAATGAATCGGCTAAGGCGATCGCTGATAATAAATCATTTGTCCGAATCAAATCTCGGTATTTTTGCGCTTTCCGCAAGCCAACGGTTAATTGAGCAAGTATTAATCCATGATTAGCAGTCAATTCTGCCAAACTATGTTCTGTTGTTTCATCAATGAGATGCCAAATATATGCATCAGCTCCTTGCTTTAATACCGCAGCAGTCATTTCTAATTCCCTGTGCCAACCATACTTTTTTCTCTCAGTCAGCTGTTGGGGACGATCCTCGAAAAGAATACAGTATATCCACGATAGCTTTGTCTGGTCTTTCAACCAACTGCACAATTCCATACTGCCATCCTGGCTAGCCTGCACAAGGATGATATCGGGGGGTGTCATTTGAATGTGCGACACCGCCTGATTGAGATTATCCATAACTTGTACATCAAAAGCGATCGCATAACGTAACTGATCTGGAAGTGTGTTGCGAAAGTTATTATTTCCAAAAACCAAAATGGAAATATTCATTGCTTTTTTTACAGGATTTAAACTTTAAGGAGATTAAACTACTAAAACTTGTTGGGTAATAATAAATTTACCGAATCGGGCAAAAATAAAAATTCAAAAACCAAAATAAATAATTAAGTAACAATAGCTCCCAGACTATAACTTTATTTCAGGGAATTTTGTTTTTAATTTGAGCTTTTTACTTTTTAATGATGCTTTCGGTCTACTTGGGTTTATTGTTATACGAGTTTTTAACGCTGAATTTCAAAAAAACTCTCAATTTTAATCTCCTCTTAAGACTTTTTGTTGATTGTTACCTGGTCGGATTTATAATAACTAATGTCTTCTTTACAGATGTTTTTTTAAACAGTACAAACACTGAATATTTTCTAGACTATATAAAGCATTTTTGTAGTTTCTTAGGTGTTATTTACTGAGGTAATTACGACAAAAAATCATTTTAAATCATCATCATCTGTACCAGCAAAATTGCTGATAAATCAGAAAATAAAAATTTTATAAAGTTTTTAATTCAACCGTAAAAACCGAAGTCTCATAAATATGAAAACTCCTAACTCCAGCAAATCGAATGTAATGCCTCCGTTTAAGGGGAAAGGGAAAGGGGGAAGGGGGAAAGGGGAAGGGGAAAGGGGGAAGGGGGAAGGGGGAAAGGTTAAATTTATCCCTTTACCCTTTACCCTTTACCCCTGTTTTGAATTCTTACCCTTTCCCCTTTCCCCCTTCTCGGTAAGCGGTTTCGGGCGTTAGGTCTGTTTGATGTTTTTTCGATTTGACTTTTCTACCACCTGAGTCTTTTGCTTGAAAGACTAGGCTTTGATAAAAAAGTTCACTGAGAAAAAAGGCCAATCAAATATTGCAAAACCGCCTCCCATAGGAAGAACTTTTGCAGGTGCTAATTCACCCTAAAATTACAAAGCAGACTACTAGGGCAATAAATTGAGTATTTTAAGTTAGACCTCAGCCAAACTTTGAGAATGTGTTAGCGGCAGAAAAATTTTTCCTACTTAGGTTTTTCCGTGTTGGTTTATTTAATTCACATTTTTTTATTTGTAATAAATACCATCAATGCCAAAAAAGGTAAATAAAAAAGCCGATGCCAAAATGTACCCTTAATGTGGGTAAGTTAGTTAAATTTCGCTGCTAAAAAGAGCAGAAATCAAAGAAAAAGATTTTGTTAGCGTAGCCTAAAATATTAAAATGTCAAGTTTTGTAACAAGTGAGAATCGGATTCAGTAACCTTCAACAGTATAACCAGCAGCAACAATTACCTGCTTGATTGATTCTTCAGAAGCTGCGGATTCCACGGTGACAGTTTTAGCGTTAACATCGACATCCACCTTGGCGTCAGGTTCCATAACATGGATTGATTCAGTAATTGTTTCTGCACATTCTTCACAAGCAATATTTGATACTTTCAGTTTTAGTGCCATTTGTTACCTCAATATGGATTTTTTAAATTATTTCTTAAGGATTAAGATAAATCAGTGGCTGGCGATCGCACATCCCACCAGAGCAGGATAATGACCTAAAAGCACCATAATCGCTGCATTTAGCTCCCCGACTGGTACAGTTGGCTGGCAGCAATACCAAACAAAATGCAAAAATATATAAAGCTGCTTATGGAAATACACCTAGTGGTCTATCGCATTAGTTCTGAAGGGTTTAGGGCTGACGCGGGGACGCGAAGACGCGGGGACGGGGAGAGTTTTAAAGCCTGCAAAATTAATGGGACAGACCACTAGTGCCAAAGCAAAACTCAAGAGTCAGATAATAGTTAACTGTCTTCAGTCAACGGTTATCACTCAACCATCGTCACCCAAAAGTTCAAAGAAAGTTAGTTAAAAACTCCCATGTCTTCAAATCCCCAACACCTAAGCGGTAACGAAATTCGCAACATATTTCTCGACTTCTTTGCCCAACGGAGTCACCAAGTTCTGCCAAGTGCCTCCCTCGTGCCAGAAGACCCGACCGTGCTGCTGACGATCGCGGGGATGCTACCATTTAAGCCGATATTCCTGGGACAGCGGACACCAGAATTTAAGCGGGCTACGACTTCCCAAAAGTGTATCCGCACCAACGACATCGAAAACGTCGGACGCACCAAACGCCATCACACGTTCTTTGAAATGCTGGGTAACTTCAGCTTTGGTGATTATTTTAAAGAACAAGCGATCGCTTGGGGTTGGGAAATTTCCACGCAAGTCTTTGGCTTTTCTCCCCAAAACCTCGTCGTCAGCGTTTTTAGAGATGATGATCAAGCCTTTGCTATCTGGCGGGATCAAATCGGTGTCCCAGAAGCGAGAATTAAGCGCTTGGGCGAAGACGATAACTTTTGGGCATCTGGCCCCACAGGCCCTTGTGGCCCTTGTTCGGAGATTTATTACGACTTCCACCCCGAACGCGGCGACGAAAATATCGATTTAGAAGACGATACCCGGTTTATCGAGTTTTATAACCTCGTCTTCATGCAATATAACCGAGATACTACCGGCAATTTAACGCCACTGCAAAACAAGAACATCGACACTGGCATGGGTTTGGAGAGAATGGCGCAAATTCTCCAAAAAGTCCCGAATAACTACGAAACTGACCTGATTTTTCCAATTATCCAAACAGCAGCCCAAATTGCTGGCATTGATTACCACAGCAGTGATGAAAAAACCAAAGTCTCCCTAAAAGTCATTGGCGATCACGTTCGTTCTGTCGTCCATATGATTGCTGATGAAATTCGCGCCTCCAACGTCGGACGCGGTTATGTGCTGCGGCGATTAATTCGGCGCGTGGTGCGTCATGGGCGATTAATTGGGATTAGTGGCGAATTTACTACCCAAGTTGCCGAAACTGCGATCGCTCTTTCTGAATCAGCTTACCCCAACGTCCGCCAACGGGAAGCAGCAATTAAAGCTGAGTTGCAACGCGAAGAGTCTAATTTCTTGAGAACTCTGGATAGAGGGGAAAAACTCTTAGAAGAAATTATCCAAGAAGTAAAACAGCAAGGCAAAATCTCTATTAGTGGTGAAAGCGCCTTTACTTTATATGACACCTACGGTTTTCCCCTAGAACTTACACAAGAAATCGCCGAAGAAAATCATCTGACAGTGGATGAAGTTGGCTTTGATGCTGAAATGCAAAAGCAGGTGGAACGCGCCAAAGCAGCACACGAAACCATCGATTTAACTGTCCAAGGTTCCCTCGACAAATTAGCAGAACACATCCACGCCACCGAGTTTTTAGGCTACACCCAACCGACGACGACGGCGAAAGTCGAAGCGATTTTGGTAGAAGGCGTTTCCCAAGAGGAAGCAGAAGCAGGAACAGAAGTACAAATTGTTCTTGACAAAACGCCATTTTATGCTGAATCTGGGGGACAAATTGGCGATCGCGGTTATATCTCTGGTGATGGGATCGTGATTCGCGTAGAAGACGTGAAAAAAGAATCTGATTTCTTTGTTCACTTCGGACGCATCGAACGCGGTACACTCCGAGTAGGAGATGCTGTAACTGCCCAAATCGATGCGGCTTGTCGGCGTCGCGCCCAAGCTAACCATACAGCAACCCACCTACTGCAAGCCGCGTTAAAGAAAATTGTCGATGATGGCATATCGCAAGCGGGTTCTCTCGTTTCCTTTGACAGATTGCGCTTTGACTTCAACTGTCCCCGTGCGTTGACAGCAGAGGAAGTCCAACAAATTGAAGAACAAGTAAATACTTGGATTGCACAGGCGCATAATGCCAAAGTCGAGGTATTACCTTTAGCAGAAGCCAAAGCTAGGGGTGCTGTTGCCATGTTTGGCGAAAAATACGGAGAAGAAGTGCGAGTAATTGACTTTCCTAGCGTATCAATGGAACTGTGCGGTGGCACACATGTCAGTAATACTGCTGAAATTGGCGTCTTTAAAATTATTTCCGAAGCTGGAGTAGCTTCTGGGGTGCGGCGCATTGAAGCTGTTTCCGGGCCAGCAATACTGGATTATCTCAACGTTCGGGATAAAGTAGTTAAAGATTTGAGCGATCGCTTTAAAGTTAAACCCGAAGAATTACCAGACAGAATTACTAGTCTGCAAAGCGAACTTAGAACAGCCGAAAAGCAACTAGAATCTTTGAAGGGACAGTTGGCGATCGCTAAATCTGACAGCTTACTACAAACAGCCCAAACTGTCGGCGATTCTCAAATTATCGTCGCCCAATTAGAAGACGTTGACGCAGAATCATTGAAAACCGCAGCCGAACGTTTATTGCAAAAAATCGGTAATGGTGCGGTGGTACTGGGTTCTGTTCCCGAAGCTGGGAAAGTAAGTATAGTTGCGGCTTTTAGTCCAGAAGTTAATAAAAAAGGACTGCAAGCTGGTAAATTTGTGGGAGCGATCGCTAAAATCTGCGGTGGCGGCGGCGGTGGCAGACCAAACTTAGCCCAAGCCGGCGGTAGAGATGCGAGTAAATTACCAGAGGCGTTAGCACAGGCGCAAAGTGAGTTAAAATCCGCGCTGGGTTAATACTAGTTTCTTGTGGACAAGCAAGAAAATGTAAAGAAATTTGTAGTATGGGTTAGGTGTTCCCTAACCCATCGTTCTGTTGATATTGCGATCGCTTTCCATGTAGGTTGGGTGAAGCGATCGCACTAAAATTGAGTTAGACAATCTATAGAATGCATTTGAAGGTAGATGAAAATTCTTCTAAACACTCATATTTTCTTGTGGTTTATTTACTAAAGTTAGCATTATTACATAATGACCCTTTTGATAGAATGCTTATCTGTCAAGCTTTGCATCACAGCTTAACTATTGCAACAGTCGATGCAAAAATCTGCGCCTACTCAGTTAGCCTCATTTAAAAAAGCGATGCTGTCACTCAACCCAATCTACAACGAAGAGCGATGTCTACGACGGGCTACGCCTACGCAATAATTTTATAGTAATTTAGTACTTCTGAAACCTTGAGATTGGGGGTAGCGTCACTATTTCAGCCAGTAGTTATCCTAAATCACTCCAGATTGTACGTTTCGTTTCTGGATAGAGTACTTGAGATAATTAAAACACAAGCCCAAACTCTCAACCCCCAATTGCAATGATGTTCTGCTATAAATTGCCCATATCCCAGATGCGTCGTGTTGGATTAGCCTTATTGCTGCCAGCTTTTCTCTTAGGAACTTCTGCTTTCCCAAATCAACTGCAAACCGCTACTGCACAAACATCTGGAGGAAATCGCCCTCTGACTATCCGTGCCGATGTGCAAGAATATGACGCCAACACTCAAGTAGTCACAGCTCGCGGCAATGTGCAAATGTTCTATCCTGCTCGCCAGCTTCAGGCAACAGCCGCCCAAGCACAGTACTTTAGTAAAGAACGCCGCATTGACTTTAGTGGGAACGTTTATATTTTGCAACAAGGAGGTAACAGTATCAGGGCAGAGAAGGTAACCTATTTAATTGATGAAGGGCGATTTGTCGCCTTACCCCAATCCAACCGCCAGGTAGAGTCCATCTACATGCTCCAAGAATCCGATAATGATGGACAAACTGCGACACCTGCGCCAAAGACACCAGAATTCAAGCGTTCTAATTAGCATCTACTAGTAAGAAAGGCTGCCTCTAGCGTGAAAATTGTTTTAGAGAATATTCACAAATCTTATAACAAGCGAGTAATTGTCAATCGCGTCAACCTTTCTGTTGCTCAAGGTGAAGTCGTTGGTTTACTAGGCCCCAATGGGGCTGGTAAAACTACGACTTTTTACATTGCTACAGGTCTAGAAAAACCCAATCAAGGAAAAGTCTGGCTAGGTAATTTAGATGTTACAGGAATGCCAATGCACAAAAGGGCACGATTGGGTATTGGCTATCTAGCGCAAGAACCAAGTGTTTTTCGCCAACTCTCAGTACAGGATAATATTCTATTGGTGCTAGAGCAAACTAATGTGCCACGATGGGAGTGGTCAAGGCGATTAACAACTTTATTGCGGGAGTTTCGCTTGGAAAAATTAGCTAATAGCAAAGGGATTCAACTTTCTGGTGGTGAGCGACGCCGGACGGAATTAGCAAGGTCTTTGGCTGCTGGGCGAGAAGGACCAAAATTTTTACTTTTGGATGAACCCTTTGCGGGAGTTGATCCCATAGCAGTCTCAGAAATTCAGCAAATTGTGGGACAATTGCGCGATCGCGGTATGGGTATTTTAATCACAGATCATAATGTCCGCGAAACCCTCGCCATCACCGATCGCGGTTATATCATGCGTGAGGGACAAATTCTCGCTTTTGGCACTGCTGACGAACTCTACCACAACCCCCTCGTGCGCCAATATTACTTGGGCGATAGCTTTCAAGTCTAAAGAGAATTCAGGAGTCAGAATTCAGAAGTCAGAATTCAGAATTCAGGAGTCAGGAGTGAAAAAATTTTTATATCTAGCTTCGGGCTGAAGTGCTGTATTTGGTTAATAATTTCAAAGAATAGTTTCATTGTTTATTTTTCAGCATGAATTTATTAGTTAATTTGTAGCTATTGAAAATTTAATTTTGATACTAAACACAGTAAATACAGCTAAGTGAGGTACAAAATTTAGACTTTCAAACCAGATATAAAAACTATTTGACTTCTGACTTCTGACTTCTGACTTCTGAATTCTGACTTCTGAATTCTGAATTCTGAATTCTGAATTCTGAATTCTGAATTCTGAATTCTGACTCCTACTGTTATGCTTTGCTTTACCAGGGTTGCCAATATTTAACTTTTGAAGTTGCTTATGATATCAAAGAAATTCCCGTCTTTCTACAGCCTACGTTCGCTGCTGCCTTTTACGATTATGGATCGTTATCTTGGTAGCGAATTGTTGCCGCCGTTCTTCTTTGGTGTCGGAGCTTTTTCTTCAATCGGTGTCACCATTGATGCTGTATTCGATCTAGTTAGAAAAGTCGTTGAATCTGGACTACCTGTAAATATCGCCATTCAGGTTTTTTTATTAAAGTTTCCCAACTTTATCGTTTTAGCCTTCCCCATGTCCACACTGCTGGCTACTTTGATGACTTACAGTCGTCTTTCCAGCGAAAGCGAATTAATAGCTTTGCGTGGTTGTGGGGTGAGTGTCTATCGCATGGTGTTAACTGCCGTTATCTTAAGTCTTCTGGTTACAGGAATGACATTTGTATTTAACGAACAAATTGCACCAGCAGCAAATTACCAAGCGGCGATGACTCTGGATAAAGCCCTCAAGTCAGACAAGCCAAGTTTTAAACAGCAAAATATTTTTTATCCTGAATACCAGGATGTTGTACAGCCAGATGGCAGTAAGAATAGAATCTTGACACGCTTGTTTTACGCCGACCAATTTGATGGTAAGCGTATGACAGGTTTGACAATTATAGATCGTTCAACCAAAGGTCTGAATCAAATTGTGGTATCAGAATCCGCAGAGTGGAATGGTTCTAAAAATGTCTGGGATTTTTATAACGGCACAATCTATTTTGTCGCAGCCGATCGCTCTTATCGCAATATTGTCAGATTTGAACAGCAACAACTGCAACTACCCCGCACGCCATTAAGCTTGGCAGAAAAAAGCCGGGACTATGACGAAATGAATATTGCCGAAGGGTTCGATCAACTAGAAGTAGAACGTCTCGGTGGCGATCGCCAAAAAATTCGTAAACTTGAAGTCAGGATTCAACAAAAAATTTCCTTGCCCTTCGTATGCGTAGTTTTTGGCTTAGTCGGCGCAGCAATGGGAAGCATACCCCAGCGTACCGGCAGAGGCACCAGTTTTGGGATTAGCGTCATAGTTATTTTTTCCTACTACTTAATTTTCTTTATTAGTGGTGCGATCGCACAAGCAGGTGTCCTCTCTCCCTTTATGGGGGCTTGGTTACCCAACTTCGTTTTTTTAGGAATAGGTATGTTTTTATTGATGCGAGTCGCCAATCGGTAAATTGAAGAAGATGAGGGAGATGAGGGAGACAAGGGAGACAGGGAGGCAGGGGAGCAGGGAGCAGGGGAGAAAATCTTCCCTTCTGCCCCCCGCAGCCTGCCCCTCTGCCCCATGCCCCATGCCCCATGCCCAATCCCCAGTCCCCACACCTCAATCACGGTTGATAATTTCGACATTCTGGTGCGTCTGGATTTTCCTTACAATATTTTTCAAAAGTAACTTTGGCTGACACCATACCCTCAGCTTTTTGATGAGCTGCTTCCGCCTGGAGTTCTTCTACCTCATCCCAAGCCGCAGCACAGGCCTTAGAATAAGCACCTTGTTCGGTGCAAATAGCGCGAGCCTGTTCAATTGCTTTTTGAATTCTCTCCTCTAGCAATAGCACTTTTGGCGCTTCCACAAAGTCGCTTTTGGTCAAAATGTCGGTAATGGAGATAATGCCCAACAGCTTACCTTGAATTACAGGCGCTCTGTGAATACCAGTGTTAGCAAATAACCTTGCTACATATTCCACACCCAAATCAGGGTTTACCACAATGCAAGGCTTACTCATAATTTCGTAAACCCTTACTTCCTTTGGGTCTTTACCGTAGGCTATTATTTTATAGACAACATCTGTCTCTGTAACAATGCCATAGGCATCATCGTCATAGCGACGATCTACAACCAGCGCACGCAATTTTTTTTCTTTCATCAGCCCCACCGCTTCAGCAACAGTTGCCGAACCGCGAATGGTAACTACGTTTTTGGTCATGATATCTTCAGCTTTCATCATTGCCGTAGTCTCCTGGTAAATAGTACAGTGCGGCACAGTGCCCTCAGAAGCGTAGCGAAGCATTGCAGCGCACAGTTTGCTAACTAGAAAGTGAAAAGCTTGAATTTTTGGCCAGCTACAACAATAAACTTAGAGCAATTATCAATTCCTGATGTTATCGAATGTGACCAATGCCTAAAAACTCAGCATCAATTGTGATAATATTCTGTCAATTAAGGTCTTGCAGTATTCTCAATAACTCTAATTATCCAAAAGTAAAACAGGCTTTATCCCTTGCTACCAGACCTAGTTTAAGAATTCAGAGCCTCTCAAGAGCAGCAGAGAGGTTTTCCAGATAAGAGTGAAAAGTCAGGTGTCATAGCTGCTTATCTGAATACGATTTGGGATTTTAGATTTAAATGTACGAGAAATTGATATGCTAAAGGCCGAGACTAGCGATTATTCAAACCATGCCTGCGCCCACTATCAACCCTACTATCACTGCCTTTCCTTTGACTGCTGTAGTCGGTCAAGAAGCGATTAAATTAGCTCTGCTGTTAGCAGCCGTCGATCCGGGGTTGGGGGGAGTGGCGATCGCAGGTCGTCGCGGTACGGCAAAATCTGTGATGGCTCGTGCTATCCACGCTCTACTACCGCCCATCGAAGTTGTCAAAGGTTCTATCAGTAATTGTGACCCCAATCACCCAGAAGAATGGGACGATCAACTTTTGGCGGAGTACGCAGACAAAGACATTCAAGATGTTCCCGTCGAAATTATTCCCGCGCCTTTTTTGCAAATTCCTCTAGGTATCACAGAAGACAGGCTCCTGGGTTCCGTAGACGTTGAAAAGTCGGTAAAGCAAGGTGATACGATTTTTCAGCCGGGTTTACTTGCTACAGCCAACCGTGGTGTACTGTACGTAGATGAAATTAATTTATTAGATGACCAAATATCAAATCAGCTACTAACAGTATTATCTGAGGGACGTAACCAGATTGAACGGGAAGGGATTAGTTTTCAGCATCCGTGTAAATCCCTATTTATTGCCACCTACAACCCAGAAGAGGGAGCATTAAGGGAACATTTACTAGATAGAATTGCGATCGCTCTTTCTGCTGACGGTGTACTGGGCTTAGATCAAAGAGTAGCAGCAGTAGAGGTGGCGATCGCCTACTCCCAATCTCCCCAAGAGTTTCTTTTGCAGTACAGTGAAGACCTAGACGCCCTGAAAACCCAAATTATCTTGGCACGGGAATGGCTCAAGGATGTCTGCATTACCCAAGAACAAATCGCCTACCTGGTGAATGAAGCAATTCGCGGCGGAGTTCAGGGACATCGCGCCGAGTTATTTGCCACGCGGGTTGCCAAAGCAGCTGCGGCTTTGGAGGGACGCACAACAGTCAATGCTGAAGACTTGCGTCGTGCTGTGGAATTGGTGATTGTACCACGGGCAACAATCGTGCAGACACCACCACCAGAACAAGCACCACCACCGCCACCACCCCCACCTCAAAATCAACAAGAACCAGACGAATCAGAACAAGAAGAAGAACAAGAAGAACAGGAAGAACAACAACAAGAACCCCCCAGCATCCCCGAAGAATTCATCTTTGATCCGGAAGGGGTAATTTTGGATGACAGCGTGCTTTATTTTACCCAAATGGCGAAGCGACAGGGTAAATCTGGTAGTCGCAGCGTCATCTTTTCCGATGATCGGGGACGTTACATTAAGCCAATGTTGCCGAAAGGTAAAGCGCGACGCATTGCCGTAGATGCCACCCTCAGAGCAGCAGCGCCGTATCAAAAAGCACGCCGAGAACGTCACCCAGATAGAAAAGTGATTGTCGAGCAGGGTGACATTCGCTCCAAACGCTTGGTACGTAAAGCCGGGGCATTAGTGGTGTTTGTGGTAGATGCTTCTGGCTCAATGGCCTTGAATCGGATGCAGTCGGCCAAAGGCGCGGTGATGCAACTTTTGACAGAAGCTTATCAAAACCGCGACCAAATAGCCTTGATTCCCTTCCGGGGAGAACAAGCGGAAGTATTATTACCGCCAACACGTTCCATTGCCTTGGCGCGTAACCGCTTGGAAAGATTACCTTGTGGTGGGGGTTCACCCTTAGCGCATGGTTTAACCCAAGCTGTGCGCGTCGGCTTAAATGCCCAGATGAGTGGAGATATTGGGCAAGTAGTACTTGTAGCGATCACCGACGGGCGGGGTAATATTCCCTTAGCGCGTTCTTTAGGTGAACAGCTAGAACCAGGAGAAAAGCCAGATATCAAAGGAGAATTGCTCGAAATTGCTGCAAGAATTCGTGGTTTAGGGATACAACTCTTAGTTATTGATACGGAGAGTAAGTTTGTTTCCACCGGCTTTGCTAAGGAATTAGCGCAAACAGCAGCAGGTAAGTATTATCATTTACCAAAAGCGACAGATCAAGCCATTGCTGCCATGACTAAAGGTGCGATCGCTGATTTAAAATCTCGATAATTAGTCATTTGTTATTAGTTATTTGTCATTTGTCAGTTGTTTTTCTACTAATACCAATTTCAAAAATGAATGGGAGAGATGGATTAATAGAACTCTTGAAGAGAAAAAAATTCTCAACCCAAAATCAAAAATGGTATAACGACTGACCATTGACTAATAACTACGATCCAGTGGGCATAACTTGTGGTTGCAAATAGCAAATTAAATCCTGAATTCCCTTTTGCAGATACCGCGTTACTGTCATGGGACTAGTGCCAATATTCTTAGCAGCATCTTTGCGAGAAAGTTCTTTCAAAAATACCATTTCAACTGCCATCCGGGGCTTTTCTTCTAACATATTGATTGCCCCTTGTAGTTGTTGGCGTTCTTCATCTAGTTGTTGTTGGGCAGTAGAACGGGGACAAGGAAGTGCTTCACCCAAAGTGATTTGGCAATCAACATAGTTAACTGCGGTCGCATCTAAACTCAAAGGCAAACGGTTTTGAGCAGCTAACTTGGTTTCTTGCCATTCTTGTACAGATACTCGGAGTTCTTTGGCAATTTCAGCATCCTTGGGGGCACGACCCAAAGACATAGCCAATTCTTTGCGAATCTTTTGTCCTTCGTTGTATAGTTCTTGCCAACGACGAGGGATTTTTAATAGAGTACTGCGATCGCGCAAAAAGTGCAGCATCTCACCGCGAATATATGGCACAGCAAAAGAACTAAAAGCATACCCTTGACTAGGGTCAAAACGCTCAATTGCCCTAATTAAACCAAAATAACCAATTTGTTCTAAATCTTCATAAGGTTCATTACATTGATGGCTGAATTTATGAGCCATCTTCCGCACTAAGCCAGTATGTAACTGTACAAGTTTATTACGAAGTTTAATAGATGGATTCTGGTGGTACAAGTGTAATAATTCTATACCATCAGTTCGTAAAGAGGACTCACTTGCTGCCATATTAATTCCTTTGTTGTAACTCCTATTTTTGAGAAAATGGAGCTGCGTATATCTTCTTCAAGGCTGTCATTATTTTCCTTAGGCAAGGTTGAATAAGCCATCGTCGTTTCACTGAACTTATCAGGGGTCACAGTCTATAATTCAGTATTTGTACGCATGATTTTGCGACTTTCTCTCTCGCCAGTTATTTTTGTTTTCCGGATAAAAATTTCAACGCTGCATCATCTTTTTTATTTAGTTGTCTCCAACTTTGTGTAACCTCTCCCTGGTTTCTCGTTCCAAATCTTGGTAAGAATAGGAATAAGCAGAACATTTTCCTCAAAAACTAGTTTTTCAATATGAGCAATACCAGCAATTTTCGTGAAGCTATCCGTGAGGCGAAATCTCACGGACTCGTTGGCCCAAATGTGATTGCTAACGCCCTCCCCTACGTCGGTGGTGGATTGGTGCTGACCGCATTGGGAACCTACGGAGGTTTAGGAGTTATCCGTACTAACCCCGGAATATTCTTTCCTACCTTCATTGGTGCGGTGATTTTAGAGTTAATTTTGTTCTTTGTTGCCCAAAATGTTGCCCAAAAAGGTAACAAGGGTCTGGCACTCCCCTTATTGGCAACCTACAGCCTTTTATCTGGATATACTCTCAGTGGCTTGGTATTTGTCGCTTTGAGATCCCAAGGTGTTGGCATTCAAGGCATTGGTTTAGCTGCCCTTGGTTGTGGCGTCACTTTCATAGCAGCCCGTCAAATTGGTTCAAATCTTTCTGAACAAGACGGCATGGCTTTGACGAAAACCATCAATCTCGGCATCATCGCCTTGGTGGTTGTGTGCCTTGCCCAATTTGGGTTTGCCATGTTTGGTGTTTACACGCCAAATTGGTTAGAAATCGCTATCTCCGGTTTGGGAGTATTTCTGTTTGTTGGGGCTTCAGTTGTCGATTTCTACATCTTGCCGCGCACTTACAGTGATGACCAGTATCTGCCTGCTGCTTTATCGATGTACCTAACCTACATCAACTTGTTCGTCTTTATCTTGCGGTTGCTAATTGCCATCAATGGCCGCGATTAAGCACCCGTAAGTAGAAAACTTTAACAATTGACCAACCGTGGTTACTCACACTTAACCACGGTTTTTTCATTAGTTAGTACCTCTTATTCTGTTCCCAAATCTCTATCTAATTTGTAAGGCTGTAATAAGTATTCTCCATTGAAGTGAATCAGATGAGTAGCATCTTCAGCAACCCAAACATCTGTTTCCCATGCAATTTCAGCCAAATACTCCAGCATCGCTTTACGGCTTAAAAAAGTTGTTACCATTACAAGGGGAATTTTTAGATCAGCAAAGATAACTTCAAGTTCTTTCTTACGTTTAGGGTTAATTGGCCCGTGGGAAGTTACAGCCTCAATTAAAACTAGCCAATTATTTTTTAGATGATGGATAATCACATCAGGCATTTTACCATGAGAATCCACAGTAACCCCTAAATCTCTCAATGCTACTTCATTAAAATGCGCGAATTTTTCATCTGTATCGCCGACATAAATGAGTTTTCCCCCAGGTGTAAAACGTTCTGCAAAATCTTTAATAATCTTCTCAATCAAAATATTTTGACCACCTGGTGATAGAGTTTTTACCTTGCCTTCAATCACTATGGGAATACGTGATAATTCACGCTCTTGAGCATATCGTTTTTTCAAAGTCTCAACTGAGGAAAGATAAGTACGAATGCTCTTTATCCATTCAGTAGTTCCATAAGTACGTAATAATTCAAGGGCACTTTCTTCAATCTTGTATACAGTTTTTGGGCTGTTAATGGGGCGATCGGGAGCATCTGGATTCGCAATTATCAAAGCTGCGTCTAAGAATTGATGGACTGTCTGGCGACGAACAGTTTCCCGCGTATTAGGTTTATATGTTTTGCCGTAGTGCTGTGCCATAAATTGCATCATTGGTGTAATTCCTATTAATGGAGATGCAGCAGTTTCCCAAGGTTCAGTCGGCTTTAAATCAACTAGAGCCAGAAGAGTTAATGCTGAGCGTTCATTAAGTTGTGCCCGTGGAAGTCCCAGTTCAACTAATATTTGCAGTCCTTCATCAATACGGTTTTTAATTATTAAGGGGTTATTTTCAAACTGATTGGTCATACTTAGTAACTCTTCTTCCACAATTTCATCAATTTCGGACTGTGACAGTAAAGACCCTCCAATACGTAACCCCACGGCCATTAGCTGCTCTATTGTGGGATATTTTAAATTTCGTAAATCGGTTGCATTCACCTGAGTATGCCCATTAAACAACCGAAAAAATTCGTCTACGAGGGTGGAGTTTAGATAAGCAGCAAGACCACGTACTAAGGTAAGATCGAGTCCCCTTCCATCCTTGTGAAAGTAATTCAAGTGATTTTCAAAACCTACCCAAAAACAATCAATCCGATTGGCATCGTATACAACTGCAACTACTCGTTTTCTTTCCTCTTTTGAGGAGAATCGTTTAGTCAGTACATAATGTTCGTTTGGTACTAATAGAGAAACCGTTTGTTCAACATATGCTAAAGCTTGATGTTTTCTAGTTACCTTTGGATACTCGACATATCCTCTTGAGAAATTTAATGGATAAATTAAGGGGACAGTGTTTTTTTCTGGCATTAAACACAGATATTCTTTGGCACGGAAATCTACAACACGTCCCGTTGATACAGTCAATCCAAGGTCTTTTAATGTGCAGGTAAAATTCGCCATTCGTCGAATAACCTGCTGACTGAATGTATCTGGAATAATGTGAATGAATTGTTGTGAGTCGTTGTAATTAACTATCTCTGTATAATGTAACGAATTTGATTTAATCAAATCATCCTCAGCACTCGAACTTGTACTGATGAGTACATTATCAAATTTTTGTTTCTGTTTGACAGCATGAATGATGATTATTTCCTGCAAAACTTCATCATCACTAAAAGCTTCCTGTCTCGATTCAAAAAGATGTATCTGGTCTAAAGCCATCATTTCCAAAAACATCCTTCGGAAATCCCTAAAATATGGCCCATTACAGAAACTACGTGGCGAAATAGCTACAAGCTCCCCTCCTGACTTGAGAAGTTGAGATGTAGCAGCAATAAAACCTGTATATAAATTGCTGGTTTCTAAGCCTAGAGAACGTAACAAACCACGAACTTTTGAATGAGCGTTGATTTTCAAATATGGAGGATTTAAAATAGCGTGCGTAAATCTGGGATTGTTAGGATTATCAAACAAACTAGGCTGAACAAGCCTCACGACTTCTTCAATAAAGTCCGTATTGCGGATTTCATATTGCAAAGAGATACCAGCTATTTGACATGCTCTTGCACATAATTTTAATGTCTGACGCAAATATTCAATAAGAAAAGGATCAATTTCATAGGCAACAATATCTATATTGGCTGGGCGTTCTTCTCTGTGACATAGGTTAGCCACAAATGCTGCAAGTAATGAGCCAGATCCTGCTCCTGCATCAAGTAGAGATATTTGAGGAAGATCAACTTTGTTAAACATCCCAGCCATTAATTCTGCTACCGGAGCAGGAGTTAAAAACTGACCGAGTGTTACTTTATTTCGTTTTTGTTGCTGTTTCTGGCTTGCAGCAATCCTCAGAAGGTCAACTTCAGCAAGCAAGTTTTTGGAAGGGCATTCCAGAAAGCTATTGAATTGCAACGCCTGATTCTGATTGTCTGTAAACTCTCTACTGCTTGATTGGAACATCACGGTTTGTCCTCCAATAATTGAGGATACTTAAAAGTAATTTGGGTAACTTATACAAATAGTGCAAGATAATTTGCCCAACTACAGCTAAAATCAAAAAAGATAAGTAAAATGTAGAGCAATTTCCCAATCAAAAGCGCTCTATCTATAAATTCAGCAAGCACTATGGATGTCCTAGAACTCAAACGCGAAATCGAAACGTTGTCTGGCCGCCTGGGTAAAACCCAGGACTATCTTTGACGTACCTGCACTGACAGCTAAAATTCAAGACCTGGAACAAATATCTGCTCAGCCAGAATTTTGGGATGACCAAACCCAAGCCCAACAAACACTACAAGAACTCAACGACTTAAAAGCCCACATCGAGCAATACGATCGCTGGCACACCAATCTAGAAGATACTAAGGCAGTTGTTGAGTTGTTGGAGTTAGAAACCGACGAAGCACTATTGCAAGAAGCTGAATCTACCATCACAAAACTTAATCATGACCTTGACCAGTGGGAGTTACAACAGTTACTTTCCGGACCCTATGATGTAGAAGGTGCTGTACTGACGATTAGTGCTGGTGCTGGTGGCACAGATGCTCAAGACTGGGCATTTATGCTGATGCGGATGTACACCCGTTGGGGCGAAGCTCACGGCTACAAGGTGACTTTAGCTGAAGAGTCCGAAGGTGATGAAGCCGGAATTAAATCGGCAACCTTAGAAATTACTGGTCGCTATGCCTATGGTTACTTGCGATCGGAAATGGGTACACATCGCTTAGTACGGATTTCGCCGTTTAATGCCAATGGCAAGCGGCAAACTAGTTTTGCGGGGGTGGAAGTCATGCCCCAGATAGATAATTCTGTGCAGTTGGATATTCCAGAGAAAGATTTGGAAATCACCACAACTCGCTCTGGCGGTAAAGGCGGGCAAAACGTTAACAAAGTAGAAACAGCGGTGCGGGTTGTTCACCTTCCGACTGGAATTGCCGTGCGTTGTACAGAAGAACGATCGCAGCTGCAAAATAAAGAAAAAGCCCTGGCTCGACTCAAAGCAAAGCTATTGGTCATTGCCCAAGAACAACGTGCCCAAGAAATTGCCGAAATTCGTGGCGATATGGTGGAAGCCTCCTGGGGTAACCAAATCCGTAACTATGTGTTTCATCCTTACCAAATGGTGAAAGATTTACGCACAAATACGGAAACCACAGGGATTATAGATGTGATGAATGGCGAACTTGATACATTCATCCAAGCTTATCTGCGCCAAGAAAATAAACTAGTAGAAAACACTCCTGCATAGTTGGCGATGAGTCAGAGGTACTAAGTAATTATTTTTACTATTACTTAGTACCAATTATTTTTTGAGTATTTGAGATTGGGGCGATCGCAGCATAACACCCCTTGAGATTGAGGCGTTTGACACAGAAAGGACTCAATATTATATGGGCGATCGCAATCCTATAGCAGACCCAACTGTTACAGTTATAAAAGAGTCCGCGATCGAATTAACTATGAGTAACTCTCCTTCAACAGAACCTCAACCCAGCTACGTAAAACTGGCCATGCGAAACATGGTGCGTAAAGGTGGAACTTCCCTCAAGCATTTTGCGTTAACCACCATAGGACTTTTAGCCGTCCTAATTGGCCTTGCTTACCTAACTCACTAACAAAAAACTGTGACCTTAGACTAGGAGAGTGCGTGGTTCTGGGAGTTGAATTATATGTGGAAGATTATTTTTACGAGTTGTCCCCGACAACCTCGGTAAACCTTGGCGAAACTTATGCCCGAATTACCCCTGAAACTTGGGAAAACTGGTTTAATAGCTGGTTAGAAATACTTCACCCTGATATTCCACCAGCACCAGGTTATGAGATTGGGCTGCGTTTGACAGATGACTCCCAAATTCAGGAACTCAATGCTCAGTATCGTCAAAAAAATCAGCCCACAGACGTTTTAGCTTTTGCTGCTTTGGAGGTAGATTTTCCTCAAAGCGAAGAAATGCTTGCCTCTGTACCGCTATATCTAGGTGATATTATTGTGTCTGTAGATACTGCACAACGTCAAGCCCAACAGCAGGGACACAATTTACCAACTGAGCTGGCCTGGTTATCTGCTCACGGGTTATTGCATCTGTTGGGGTGGGATCATCCTGACGAAGAGAGTTTGGAGCGAATGTTAGAACAGCAGGTAAAATTGCTGAAGGCGGTAGGTATTGCTATTGACAAAGAATGGCAGTAATTAGTCACGCCTTAGTGTTAATTTTGGGTAATACTTTTATAATACCTCTATGGAAAATTGCTTAAAGATTGCCTCAAAGTTAATTACGCTATAAACATCAGCCAAAATTCCCACTGTAGCAACTGTGTTTTTGTATTTTTAAGTCTATGTCCCAAAAAATTTCTCCACCAACGCCTACCTCGTTACAAAAAATTGTGACCAACGAACGGGAATTTTCGTGGAAAATTGCTTCTAATTTATTTGTTAGTTTTAAGTATGCTTGGGCTGGAATCACTTATAGTTTTCAAACTCAACGTAATTTTCGCATTCACACGAGTGTTTGTGCGTTAGCGATTGCTTTAAGCGTATATTTGCATCTGCAACCAGTAGAAATAGCAGTAATTGGCATAACTAGTGGTTTAGTTTTGGCATTAGAGTTACTGAATACAGCGATCGAGTCTCTTGTGGACTTAACAGTGAAGCAGACTTACCATGATTTGGCAAAAATTGCCAAAGATTGTGCTGCTGGTGCAGTGCTGGTTTCAGCTTTAGTAGCGGTGTTGGTCGCTGCTACACTGTTGCTGCCTCCTCTGGTAAGGTTAATTATATTGGCTTTGTAGATGTGATTTCCACAGGCGTAGCCCAACCCAGGCATCGCCAAGTAATTCCTGAGGATTCAAAATTCCCTTACAGCAAGCGTCTAGGCTATTGACTGGATGCTTTCTGAACTCAAGTCTGCTCCTCAAGAGGTTGCTCGCGCGTGTAGCTTTCTGGGTTATGACAGTTTTATATCTGTCACCTACAATCTGTAATATTTCCCCTACTTATGTTAATAGTCATCGATAATTACGATAGTTTTACATATAATCTGGTGCAGTATCTGGGAGAATTGGCAGCAGAGTTCCCAGTGGCAGCTGATATTAGAGTTTTTCGTAACGACAAAATATCTATAGATGAGATTCGGGCATTAAAGCCAGAAGCCGTGGTTATTTCTCCTGGGCCTGGTCGTCCAGAAGATGCAGGTATTTCCCTAGAGTTGATTGAGCAACTAGGACAAGAATTGCCAATTTTAGGGGTCTGTCTAGGCCATCAAAGTATCGGGCAAGTGTTCGGTGGTAAAATAATTTCTGCTCCAGAGTTGATGCATGGCAAAACCTCTCTGGTGTCTCACACTGGGGTGGGGGTTTTCCAAGGATTAGAAAATCCGCTCACCGCAACCAGGTATCATAGTTTAGCGATCGAACGCGAGACTTGCCCTGATGTGCTAGAAATCACCGCTTGGGTTGAAGATGGCACAATTATGGGAGTGCGACACCGGAACTATCCCCAGATTCAGGGCGTCCAGTTTCACCCAGAGAGTGTCCTGACATCATCAGGAAAACAGCTATTGCGAAACTTTCTCCAACAGTTACAGTCGAGAGCTTAATCAATGAAACGACGACAGTTGATGGGTTATGCTGGGGCGGGGTTGGTCACAGCTTCAGTTACTTCCTTGGGTTCCCACCTCCGAGCTGACGCACAATCTAGCGGTTTATCAGTTAAGTGGTTGGGTCATACTTGCTTTCTTTTTGATGGTAGCAGTGCAAAAATTCTCGTCAATCCATTTCGAGCGGTCGGCTGTACTGCTGGGTATCGTGTGCCAAAAGTTGCAGCAGATTTAGTACTGATTAGCAGCCAACTGCTAGATGAAGGTGCTGTAGACGTACTACCGGGAAATGCAAAACTGGTCTATGAACCGGCACTTTACGAGTTCAAAGGCATTAAATTCCAAGGAATTGCTACAGACCACGATCGCAAAGGTGGTAAGCAGTTTGGCTCTAATACTGCTTGGAGTTGGAAACAAGGCGGAATTAATATCTTGCATTTAGGGGGAGTTGCTGCACCCATTTCCATTGAGCAAAAAATTCTCATGGGGCGTCCCGATGTGCTATTTATTCCAGTGGGTGGCAGTGCAAAAGCCTACAATGCCCAAGAAGCAAAGCAGGCCGTTCAGGTATTAAATCCCAAGATAGTGATTCCCACCCATTACCGGACACAAGCCGCCGATCCTGCTGCGTGCGACATTTCGCCACTCGATGATTTTCTCACCTTAATGCAAGGAATCACAGTGCGGCGTAGCAGCACAGATACTATTTCCATTAACTCTAAAGATTTGCCGGAAAATAGCGTCATTCAAGTTTTGAGTTACAAATTTTGAGGAGCAGGGGAGTGGGGAGTGGGGAGATGAGGGAGATGAGGGAGATGAGGGAGCAGGGGGAGAAAAATAACTCCTAACTCCTAACTCCTAACTCCTAACTCCCAACTCCCAACTCCCAACTCCTGAATTCTGACTCCTGAATTCTGAATTCTGAATTCTGAATTCTGCTTTTAGAACGTATACCACTCTGGGGTCAGCTTATCTGCATCGCTGATCGGAGTCTCAACGGCTGTTGTGTCATTGATAGTCCAAATGTTGTCTGCACCTGCTGTCTGATCGCGCCAGTAGATATCGGTCTTGCCATCACCGTTATAATCGCCAAGGGATGGGGTTAGAGATGCGCTATTGCTAGGTAAGAAGGCTTCAGTTGCAACTGTTGTGCCATCCATTAACCAAGCAGTGTTGGCACCCGTTGTTCCATTGTGCCAGAAGATGTCGGTCTTACCATCGCCGTTGAAATCACCAATTTTAGAAGTCCAGGATGAGTCAAGTGTTCCCAAAGCACCTTCTGTAACTAAGATGCCTCTCATTGCCCAAACCTTGTTCTCACCTGTTTGAGTGTTTCTCCACAGCAAGTCGGTGCTCAGGTCGCCGTTGAAATCGCCAACACTTGCAGTCCAGGCTGCGTCTTGTGATTGCAGGCTAAACTCACTCTTTTGGGCGCCATCCATAAACCAAACGCTGTTATCGCCAGTTGTCTGATTCCGCCAGAAGATGTCACTCTTACCGTTGCCGTCAAAATCAACGATGGTAGCAGTTAGGGCTGGGTCAGTGGTGTCTAAAACAGTTGCATTCAGAACTGTTGTGCCATCCATTTCCCAAATAGCATTCTCGCCGATTTGACTATTGTGCCAGAAGATATCAGTTTTGCGATCGCCGTTGAAATCGCCAATACTTGGAGTCCATGCTGTGTCAACGCTGGTTAGAGAAGCCGCATTAGCAACTCTAGTTCCATCCATTAACACAATGCTGTTCTCACCGGTTGTCCTATTGCGTAATAAGAAGTCAGTTTTGCCATCATTGTTGAAATCAGCAATTTTGTAATCATAAGCCGATAGGTCAAAATTACCCAAAGAACCCTGTTCGATAACTCTAGTTCCATCCATCAGGCGAACGATAATTTCACCAGTTTGGGTGTTGACCCAAAGTTTGTCCGTTTTACCATCAGCGTTGAAATCAGGAACAATAGCCGCACTGGTTAAGTACGGATTAGGATTGGGATTTGCTGACAATATGGCAGATGCTTGTGATTGTGAGGAACTCTTACTGACAAAAGTTGAACCAGAATTTAGAGAATTTGAATTATCAAGTGCAGATGCTAATGCTTGCGATTTTTGGAAAGATTCTGATGCCCATTGAGATGTATTCAAAGACAAGTTTGAGGAGTTTTTACTTCCAAACATGGTGTTTTTTATCATTAGTTGTTATCTATTTTTAGTTTTTTTGATTAATACCTTTCTGTAATCAAATAACATTTATGCTGGTTTTCAGATTTCTTTATAACTATTTTTTTTTGCTTAATGTCAGTCTTTGAACACAAAATTGTATTTGTTTTAAATCATTTATTAAAAAACTTCAAGTCCTATGTAAACAATTAGAAAATCAATTTTGTATGTGATGATTTGTAGATAAAAGTATGTGGAGTTTTGCTAATAATTCACGAACCAGAAGTCAAAATTCCGAATAATTGTCAAATTAAGTCTGGGTATGGCTGCTTGATTTTTTGGCTGATTAAGCTTGGGTATCAAAATCTTCTCAATTCTGAATACTTAGATGTATTTCTGTTTTATCAAACAGAATTCAGGAGTCAGGAGTCAGAATTCAGCATGAATTTTGTGCGACACAACGACTGACTCAGTGCATCGGTGGTGGATGAATCCAGGGGTTTAAGACCCCCACTAAATCTGCATATTTAGTGGTGCAACAATTCAGTGGTGAGTCCCAATCCCCCACTGATTCATTCTGACTTCTGAATTCTGACTTCTGAATTCTTCTTCAAAACTTTGGCTAAAATAACTAAGATTAGCAACTACTGAGAAGCATCATCTGTGCATCCTCTGGTTGTCAAAAGTGTAAAATAACACGATACTTTACAAATACATCAACTATGCAAACAGAATATCGGCAGCGTCGTGAGCAGTTAATGGCAAAAATTGGTAATGGTACAGCCATTTTTCGCAGTGCGCCAATGGCAGTGATGCACAACGATGTTGAGTATGTTTATCGGCAAGATAGTGATTTTTTCTACTTGACTGGATTTAACGAACCACAGGCTGTTGCAGTGTTAGCGCCCCATCATGCAGAACATCGGTTTGTGTTGTTTGTTCAACCCAAGGATCGGGAAAAGGAAGTATGGAGTGGTTATCGCTGTGGGGTAGATGCAGCGAAGGAAATTTATGGTGCTGATGAAGCGTACCCAATTAGGGAGTTAGATGAAAAGTTACCGCAGTATTTGGAAAAAGCCGATCGCATTTACTATCACTTAGGACGCGATCGCGCTTTTAATGACACAATCTTGGGACATTACCAACGATTACTCCAAACTTACCCCAAACGCGGTACAGGACCGATCGCCATTGAAGATACCGGGACTGCGATCCACAGCATGAGGCTAATCAAAAGTGAAGCTGAGTTGGAGTTGATGCGCCAAGCAGCAGCGATCGCAACTGTTGCACACAATCACGCCCAAGAAATCGCTGCACCCGGACGTTATGAGTATGAAATTCAGGCGGAGATGGAACGCATCTTTCGAGTGCGGGGTGGAATCGGCCCGGCTTATCCTTCCATTGTGGCTTCCGGTGTGAATGCGTGCGTGTTGCATTACATTGAAAATAATCGGCAAATGCAGGATGGAGAATTACTGCTAATTGATGCCGGTTGTGCTTATGGTTATTACAATTCCGATATCACCCGCACATTTCCAGTGGGAGGGAAATTTACAGCAGAACAAAAGACGTTGTATGAACTTGTTTTAGAGGCACAAAAACAAGCGATCGCCCAAGTGCAACCAGGTAATTCCTTCAAATCTGTTCATGATACAGCAGTGCGCGTCTTAACTGAAGGTTTAGTTGAACTTGGCATTCTCAAAGGCGAAGTTGACAAATTAATAGAAGAAGAGAAATATAAACCATATTATATGCACCGTACCAGCCATTGGTTAGGTTTGGATGTCCATGATGTGGGAGTTTACCAGCACGGTGAAGATAAACCGCAGATTTTACAACCAGGTCAAATTTTGACAGTGGAACCAGGACTTTATATTGTGCCAGATACCAAATTAGCAGAAGACCAACCAGAAACTCACCCGCGATGGATTGGCATTGGTATTCGTATTGAAGATGATGTGTTAGTTACACCTAATGGACATGAAGTGTTAACTGCGGGAGCTCCCAAAGCAGTGGATGAACTAGAACGATAAAAAAGCAATCAGACAATTTTGGATTTTAGATTTTAGATTTTAGATTGACTGAACAAGGCAAATTCTACCTTGTGAATCGTGACCACAAAAAAATGAGTGGATAATTGTGGGCGTTACACCACATATCCACTCTTAACTTACTGGATTAAACTCATCAAAAAAAGCGCCAGAAAGTAACTAAAACTTCGCAAAGTTTTAATTAATTAACGCGACTCAGTTCCTTGATTGGGGCTGCCTTGTACAGTATCATTTTCTGGTGCTTCTGGCGTAGCAGTGGTTTTAGCATCACTTTTCTCAGCATCGCCAGTTTTGCGGGTAGCTTCGTCAATGGGGGTTTGGTAGCCACCAGAAGAAGTGGGCGTAGTACCTTCCTGACTAGGTTTTTGTTGTTCAGCCATTATTAGATTCCTATTCATTAGTCTTGGCATTATCTTAATGAAATTAGGGGTCTGAGTTTATCTATCTAGAATATAGTTATGGCTGATTTCCCCTCTATCGAAAGTATTATTTAGTACTAATTATCTATAATATCCCTATTTTATTGCGTTAAACAACTCGCCCTCACATCGAAAATGCTGATTCCCTATTTCCTAAATGCTAGTGATTTGAGTGTGTCTGACTCAATAATATGCTGTGATGATTCTCATAGAAACTACCAAACTATAATTAATGAATCAAAGTAATGTATCCTTACCATCTGGGTGTGTGCTTCGCAAGGCAACTTCTGGGGATCAGTGGTCGATTCGATTGCTGGTGTTTTCAGCCAAACTCGACCCAACCCAATTAGATTGGCAGCAATTTTGGGTAATTGAATGCGATGCCCACGGCGGGCAAAGCCTACGCCATCTGGTAGCTTGTGGACAGCTACGTAATTTTTCAGGGGCGCAAGAACTTGGTAGTTTAGTCGTTGCATCAGCTTGGAGAGGTCGCGGTTTGGGTACTTTACTAACCCAGCATTTGATTAACGCAGCAACGCAACCACTTTATCTTGAATGTTTGGGTCAGCGATTGACCGAGTTTTACAGTCGCTTTGGTTTTGTGCCGATATCTCTTGCAGACCTACCAGAATTTCCCAAAACAAAAGTCTCGTCTACACTCAAGGATAAATTTAAATTCTCACAATTAGCTAAAAAGCTACTCAGAGTTCCTGTGGTATTTATGGAGTATCGTCCTACTTCCTAATTAAGATATACACAACAAAGTTTGATATAAGCTGTTTCCACCTCTTTACTCCCCATTCCCCACTCCCCACTCCCCATTTTCAAATTCCAGGTTTAGTAAAAATCGTTAGCAACACAGGCCCCAATAAATAATGGTGACCCAAACACAATAACCCAGCAGAGGAACCTAGAACCTGGCGTTGATTAGGGCTGTAAAGTCGAATTCCACGGGGAGAAATTGGCAATAGTTGAGGTTCTGTCTCTTTTTTGGAAGTAATGTCAACCAAAAAAAAGCATCCACCTGGAGAAAGTACCCGTGCTATCTCACTAAACACCTGTTGAGGTTCCAAATAATGCAAAAAGCTGATAGTGCTGAAAACAGCATCAAACTGACCATCAGCAAAAGGAAGAGACTCAGCTTTGCCCTCAACATAAATCAAGCGTGGATGGTGGCGGTTGCTCAGTCTTGCCATCCGCAACATATTAGCAGATAAATCTAATCCGGTGCCTTGCAGGGCGGGAAACTCAGTAGCAAGGCGCTCAAGTAAGCGTCCAGTACCGCACCCTATATCAAGTACATTTGCTCGCTCTGGTAAATTGATGTACTCTAGCAATCGTTTGTGGATGGCTCGATAAAACACTGAAGGAAACAGCCAATCGTAGCTTGGTGCCCAGTGATCGAAAAGGAACTTTTTGTTATTAAGAAAGTCATAGGTCATTAGTTTTCGCACTTTCCCTGAAGCTCAATGCTTTTTTAGGGTAAGTAACCGCGCCTCCTTTGAAGTTGGTTAACTATCAGTTTTGCAGTCCGGCAATATCTAGCCTAACGTTTGACAAAATACTTATCCCTCTTTTGTCAGAGTGGGAAAATCCAATCGCCCAAATGCTTACAGGGCTTTAATTTCCACTTTTATCTATAAATTTCAGTTTCTGTTAGAAAATAAAGCCTCAAACCTTGATGAAATCAAAGTCTCAGAATCAGGCTGAGATTATTGTTTTCCGAGAGTGACAAAAGAGGGTTATGCTCACCTTGGCAAATTATCCGGAATTTTGGTACTTGAATGTGTAGTTAGCAGTGTTGCTAGAGACTCTAGCGATCTCTGTAGAAAACTAAAAAACGAGCGATCGCTGCATAAAACTATTAAACCCGACCGTGTATATTCATAGAGCTTCAAATACAACAAACCCAGTCTATTTTAAATTATTAAGGAGAGTAATTATGTCAAGCTTTATTCAAATCCGGTTACACAAAGATCTACTGCACCCAGTCCGCGAGTGGTTGGAAGCCGTAGAAATTCATAACTCCAAATTGGCTCATTTCCTTTGCAAAGCTATTCCTGCTCAATGTCCGTTTGAACGAGATATTACTCTGTTTGGTCGCAAGCTATTTCACATTCCACCAATGTGTAAATTAAATCCTCTGTACGAAGAAGTCGTTGGATTGCGTTTTAGAGCGCTTTGTTATCTTGCCGATGAATGCGGTGAAGATGTCACAGCGTATTGCTAATAGTCAGTTGCATCGTTCTTAGATCGAGCAGCCATCGGTAATTGCAGACTTACGGTTGTTACTTATTCAGATTTATACTAAGCTAGCGTACACCTAATTAGATGTCTGGCTATTTAGTAGCTGACACCTCGAAGACAGTGTTTCTAGACCGTATTGTTGCTTACCGTACCCTGCTGAAATCATTAACATCATCATGACGCACATCTTACTGATTGAAGATGAAGTCAAACTGGCACGATTTATTGAATCGGAGTTGAATTATGAAGGTTATCAAGTTAGCATTGCCTACGATGGATTAACTGCACTTACCGCAGCACGGGAGTTGCATCTGGATTTAGTGATTTTAGATTGGATAATGCCTGGTTTGTCAGGGTTGGAAATTTGCCGCCGTCTGCGAAGTATTACTAATGAAGTGCCAATAATCTTATTAACCGTCAAAGATGAAGTGAGCGATCGCATTACAGTCTTAGACGCTGGTGCTGATGATTACCTAGTTAAACCCTTCACCATTGATGAATTATTAGCCAGAGTCCGTATTCACCTGCGAAAAACACATCAAGCAGACACCGCAGATATTTTAGAATTTGAAGACCTGAGTTTAAATCGTCGCACACGCCAAGTGTACCGATGTCAACGGTTAATTGAATTAACAGCTAAGGAATTTGATTTACTGGAATATTTCCTTATTCATCCGCGACAAGTAATTACATGCGATCGCATTTTACAGCAAGTCTGGGGTTACAACTTCATCAAAGATGCCAACATCATCGAGCCGTACATCCGTTACCTGCGGCTGAAACTTGAAGCCAATAATGAAAAGTGCCTTATTCAAACCGTTAGCGGTATCGGTTACACATTGGGTGGCTAGTGGGCATGGGGCAAAACAGTTGTGAGTTCCGAGTTCTGAGTTCTGAGTAAAAAAGCGAGATTCCCCACTCAGCACTCCTTGACTTCCTCATCTTCCCCACTCCCTACTACCAGCCTAAATAACGTTAAAATCCCAAATTTTTCAATCTTAGGAGAATTTGGGGTTTTTGGCAATCTCAGCAACAACTCATGCAACTCAGAGTTAATTATATTAGGATGCACAAAGCTGTCATCATCCAAAATATAAAATAGCATGACTTATTTAGAAACAGCGGCGCAATTTTACCGCGAAGTTGCCCAAACCCCAGAAGTTGGACTTTGTTGTGTGCAAAGTACACCCCTGCAACTACCAGGATTAAAAATTCCTTTGCCAATGCAGGAAATGAACTATGGTTGTGGTACTACTGTTCACCCGACTGAACTAGGAAACCAACCTACTGTTCTGTATGTTGGTGTTGGCGGTGCCTTAGAAGCCTTGCAATTCGCATATTTTTCCCGCTATGCAGGTGCTGTAATTGCTATTGAACCAGTTGCAGCTATGCGAGAAGCCGCAGCACGCAACCTAGAAATTGCTGCTCAAGAGAACTCGTGGTTTGACACCAGTTTTGTAGAAATCAGGGAAGGCGATGCTTTTAACTTACCTGTTGCTGATGCTAGCGTCGATATCGTGGCACAAAATTGTCTTTTCAACATCTTTGAACCAGAAGATTTAACTCGTGCTTTAAAAGAAGCGCATCGGGTATTAAAACCAGGTGGACGTTTGCAGATGAGCGATCCAATTGCTACTCGTTCAATTCCAGTACATCTGCAACAAGATGAGCGACTCAGAGCCATGTGTTTATCAGGGGCACTCACCTATGAACAGTATACTGAACGGATTATAAATGCTGGCTTTGGTCAAGTTGAAATTCGTGCCCGTCGTCCTTACCGTCTACTAGATTCCCAGACTTATAATTTAGAAGAAAACCTACTTTTAGAAAGTCTGGATTCTGTTTGTTTTAAGGTTGCTATTCCAGAAGATGGTGCTTGTATTTTCACAGGTAAAACAGCCATTTATGCAGGTTTTGAACCTTTCTTCGATGATTCAGCAGGTCATCTACTTCAGCGGGGTATTCCCGCAGCCGTGTGTGATAAAACCGCTGCTAAACTTGTAGCTATAAAGCCAGCAGAAATAATTGTTACCGATTCAACCTGGCATTATAGTGGTGGTGGTTGTTGTTAATTTATTAATAAATAATTCAGATGTCAGGAGGAGGTAGTGCGGTCTTGGGGTCTCCCCAAGTAGAGCAACTGCCGTTCAGAATTCAGAATAATTCTGTACAACTGAAAAATGAATGTAATATTTTAATATTTGACTAATAGCATTCTGTTAGCGCAGCGGGGCGTAGCCCATTCTGGATTCTGACTTCTTATTTAGAAATTCCCAAATGTTGTTAATTAGTCTATTTTTAGCTACGCTTTTTTTAGCATATTCCAATGGCGCAAATGATAATTTTAAAGGTGTAGCAACGCTGTTTGGTAGCCGAACAAGCAGTTATCAAACAGCAATTTTGTGGTCAACTTTTACAACTTTTGCTGGTGCAGTAACTGCAACTTTCTCAGCAAATACACTAATTAAAAATTTTTCAGGAAAAGGACTAGTACCAAATGCGATCGCCAATGCACCAGAGTTTCATTTAGCAGTGGCGATCGCTGCTGGTTTAACTGTACTCCTAGCCACATTCATGGGGTTTCCTATTTCCACAACTCACAGTTTGATCGGTGCTATTGTTGGTGCTGGATTAGTAGCGATCGGACTCCAACTTAATTTTGCAGCTTTACTAAGTTCCTTTCTTTTGCCTTTATTACTCAGTCCAATTATTGCTATTTTTTTAGGAGCATTAATTTACAGTTTATTTGATTATATCAATTCAAAGTCCAATGTAATAGTTAATGATAAAATAATTGATACTTGTCATTTTATCAGCGCTGGAATTGTGAGTTTTGCTAGAGGATTAAATTATACTCCCAAGATGGTATCACTCATTTTGATTATTGAGTATTTTTCGATTCAGGGAGGAATGATTACCATAGCGATCGCAATGGCACTTGGCGGTTTACTCAACTCCCAAAAAGTTGCAATAACCATGAGTGAAAAAATTACCTCCATGAATCACACTCAAGGCTTTTCAGCAAATATAGTAACGGGAGTTCTCTTTATTACAGCTAATCAGTTTGGGCTTACACTTTCCATAACTCACTTTTCAGTCGGTTCTATTTTTGGAGTTGGATTGATTAGTAAAAAATCTAATGTGCGTATTTTATATCAAATACTAGTATCATGGATTTTAACTTTACCTACTGCCGCAATTATTAGTGGAATAACCTACAGATTATTACAGGGCTAGAAACATTGAATATATTTTAGTCAAATTACAGGAGAAATAAATAATGCAAATTCAATCAACAAATACACTAAATGCATCTGTAACAGAATTCAAATACAAACTTAATTCTCCTTTAACAAAAAAAGGAATCACTGTTTTACAAATTAATCTTGGTAAGCGCTGTAACCTGGCTTGTACACACTGTCACGTCGAAGCTAGCCCAAAACGTAGAGAGGAACTTTCTCCAGAAATTTGTCAACAGTTGATTTCACTAATCCATACGTTTCCAGAAATAAAAATTGTGGATTTTACTGGTGGCGCACCTGAAATGAACTATGGATTTAAACCACTGGTAGAAGCAGCAAAGTTAACGGATAAACAGGTAATTGTTCGGTCAAATTTAACTATTTATTTTGAAAATGGGTTTGGTGATTTACCAGAATACTTTGCTAAACATCAAGTAAGAATTGTGGCTTCTCTTCCCTGCTATTTAGCAGATAATGTTGATAAAATGCGTGGTAATGGCGTCTTTGATAGTTCAATCAAAGCTTTGCAGTGGCTTAACAAACTCGGCTATGGTAAAGATCAAAATTTAATTTTAGACTTAGTATTTAATCCCCAGTTACCTACAAGTGAAAAATTTTCTCTAGCTCCCGAACAGAGCAGCCTAGAACAAGATTACAAAACCTTTTTACAAGAACATTTTAATATTGTATTCAACAACCTCTTCACCATTACGAATCTGCCAGTTGGTAGAACTAAAATGCATTTAGAACGAAGAAAACTGTACACCAGCTATTTACAATTTTTAGAATCGCATTTTAATTCCAGCACAATTGAACATTTAATGTGTCGTGATGAACTTTCAATTGATTATCTAGGTAATGTATATGATTGTGACTTTAACCAGATGATGAATTTGCCTGCGAAAACTCGTAACGGTAAAACCTTGACAGTTGCCAAATTGCTAGAAGCTGGTAATTTAGACCTGATTAATGAAGTACAAACCGCTGCTTATTGCTATGGTTGTACTGCTGGCTGCGGTTCTAGTTGTGGTGGCGCTTTGCTCTAAAGCCAGCAAAAATGCCAGTATCTTAGAAATTGCAGCTACTTCAAGTCATAAAAGGACAATTTTGTTACAAATTACGTAACGGATGTATCAGTAACAGCCCGATGGATTTATGATGATAATTACTTAAGTCTCCTTACACCACACTAAAAAGCCGTGAAATTCTTTAAATTTTCACGGCTTTTATTTTTTTATTAGACCTATATTTAGTATTTATTGCTATTGCTTGTCTAATTTAAGTATCTTGAGAATATGGTTTTGAAACTCTGATAATCCACCTTGGCTATCCCAATGTTTTTTGAACGTAGGTAGAGTTTCCAATTTCATAACTTTACCTCCTTGAAGATGGACATGATAACCAAACACGATATTTGATTCTGGAGGAAAATTCCAATCATCTGTTATCCAAATGGTTTGCACAAGACGATAAATACTAAATTCTGTAACAGTATTTTCTTCATACTGCTTAGGCTTATTATCCAAAATTTCGACAATATGCGTTACTTTTGCACGTTGTCTTAAGAGAATGAGATCGCCTTTGTTTGGCTTACTGGCGTTATCCTTTTGCTCTGTTCTCCAATTTAAGTGAAACCTCTTTAAATCCTGTTCAATATCTTGATAAGCCCAATACTTATCATTCCCTTTATGATTTATATTCTTAGTCCACCTTAGTCCTGATAAATCCATATATTTAATCTTTTTTAGATTAAACTAATTTTAAATATAGCAATCCTAAATCATTTGTGAAAATCAATCATACATAAATATTTTCGGAAAATTGAAAATTTCATGCTCAACAGCGAGTTCAAATAAACGCTTGACAATGGTAAAGGATTTACATAAATGA
>JAESFX010000131.1_pt1 | contig 84699 bp, 67 predicted proteins | sample 9269501 | NCBI WGS metagenome assembly JAESFX01 (sample SAMN14515570, study PRJNA621655) | algae metagenome | isolation source: Desmonostoc geniculatum HA4340-LM1 and co-occurring heterotrophs from cave... | place: USA: Maniniholo cave, Kauai, Hawaii | collected 2009-07-28
AGACTAAGAAAACAGCGGAAGAACCTATGAAAAATGCGACACCCTCCGGAAAATCCGGATCGGATGTCGCATTTTTTCGTTTACCGAGTGTACTCGCCGAAAAACTGTAAGTTCTTCAGTGGCCTCCCGATGACGCGGGCAATACTTCCGAGCGGTCCGATTCCATCCTGGTCACGACGCCGGAGGTGGATACCTATAAAAGCTATGAGACCGATTTCGAATCTTCCGAAGGCACGGAAGATTGGTTGATTGGGAGCAACGGGAGCTTTGCGGACGGACAATTGAAAATCGAAAACTGGGGCGGCGTCTCCCACACGATCTACGACGGGGATGTCTATTCGGGTGATTTGACCTTCAGCGCGGATGTCTCGGGCTGGGGCACGGCGGAAGCCAATACGATTAAGCTGTTGTTCTACTACCGCGACGAGAACAATTACTATGCGGTGGAGGGTGCCGGGAGCGGCGGCGTCACGCTGAAGAAGAGAGTGGACGGCGCGGAGCAGACGCTCGGAAACTACGGTGGTTATACCGTCAAGGAAGGCGCAAGATTGACCGTATCGTACGAGAACGGGGTTATTACGGTTACGGGCAGCAAAGGGGAAATCGATACGATCCTGTTCGATGCCGTATCCGACGCTTCGTTAACCAGCGGACGGGTCGGAACGGGCATCGCTTACAACGTAGCTTTCTTCGATAACGTCAGCGTGGAGGCGGTGTTGACTGACGCCTATCCTCCTTCAGCGCCGTCTGAACTGAGAGCGACATCTGTAGGCAGCGAAACCGTCGATCTGGCTTGGGACGCGTCCGAGGATAATGTCGGCATCGAGGGCTACGAGTTGAAGGTCAACGGCGTAAGCCGGGGCTGGACGGAGGAGACGTCCTATCATCTGGATGGATTGGAAGGCGGGACGTCCTATAGCATTACCGTTGTTGCGAGGGATTTGTCGGGGAATCGATCCTCCTCGTCCGACGCTTTAACGATCGTTACACAGCCTTCCACCAAGCTGTCCAGGGAGGGCTGGAGCGGCTCGGCGTCTTCGACAGAGCCAGGTGGAACGCCCGCAAGCGCCTTGGACGGAGTGAACTCGACAAGATGGAGCTCGGGTCAAGCGATGACTGCCGGTGGGTGGTATGTCATTGACATGGGAGCGAAGCAGTCCTTTAATCGAATCGTCTTCGATTCCGGCGCATCCTCGGGCGATTATATGAGAGGGTATCAAATTGAAGTTTCCGGCGACGGAGTGGTCTGGAGCAGTGCGATCGCGGAAGGGGCAGGAAGCGTGCTGACGGACGCGCGCTTCGAGACGGTGTCCGCCAGATTCGTTCGGATTAAGCAGACGGGCGAAAGCGGAAGCTGGTGGTCCATTCACGAGATTTATGCGCACCTCGTGCCAGAAAGCGGCGGAGAAGATACCGGCGGCGAGGACACCGGCGGCGAAGACACCGACGGCGAAGGGACTGAAGGTCTTGCCTCGACATACAGCTATAAGCTGACGAAGGAAGATATAGCGACTGCCGATGGAATCATCGACATCGCGTTGAAGACCGGGCAGACTGGCGTGGAGATTCCGCAAGAGCTGCTAAGCGGCATTCGCGGCAAGTCGATCGCCGTGAACGCCGGCGGGTTGCGCGTGACGCTGCCCAATGAGATGCTGCGAAATGCGTTGAAGCAAGCAGCCGATGCGCACGCATCCTTGGTCTTCCAGATGCATCTTGTTGAAGACATTAATCAGATCGTCCCTAATTGGAAGAACGGGGATGTCGAGTTCGCAGGAGACGCTTATGACTTATTCTTGAAGTTGCGTACGGCGGATGGCGAAGTCACCCGAATCGAATCTTTCGACCAACCTGTAGAGCTTCGATTTAGGATTGAGGAAGCGAAGGGGAAGGCTGCGCCGGTCGTTTATTACATCAAGGATGACGGTACGCTGCAGTATATACCCACAAGGCACAATAACGGAGAAGTTATGGCGGAGGTTGACCATTTCAGCCTCTACGCGCCGCTCGTCTTTGTGCCGGGTTCCAATGATGGGCCGCTGCGGAACCATTGGGCCTATCACGCGTTAGTCAGAGTGGCCGGCTTATTCCTCGATCATGTTCAACGGTTAAGCATGTCTCCGTTGGAGAATCCAGGCGAGCCCATGGATCGAGGCGCATTCGCCGCTTACGTCGCCCGTTCCCTGGGCATGCCGAAGAACTACGGCGAGACTCTCTTCGCGGATGCGGCGGAGCAGGCGTATAGCGAGGAAATTCAGTCGTTAGCCGCCGCGAAGGTTGTTCATGGCGTAGGAGAGCAGCGCTTCGCACCTGAACGGCCAATTACTAGACAAGAGGCGATCGTTATGCTGACGCGTGCCATCCACGCGGTGTCACAGGATGTCGGAACAGCTCCCGCCCAACAACAGTTGCCGTTCCTGGACGTTCAAGAGCTTGACGACTGGGCTTACGCGGATATGGAATCGGCTTGGCGATTGGGGTTACTTAGAGGAAAGCCCGGATCGATACTGGATCCGCATGCCGTATTAAGCAGAGCGGAGGCGGCCGAGCTTGTATACCGCGCAAGCCTGCTCATGCACAAGTGAATAACGTATACAAGGACCTGATTATCGTCAGGTCCTTCCGCCGTGTTAGCAAAGCTGATAAGCTGATGTAGCTTGGATTATACGTGAGGAACGGGTGATCTACATGAAACGGTTCAACATGTTCACGAGAATAATCATCCTCATGCTGATCATTTGGGTACCGCTTGTGGCTCTCTATGTGCATGCGAATCGCGTAAGTCTCGGTATCGTGAATAAGGACATACGCAGCACGAATCTAGAAAGGCTTGGATTTCTCGTCGAGCAGATGGAGCGGGAAGCGGACAGCATCAATATTTTATCCGGCCTTCTTAGCAGAGATCCCATCATACAGACGGTGGAATATTATCATCTGCCGGCATCGACCCACGAAGATTTCGCTTATATTACGACCATCATGGACAAGCTGCGTCTGCATAGCATCGCGAATGGTTGGGAAAGTGAATTCCGTCTGTTCGTGCCAGGTGCCGAATTCGCGTTATCCAAGAATGGGCTTGTTTCATACAATTCGGATTACGTAGCTACGATGACCTCGGAAGGCTGGAGCTATCGGCCTTATCCGGATTTGCAGTCCGGCATCTACCGTTTCGTCAAATATAATGCCGAGCCTTTCGGGCTCGATATTCCTCCAGCGGAGGCAAACCGGATTATCGAAGCCAGCTTTACCCCGGAGAGCATACGCAGAATGCTGGAGCAGTTCAACAGCTCCGAGCGGAACGAGACGTTTCTCTATCATCCCGATCATGGCGTCATTCGGAATTTGACAGGCGAGCATTCCTATGTGCAGCCGTTGATACAGTTGATGGCCGACGATCCATCCATGCTGGAGGCCAAGAATCAAAAGGTACGCGTTGACGGCCGCAGCTTGATGGTCAACGCGATGAAGATCGAACGATTGAATTGGTATGTCGTGGATTATGTACCGCTGGAAGATATTGTAGGACCTATGGAGCGGAATAATCAGGTGTTCTACGCCTCGATCGCGGCTATTGCCTTGATCGGGCTCCTTATTGCTGTAGTGCTGTACAAGCAAATTCAGAGTCCCATTCGAGAGCTTCTGCGCAATGTTAAGCAAATGAAAAAAGGAAATTATTCCCTTAGGGTTCGATCCACGTATCATAATGAATTCGACGTGCTGTCCCTTCATTACAACGAGATGGCGGACCAGATTCAGACATTGATCGAGCGCGTATATCAGGAGGAGATTCGCTCCCGCGAAGCGACCCTAAAGCAGCTGCAGGCCCAGATTAATCCTCATTTTCTGTATAATTGCATGTATTTCATCATGAATATGTCAACGCTTGGGGAAGACGAAGCGGTCCGAGAGATGGCGCTGAATCTGGGACACTATTACCGTTATACGACACGAACGGAGAATCAACTGCCGACCATGGAAGAGGAGCTTCGTTTAGTCGAGCATTATTTGACAATTCAACGGCTTCGCATGAACCGCATTCAATTTGAGGTGGACGTTTCGCCGGCAATGAGGGTCTTGCCGATGCCGCGTCTCCTGCTTCAGCCAATCGTTGAGAATGCCGTTATTCACGGCTTAGAGCCGTGCCCAGGTCCTGGTCATATCCGAATTGCGGGCTCCATCCTCAATGATACATGTCAGTTAATCATTGAGGATAATGGCATCGGGCTGAGCGATGACGCCTTGTCCGAGCTGCGCAAGAAGCTGGAGTTGCCGCTTATCGACAGCGATAGCGGCTGTGGGTTGTGGAACGTCAGGCAGCGACTGAAATACCAGTTCGGAACGGATGCCGAATTCAGAATCGAAGGACGAGATCGGGGAATCCGATTTATAATGCGTTGGAAATGCCCTCAGAGCGACATCCATAGAGAGGAGCGGGAACATTGAGCCGACTATTGCTGGTAGATGACGAGGCTTCGGTAGTAGATGCCTTATCGATTCGAATTCCATGGGCAGAGCTGGGGGTTGAGGACATACACCGTGCTTACTCCCCTTATGAAGCGATGGACATTCTTACGGAACACAGCATCGACATTGCCATTATGGATGTGAGCATGCCCGGCATGAACGGAATCGAGCTGCTCGAGTGGATAAAACGTTCGGGCAGGCGCACGCGCTGCATCATGCTATCGGGACATGCCGATTTCGAATTCGTCCGGCAATCGCTGGATCATGCGGCCGTTAGGTATGTTCTGAAGCCGGCGCGCGACGAGGAACTGATGGCGATCGTATCGGAGCAGCTGGATCTATTGAAGAAGGAATGGGAAGCCATCAGCTCCCATCAGAATGCGGTCCGCGCGCTGAACAGCCACCTGCCTCTCCTGCGCAATTATTATTTGAACGAGCTTCTGCAGGGCAAAGCGATATCGGAAGAAGCGACAGCGGAGAAATTGCGTTTGCTGCAGCTTGCCTTCCGCCAAGGGATACCGGTTGTAACCCTGCTCATACGAATGGAAGAAGGGTTTACCGCATACGACTCGCGCAGCATGGCGTTGTTTGAATACGCCATCGGCAATATGGCAGAGGAGCTGTTCCGGTATTCCTTCCATGTGTGGATGGGCAAGGACAGTCTTGATTATCTCGTACTGTTGATTCAACCACATAGCGAGTCAAGCATGGATGACCATGCCAAGGAAGCGAGGAGATGCGCGGCGGAGCTGCAGACGAGCGTCAATCATTATTTAAAGGGAAGCATCTCTATCGTTATTGGAGAGGACGCTGCATTTCCTTTCGTGAAGAAGCCCTACGATCATGCCGTCCTGGAGATGAGAAGGAGCATCGGCAACGAAAATGAGCTGCTATATGCCGCATATCCGCAATCGGTCTCACGCGGCGATTATTCCCTGCAAAGCTTGTACGAACCGCCGCTGCTGCCGCACTTGCTGGAGACCGGAAGGTGGGAGGAAGCGTCGGGCAAGCTTGAGGCGATTATAAGTGAGCTTCGAGAGAGATGGTCGGGCTCACAAGAGCATCTGCTGGAGGCTTATGCCTCGTTGCTGGCGGCATTCTCCTATATCGCGCATCGCAATTACAAATCATTGCCGGAGATCGCGGGCCAGTCGTATTATCTCCTCCTGGCGGAAGGGAACCCGTCGACCTTCCTCCGCCAGCTGTCGGAGTGGGGCAGCCGAATGCTGGACAATTTGCGGCTTGATATGGAGAGAGGCAGAGAAGATTCTCGCAATTTCATCATTCAGAAGACTCAAGCCTACATGGAGAAGCATTTGTCTGACGACGTATCCCTGCAGGCCATCGCGGATCATGTGTATTTGAACCCCGGCTACTTGTCCAAGGTGTACAAATTGACGACCGGCGAAAATATTAGCGATTATCTGCACCGGCTGCGCATGGAGAAAGCCGCTTTTCTGCTCAGGCATTCGAACGAGAAGGTCTACCGGATCGCGGAGCTGATCGGTTACCAGAATCCGCCCTACTTCATCAAGATATTCAAGAAGCATTATGGCGTCACCCCTCAGGATTTTCGCGAAAATCTGCAAGCATAACGAAAAACACCATAAAGTCGTATGTTTCTCGAAATCGTTATCTGTCGCCTCCCGCGCGCGTTGGATATGATGAAGGGGCAAGGACAAACGAACAAAGGGGAGGCCATATCAATGCGTAATTACAAACGATTCTGGGCTATAAGCGTGACGATGACGCTTCTGTTCGCTTCGGCATGCTCGAATGGCGGCAATAACGAGGAGAAGCCGCAGCCATCCGCATCGAACGCGCAGCAGCAGACGGACGGGGAGCCGTTTACGAAGTATGATCCGCCTATTAAGCTGACAGCCGCCAAGGTGATGTACGGAGACGTGCAGTTCAAGGAAGGCGAAAGCTTGGACAACAACGTATTCGACAAAACGATTCAAGAACAATTGGGCATCGAAATGGACTACCTGTGGACGGCGGCAGACGACAACGAGTTTAATGAGCGTATTCGGCTGGCGCTGTCCGCAGGCGAAGATCTTCCGGATTTTCTCGCCATTTCCGATCCGCTTCTATACAGGCAGCTGGCGCAATCCGGCCATTACATGGAGATCGGAAACTTGTTCGATCAGAACGCCACCTCTATATGGAAGGATGCATTCGACAAGTATCCGGAGGCGTGGAACGGCGTGACGATCGACGGGAAACGTTACGGCATCCCGATGTTTAACTGGATCGGACGCAACAATGTGATGTGGATTCGCGAGGACTGGCTGAACAAGCTCGAATTAAAGGCGCCTACAACCATCGACGAACTGGAGCAAGTGATGGATGCATTCGTCAATCAAGACCCTGACGGCAACAACGAGAAGGATACGTACGGCATTTCGATGGCTCTGAAAGAAAATGTGTTGAAAACGTGGCTCGGCAGTGCCGATTTCGTCTTCTCGGCTTACGGCTTGCCGCTTAACTGGCAGATGGGCGAAGACGGCAAGCTGGTGGAGTCCGTCGCGACGCCTCAGATGAAAGAGCCGCTTGCCAAAATCGCTTCTTGGATCCAGAAGGGCTACATGCCGAAGGATGTTGGCTTGTACGATGAGATGAAAGCGGTTGAAAGCTGGAACAGCGGGAAGAGCGGCATCGTATTCGGTTCTTACTGGCTATCCATCTGGCCGTTCCCGGATTTGCTGAACAACGACGCAGGAGCGGAATTTAAAGCATATCCGCTGCCGAAAGGGCCTGGCGGCGAGCTAGCAATAGGAGCGGAGGGGCTTACGAACGGCAGAATGTTGATGGTGAAAAAGGATATTGAGCATCCGGAAGCCATCATGCATTATATGAATTGGCTTTACGAGAACTATGTATCGCCCGAGAAGGGGAGCGAATACGAATGGGGTCTTGCGGAAGGCTATGACTGGGCCGTCGTGGACGGTCAGCCGACGAACGACAAGAGCAAGGTTCCCAATTATATCGACGTCGTTCGAGTAAGCTTGCCGAAGGATATTCTTCTTCCAGACGATTGGAAAAATATGCTGACCAAATTTACTTCCGGCGGCCAACCGGAGATGCCTATGGAAATTAAACAGATGGGCGGCGAGGATGAACGCAGCCTGCATGCGGCTTCCGTCGTTTTGCAACAAATTAATGAGGGCTATGAGAAGCCGAATTTGGCGGAGGGCGCGCCGCCAACGCAGACGCATATGGCTCGCGGCGAGATGCTGGAAACGATGTGGAAGGACGCCGTAGGCAAGATTCTCTACAGTGGAGCATCTCCGGACAGCTTCGATAAGTTCCTTGAGGAATACGAGAAGGCCGGGTATGGCAAAGTCCGCGATGAAATGACGGAATGGTATAACAGTGTGAATCAATAATAAGGCGACTAAGACCGCGTTTGGCTGAATCAGTCAAGCGCGGTTGTTTTTTGGGTGGTTATGACAATTCATATTCACATTGGTGAACAAAACAACATGAAAGACGATAATGTGTTCTGTCTGTCCGGCCGGCGCTTTTTTATAATGAAGGCATCCGAAAAAAAGATAGGCGCTTCTGCCGACGAGGAGATGACTCACATGAATCAAGCACCATATTCCTATCGCAAGAACTGGCTGTTGTACGCCATGCTGTCCATACCCGTGGCATTGGCTTTCGTCTTCTATTACATTCCCATGGGAGGGATCGTCATGGCCTTCCAGGACTACCAGCCGTGGCTTGGCTTCGACCGATCGCCATGGGCGGGCATGACGCACTTCCAGGCCATCTTCGAGTTCCCCGACACAAAGCAGGTCATATGGAACACGCTAATCATCGCCGTTATGAAGATTACGGCCGGTCTGGCCGTTCCGTTCTTCTTCTCGATCCTGCTGAACGAAGTGCGTCTGCAAGGGTACAAGCGATTCATTCAAACGCTCGTCTACCTCCCTCACTTCCTGTCATGGGTTATTCTTGGAGGTATCTTAATCGATATCTTGTCGCCGTCGGGGGGGCTTGTCAATCAGTTTCTGGCGGTTCTTGGCATCGAGCCGATCTTCTTCCTGGGCAATGGCGACTGGTTCCGGGCAACAGTCGTCATCAGCGACGTTTGGAAGGAATTCGGTTTCTCTACGATCGTCTATCTGGCCGCACTGGCCGGAATTAATCCCGCGCTATACGAAGCGGCGGAAGCGGACGGGGCGACAAGGCTGCAGCAGACGATTTATATTACCATTCCAGCCTTGCTGCCGATGGCGATCGTGCTCGGCACGTTATCGCTAGGCAACATCTTAAACGCGGGCTTCGACCAGATCTTTAATTTATACAGTCCAATGGTCTACAGCAAGGGCGATATTATCGACACCTATGTGTACCGGATTGGACTTGCGAGCGGTCAATTCAGCTTCGGAGCGGCGTTTGGATTGTTTAAGTCCGTCATCTCGACCGTTCTAATCGTCATTGCTTACCGGCTCGCCTACAAGTACGGCAACTATCGCATATTCTAACAACGGGAGGGAGACAAGGCCATGTATTACAAAACGACAGGGTACAAAGTGTTCACGTTATTCAACCTGATCTTGCTTGGCATTCTTGCGGTGCTCTGCATCTTGCCGCTTATTCATATTCTGGCGATTTCATTAAGCGACAAAGCGGCCGTCAGCGCTAATCTCGTTACGTTCTGGCCGAAGGATTTGAATTGGGAGGCTTATCAGAAAACGATAGCCAACGATAAATTCAGCGCGGCATTATGGGTCTCGTTCCAGCGTGTCGTAATCGGGACCGCGGTCAGCATGCTTGTAATTATTCTAGCCGCATATCCGCTGTCCAAAGAATCGAGAGCTCTCAAAGGACGAAGCGGTTTCGCCTGGTTTTTCGTCTTTACCATGCTGTTCAGCGGCGGACTCATTCCCAGCTATATTCTAATTGTGAATCTGGGCCTCATTAACAGCCTGTGGTCGTTAATTCTGCCCGGCGCCGTCAGCGTTTGGAATATGATTCTGCTCATGAACTTCTTCCGCAATGTGCCGAAGGACCTAGAAGAAGCGGCGCTTATCGACGGAGCCAATCATGCGCAGGCATTATGGAGCATCTACTTGCCCATCTCGCTTCCGGCAATCGCGACTTTGTCCCTGTTCACGCTGGTGGGGCATTGGAATTCCTGGTTTGACGGCATGATCTATATGACCAGACCCGAGCATTTTCCATTAGCTACTTACTTGCAGAAGATCATCGTGCAGACCAATCTGAAGGATCTGATCAAAGACGTCAATGACGTTGCCAATTTAACAGAGCGTTCAATCAAATCCGCGCAAATTTTTATATCCGTCATACCGGTGCTTGTTGTTTATCCGTTTTTACAGCGGTATTTCGTCAAGGGCATTGTAATCGGCGCCGTAAAAGAATAGGAGGAACCTGGTCATAATTCAATCTGTCTATCCGAAGCGCTCCGGTCATATCTGGAGCGTTTATTTATTTCTAGGGGATATTAACAAAACGTAAGAAATCTTAAAAATGAAATGTATTATATAGAGGGAATCACCTTTTATAATGAAATTACTACAATAAAGAAAAGGTGAAAATATGTATTCTCTTTCAATTAAGCAATTCAATGAAGTTGAGCAGACTGTAAGGTTGGAAGTTAAGCAGGAAGGACTCGGAGTATTCACATGTACGGATTCAGGCGGATTTATCGAGCGTCGCATTCCATCTGACGAAATCGCATTTTGGTCGGAAGCTAGCTACTTAACTATGGAAATCGAGCATCACTGCCATGACGATTTAGTTATACTTCTAGAATTCATTAGTAATTTAGAGGCAGGTGAGAATGGGCGCATTGAAGCACATTTAGGTGTACTTCCAGAGGTCCCAACTCTACTATGCTTCCCATTGGAAGCGCTGAAGTCCGATCGTTTATTCCTGGACAGGTATCCCAATGTCTTGCAAATGGTGCTTCGGGGTGGAACTGGAATTGCGAAAGACGAACTGAAGATGATGCGAATCGGAACAACACCTTCCATTTCCCCGCGTGCCTTTTATATCCGAAACATTACTCTAAGCAAAGATTTGCCGGAATTCAAAAGAAAGACAATCGCTCTTATCGATGAGCTGGGTCAGTATAATCGCAAGAACTGGGTAGGTAAGACGATAGGTGAAGATGAACTCATAACCTACTTGCAGCAAGAACTGAAGCGAGATCGCATTATCCCCGAATCAAAGAAAAAACGGAGCTCATTTGGAGGATGGCTGGAGAAACAATTCAAAGCTACTGGCTACTTTCGAAAGGAGCATGATGGAAACAGATGGTGGCTGGTCGATCCTGAAGGTTGCGCATTCCTTAGTGTTGGCTTGGATTGCATAATACCAAGCGAGCCTATGCGCGTGGACGGAATGAATCATTTGACGACATGGTTGCCGGAACGAACAGGAGTTTATGCTTCAGCATGGAGCGGAAATGAAGGCGAGCGGAATTTTTATTACGGCATATCGAATTTAATTCGCGCTTTTGGAAGCGACTGGCGAGCGTCTTGGGCAGCAATTACAGAAAAGCGGCTATGTGAATGGGACTTCAATACCGTTGCCAATTGGTCCGATCCTGATTTTATCCAATTTGCTAATAAACCATATGTATGGCCTCTAGAACATTATCCATCGACCAAGAAGTTGATCTTCAGAGATTTCCCTGACGTATTCAGCGAGGAATTTCAGACAGCTAGCTATAAATTCGCGGAACAATTGATTCCTTTGCGCGACGATTCGCTTCTCATTGGATATTTCCTTCGGAACGAACCGCAATGGGCATTTGTTAACGATTTAAATATAACTGAAATCATGCTTGAGCAATCAGAAGCACTTGATTCAAAGTTGGCTTTCATTTCATTTATTAAAGACAGATACAATAATGAAATTAACGATTTTAATAATGCTTGGACGACTTACTTAACGGACTTTAACGAATTACTTATACCAATCCCAAAAGCGGCTTCTCTGAGCGAACAAGCAAAACAAGATCTAAAGGCCTTCAACCTCATTATGATTGAGCGATACGTGAAGCTCCCATCGCTGGCTTGCCGTAATGTCGATCCAAATCATTTAAATCTTGGCATGAGGTATGCATGGATTTCCTCAGATGAATTGCTTGCAGGAGCGGAATATTACGATGTTTTTTCCCTTAACACATACGAGATGAAGCCTGATCAAGAGCTCATTGATAGAGTGGCCAAGGCAACTAACCTTCCTGTTATAATCGGGGAATTCCACCACGGTGCAACGGATGTAGGCATGCTTGCAACGGGGATTAGAGGAGTGCGCACGCAAAGGGATCGTGGTTTGGCTTACCGATATTTTGTTGAAAATGGTTTTGCCAGTTCCTATTTGATTGGTACTCATTATTTCGTATTAAATGATCAAGCGTTGCTTGGACGGTTTGACGGTGAGAATTATCAAATCGGAGCGGTAGATGTCTGTCACCGTCCGTATTCGGAGTTTATAAATGAAGTCTGCAAAGCACATGAAGTGATGTACGAAGTAGCTAATGGTCAGAGGAGTCCATATTCGGAAGAGCCTATGGAAGTCCCTAGGACGGGATTCTAACGTAATCATTATTAATGTTTATTTGAAGTAATGAAAAGGTTGCAGTCCCTATGCCATCATGGGAGGGATGAGGGATCCAGGCTTTCATAATAGCAGGGGAATATTTGTGTTCACCTTGTCAAAGAAGATTAGCTGTTTTTGTGAACAATGAAGCTGTTTCTGTGATGAGCGCGGTCTGCTGCAGATGTATATTTAAACCATGATCAGCCCAAGGTTCGATCTATCATTGAAGAGGAGGAATTCTAAAATGCTGCAGAAACAATTCAAACAATTAAACGGTATAGGCGAGGGTGAATTCATACTTGACGTATATGCCACGCAGGAGCAGTTGAACGATTTTGAGGAGAAGGGCTATTTAATCGTTGAAGAGGCTATTACACCGGAACAACTAGTGAGTCTAAGAGATGCCGTCGATCGTCTGATCTTTAACGAATTTGCTGGAAAACAGGAAAGCCAATATGGCAAGACTTTCGGGGGACATTTCCTGCGTGGTCTTCTTGATAAAGATGAGGCTTTCCATGAGATTTTGATTAATCCTAAAACGACTTCGATTATTCAGGCCATGCTGGGACCACGAATCCAAATTCGATCGTTCAGTTCTAGAGTTACCTATCCCGGAACAGGACAGGAGACGATGTGGCACATCGATCAGCCTTCATGGATTGAGCCAAAGCCACCCTTTTTTTCCTATCCTCCCGTTATCAACTGCATTATCTTTCTCGATGACGTAACGCCCGAGATGGGAGCGTTATCGGTCGTTCCAGGTACGCATAAGCATTCCAAACTTCCGCCGAGTGAATATTATGGAACAATCGAAGGGGAAATTGATCTTTGCGTACCTGCAGGAACGGCCATAATTACACATTGCGGAATTTGGCATCGTGGTAAAGCGAATACCGAAAAAGGAAGAATTAGGAGAAATCTGCTTATTGACCACAGTCCGATTTGGATGAAGGATGCCATGTTCGGGGGAGTTCCAAGCTGGGGAGGACCGCTTACTAGTAAACTTCTGGCATCCACGGAAGATCCGCTTGTAAAAGATTTGTTAGGCCAAGGCGGAACGCATTAATGGAAAAAAGAAATCTCGGTAAGAGTGGTCCTCCCGTTTCCGTCATCAGTTTCGGCACATGGTCTATGGGAGGATCGTCCTGGCAATATGGCTGGCCGGACCAAGACGATGCCGAAGCAATTGCGTGTCTCCATGCTGCGTTGGACTCGGGAATCAATCTCATTGATACTGCGCCGGCTTATGGTTTGGGTCATGCGGAATCATTAATTGGCAAAGCGCTGGCAGGAAGAAGACATGAAGCTATTATTGCTACTAAGGCGGGGCTGGTTTGGAATGATAAAGGTGAGGTCACGACGGATGTTACATATGACAACATTCTTCGTGAGGCCGAACATTCTCTTCGCAGACTTAAGACGGATTATATTGACCTCTATCTGGTTCATTGGCCAGACTGGCATGGAAAGACACCGATCGAAGAGACGATGGAGGCTTTGCACAGATTACTAAGAGAAGGTAAAGTTCGTCAGGTTGGAGCATGCAATTATTCTAAGGATCAAATTATTCAGTCAATGTCGTTGGTGCCGCTGGCTGTCGCGCAAAATGATTATTCTATGCTTCAAACCCAGCCCGAGAAGGACCTCATTCCCTATTGCAAAGATGTTGGCATGGGGGTTATGGCCTACAGTCCTCTCGCTTCTGGAATTTTATCCGGGCGTTACGATGGCAACAATACGTTTAAGGAAGACGATTGGCGTTCCAGAGACAATCGCTTCACTGGCGAGGAGTTTCGTAGAAGAGTAACGGTTGCGAAGAAACTCAATACGCTTGCCAATCAAGCGGGAATGACCTTGGCAGAGCTCGCGCTCTCGTACATTTTATCAGAGCCAGGTGTTGCATCCGCGGTCTTAGGCATTAGAAAACGTGAGCATATTGAACGAATTCTGCATATGCCGGACCACCGGTTAACAGTTGATATTAGAAAGCAGGCGATTCGAATTATTTCGGAATAAGATACAAAGTATCGTATTCATATGCAATGAAGTATGAAGGCAGCATCCTTATGGAAGCTGCCTTTTTAATGGTACGCCCAGCATGGGGGTCATCTCTAGGGTGAGAGTCCCGAACGGGGGTTAGCGAACGCCTACCGTTTGCCAAGAGCAAGGGTGTCCGCCTCGCGGCGGACACCCTTGGGCTAGGAGCCCCTCCTACTCGATCATGTTATATTACAATCACGTTTGTCTTATAAATTGTACATCGTCCAGACCGACCCACAACCCCGAACCAGATGAAGGAGCGTCAGACCATAAATAGATCTCTGCCGTACCGTTTACGACTTGTATGTTGTTAACCGTATAGAGTTTCCAATTAAAGCCGCTAGTCGGAAGTACTGTATAGAGTTCCGGATTGCCGAAGTTCTTGGCCCCAATGGACAGCATGTTGAAGCCACCGCTGCTCTTGATCCAGGCTTTTAACGTGTAGGAACCGTTTGGAAGACCCGTGATTACCTGATAGGTCGACTGTTTGTAGGCTGATGGGCTCCAGTGCGATCGGAAGCTTGAGCCGGTTCTGGGATCGTTGGTATCCAGGTAGACGACTGGATTAGCAGCTACTCAGGTATCGTGCCATTCCGACCAGCCTGCAGAGCCGCTCTCAAAGCTGCTATTCGTTACATTATTGTCGGGGATCAATTCAAAATCATCGAATGTCGCCCAATTTCCTGAATTTGCATCATTCCATACGCCTACCTGTACAGTCCCACTGTTCACTTGAATCTGATCGATGGTATATTTGGTCCATTTGCCAACAGCTGTTGAACCAATTGCAGCAGTCTTCTCTACGCCTCCGGATTGGGCATACAGTTGCAAAGCATTTTGCCCCCCGCCTGATCTTACCCAGGCGGACAGTCTATACTTGCCGTTAGGGACCGAAACACTTTGATAAGTTAATTGCTGGTAGGCGGAGGAAGCGTAATGATTCAGCTTGTAGGAACCGGCATTTGGCCAATCCTCGTTCACTTGCTGGGCAGTCGACTGTGAAGATGGGTACCATTCTTGCCAACCGCTGCTTGTTCCGGTTTCGAATCCGGGATTCACCAACATATTGGAATTCTGCGAAGGTGTCCACACATAAGTAGCAACTGCTTTGGCAGGAACTGTAGGCTCGATTTGCTGACCGTTATGCACCAACTTAAACGTTTGGTTGGATGAAGTTTGATTCGCAACCACTGTAACAATGCTGCCGTTCGGATTTTTGAATGCGACAGCCGTAACCTGTGTGGGATCTCCGTACGTGGTGTCGATTCTAAAGGCGCCGGGCTTGATGAATTTGCTGAACTGTCCAACTAGGTAAAAGTCTTTGCTATAGGAATAGTTGTTTAGATTAGTTGCAGGAGCCGTAACATAGGTGAGCCCAGTCTCGAAAGGACCGTTATTCGGATTGCCGTTGCTATCCAGGAAAGTGACCCATGAATTATAACTGTTAGCCCAGTTGTGAAAATATTGTATGATGCGGTCCATACCGGATGCATTCCATTCCATTCGTTCCGTTACATAGATAGGTACATTAGGATATAGCTCGTGTATATCCGACATTGCTGTTGGCTCTCCTTCATAATCATGAAACGCGATACCATCGACATGCGGGAAAGCTGAAGGGTCATCAAGGATAGGTTTTGCATAATTCATAGCCAAGCTGAAGTTATGGTCCAGAATCCAAGTTTTCGTACTCAAACCATAGTTGTCCAATTCCGAGCCTAGTACTTTAGTGAAATCGCGATGCTGTTGCCAAGTCATATAATTGCTAGGGTAGTTTATGGTATTAACACCAGGTTCATTCTGTACGGTCATGGCTGTTAAGGGAATACCTTGTGCAGCGTAAGCTTGAATAGCTTTACGATAGTATTCTGCTGCCACATTATAATATTGGGGAAGAAGACTGCCTCCTGTCATGGATCCGCTGTCTTTCATCCAGCCAGGAGGACTCCATGGAGAGCCGAATATTTTCAAATCAGGGTTGATTTGTATCGCCCGTTTGACGATATCAACAATTCCATAATCAATATCCTTTTGAATAGAAAACTGATTCAAAGCTGCATCGGTCTGTCCATTCGGCATATCGTCATAAGAGTACCAGCTGCGCCCTGTAAAGTCTGATGAACCGAGCGTAATGCGAGCCAGATTCCAACCGATTCCGGTGGTTGGGTTAAACAGGTCCTGCAAGACTTGCTCTCTGTTGGCGGATGACATCTGCATGAGATTGTAAACGCTCGATTCTTCAAGCGAGCCTCCTATGCCTAGAAACGGTTGATAGGTCACGCTGCTGTCTACATGAATGACCGGGCTGGTGGAGGTTGTTAATGAACCGAAAGTTAAATTGCTTTGTTGGGTCAAGGTGTAGGCCTTGTTTTCCGAACTGATAAATACGCTTACAGATTCACTTGCTGCAGAAACAGGGGCAATTACTGCGGAGGGTATGAGACATGCGGCAATAAGTATGCCAGCAGTCAGTCTCTTTACCAAATAGCTTGTCCTCATAAGTCACATCCTTTGTTGGTGTAGGATTTCTCCTCAATATAATCGTACAAAAGTAAAGAAACCGAATACAGGTATAATGTTTTAAGATTTCGATTAATCTTTTAAGGTAGACGATTTCTGTTCGTTGCCTACTGATATAATTAGTGGTAACAATGATTTGCGGGAGCGAGTAAACGATGAAAAATCACTATGAACTGGATAATCAATTGCCGATTATGTTTATAGAATGGGAGACGGAGTATGTGCAAAGGCCGCTTCATTGGCATGATTGTTTGGAAATCGGTTATTGTTTGTCGGGGACTGGTCAGTTTTTGTTCGAGAAGAAAAGCTATGAGGTGAGTACCGGCGATGTATTTGTTATCAATAACGTTGAGAAGCATATGACCTATGCTGAACCAAATGACAATGATGTCAATCGGTTTCTGTTCATGAAGTTTGATGTGAGGTTACTAGAAGGTGAAAGAGAGGAACTGTTCCTTCCTTTCGCATACCGAGCTGCAGATTTCCCGCATCGTATCAACTCAAATTCTACAATTTCACAAGTAATAGGCAATCTTATACTTGAATTATGGGACGAATACCGGCTTCAGCCTTTTGCCTATCAAAGCATAGTTCGATCTGGTGCCATTCGCATATGTGCTTATCTGGCAAGATACTATGCAAAAAATCTGGAACAGACGCAAGCAACGCGAATGATTGCTATATATCGCCGAATTCAACCCGCCCTTGATTATATCAAACAACATTATGCAGGCCCAATCACCCTTAACGAAGTTGCGGAAGTGCTTCACTTGAGCTATTCTCGAACATACCATCTTTTTAAAGAGGCTGTTGGAAGGAGCTTCAAAGATTACGTGAACGCATTGCGTATCCGGGATGCCAAGGAGCTGTTGCAGCTAACGGATCATTCTGTTACGGAAATTTACTTGGCTTGCGGCTTTCAGAGCCACACTCCGTTTTATAGATGCTTTATGAGGGAAGTGGGAATGACTCCGCGTTATTACCGGGAACGATACGGAAATATAACCTTATTGGATTAATGAAAAACCGGGTGCTCATTGAGAGCACCTGGTTTTTCTTGCTGTTATTGGCCGTTCGATTTCTTATAGGCTTCGTTAACTTCAGCGGTAATTTTGTCGCCGCCGCCTTTCAGCCATTGCTGAATGAAGTCATCGATGGAATCAACCGGAGATTTGCCGTAAATAATTTTTGTAATGGCTTCGGTCTCCATTTTATTTAATACTGTACCGTTTTTCACCATTGTTTCCGTTGGAGGCTGTCTGAATTCATTCATGATGTAATCATCACGATGCTCCCATACCAATGCAACAGCTTCTAAGTATTCCTGACTGCTCTTGGACATCGCTATTTCATCTGGAGTTTCAGGTGACTTCCCATTGACGAGGTCGAGCGCGATTTGTTGTGTGCCATAAGGATTAGGAGTACCTTGAGCGAAAGCGAATTTCTTGGCGTCTGCGCGTTGTCCGTCCGTGAAATCAGCGGAATCTCGCGAATAAGTTCCATCGGCTCTTGTTATATAGTCTACACCTTCTTTGATGCCCTTATTTGCATAAAATTCGGAGTTTTCATCAGAAGTGGTGATATATTCATTAATTTTATTCCAGTAGGCGAAGAATGCGGGAACATTCGCATCCTTGTGAATTAATAAAGCGCCTACCAAATACTCGGTGTCGAATGCAAGAGCCTTGCCATTCTGAGTTGGAAGAGGATGCGGTAGCATATCAGCCCCAGGCACATTATTCTTCAAATCCGGAATGGGCCAGCCTGTGGACCAGTTCGGCGCGAACACGACGCCGATGTCTCCCTTTGCGACAAGCTCAGCTACTTTGGATTCATCATGCAAAGCAGCTTCTTTGCTGATTATTCCGCGTTTGTACCAGTCCGCAAGCAGGCCGAGACCGCCCTTCATCTTCGAAGTGGCGGAACCGTATTCCAACGTTCCGTCATCCTTCTTCATCCAATAGCCGGGGATGGTGCCGGAAGGGCCGAAAGCCCATGTCGATTCGCCGAACCAGCCACCTAGCCCGGACTTCAAGCTAATACCCAGTGGAACCAAGTCCTTCGTTCCGAGCATAGCAGCATTGTCTTTCATAGCTTGTAGAAGCGTATCAAGCTCTTCCATGGTAGTTGGAGGCTGCATGCCCAATTTGTCAAGCCAGTCTTGTCGGATGTACATGAGCGAGTTATTGTTCTGACCAGGCATAGTCAGTGGGATGCCCATTTTTTTACCACCATTCAAGACTTGAGTCCAAGAAGCTTCATCCGCAAGCGCGGTCTTTAATTGGGGCGAGGCGTACTGCTCGAATGCTTCCGACAAATCGATAAACTGTCCAGTTTCGATCAGGTCATTCAAGAGCGCACCATTCGCTTTTACGACATCAGGCAGCTTTTGACCAGAGGACAGTATCAAACGAATTTTGGTTTCATATTGGTCGTCAGGGACGCTCCATACGGCTTTTTGATCAATACCCATCTTGTCTTTCAGATACTTCGTCCAAAAATTGTTCTCCATTGTATCGCCGTCTTTGAAGATGATGGTGTTATTCGTGGAAAGTGCCGTTGTAAGCGTAACTGGAGGGTCGAATCTGTAGGTGCCGGCTTGAATTTGCTCTGCCATATCGTCAGTATCCGAGCCGGCATCATTACTTACATTTGTAGAATTGTTTACGTTCAAGTTGTTTGATGTTGAGTTTCCAGCATTTGAGCAAGCGACTGCTATGATGCATAGAAGAACGGTAGAGAGCATGATTGACAGCGTTTTCTTCAATTTCATTTGCTAATCCCCCTTGATTGTTTTGGTTACATCTTCATCATATCTTGGTTGAACGAGGGGTCGTAGATAGAAACTTTTAAGGAAAACATGAAATTCTTTAGATTCTCACTGTTCATAACTCTCGATTATATTTGTCTCGATATTCATTAGGGGATAAACCGTAGTGTTGCTTGAACAGCTTACTGAAGTAGGGCGCATTTATTAATCCGATTTGCTGCGCGATTTCATATACTTTATCTTCTGTGAACCGAAGCTTATATGCTGCTGCTTCCATACGGTATTGATGAATGTAGTCGCTGATATTTGTGCCTGTCTCCTGTTTGTACATCGCAGATAGATAAGCGGGATGCATGCCGATATAGTCCGCTATAGACTGCAACGAGACATCTATATGAAGTCTCTGTTCAATGAACTGATGAACCTTTTTGGTGAAGCGTGAGTGTTCTTCGCAGGTTGCTTTCATTGTCGAAAGCTCAAGCTGATCAACCACCTTTGAACACCATTGACGCAATCGTTCGACGTTGACCGTTGCTGTCCACGGGTCCAACTTGTTGTCCGATCGCTCCTGGAGCTCATTGAACGAATATCCTTGCAAGTGTGAAAGATAACTGAATGCGTTGTAGATACCGTAGTAGCACTCTGATAAATACTCATGGGAATCAAGTTCTTTCGAGATAATTTCTGCGAAAACGTCGTCCAGCCTACTGCGGACTTCCGAGAATCTTCCTGCTTCAAGCAAATTAGCTAGAGAGGGTTGCTTATACAAAGCATGAAGCGACGGCATTTCTGAACTCTCATCTTCGTGTGACAATACAATGACATATCCGCCTGTACTGTGAGGAAGCTTACGGAATTCGGTTGCTGCGCGTCGATAGAGCAGTTGTATCTGTTCTTTGTTAAACGGGCTGGAAGGGGAGCGCACAATGGAAATACCCCCTTGCAAAAAGCGCTCACAACATAATTGTAGACTTCGTATAAATTGCTCCAACATCACGTCGGTATTAATGCCAGGTTCGGGATGCAATGGATTTGCAAGGAGCGCAAGATAACCATGCTCCGTTCGCGAAGACCATAATTCGAATTTCTCTTGAAAAATTTCATATGCAATATTCATGACAGCATACTCGAACAATGGCGCATCATGATCAGAAGCAGCAGACAGTCGTTCTTCTAGTCGAACTAACACCAAATAGATGGAATCATTAAAAGCAAATGGAATTTCGTAACTTTGCAATAGCTCAGTCAAACGATCATTGCCGATAGTTGCTCCGCCCAGCAGTTGATTCAATAAGTTGCTGCGAAGCAATGGCATGTTGTGATGCAGAAATCGACGCGTTTGCTCGGTCGAGGCCATTTGCTCCCATTCCTGTTGAATATTTTGTAATGCGTCATTTACGGCTTGCAGAAGCTCCTTGTCCCGAGCGGGCTTAACCAGATAGGAGGTGACCTGATTGCTTATAGCTGCCCTGGCATATTCGAAATCCGCATAACCGGATAGAATGATACATTTGGTTCTAGGACATTGTTCCTGGATATACTTGCTAAGTTCAATGCCATTCATGCCCGGCATTCTTATGTCGGTTACGACCACGTCTATGGGCGTTTTCTTTAAGCACTCGACCGCTTCGATACCGGATTCGGCAGTGAAAACTTGCACAATGCCTAGCGAATACCAGTCTGTGTTTCTCATGCTTTCCAGCAGCAAGGTTTCATCGTCAACCAACAGCAGATTAAACATGGCGTGATTCGCCTCCTCTATAGAATGCTCCGTTAATGCTCAATGATGGAATCGGCCATTTTATTTCGACAATGATGCCTCCGAGGCCCTTTGCTCCTGATTTTAACCATACACCGGATGAAGAACCATACATATGGAGCAGACGTTGATGGACATTCCATAGTCCGCAGCCCATCTCCTCCGTTAAGTGACCATTTAACTTGTCCTGCAAGTCAGTTAAACCCATCTCATCCAGCCCCACCCCGTTGTCCTCAACTGTTATCACGCAGTAATCGTCGTTTAATTGACCCCTGATGTTTAATCTCCCTTGGCCAACTTTCGGCTCCAATCCATGTTTAATGGCATTTTCGACGATAGGCTGAAGGAATAATCTTGGCACTTGCAGCTCAAGTAACCTCTCGTCGATGGAGATGTCACAAGAGAGCCGGGTCATTCTTCGTTTATGAATATCCAGATATTTGCTTACCATAAGAAGTTCTTGACTCATAGATGTAATGCTGTCGTCCACCCTGGTCGTGTATCGGTAGTAATCGGCCAGATCATATGACATTTCCATTACCGTATCATTCCGCCCCAGCTTTGCCGAGCCAGCGATAAAAGAGAGGCAATTATACAGAAAATGCGGATTGATCTGCGCTTGCAGTTGCTTTAGCACGGCTAATCTGGCTCTGTTCTGCTCCTCGTAGACGTCTTCGATCAAGTGACGAATTTGAGCGGCCATTTCATTGAAACGGTGAATGACAAAGTCGAATTCATTTCGGTACTTCGCCGAGATTTGGGATCCTAGGTCGCCTCGTTCAAAATCTTTGAGAGCCTTTACAATTACGCCAATTGGGCGTTGGACTTGTCTATAGAGTGCAAATGAGAACAACAGGCCAATAATGAGCAGCAATGTGAATCCCGCGTAGAATAGGTTGCGGCTATCAATAAGCGGCTTTAGCAGTTCCTCGAGAGGCAGCATGTCCACCAAGAAGGCATCCAGCTCCGGCATGTACGCATATGTGACGAACCAGTCGCGACCTTCATAAGTTATCGTGGTATCTCCGTCTTTCATAGGCTGCAACTTGAGCTGCCTTACCGCTTCAGAAGCAAAGGTATATGAAGTCTCCTTCGCAACAATAGGATTCTGCCCATCCGCGATTAGAAATGGAGCACGAGTGCTGCCCGATTGATAACGGCTCATCAGATCAATTAAGTTGCTGGCGTAAAATTTCACCTCAAAAATGGCATGAATGAGATTAGCCTTGGACGAATCGCTATAATACATTTCAAAATATCCATTGTCCGGTGATGTTCCATTCTTGTAACGCCAAATACTGGATCCAGAATGCTGTTTATGACCAGGCATTTGGAATTCATCGTTGCGATCCGTCGCGATCCGGCGCTTGATATCGGGCAAATAGACAGCGATATCATTCTGCCAGCTGGTGGAATAGCTTTGCAGATACAATTTTTCCTGCAAGAGCGGAATGGTTTGAGTGATGCCGTAATCATCCTTCATGATGACGCTCTTGACCGTGTTGAGCAAGGCGGAGTCTCTAGCAAGCAAGCTGGGCAGAGTGGAAAGCCTTTCGACGTTGGTCTGAATTTGATGATGCAGGAAGAGTAGCTGACTGCGATTATTAGTAACCACTTCTTGATTAATAACTCGCGAATTAACCTGATTGGTCAGAGTATACAGTAACAGCATGGGCAGAAAAAGTGCAGCTATCATAATATTCATTCTCATAAAGATGGAACGATATCGCAAGAGCATGGAGGGCCTCCCTTAACAAAACAATAGAATTCTAAAGAATGGGATGTATACAGTGGAATCTGATACTCCCTACAATAAGGGTAACACTTATGAACAGAAGGAGCGATTCCGCATGAAAGTAGAATCAACTATATCATCAGAGAGAGTCATTCACAATCCCAACCGGATTCGGAAGCCTAACAAATTTACTAAAACGTGGATGCTGCACGTTATGCTTATGCCGGCAATCATTCTGGCGTTGATCTTTCATTACCTTCCGCTCCCCGGAATCGTCGTAGCGTTTATGGACTACAAGCCCTGGCTTGGATTTATACGATCCGAGTGGACGGGCTGGGAGAATTTCGCCATGGTATTTGAAATCAAAGATGTCGGGCAAGTCATCTGGAACACGATTGTCATCTCCTGCAGCAAGATTATATTGAATCTTATCGTTCCGGTCACCTTTGCGCTGCTACTGAATGAGATTCGTCATATGGGATTGAAGCGCAGCGTCCAAACGTTAGTTTATTTGCCGCATTTCATGTCATGGGTCATTCTTGGAGGCATTCTGCTGGATGTACTGTCCGTAGACGGAATCGTTAATCGGATAGTGGAATATCTGGGCTATGAAAGAATTATGTTTCTCGGCGACAACGATTGGTTCCGCACCGTTGTTATTGGCAGTGATATTTGGAAGGAATTCGGCTTCTCGACCATTATTTTTCTTGCAACGTTAGCCGGAATTAATCCCGCCTTGTACGAAGCTTCAGAAATTGACGGAGCCGGTCGCTGGAAGCAGACAATCTACGTTACACTTCCGTCTATGCTGCCGATTGTCATCGTTGTATTGACCTTGTCGCTGGGCAACGTCCTAAATGCGAATTTCGACCAAATCTACAATTTGATCAATCCTTTAGTATATGAAAAGGGTGACGTCATTGACACTTACGTATTCCGTATGTTTCAAGGAGGCAATTTCAGCTTCTCTGCTGCCGTAGGGCTATTTAAGTCGGTCGTTGGTTTTATCCTTGTATCCGTTTCGTATTACATGGCTTATCGGTTTGCTAATTATCGTGTTTTCTAATTAAATTCCAAGGAGGAAGCCCATGTATTATAAAAATCCATCGTACCGTGCGGCGTATGCTTTCATCGTCATTATCCTTGTACTCACATCGGTCCTTTGCATATTGCCGCTCATTCATATTTTTTCGGTTTCGTTAAGCGGCAAGGCGCCAGCCAATGCCAATCTAGTTACGTTGTGGCCCTTGCAATTCACGTTTGAAAACTACGTGAAATCGCTGGCTAATCCTAACTTTTATCAAGCATTTGGTGTATCCGTCGGCAGAGCGGTTGTAGGTACGCTTCTGGGCATGTTTGTCACGCTGCTAACCGCTTATCCTTTATCCAAAGAAAAACGTAATTTCCGCCCGCGAAACACCTACACCTGGTTTTTCCTATTTATCATGGTGTTCAGTGGAGGTTTGGTGCCCTTCTATATTGTCGTACAAAAGGTTGGTCTGATCGACTCGTTTTGGGTCTATATCATTCCAGGCCTGTTGAACGTATGGAACGTCATCTTGCTCATGAACTTTTTCCGCAATCTTCCGAAAGAGCTTGAGGAATCGGCGTTTGTCGACGGTGCTCATTACTTTAACATCTTGTTCCAAATCTTCCTTCAGCTCTCCATGCCTGCCATTGCGACTTTATCGCTGTTTAGCATGGTTGGACACTGGAACGATTGGTTTTCTGGCATGTTGTTTATTAACACGCAAGACAAGTGGCCGCTCGCCACGCTGCTTCAGACCATCGTGGTCACCGTCGATTTGACGAAAACGGGGATATCGGCGGAAGAGATGGCAGAGCTGTCGAATCGCGGAGTAAAGGCCGCGCAAATTTTTATTACGATGCTGCCCATTCTTATGGTGTATCCGTTCTTGCAAAAATTCTTTGTCAAAGGTATCGTTCTTGGGGCTGTAAAAGAATGATAATAAGCTGTTCGGAGTGAATAATGGGTGGTTACCGATTAATGAACAGTCTTCGGAAGCTAAAAGAAAATTACGTACCCATTGAGCTGGATCCCAAAACTGCACAGGAAACCGCTTGGTTCAGGGAAATGAAATTCGGCATGTTTATGCATCCTGAGGAATGGGGAGTTCTTACTTTATGATGAGCACAGGAGGAAAGTGAATGAAATCTCATACGGTACCTTTGTTTGAAGTTTCATATGTACATGCTTCGTCGGTTGTGACGCAAGGCGATCCGGGGACGGAGGATAATAAATATGGCTTTGAAGGTGGCCTTGCATTAAAGCTGAATGGGAAGTACCATCTCTTCACGACGGAGATGTCGGGTCGGCCGATATGGACACGTACCAAGCTTGCCTATTGGACAAGCGATAATTTATTGAATTGGACTCGAGAGGCCACCGTTTTTGAGGCTAGCGGCGACTTTACGGGAGAGGACACGCATGCCTGCTTGTGGTCGCCCATGCCCGCTTTTGACCACCAGAGTAATCGCTGGCTCCTTACTTATGTATGTTACCGTTCCAAGCCGAATACGAAGGAAGCTTGGTACCGCAATTATAATGGAAGAATCGCTATGGCCGTATCCGCTGTGGAAGGTAAAGACGGGATAGGCGGGCCATATACGGAACAGAAAATTATTATGAGTCCCGAGCAAGGTGCTGCGCCGTGGGAAGGGTTAATGGGGGTGGATTCCTTCTTTCCGTATCGAACCGATGAAGGATGGATGGCTTGGTACGGGAGTTCGACAGAAGTGAACGGCTTGGCGGCTGCGGAGTCATTAACGGGTCCATGGAGTCGAATCAGTCTTGACGCCCCTGTCAGCGGACATACGGAGAATCCAATTGTCACTCGGCTGGAGGATGGACGGTACGTTGCTTTCTTTGATGGATGCGGCGAAATACAGAAATTTGGCTATATGATCAGTGAAGACGGGGTGGCATGGTCAGAACCCATTATTATCGATCTGGACGGGCATCCCGGCAAGTGGTGGGGGCTTAGCCGTACGCCTCTAGGCCTTATACCCGAGGGCAATGGGGAATATACGCTTCCTTACACCGCCTATAATCATAATTTTTATGACATTCCGGGCATATGGTCTGCCGAATCTGACGATGTGTTTGACGGCTACTTTGCAAGCATCGGTTATATGACACTTAAATTGAGAGGATAAGGAGCGTTAATCACATGATTGAGGTTTTATCGGTTCATTCGTCTCCCGTTATTCATCAACTATCGCCAGGAACGGAACATAACCTATTCGGATTTGAAGGCGGTACGGTTATCAAGCATGGTGGCTATTATCATTTATTCACTTCCGAAAAGGCAGGAGAACCCATGTGGGTCAAGATGAGGCTTGCACATTGGAGGAACAAGCTTTGAACGAATAAGCACCTTATTCGAATCAAGCGGCGACTATACGTATGAAGACCCGCGTGCCGCATTATGGTCGCCAATGCCAGTATATGACGACAGCATTAACCGTTGGACGATGACTTATATCGCCTATCGCTGTGCGCCGAATTCGGAGAGCTCATGGCGTATGAATAGCGAAGGAAGGGTATGGCGGGCTGTTTCAACGATGCCAGGAGCTTCCGGTATCGGTGGTCATTATCGTGATGAAGACATAATCCTTGAACCGGGACCTCAGTCTGATGATTGGGAAGGACTTCAAGGGACAAATTCCTTTTATCTATATCGTGTCGGAAATCGATGGCTGGCATTTTACGGCAGCGCTCATACCCAACACCTCCCAATCCCTTGGTGGGGGTCGGATTAGCAGAAGCGAAGCAATTGTCAGGCCCTTGGACAAGATGCTCGGAACGTAACCCGGTGCTGCTTCATGATACATTTGTCGAAAATTCGGTCGTAACAAAGCTGCAAGACGGCCGTTATCTGGCACTTTATGATGAGAGCGGAGGATCAGGATCCTTTTCCGCGGCCTGGTCGGATGATGGGCTTCATTGGAGTAAAGGGCAGCCCGTTGTTTGGCCGAATGAACAGACAAAGTGGGTACAAACCATTCGGACGCCGCTCTGTTTTATAGCCGAGCATAATGAAACGTATACCGTGTTTTTTACTGCAATGGATACTTCCGGTTACGGTTGCGTGGGGAAGCTGAGATTGAAGTTGAACAAGGAAAGGATCGACGATTAAAAAGAGTTCACTTCATCTTGATCCATTCAAAAAGTGTCTTAAGCCACAATCTTTGTCGGTGAATTCTGAACCGTCATTGAAGGTGGCTTTATAATTTCTCCACTCGATGCCCATTAAGAGCTCGGTTTGTTCTTGATTATTCAAATTCTTTCTTTGTAATTACTTCATCCTCGTTGTTTCCAACTCTTTGATACGTGGCTGTATAGTCCGTGTTATATCCCGCCATGATTTTCCAAGTGCCATTTTCAGATCTCTTTATAACAAGATTAATCAACCCTTTTCTCGGTGGAAGAACTTGCTCGGATCCGGGGATTTTCTGATTAAAGCACACCCATCTAACATCGGTTAAAACTGAATCCTCATTGATCCATATTTTATGCACGATATTGTATTCTTGATGAGCATCCTTTAAAGGTCCGTAAAAGGGAAACACATGCATATTTTCAATTTGCTGTTTACCTTGCGCGACATCCCCCAAGACATTGGTGAAAATAGCCTCTGTAGAAAACATATCCGCAAATTTTTTCGGATCTTTATCATGCCATGCACTCATTAATTGACCTACAACAAATTCAACAACCTGATTCTTATTTTCCATGTCTCATTTGATCCTTTCATGATTTGGATGGCTGTAAATAAGGAGAATGTTCAGAATGTATTTTCCCCCTTGATATTTAGTTGAACAGTACTATTATTGTTGTATACTATTATTATCATAATCCGCTGTTTTATGCAAGGAAAAAAGTTAGGGAGGCTCGTTGCATGTATAAAGAAGGAATGTTTAACTTGGAGAGCTCGATTGGATACTTAATCTCTAAGACAAGAGCTAAATTTTTTAGTTGTTTGTTAAAGACATTGCAGCCATACGACGTTACGCCAGAACAATGGGGGCTTTTGAATCGTCTCTGGGCACAGGACGGATTAAATCAAAAGGACATTGCTCAACTCATGATTAAAGATCAAACCAATTTGACACGTATGATTGATAAACTGGAAGACAAGGGATACTTGTTAAGAATGAAGGATCCAAACGACAGAAGAGCCTTCTTAATTCATTTGACCGAAGAGGGTAAAAAGCTTGAACACGTATTAATTCCGTTAGTAATTGAATTAGAGGAAAAGCTTACAGAAAATATTTCCCAGAGTAAAATAGAAATAATAAAAAAAATATTACAACAAATGTCAGAGGAGGTGGACGAACTGGACTAGATTCTTGAAAAAAATCAAACATTACTTTTCAACCTGAATTACGAAAGTAACACCATATAAAAAGTGCCCCGATCTTTGGTAGAATGGTGTTTGTCGAGAACATCACCAACCAAGAGAGGAGCACTCATAAGGTGAAGTTTACCACAAAAATCGCGAACTTGATAACGGAATTTTCTATGAGAAATGCTACAAAATTTGCAGGCAGCAAGGTAATCCTGGCTTTTCTCGAATCCATTGGATTAATCCAGGGCTTGCAGACCTTAGGTCTTCCAAAAGCAGCATCGCTTTATTCCCCACCCATCGCATCCTTCAGTATCTCATCATCGGCTGGTTGCTCGGATGCGAACGTCTCTTTCATTTTAAGTCACTGGAGCCAGATGCTCTTATTCGTCATGCGCTTGACGGTCGCCTACCCCATCATTCGTTATTGAATAAGGAGTTGCTTCGATTCGGCAAGTCGCTCCACGGATGTCCTTCCATTTGCCAAGCAGACGCTGAACCTGTTAGGCGAACGGAAAGTCAGTCATGTCCGATTCGACAAAGGCTTTGGCGGCGAAGTCCATTGGCTTTGTCGGCAAGCTGAAATGGACGAACCGTCTCGCCGAGCAAGTACGTGCATGCGAACACTGGACTCGTTTCGTCGATGATGAGAATTGGATCATAGAAGGCATCGTCCTGTGTTACAAAGCCACAACCTGGAACAAAACAAGACGCGTGGCTGTCATTCGCAAGATGCAGCGGTACGCTGATGATCATCCTCAGCTTGAACTGGACCTTCTCTGGCAGTATGAAGCGATGGTGACCACCGAGGCGTGGGAAGCCATTGACGTATGGCGTTTCTACAACAAGCGTTGCTGCATGGAGAACTACATCAAGGAAGGCAAGAACGGATTCGCGATTCATCGCATTCCGACACAGTCGTTTGCTGCCAACGAGATTGATCTTCTGCTCAAGCTATTGGCTTACAATCTGTTTGAACGCTTCAAACTTCAATGCTGCGATCCGATTCATCGCTCGTTTACCATTCAGCGCTTTCGCAGGGAGTTCATCCATTGTGCGGGCGTGCTGGTACGAAGTGGTCGCCAGTTCACCCTAAAGTTGGCGGAAACGTTTCAAAACCGATGGGCGTGGCTGCAAATGGAGCGAAAAAGTATTTTATTGGAATGATCGATAATCCCAAAATAAGTGTTGGAAAAACCGTTGCCTCTTCATGTGGGGAGGGGGAATTTGTGGCTTCATTTCGCCTCTAGTCGCATTCTAGTAAATTCGGTCTACCAATACTGGTTGATATTCCCTGTTGGAGCAACAGATATGGCTTGGTTTTATAGGCTTTCGTAATTTAGGTTCAACCAGGGAAGCTCCCCTAACGGGTGAGTTAGCGGATCTAAGGCCAGTAAAATAGAGTCAGAAAGCGGCATTCCGTCTAGAATGAGCGACAATCTGCTTCGGCTTGCATTGTTTGCCACTGAGTATCATCTAATCATTTCCAGTACCTTCCGGTTTGACAGGTAGTTGAAATCCGTCATTCGGGCTTGTGAGCTGTTTGTTCGGAGAAGCAGCTTGATATGTTGTTAAACCTAGACGAAGTCCTTATTTTCGGCGACAAAGAACTGATGAATCAGACGTAAAGCAACGTCATTCAAAATGCCGGGTTCGTGTTTTCGGAGAAGGTTACCTCAAGCTTTGATTCTATCATTTAAATCACTTTTTAAGGCAAAGTCTTATCTTCTTCTTTGTAGTCGGTGTTGGTCAATAAAGAAGCACAAAACTGGCTCAAGCTGGAGCCGGTTTTTTTCTTAAACATTTTCCCGAACGTATGTACGTCGCTATACCCGACTCGTTCAGCGATCTGACTGACGTTTAATCCGGCGTACAATGCCAGCTCTTTGGCTTTGTCGACACGCACGTGAATTAAATATTGAACGGGCGTCATGCCGAATGCCGATTTGAACTTTTCAATGAAATAATCTTTGTTATAACCGGCAATATCGGCGAGCTCTTGCGTTGTGAGCGGTTCTTTATAGTACTGCAAGATATGATTTTTGGCCAGCACCAGCTTGGCATGGCCAGCAGAGCCTTCATGCTTGCCTGTCGTTCTTCCGGTCAAGCCCTTCGACAAGATCGTCCAGGATTTCCATAAGAAGACGTTTCGACTTGAATTGATGGACAAGATCAGAATGGCGATAGTGCATCACAAGCGCAGACAGCTTCTTCTCAAGCGGTAGCCCTTTGACGACCTAAATAAGGAGCCATTCCTGTAATGAAGTAATTTGAGCTTGAGGACAATTCGCAGACGAAAAGCGACTACAAAGATGCCAAAGTAATCGCGGATCTCATTCGGAATGGGAAATACTCGGAGCCGAAATTGCCTACAAAAGAATACGCGGATTTGCGTATCCTGATGAACCTGAGAGAGAAAGTGTCGGACAGCTTGACGCAAGTAAAAGGTCGCATAGGCAACTGGTTTGACCGGTTCTTTCCTGAGTATGTCGGTGTCTTTAAGGATTGGGACGGTAAGGCATCGCTCATGACGATGCGGGCATTTCCGTTGCCGGCGGACATCGTCGCCAAAGGGCCAGAGACGTCCTGGCTCACTGGAAGACGGACGTGAAGCGTGGTGTGGGTAATAAGCGTGCTGAAAAGCTATACGCTGCCGCTTCTGTCTCTATTGGACTGACAGAAGGCAATGTAGCGGCCAGCATGGAACTTCATACGCTGCTCGGGCAGTTCGACCTGTTTAACGATCAGTTAGAGACCATAATAGAGCAAGTGATGCAGATCCTGGAGAACATTCCGGGAGCGGCACAGATGCTGACCGTGCCGGGAGTTGGAACGATTACCGTCGCAGGATTTCTAGCTGAAGTCGGAGATTTGAGCAACTACGATCACGGTCAACAAATAATTCGGCTCTCCGGACTCAATCTCAAAGAAAACAGTTCCGGTAAGCGGAAGGGCAAGACCGGTATCAGCAAGCGAGGGCGATCGCGCCTGCGGGCGCTATTGTTTCGCGCGGTGCTGCCGATGCTAGCGAAGAACGAAGCTTTCAAGGCCCTTCACAAGCACTATACGATGCGAAGTCAGAATCCATTGAAGAAAAAACAGTCTATCATCGCCTTATGCGGCAAACTCATTCGAGTCCTGTACACACTGGGGACAAAGCAAAAGGAATATAACGCTATTGACGTTATAGGTCCCGTTAGACAATTCCAGATTCAGCAAGAGGCAGCTTAGAAATTAGGAGCAAACGCCTGCAATCTCGCATGATTCACAAGTGAACAACTACGACAACGGAAGCACTGGAGCAGCCGAAGGACTACATTCCATAAGGGCAACGACCATGTAAAGGAGCAAGAATCGGCATCCACCCCTTGAGAGGTAGAACGAAGGAATGTGAGGGCATAGACCCAGCGTGACATGGGAGGGTAAACCCCGAGGGTGAATGTGGATATCCAACTGTGTGATCATAACGAATTATCCACAGTATTGGGTTCTAACATCCTAAGCTCTATTCCCGCCTACGCTCTGACTCAAGTCAGTTGCACAGGCTACATTCTCCGCTATTACCGCTCGAGCTGTCAAAGTTGAAATATTGAGAATACGTGAGAAAACAGGAGAAAACATTACTTTATAGTGGGAGGAGGTGAAAGCGAATGAAGAAGCCGCTGAAAGTAATTGCAACGCTGATCGGCTGCTTAGCTGTATTTTCGGTTACGACGGCCAACTGGCTCTGGGGCAATCAGCCCAAGGTGCCGGAAGAGCTGTTAAGGTAAGGAGAGTCCATGTACATTACGGCAACCCGGGAGAAGGATGGCAGCGGCCTTGTCTGCCTCGATATTAACGACGTTGATTTTTCTGGAGACGAGTCAGAACCGGATTCTCGTTCATACCCGGGACGCGGTCTATTTTGTAGCCAACACGCTCGATCGGTGGCGCAATGCGCTGCAGTCGGCGGGGCAAAGCTTCGAGATGGTGGACCGCAGTTATTTGGCGGATCTGTCGAAAGCTGCCCGGATGGATGACAAATGGAGCCGGCTCGTCTTCGAGGATGGCGAGCATGCCCAGATCAAGTACTGGAATGTGGCGCTCGCCAGCTTTCACCAGATTGCGGCGACGATTGAGTCGCTTCAGCAGGACGGCAATCCTCCATACAAATGAAAATAAATAGAGATGCCGCGGTTGCCCGAAGAAGGGTGGTCGCGGTTTTTTTTGTTTGCTATATAGACAATTGAACAGGCATGCTCTAATATAATGTTTATAATGAACATTGATTGTTCGAATAAAACAAAAGGGTGATGAAAATGTCCGTAGCACCACGTTTGAACCGAATGTTCAGTGAGCAAGGCAAATGCTTTGACGTTGCGATTGACCATGGTTTTTTTAACGAGGTTTCGTTTCTGTCCGGCATTGAAAATATGCAGCGCGCAATCGAGACGATTGTAGAGGCGGGGCCGGACTGTATTCAGCTGAGCACAGGGCAGGCGCGCTTGCTGCAGCGCATTCCGGGAAAGCGCAAGCCGGGCCTCGTGCTGCGGACAGACGCGGCGAACATTTACGGCAAGGAGCTGCCGTCCCATCTGTTCAGCCAGCTGGTGGACAATGCGATCGAACAGGCGGTGCGCCACGATGCGGTCGCTGTCTGCGTCAATCTGCTGCTGCTGCCGGGGCAGCCAGAGCTGCACGATCAATGCGTGCGCAACGTGTCGGAGCTCAAGACGGCATGCGAGCAGTATGGTATGCCGCTTATGGTGGAACCGCTCGTCATGCTGCCGAATGAGGAGAAGGGCGGCTATATGGTCGACGGAGACTTGAACAAGATTCGGCCGCTCGTTCGTCAGGCTGTAGAGCTTGGCGCTGACATCATCAAGGCGGACCCGTGCGATGACGTGTCCGAGTATCATCAGGTTATTGAGGTCGCGTCCGGCATTCCGGTGCTTGTACGCGGCGGCGGGCGCGCCTCCGACGAGGAGATCGTTGCACGTACTGTCCTGCTGATGGAGCAGGGCGCAGCAGGCATCGTCTATGGTCGCAACGTCATTCAGCATCCGAACCCGGCCGGCATGACGCAGTCGCTGATGGCGATTGTTCATCAGGGAGCAACGGCTGAGCAGGCGCTGGCGCTGCTCGGCGGGAAAGCGGGTGCTTCGCGATGAGCGGCGTCATCGGGCAAGAGGGGCAGGAGGGGCAAACGGTGAGGGTGCTGAAGTTCGGAGTCATCGGCTGCGGTCTGATGGGCAAGGAGTTTGCGAGCGCAGCGGCGCGCTGGTGCCATCTGGATGGCAATCTGGCGGTGGAGCCTTCCATCGTCGCGGTGTGCGACGCCAATTCGGCAGCGACGGCCTGGTTCGAGCGTCATGTGCCGAGCGTGAAGCGGGCGTACACCGACTATAAGGAGCTACTGGCCGATCCGGAAGTTGAAGCGATCTACTGCGCAGTTCCGCACAATTTGCATGCTCAGATTTACGTCGACATCATTGCAGCAGGCAAGCATTTGCTTGGGGAAAAGCCGTTCGGCATCGATATGCAGGCCAATGAGCAGATTAGCAAAGCCATCGCGGCCCATCCGGAGGTGCTCGTGCGCTGCTCGTCGGAATTTCCGTTCTTTCCGGGCGTCCAGCAATTGATTACAATGGTGGAGAAAGAGGCGTTCGGGCAAATAATTGAAGTTGAAGCCGGGTTCTGGCACTCGAGCGATCTCGATCCGACCAAGCCGATCAACTGGAAGCGGCGCATCGCGACGAACGGCGAGTATGGCTGTATGGGTGATCTCGGCATGCATGTGCTGCATTTGCCGCTGCGCTTCGGCTGGAAGCCGGCGAGCGTACGGGCGCTGCTGTCGAAGATCGTGCCGGAGCGGCCGGACGGCAAGGGTGGAATGGCGCCGTGCGAGACGTGGGACAATGCGATTCTCGCCTGCGAGGCGGAGGCGGGCGGCCAGCGGTTCCCGATGGTGCTCTCGACGAAGCGGATCGCGCCGGGGCACGCGAATACGTGGTTTATCCGCATCGCCGGGACGAAGCTGTCGGCTGAATTTACGACAAAGAACCCGAAGCAGGTTGCCGTTCTTCCCTATGAGCCAGGCAAGCCGCAGTCGTGGCATGTAACGGATGCGCCGTACAAGTCATCTTATGGGACGATTACGGGCGGCATCTTCGAGTTCGGCTTCTCGGACTCTATCTTGCAAATGTGGGCGGCGTTCTGCGACGAGGTCGACGCGCTGTCGCGCGGCGCGGCGATGAAGCAGCCTTTCCGCTGCGCAACGCCTGAGGAGGCGGCCGGCAGCCACAAGCTGTTTACGGCGGCGCTCGCTTCGGCAGCCCGCGGGGAGACGGTTAACATGAACTGGGAGGCGTGAGCTTGATGGCGGTAAGGGAGAAAGCGGAGGTCATTGCGGCCGGGCATATTTGTCTGGACGTCATTCCGACCATTCATGCGAAGAAGGACGGGATGGGGGCGCTTCTCGTTCCCGGCAAGCTCGTCGATATCGGTCCAGCGGTCGTCGCAACTGGCGGGGCTGTGTCCAACACGGGGCTTGCGCTCCACCGGCTCGGCGTCAGGACGAAGCTGATGGGCAAGGTCGGCGACGATCTGTTCGGCCGCGCCATTCGCGACGTACTGGATCGTCAGGACGAAGCGCTTGCGGCGAGCATGATTGAAGCGTCGGGCGAGACGAGCTCGTATACCGTCGTCATTAGTCCGCCGGGCGTGGATCGTATCTTTCTCCATTGCACTGGTGCCAACGATACGTTAGGTGCGGACGATGTGGCTCCGGAGCAGCTGGAGGGGGCCCGTCTGTTCCACTTCGGCTACCCGCCGCTCATGCGCCGGATGTACGAGCAGGGCGGCGCAGAGCTGGCGAAGCTGCTCGGCAAGGCGAAGCGCGCCGGTCTTACCGTATCGCTTGATCTGGCAAAGCCCGACCCGGAGTCGGATGCGGGGCGCGCCGACTGGCGCGCGATACTTGCTGCAGCGCTGACAGAGGTGGACGTGTTCCTGCCCAGTCTGGAGGAAGTGCTGTTCATGCTGGATCGGGAGCGGTATGAGCAGCTGACGGCGACCTACGGTGCCGAGCTGCTTGGCAAGGTCGAGACGTCCCTGCTGCGCAGGCTGACGGATGAGCTGCTCGGCATGGGTGCGGCGGTCGTAGTGCTCAAGCTTGGCGAGCATGGCTTGTACATGCGCGCGACGGCGGATGCGGGGCGGCTCGCGGCGATGGGGGCAGCGGGCCCCATCGATGTGGAAGCGTGGCGCGATCTGGAGCTGTATGCGCCGTGCTATGCGGTGGAAGTGGCGGGTACGACAGGGGCAGGGGATTGCACCATTGCCGGCTTTTTGACCGGGCTGCTCAAGGGGCTTGCTCCGGAAGAAGCGCTCCGGGGCGCGGTCGCGGTCGGCGCATGCAACGTCGAGATGGCTGATGCGACGAGCGGCATTCCGTCCTGGGAGACGGTTCAGCAGCGAATGGCGGCAGGCTGGGCGCGGCGGCCGGCGACGTGGGAGCTGTAGGCGAGTGTACCGCTTGCGGAAGGCGAGCAGGTATAGATTGGACGTGTATACAGGGGAGGGCTTGGGGTGAAACGAAGCGAGATGGTGCGGGCGCAGCAGCGGACGGCGGAAGCGCTCGCCGCAGCGGGCATCGTGCTGACGGAAGCGGAGCAGAGCGGCATCGAGGTGGCCTGCTTCGGCTTGAACGATCTGGAGCGGCAAGGACTGGAAATCGTGACGTACGTCAACACGGATCGCTACTGCGCGAAGGAGTTGGTGCTGTTCCCGCGCCAGACGTGTCCGGAGCATCTTCATCCGCCGGTGGGCGACGATCCCGGTAAGCGCGAGACGTTTCGCTGCCGTCAGGGGACGGTGTACCTGTGTGTGGAGGGCGAGCCAACGCCGGAGCATGAGCGCCGCAGCGTCGTGCCAAGTTGCAGCGAGCGCTACTACACCGTTTTCCATGAAATTGAGCTGAAGCCGGGCGAGCAATATACGATTGTCCCTGGGACGAAGCACTGGTTTCAGTCCGGGGATGAGGGGGCGATTGTGTCGGAATTTTCCAGCACGAGCCGCGACGAATATGACATATTCACCGATCCGAGTGTTGCGCGCATGCCGGTTGTGGAGGAAGATTAGCTGAGTGCGGTCAGGCGCGCCGAAGGCGCTGTCTGCAAGACGGTAAGCGAAACAAAACGAACTTCACGCAAACGACCTTCGTCCCAGAGCGGGCGAAGGTCGTTTGCGTGAAAAGATCTATGGTGAGCTCGCGGCAATGGACATCGAGTAGGGAAGCTGCGCGTCGGTGTACGTCTTCACCGGCGGTGTGTCGCACATCTCGAAGCTGAGATTCGCTCCGTCTCTCAGTTGGTCGAACGTGAAGTACAGCTTCTCGTGCGCCTCTCCGTTCAGTCGGATCGCGCGGACATATTTGTTGCTGTCATCCGTGTTTGGCGCCGAGATGACGATGGAGCAGCCATTTTCCAGCTTCAGCTCGACGCGCTCGAAGATAGGGCTGCCGAAGGCATATTCGGCCACGCCGGGCGTCAGCGGGTACAGGCCGATGGCGCCGAACAGATACCATGCGCACAGACTGCCGTTGTCCTCGTCGCCCGGCAGGCCGTCCGCGCGGTCTAGAAAAAGCTCCTTCATCGTTTTCCTTACCACGTCGTTCGCCTCCGACGGATATCCCAGCGCCGTATAGATGTACGGTATATGAAAGCTCGGCTGATTGCTGATGGCGAATTGACCGAAATCGACGGCTGCCATCTCGGACATCTCGTGAATTTCAAAGCCGTAGCTGCCAATTTTGAACGCTGGAGAAGCGGTCATCAGCTCATCTATGCGGCTCTTGAGCGCCGCCCGCCCCCCAAGCGCGTCGGCAAGACCGAGCAAGTCGTGCTGGACGGCCCAACTGGACTGCCATGGCCCGCCCTCGCAGTACGGATCGCCCCATGCGTGCGGATCGAAGCCCGACTTCCACGAACCGTCGGAATTCCGTCCGCGCATAAAACCGATGGAAGGGTCGAGCAGCATTCGGTAATGGCTGGCCCGCTTCATAAGCATCTCGTAGTCTTCCGTGCGTCCGAGCTGCTTCGCAATTTGAGCGATACAGAAGTCCCCATAGACATAATCGAGCGTATTGCTTACACTTTCGTGGTAGCGGTCACAGGGGATGTAGCCCAGCTCCATGTATGCATCCAGCCCGCGTCTTCCGAGATGATCCGCTTTCGCAGGGGTCATGGCATGCTTGAGCAAGCCCTCATAGGCTTTTTCCAGCTCGAAGTCGGTCAAGCCCTTTGCGCAGGCGTCGGCGATGACCACATCAATTAGCGTCCCGGGCATGGCGCTCTGCTCGCCGGGCGACACCCATTTAGGCATCCAGCCGCTTTCCTTGTACACGTTCACCCAGGATTGCAGTATTTCCTGAAGCTCCGACGGGTACAGGAGGGAGAATAACGGGTAGGTCGTGCGATACGTATCCCAGAACCCGTTGTCCGTATGCATCGGACCCGGCAGCACGTTGCCGGAGTGAGGGCTGTAGTGAATCTGGCTGCCGCTTGCATCCCACTCGTACAGCTTGCGGGGGAACAGCAGGTTGCGGTATAAGCCTGTATAGAACACTCGCAGCTGCTCGCTGCTGCCGCCGTCGATGTCGATGCGTCCGAGCATGTCTTCCCAGGCCGCCGACGACTCGGCGAGCACGTCATCAAACCCTTTGCCGCCGATTTCCTGCTGCAGATTGAGCTGCGCCTGCTCGATGCTAATAAACGAAGTGGCAACGCGAACGACGGTTGACGCTTGTCCGGTCGGCAAGCGGAGCGCTGCGTATGCTCCCGTCTGTTCACCTGTTCCCATCAGCGCACCGCTCAGCGGCACGCAGCCTTTCGTCAAGCCGCTCCCCTGCAAGTCGAGCTCGCAGTCAAATGCGATGACGAAGTATTGGGCAAAATTGGACGGAACTCCTCCGGAATTGGCTCTCGTATAGCCTGTTATTGTCCGGCCTTCGGCATTAATAACGATGTGGCTTTCTCCTTCATAAGTCATAAGAAGCAATCGGCGATCTTCGTTCTCGTCCCCGCGAAACGTGAGCCGGATGCTGGCGCAGCGCTCAGTTGGCGTCAGCTCCATCGTCGTGCGGTACCGGATAAGGTCATAGCGGATGTAGTCCGGACGATGAATGCGCTGCTCGGGCCGGAATGACGACGAGCGACGAGTTGGCTCCAGGGCCAGGGCGCCTGTTTGCGGCATCAGGAGGAAGTGTCCATAATCGCCGATCCACGGACTTGGCTGGTGCGTTAGACGAATACCCTGAAAGTGACGATGGTCAGGGTGGAAAAACCACGTACCCTCCCGATCTGTCGTCTGCGGACTCCAACCGGCCATGCCAAGTGGCCTGGCGCTCAGCGGCAGCGTGTTGCCGTTGGAGAAATGATGAACGTATGCGGTTCCCTGTAACGGGTTGACGTAGTTTAATTTGTTCATGGGGTCGATAGCCTCCTCAACATACTGTTCTTAGTGTAGAGCGTTTTCGGTGCTCAAGTCTTTTCATTTTTATAGTAGATCTTTCACTTTTTAAGAAGGTGGTGGCGTGCTTCCCAATTATCTCGACGGCGAGCAGCAATTGCAAACACAGTTCCCATATACGATGGACATTCATCATATTCGGACAGGCGTTCTTCCCCATACGCACAACTTTATTGAGTTCACCTACGTTTTCGCAGGAGAGGGCGTAGAGTTTATCGACGGGGAGGAGCGCCGTCTCGAGCCGGGCGTTCTGACCTTTCTGATGCCTTATCAGGTGCATGAGCTGTTCGTTGAACCTGATAAGGAGCTGTCGCTGTATATTGGGGCGATTGGGCTGAACGCTTTTTTTGGAAATGAGGCAACGGTGCTCGGCCTCGACGAGCTCGTCTTTCCTTTAATGAACGACGATGGCCAGCCGCTTGATGGCGAAGCCCACGAGCGGATGCTGGCGCTTATGTGTACGCTCATGGATGAAGCGCAAGGCGGGAGCAGCTACAGCCGAACGCTGTTCCGCGCCAAGCTGGTTGAAGCGTTCGTTACCTACGTCAGATGGAAGAACGGTCGTCAGGCGCCTCAGTACGACCGCCCGTACCCGCTCATTGTCGGTTCGCGTGCCCGAGGGGACATCTGGCGCATCGTACAGGAGGTGTACGCCCGCTATCGCGAAGATTTGACGCTGGAGAAGCTGTCGGAGCAATTTCATCTGAGCGTTCCGACCATCAGCAGCTCGTTCAAGCAGGTAACGGGGGAAAATTTTCACAAGTTTCTCGATCGCATCCGGATTGCCCATGCGTGCAGTCTCCTCGTCTCAACGAATCGCAGCATAACCGAAGTTGCCTACGAGACCGGTTTTTTGTCTTATGCGTCGTTTTTACGGGCTTTCAGCGCCCGGATGGGCTGTACGCCGAAGGTCTATCGGAAGCGAAAGCGCTAATCAAGGCGACAAACGGCAACGGAACATTTTGTAGACAAATAAACGATTCTGTCCTAATATAATGTTTATTGCAAACAAAAAAATGTTTCAATAATACATTTTGACGGTCGAAATTTTATTGGTCCGAACAGGGGACGTATACCGGCCGTCGGTGAACAGGAGCAGCGACTATGAGGTTCAATCTGGATAACGAATGGCAGCTGACGGGCTCGCACAAGCGGTTTTGGGAGTTCGGCAGAAGCATGGAGCTGAAGATGGAGCTGAAGGGCATTATGCCGTGGATTCCGGCGAGCGTGCCGGGCAGCGTTCATTGGGATTTGCATCAGGCCGGGCACTTGCCCGATCCGTACTGGCATCTGAATGCGCAAGCTTGCGAGTGGGTGAACGAGCGGGATTGGCTGTACCGGACGACGTTCGTTCCCGATAATCAGTGGCGCGGCCGCCGCATTCGGCTCGTATGCGAGGGCATCGACTATTCGGCCAAAATTCGGCTTAACGGAGAGCCGCTTGGCCAGCACGAGGGCATGTTCACGCCTGCCGTATTGGACATAACCGACCGCATCCGGTGGGGGGAGGACAATACGCTGCTTATCGGTGTCGGGGCGACGCCGGACGGGATGCCTCAGCTTGGCTACACGAACCAGGTGACGCATCTGAAAAGCCGCTTCGGCTACAAGTGGGACTTCTCGCCGCGACTGCAAAACATCGGGCTGTGGAAGCCGGTCTGGCTGTCCGTTAACGGCTCGGCCCGGCTTGACGATGTGCGATGGGAGACGCCTGCGCTTCAGCCGGGCGACAGTTCTGCGACCGCGTGTGTTACGGTCAGGCTGAACAACGAGGCGGGCGGCAGCGGGACGGTGCGGACGCGCCTGTATGCGGCGGACGGGACGCTCGTCGTTGAACAGATTGATGAGGTTACGCTGCGGCCCGGGCTGCAGACGATCCGGCAGCAGCTCGCAGTGGAGCGCTTCGAGCGCTGGTATCCGAACGGCTGCGGCGAGCAGCCACTCTACAAGCTGCGGACGGAGGTGTATGTGGGGGCACCGGATGAACGGGTAGAGCCGTCGGACGAGCGTGAGCTGACGGTCGGGTTCCGGACGCTTGAATTTTCCCCTAACCCCGGTGCTCCTGCCGATGCGCTCGCTTATACCGTCGTCGTGAACGGACAGCCGCTTTACTTGAAGGGCTGGAACTTGGTGCCGGTCGATCAGCTGTACGGGCGGGAGCGCAAGGAACAGTATGAACGGCTTGTTCGGCTGGCGAAGGAGGCGAACGTCAATCTGCTGCGTGTGTGGGGAGGCGGGCTGATCGAGCGCGAGCTGTTCTATGAGCTGTGCGATCAGGCAGGTATATTGATCTGGCAGGAAATGATGCAGTCCAGCTCCGGCTTCAACAATGAGCCGAGCGAGGACCCGACGTTTCTCCATGAGCTGCAGATGACGATGCGGCACGTTGTGCAGGAAAAGCGCAATCATGTCTCGCTGGCGATCTGGTGCGGCGGCAACGAGCTTACGGAGGGCGGTCATCTGCAGGATAAGCTGACGCCGCTCACCGACCGTCATCCGAACTTGCGCATGCTGCGGGATCTCGTGGCCGATCTCGATCCGGAGCGGCTCTTTTTGCCGGCGTCCTCGTCCGGTCCTGTGTTTTTTCTGGAGGAGCCGTATGAGGGGCAAGGTCTGTCTTACGATGTGCACGGACCTTGGAAATACGCAGGTCACGAAGGCCACTACCGGCTGTACAACGGCAGCGATGCGCTGCTGCATAGCGAATATGGGGCGGATGGATTTGCTTCCATGGCCAGCTTGAGGCTCTTTTTGCCGCCGGAGGAGCTGGTGCTGGCGGAGGAGCCGTCGCCGAGCTGGCTGCACCATGGCTACGAATATTGGAACATGAACGAGCAACTGAAGGAGCTGTTTGGACCGATTGCGTCGCTGGAGGAGCAGATCGCGCTGTCGCGATGGCTGCAGGCGGAGGCGATCGGCTATGCGGTGGAGGCGAACCGGCGGCGGGCGCCGCATTGCAGCGGCAGCATATTGTGGCAGATGAACGAGCCGTTTCCGAACATAAGCTGCACGAGCGCGGTTGACTATTACGGCGAGGCGAAGCCCGCCTATTATCGCGTCGCGTTGGCGCAGCGCCCGAATCATCCGTCCGCGCGCTATGCGAAGCTGGCGTTCGCGCCGGGCGAGACGTTCGAGGCGGAGCTGTTCGTATGCGCTGATTGGCCGGGCGAGCAGCAGGCGCAGCTCGGCTGGACGCTGGCGTCGGCTGCCGGTGAGGTTGTGGCTTCGGGGCAGACGGAGATGTGGACGCTGGCGCAGGTTGTTGCATCGGTCGGCGCCGTGGCGTGGCAGCTGCCGGACGACTGGTCGGAGCCGCTGCGCCTCACGCTCAGTTTGCAGCTGGACGGTGAGGAAGCGGCAGGCAACGAGTACTGGTTTGCGTGCGCTGGCGTTGCGTCGCCTGCTCCGCTTGCTTCGCTCCGCGCCATTGCGGGTGGTGCAGCTGCACAGTAGGGTGCGATGGGCGGGCGGCCCTGGTTAGTTTAGGCGCGCAGGCCGAGGCGAGTGCGCAAAACAAGCGCGTATGTGCGCTTGTTCGGGCTCAGCCCGAGGCGAATGCGCAAAACAAGCGCGTATGTGCGCTTGTTCGGGCTCAGCCCGAGGCGAGTGCGCAAACAAGCGCGTATGTTCGCTTGTCGGGCTCAGCCCGAGGCGAGGGCGCGAAACAAGCGCGCATGTGCGCTTGTCGGGCTCAGCCAGAGGCGGGGGCGCAAAACAAGCGCGTATGTGCGCTTGTTCGGGCTCAGCCCGAGGCGAGTGCGCAAAACAAGCGCGTATGTGCGCTTGTTCGGGCTCAGCCCGAGGCGATGGCAAAAACAAGCGCGTATGTGTGCTTGTTCGGTCTCAGCCCGAGGTGAGGGCGCGAAACAAGCGCGTATGTGTGCTTGTTCGGTCTCAGCCCGAGGTGAGGGCGCAAAACAAGCGCGTATGTGCGCTTGTTCGGGCTCAGCCCGAGGCAGGGGCGCAAAACAAGCGCGCATGTGCGCTTGTTCGGGCTCAGCCCGAGGCGATAGCGAAAAACAAGCGCGTATGTGCGCTTGTCCGGTCTCAGCCCGAGGGGATGGCGCAAAACAAGCGCGTATGTGCGCTTGTTCGGGCTCAGGCCCGGTAGGGACGTGAAACAAATAGGGAAGCGCAGTGAGGCGGTCAGACAGTCGGCGGCCATTTGACAATTAGATGGTCATACCTCGCTAATCGGTGACCGTGTAAGTACAGACAACAAGGCGAATGGCGTGACGTGGTACAAATATGTACTTAAAAGTGGGCGTGCTGCTGTTGGTGGTTGTAATCTGGTACAAATATGTACTTATTCGGAGACGTAACGCACTCGAAGGACGTGGCTACGTACAAAACGGTACTTATCTGGTAGGCATGGCCCAGGCAAAAGGTTCAACGAGCAGCGAAAAACGAAAAATGAGCGGTTTCGACAACGCAAAAGCCGCGCCCGCGCGTGAACCGGCAATGGTTCATTTGCGAGGCGCGGCTTTACACGCCGCCGCCATAATTCCGCCGCTATCGTTTCGTCAACGTGACGTCAATGTACGCCGTCAACTTTTTATCATCATCCCGCCGCTATCATTCGCTCTGAACGGGGTTGGGCCTGGTCGTCCGTCCCTCGAACAGCTGTACCGGGACGACGATGCTCTGGGGAGGTGTTCCCCCGAGCATCGCCTTGGCCAGCAGCTTGACTGCCTGTTCACCGATCTCGGCTGTATTTTGCTGAATGTAGGAGAATGTATAGCCGTCCAGATCGAGCAGCTCGGGGTTGTCGAAGGACAGAATGGACAAATCCTCGGGCACCTGCTTGCCCATGCTTCGCGCCAGACGCGCGGTGACGATGGACAGATTGCGGTTGAAGGAGAAGACGGCCGTCATGTCGTCCTGCCACTCCAGCCACGCAGCAATCTGTGCGATGACATCGGCTTCCGCACGGTACGTATCGTGAATGCCGACGAGCCAATGGTTCGGATTCATCACGAGGCGATGCTTCTGCGCCGCATCGAGATAGCCGCGGAACCGTTCATCTGCGCTGGACGTTTTGGTCTGTGCCTCGGACAGGATGCCGATGTTGCGATGGCCCTGCTCGATCAGATACTCCGTCCCCATCTTCCCCCCAACATAGTTGTCAGCATATACAGCATTTGTATTAATACCGGGCAAGTACTTGTCGACGAGCACAAAGGGATAGTTAAGTGTCTTGAGCTTAATAATTTCCTCACTGTAAATTTCGCTGTCAATCGGGTAAATGATTAGTCCGCTTGTTCCGCTCTCTACCATGTCCTGTATGGTGCGAAGCTCCTCGTCTGCGCTCCGGTTCATCTTGAGCATCAGCTCGAATCCCTCGCTTCTGCAGGTGCGCTCGATTGCGAGCAGCATCTCCTTCATCGCGGCTTCCAGCACATTGGGCATGAGGAGCGCGATGCGGCGCGAGCCGGACGACTCGATCCGCGATACGAACGTGCCTTTGCCGGAAATGCGGTAGACGAGCCCTTCCTCCACGAGCTGCTTGATGGCGGCGATAACGGTAACGCGGCTGACGCCGAACTGCGCCATCAGCTCGGCTTCGGTCGGAATTTGATCTTCCGGCTTGAATTGCTGGCTTCGAATCTGATCCTTCATATAGTCCCGGATTTGCAAGTACAAGGGGACCTTGCTGTCCGGCAGTTGGGCAGACATCGCTTCACGCTCCTGATTTAGGTCTGATAAAACTGGAAAAACTGGCAATACATTTGTTATATTGTATCATACTTAAAACGTTTTGCTAAGTCGAAGTTTAACACGGCCGCATTCGTTTAATCAAAGGCGATATATCAAAAATTTAATACGTTTATATATAATAAAGTATTGACTAAATGTTCTGTTAGCTGTATGATAAGGTTACAAAATGAAAACGGTAACAAAAAGGGGCATCAAGATGGTTAAAGCGATACGCAAGCACAAGCTGATCTACCTGCTCATCCTTCCGACATTTCTTTATTTTCTCATCTTCGCCTACGTTCCGATGATTGGGATCGTCGTCGCGTTCAAGGACGTTCAGCTGTTCAAGGGCATCTGGGCGAGCCCGTGGGTCGGGCTTGATCATTTCCGGACGTTTTTCACCTCCGTTCAATTCGAGCGGCTAATGGGCAATACGCTTACGATAAGCTTGAGCCGAATCATCTTCGGCTTTCCGATTCCGATTCTGTTCGCGCTGCTGCTTAATGAGGTTCGGCTGACGTGGTTCAAGCGATCGGTGCAGACGATTACTTACTTTCCGCACTTTCTATCTTGGGTCATCTTCGGCGGCATCATCTTCAATCTGCTTGGCCCGGTCGGCGCGATCAATCTTATACTGGAATCGCTCGGCTTTGCCCGCGTCGACTTTATGACGAACCCGGAGCTATTCCGGGGAATGCTCGTCGTCACCGGCATATTGAAGGAATTCGGGTGGGGCGCCATCATCTATCTCGCTGCGCTGTCGGGCATCGACGGCACGCTGTACGAGGCGGCGCGCATCGACGGAGCGGGGCGGCTGCGGCAAATCTGGCACATTACGCTCCCAGGCATCCGCTCGACCATTGTGCTGCTGTTCATCCTGTCGCTGGCCGGCATACTGGACGCGGGATTTGAGCAAATACTGATTCTGTCCAATCCGCTAGTCTACGGCACGAGCGACGTTATCGATACGTACGTGTACCGGGTCGGGCTGCAGGAGAGCAACTTCGGACTCGCGACAGCAGTCGGACTGTTCAAAGGGGTCGTGGGCACCATTCTTATTGTGGGCGGCAACTATCTGGTCCGTAGAACGGGGGAGCGCTCGATATGGTAAGGAACGAAAGAACTGCACGCAAACCGCGCCGGGAATCGGACATGCTTGCCGCTTCCGGTCTGAACGACCGCAACCCGCTCTGGGCGCAAGCGATCATTTACATCATTCTGATCGGGCTCAGTCTCATTACGCTGCTGCCGATGATCAACGTGCTGGCGTTCAGCTTCAGCGAGGCACGTGCCATCTACGACAATCCGCTTATGCTCTGGCCGCATGATTTTACGCTGGCCGCGTACGAATACATCTTCTCGACTCCGGCGCTGCTCAAGGCGTTCGGCATTACGATCTACGTCACTGTCGTCGGGACGCTGCTTAATCTCATCTTTACAGTAACGGGCGCCTACGGGCTGTCCAAGACGAACCTTCCGGGCCATCGGTTTCTACTCTGGTGGACGATTGTGCCGATGCTGTTCGGCGCAGGCCTCATTCCGTTCTACCTGTTGCTGAAGGAGCTTCATCTCATCAACACGATGTGGGCGATGATTCTGCCGGGACTCGTCGCGCCGTTCAACCTCATCCTCATGCGCAACTTCTTCTGGTCGATACCTGACGAGCTAGAGGAATGCGTAAAGATCGACGGCGCGAGCGAATGGACGGCGCTGACGCGCATCATATTGCCGCTGTCCAAGCCGGCGATTGCGACGATCGGTCTGTTCTACGCGGTCGGACACTGGAACGACTACTTCAGCGGTCTGTTCTACTTGACCGACAATGAGAAGTGGCCGCTTCAAGTGCTGCTGCGCTCGATCATTATTGATATGAACGCGTTGAACATGCGAGGGACGAATCTTGGGCAGGATGTGACCAAGGTCGTGCTGACGCCGGAGAACATCAAGTCGGCGACGATTATTTTCTCCACCGTACCGATTCTCGTCGTCTACCCGTTCCTGCAGCGGTACTTCGTCAAAGGCATTATGCTCGGCGCGGTAAAAGGCTGATAGCGGCACCTGCCGCAGGGGCGGAGCTTCCTCTACCTGATGGCGAGCGGCACATGATTTCGGTAAACGCCCTCCGGGGTTTACAATAAAACTATTCAGACGGGGTGAATTGAACATGGGGAAAGGTCAAACAAACAGACGGTCGCTTAAGCTCATGATCGTTATGCTGGCTATCGGAGCGCTCTTCGCGGGCTTGCTCGCTGGCTGCAGCGGCAACAACGAGGAGAACAATGGCGAGAAGACGAATGCGGGCTCGTCCAATGCGGCAGGCAACGGCAATTCGGCGGCAGATGAGCCAGCGGAGGAGCCTGCCGGTCCGGCCAAGTTCACGTACATGCGTCCGGTGTGGGGCCCGGCGACGTTTGCCAAGGGCGGCGCTTACGAGCAGGAGCTGAGGAAGCTCGGCAATGCGGAGATCGACGTGCAGATCGTACCGATTGCCGAGTATGACACGAAGCTGAACGCGGTGCTTGCTTCCGGCTCGCTGCCGGACGTGTTCTGGGCGCTCGGACCTGCGGACAACAAGTTTGTCGACATGCAGAAGCAGGGCGCATTTCTGAAAATCAACAAGTACCTGGAGCAATATCCGGCCATTAAGGCGATGGCACCGCAAGGGCTGTGGGATCAGCTGGCCGATGCCAACGGCGACATCTACTTCCTGCCGAACGCCAGCAATCCATTCAACCCGATGTTCAGCTTCTACCGCAAGGATTTGTTTGAGAAATGGGGCATTGCCGAGCCGAAGACGATCGCGGAGCTGGAAGCGGCGCTGGAGACGGTCAAAGCGAAGGACAGCAATATGATTCCGCTGACCGGTCAAGACAGCTTCTGGGGTCTGGGCGCGCTCGGCACGTCGTTTGGCTTCGCCAAGGACGGCTGGATGCCGTCGAAGGACGATCAGAACAAGCTTGTGCCGTACTGGATGCTCGATGGCATCGTAGACTTCAACATGTGGCTGAAGGAGCTTCGTCAGAAGGAGCTGCTTGACGCGGAATATCTCGTCAACAAGGACTGGGCGCACTCCAAGACGAAGTTTGAGACGGGCAAAGCGGCCGTTCTCGGCATCAACTGGGCATACACGCCGGAAATCGCTCAAAATATGAAAAAAGCGACGCCGGACGCGAAGCTGGGCATTTTGCCTCCGCTGACTGGTCCTAACAGCGATGCAGGCGGCGCGCAACTGTTCAACCTGTATGACCGCGGCATCTACGTATCGGCAAAGATGGAAGATCCGGATTCGTTTTTCCGCCTCCTGAACTGGACGCTGACGGACGGCAGCGACTTCAGCCGCTTCGGCGTGGAAGGCAAGACGTACACCGTGGTGGATGGCAAAAAAGTGCCGACGCCGCAGGATCAGGTGGAGCCAGACTTCCAGACGACGCAGATCGAGCCGCTCCAATTCCTTCGTCCAATTCAGGAAAAGCTCGATTGGGAAAGCATCAAAAACAGCTACGAAGGTGCGGGCATCGGCGATCTGTTCGAAGAAGTGAAGGCGAAATATTACGCCTACACAAGCAACTACTATGGCTCGTACCGTCTGCCGGGCACTGTGTCCGAGACGGAAATCAAGGACGGCGCGCGCATCTACACCGACTATCTGCAGCCACTGATCGACGGCGGCGCAACGCTGAACGATAAGTGGAACGAGCCGGAGTGGGAAGCGGCTGTTCAGAAGTGGCTCGATGCGGGCGGCGCGACGATCATCGAGGAGATCAACGCGAACCAGTCGGAGAAGTCGAAGCCGGCCATCAACATTAACGAGCTCTTTCCGCAGTAAACGGGAAGTATTTATAACGAAGCGGCAGACGGCCCGCCCCCGGTGCAACAGGGTGGTGGGCTTTATTCATTTCGCAGGAGAGACAGGAGAGAGAAATCATGGTGGAGCAGCCGGGAGAGGCGCAGACGGCCCAAGGTCCGGCAAAGGTGTATGTGCTGTCGCACACGCATTGGGATCGGGAATGGTACCAGGACTTTCAAGGGTTTCGCATCCGGCTTGTCTACATGCTCGACGAGCTGATCGAGACGATGGAGCGTGACCCGCAGTACAAGTTTTTCATGATGGACGGGCAGACGATCGTCATCGACGATTATTTGGAGATCAGGCCGGAGCGTCGCGAGCAGCTCATGAAGCTTATTCGGGACGGTCGCATCGATGTTGGCCCCTGGTACGTCATGCCCGATGAATTTCTCGTCAGCGGCGAGTCGCTGATCCGCAATCTGATGACCGGCATGCGCCGGGCGAGGGCATGGGGAGCGGAGCCGCTGCGCGCCGGATACTTGCCCGATCTGTTCGGCCACCTCAGCCAGATGCCGCAGCTGCTGCAAGGGTTCGGTATCGACAATGCCGTGCTCTACCGAGGGCTCGACGGCCGCTCGAACCCCTCCGAGTGCTGGTGGGAGGGGGCGGACGGCAGCCGGGTGCTCGTGCTCCGGCTGGAGGAGGAGCGGTCGTACGGCGACTTCTACTTCGCCGTACGATGGCCGTTCGAGGACCGCAATTATGTGTACGAGGAGAAGGAGCTACGAGAGCGGGCCGATCGGCTGCTGCAGTTGAAGCGGGAGCGAGCGCAGACCGACCAGCTCATCGTCTGGGACGGTGTCGACCATGTGGAGATCGAGCCGCAGCTGCCGAGCTTGCTGGAGCAGCTGAACGGGGCGGAATTAAACGCTGAATTTGTCCATGCGCGCTTTGACGACTATATGAACGCGCTTCGTCCGCTTGCGAGCGAGTCGTGGCCTACGGTACGGGGCGAGCAGCGCGCGCCTGGCTATGCAGGGCTTAATCATATGGTGCTGGCCAACGTGCTCAGCTCCCGCATTCAGCTGAAGCAAATGAACGACCAGTGCGAGACGCTGCTTACGTCTTGGTCGGAGACGTGGGGCGTGTTCACAGCGTGGGAAGGGCGACCTTACCCGCACCGCTTCCTGCAGACGGCGTGGGAGCATCTGCTGCACAATCATCCGCACGATTCGATCTGCGGCTGCTCCATTGACCAGGTGCATCGCGACATGGTGTACCGATTCGATCAGAGCCGACTTATCGCCGAAGCGATGACCGGGGAGCAGTTGCGTTATCTCGTTCATGCGCTGGATGTCCCGTGGGGGGATGAGCACCGGACGCTCGTCGTGTTCAATGGCGGACAACTGCCGCTTCATGGCATCGTCACGGCCGAGCTGGAGCTGCCTGCCGGCTCGGATGCTTCGCAGACGATCCGGATGCTCGGCGGGACGTCGTTCCGGCTGTATGACGCAAGCGGACGGGAAGTTTCCTATCAGGTGCTGGACGTGCAGACGAACACCGTCAAGCGTCTGCGGCCGTACCGCTCCGTTCCGGACGGCGAAGCGGTCGACCGGTTCCGCATCGCCTTTCACGCGGAGGTCGAGTCGTTCGGCTATACGGCGTACGAGGTGCGGACATTCGTTATTAGTGGTCCCGCCTTCGGCGAATACGCCGCCAGCCAGTTCATCGCGCCGGTGCGGACAGCGGGCTCGATGCGGACGGGAGCGCTTGCGTGGAACAACGGTGTTGTGGAGTTGCGCGTTGCTGCGGGCGGGACGGTGTCGCTGACTCAGCTGCAGACGGGGCGTACGTTCAACCAACTGCTCGTGTATGAGAGTGAGGGGGACATCGGCGACGGTTGGAAGCATATTGCGCCGATTCGCAACAGCACCGTCTATTCGACTGGCTGCTCCGCGCATGTCGCGGTCGAAGCGGACGGGCCGCATGTCGCCATCATCAGGATTACGGCTTCCATGCAGGTGCCTGCGGCAGCGAGCGCCGACCTGAGCAGCCGCTCCGAGGAGACGGTGCAGCTGGAGGTGGAGACGCGACTGGAGCTGCGCAACGCTGACCCGCTGCTGCGCATTCGTTCGACCGTCCGCAATACGGCCCGCAATCATCGGCTGCGTGTGCTGCTGCCGACGGAGCTAGCAACGGACAGCTATCGAACCAATACCGCCTATGATCTTGTGGAGCGCGACATCAAAGTGGAAGCCGATTATACCGGTTATCTCGAAAATTGGGCCAACGTCGCGCCGCATAGCGGTCTGATTGCGCTGCATGACGAGCTGGACGGATTGGCCGTCTACAGCAAGGGGCTGTACGAGACGGTCGTGCGCGGGCCGGAGCGGTGCGTGGCGCTGACGCTGCTGCGCGCGACGCGAGACGAAGTGCTGACCAGCGGCTCGGATGGCGGCCAGCTGCTCAGCGAGCTGGCGTTCGAGTACGGCATCCGGCTGTACGAGCCGCAGGCGGCCTCCGCCTCGCAGCTGTGGCTGGAGCACCAGCAGTTCAAGAACGGAGAGCGGGCGCTGACGCGCAAGCCGGGCGTCATCCGCTATGAGACGCCGCATCGGCGCGAGATGACGCTGCCGTTGTCGGCGGGCTACTTGCGCCTTCTGGGCAATGCGCTCGTTATTACGGCGGTCAAGGGGGCGGAGGATGACGACCAGTCGTACATCGTGCGGCTGTTCAATCCAGGCGACGCCCAAGCTGTCGATGTGCTGACGATAAGGACGACCATTCGCGCGGCGCGCCTCGTCAGTCTCGATGAAGCGCCGGTTGCTCCTGCGGCGCTTCAGCCGGACGGCGGCATCGTGCTGTCGGTCATGCCGAAGGAAATCGTTACGGTACAACTATGGATAGGCGGCAATACAGATCCAGCTGCCGAGGGAGGCACCCATGACATTGAATACAGAAACTAGGATGGAGCATCCGACCTATGCAGGACCGATTGTCGTCGCTGCTTCGGTGCTTGACTACGGCGCAGAGCCATACACAGAGCGTGATCAGACGGCAGCGTTTCAGCAGGCGCTCAGCCGGGTGTCTAAGCAGGGAGGGGGCATCGTATGGGCGCCCGAGGGACGCTATACGTTCGATGGCACGCTGCACATCCCGCCCGGCGTGACGCTGATGGGGCAATGGCGCTCTCCGCAGGACGAGGGGGGCTTGCAGGGAGGCACCGTCTATCGGGTGCGCGGCGGCGCGGATGCGGGCGCTTCGTTCATCGAGGTCGGCGCAAGCGGCGGCATCGCCGGTGCGACGATCTATTACCCAGAGCAGTGCGCCGAAGCGCCAATTGCCTATCCGCCTGCCATCAAGCTGGCGGATCGGGGGAGAAGCTTTGCGACGGCCCGGTGTCTGACGCTCGTCAACCCTTACGAGGCGATCCATGCGGGTCCGGAAGGCAACGAGCTGCATATGATCGAGCATATATACGGAACGCCGCTCGCGCGCGGAATACTCGTCAATAAGACGACCGATATCGGCCGCATTCAGGACGTTCATTTCTCGCCGGTCTACTGGCTTCGATATGCGGCCTGCAACGAGAGGGGCGTGGCGCCGGTCGCTGAGCAGCCGCTGCGGCGGCTGCTCCGGGACGCCGTCGCGCTGGAGCTGCAGCGGACGGACTGGGAATATGTATACCGGTTCGCCTGCGACGACTACGGCACGGGCATCCGGTTCGAGCGCGATCCGGTCGCCGTCGACGTGACGGACGGACCGAACGGGCAAATCTACGATATTCGCATCAGCGGGGCGATAACCGGACTTCAGCTCCGATACCTCAATACAATCGGGATGTGTCTGACGCGTGGATACGTTCGCTGCGTGGACGAGCCGGGAGCGGCTGCTGTACGGGCGACGGCAAGCTTCGCTTCCGTCGCGCAGCTGTTCGATCTGTCGCTCTCATCGCCGGCGGGAGCTGCGGCGGCCATCGACCCGGGCGCCTCAGGCGTCGTCTCGTTCCAGAGCTGCGTCTTCGAGCGCTGGAGCGGCGGGGAAGGCGGCGCGGCTGTGGAGGCATCCGGCGGAACAGTGTTGCTGTCCGGCTCGCGCTTCGAGCAGGAGGGGGTCGTCGCCTCGTTCCGAGAAGGGCTACGCGCCGCTTCGCTGACAGGCTGCTCCTTCCGGGGCGAATCGCCGCCGCTTCGCTATGCCGGAGAGACGGCCGCTCTGGTGCAGGTCGATAACACCGTCCGACCGTATGCGGCTATTCGCGAGCCGGAGCCGGATCTCGGCGAGCAGCCTGTCGTAAGCCGAGTCGCGCTCTACGATGCCGCCGCCCATCCATACGATGCGGATCGGTCTGCGGCGTCGGACGCATCGGTGCCGCTGCAGCGCGCGCTTGACGACGCGGCCCGCGACGGCGGGGGCATCGTCTACTTGCCCCCGGGCCGCTACTTGCTCCGCCGCCCGCTTCTTGTGCCGCAAGGCGTCGAGCTGCGCGGCTCGTACGCCGTCCCGCATCATTCGAATGCGCCGGGCACGATTCTTTTTCCGGTACACGGTGCTGGCGACGCCGATGCCGAGCCGGCCATTACGCTGTCTGCCGAATCCGGGCTTCGCGGGCTCAACATCTGGTATCCCGAGCAGCGGATGGACCAGGTGCAGCCTTACCCGTGGACCGTTCGAATTGCGGGCGAAGGGGCGTGGCTGAGCGAGACGAGCATCGGCAACGGCTACAAGGGCATCGACGCCTGGCGCAATTCGGGCGGTCATTATATCGCTTCGTTAACGGGCTGCCTGCTCAAAGAGGGCATTCGCGTCTCCGGCTCTGATCGGCGGGGCTGGCTGAAGAACGTCCATCTGAACCCGCACATGTACTTCCGCACAATCGGCACCGGACTGCCGAACAGCACGGTCGATCAGGCGGATGAGTCGGTCAAATTCTACATTCTGCTGCCGTGGCTGGATCGCGAGCTGTGCTATGCATTCCGGTTCGGCAAGACGACGGAGGAGGTCGTCTTCAACAGCTTCAGCTACCGCTCCTCACTCGGTCTTGACATTGCCGGAGAGCCAGGCGAAGCGTTCGACGGCACGTTCTACGGACTGGGCTGCGACGGAACCGTCGCCGGCTTCCGCATCCGCCATACCGGGGAGCGGCCGCTCCAGTTCATCCACGCGGGTATCGATATCGTGGACCGTGAATACGCGACAGTGGTGGGCGTAGAAGGAGCGGGCGTGGAGTTTATGAACAGCGTGTTCGGCGGCTACAATCTGAATCCGCAGCGCGGCCTCGTCATCGACGGTCCCGACGTATGCGCACAGCAGGTTCATTTTCGGGCAAATGGAGCTGGCGGGGAAGGCGGCGTTCAGCTGGCGAAGGGCAAGCTTCGGACGTATGCATCGGTGTTCAGCCACGTCGGGCCGATTGAAGGAAGCGGCTTTTCCAGGCAAAGCGGTAACGTCGATGTCGTCACCGGCGAAGGGGCCGAAGCGGTGGATATTGCAGGCAATGCGTCCCGCCAGCCGTTCCGCTGTATCGCCCTGGGCGCGGCCCGTACGAGTCTGAGCGGGAATGTCCGCTTCGATTGATGTCTGCTTCGACTGATGTCCGCAGCGACTGAGCAACCGGCTGCAGCCGGATGAAAGGGGGTGAACCGTCGTATTCGCGCATTAGATCGTACGAACGACTATACTCAAAGCTGAAAGGAATGAGCTAAAGCATGGTGAAAAGCAAACGAGGAGTAACCGCACTTGTACTGGCTGTTCTGCTTCTGCTCGGCGTGGCGCCGATTGCGCCGTGGGAGGGAGCGAATGTCGCGCACGCGCTTGGCACGGACAATACCGCGCTCAAGCTGACCGTCACGAATGACGCGACGGCGACGGCCAACCGCTACGCTTATATGACGATCTCGACTGCGCAGTATTCGACCGCGCCGGGGGATCGGCTCGAATACGACGTTTATTTGCCGGATGCAGCTTCCGGCGCGGGCGGGCTTGATTTTTACTATACCTCGCCAAGCGCGGGCGTCAGCAAATACTTCCGCGACAGCAATCCCGTAGACGCAAGCAACGGCAGTGCGCACCCGGGTGTTGATATGAGCGTACAAGCTCACGGGCAATGGCACCACCGGACGCTCGTGCTAAACCCGGGACTTAACATTTCGAGCTGGGTTATTGCGGGGGAGAACGATCAATCTGGCCTCGCCTATACGGCGTTGTATGACAACATTCGCGTCGTCAATACCGGCTACGCCAATCCGGTGCGAATGACGGTGTACGAGAATGGCTCACCAGCGACCAATACGGCGACGTTCGGCCACTCCGGCGCGTCGGCGTCGGTGACGACCATCTCGGTGCAGGACAAGCCTGACTTTCAGGAGCCTTCCGGCCACGCGCTCAAATTAACGGTGCAGAACGCGACCGGCGGCGGCGCAAAGCTGACGTACCGTAAAGTGTCGGAGGGCGGACGGGGCTTTGTCTTTCAGTCGGGCGATCAGGTTGAGTACGACGTGAAGCTACTGGACAACCGTGCCAACGCTGGCGGCCTCGACATCCGTGCGCAGGACGGCACCTTTTTCCGCGATGCGGCAGGGTGGAAGGATCAGAACAACATCGGCGGACATCCGGCCAACGACATCTCCGCGCAATCCTACAACAAGTGGTATCACCGGACGATGACCGTTCCGGCTTCCATGGTCGGCAAGCTGCTCGACTACTGGATTGTGGCCGGGGAAAATACGACCGCTGGCATTACGTATAGCGCGCTGTATGACAACGTGCGCGTCGTGCGGGGCGGCAAGACGCTTGTCTGGGGCTATCAGAACGGCGACCGGGCGAATAACGGCAATCCGTACTTCTCGTCGGTTGCCAGCGAGACGGGCGTCACCAGCGTCAGCTTATCCGGCCAATTTCCGAGAGCGCTTTCTCTAAAAATTGCCAACGCCGCTTCCGGCAGCAACAAGCTGGCGTATTACACCTTCTCCTCGGCCTCCTATACGTTTGCAAGCGGCGATACGGTCGAGTATGACGTGATGCTGCACGATCGCGTCAGCGGGGCGGGGGGGCTCGACGTCTGTGCGGGAAGCACGTGCGCCCGCGATCTCGGCTGGTCGGACCAGAACGCTATCAGCGGCCACCCGGCGTCGGACGTCTCTGCATATGCATACGGCGGCTGGTATCACCGCAAGCTGGCTGTTCCATCTTCGCTCGTGGGCCAAAGCGCGACGCAGTGGATCATTGCGGGTGAGAACGACACGAACAGCCAGCGCTATAACAGCTTGTACAACAACATCGTCGTGACGAACGGCTCCACACTGAAGGCGGTGCTGTACCGGGGCGACCAGAGCGCCGCGCCGACGATGACCGTCGCCGCTTCCGGCAGCATCTCGTCTTCCTCGGCTGCGGCCGTAAGCAATCCGTCTGCGGTTGCGTTCAGTCCGCGCAAAGTGACGCCGGTCAATGCCGATTCGTCGGAGGCGGCTATTATCGCAGGCTTCAGCGTTGCTGACTTCGGCGCGGCTGCGGACGGGACGACCGACGACACGACGGCTTTCCGGCTTGCGCTTGGCGCAGCTTCCCGCGCAGGCGGCGGCGTCGTCTGGGTGCCTGCGGGAACGTACAAAATTGCGGGTACACTGTCGATTCCAAAAGGGGTGCTGCTGCAGGGAGATTGGAAAAATCCCGACAGCGCAGGCGGTCTCGGCAGCGGAACGATTATACATGCCTACGCCGGACGGGGCAGCACCGCCGGGACGCCGTTTATAACGATCGGGCCAAGCGCGGGCGTCAAGGGGTTGACGGTCTATTACCCGGAGCAGAACGATCCGTCCGCCATCGCCGCCTATCCGCCGACTATTCGTCTGCAGGACAACAATTTTACGTATGCCAATGTCCAGCGAGTGACGCTCGTTAATCCGTATGAAGCGATTCAGGCGAGTCCGACGGGCGACCAGATGCACGTGCTGAACCATGTGTATGCAACGCCGCTGTCGCTCGGTCTGACGATCAGCCATACGACTGACGTCGGGCGCGTCCAGCACGTCAGCTTCGATCCGAAATACTGGATCGGGTACGCATCGGCGGTTGGCGCTCCGGCTGTAAGCAGCACGACGCTTGCCAGCGCGCTCGCATCTGCGATAGGTATCGTGCTGAAGCGGACGGACTGGGAGAACATGTACAACGTGAACATCGTCGGCTACGGGACGGGGATTGTGTTCAACGAAGATACGTCGGCAAGCGGGCCGGTCAAGTCGGCGCAGGTGCTGCTGACAAAGGTGACGATTACGGGCGCCAACCGGGGCATCGTCGTGAACGATGTCAATTTTGCGGGCGTCATGTTCGCCAAATGTACGATTGAAGCGTCGAGCGGATCGAATCCGGCAGCGATCGACGTCGCCGCAACGCACGATACGGTCGTCCAGTTTACCGGCTGCGCGTTTAACGGCAGCGCGGCGCAGCAGGCGCGCATCGCCGCTGGCAGCACGGGCACGCTGTCCATCGTGAACAGCAGCTTCAACGATTGGTCAACCGGCGCGGGAGGCTATGCCGTATCGGCCGCAGGCGGAACGGTCGTGCTTGAGAACAACAGCTTCGGCAAAGCGCAGCCGGTTATCAACATCGGCTCCGGCGCAGTTGCGGCCGCCATCATGAGCAACACGTTCAACGGCACGCCGCAAATTACGAATGCGCAGCCGACGAATACGAACATCGTCATCGACCATACGGCGAGGACGTTCAGCTCGGTTCCGGCTGATCCGGATCTCGGCACGGCGCCGAACGTGACCGGTACGGCGTTTGCCGTCGTAACGGACGCGCCTTATAATGCTGCAGTGACCGATACGCTAACGAGCTACGACAATACAGCCGCTTTCCAGGCGGCGCTCACGGCTGTGGGGACGGCTGGCGGCGGCATCGTCTATGTGCCGCCAGGCGCGTACTACCTGTCCGGGCAGCTGAACGTTCCGGCGGGCGTCGAGCTGCGGGGCGTATTCGAAATTCCGCATCATACGACGGCAGCCGGGTCGGTGCTGTATTCAACGGCCAACGCAGGCAATGAAAGCGGGACGCCATTTATTACGCTGCAGCAAAATGCAGGGGTACGTGGCATTACAGTCGTCTATCCGAATCAGGATCTGTCGTCGACAAGCGCCGTCAAGGCGTATCCGTGGACGATCCGCTCGGCTTCGACCGGCGCGTGGGCAATTAATGTGACGCTGTCCAACACGTTCCGCGGCGTCGACTTCAGTACCAATTCGAGCGGCGGGCACTATCTCGACCATGTGAACGGCGCAGCGCTGAAGACGGGCGTCGCCATCGGCAACTCGTCGAGCGCGGGCCGCGTGCTGAACACGCATTTTAACCCGACGTTCTACTATGCGAGCTGGGGCTCGTATCTGCTCGGACTCGGCGACTTTACAACGCTGGACTACAACACGCGCGTCGGGACGCTGTTCGGCTATCAGGACAGCAATCTGATCGGCTTCGACATTGGCAAGACGACGAATGAAACGATCTTCCACTCGTTCTCTTACCGGGGCAATAAAGGGCTGCATCTGTACGCCCAAGGGGCCGGCTCGTTCGAGGGGACGCTGTACGGCTTCGCCTCGGAGTCGATGACGCCGCTCGATATCGAAAGTGTCGGCGCAGGCGGGCTGAAGCTGCTCGGCGGCACGTTCAACACGTTCGGCGATACGATGAGCCGCATCCGTTCGACTGTATCAGCAACCGCGCCGATCTCGCTGCAAAGCGCGCAGTTCTACTGCTTCAACTGTACGCCAGCGAACGGTCTTCTCGTGCAGGGCGGTAACGTAACGATTCAGCAGAATCACATTATTGCGGATGCGACCGGCAGCAATGGCGGTGTGCGCATCAGCGGCGGGACGGCGCAAGTGCTCGCGAGCGTCTTCAGCAAGGTCGGCCCGATCTCGGGCAGCGCCTTCACGCTGCAAAGCGGCGTCAAGGACGTCGTCGTCGACGCCGGGGTGACCGGCGGACTCGTCGCAGGCAACGTCGGCCGCACCTCGTTCGCGGTGACGAATGGCGGGACAACGACGTTTGCGAGCAATGTGAGCAATTAGAGGGGCATTTGACGAGTCGATCCGCAGACGAATGCTGCCATCCTTGTGTTATAATGGTGCAAATGCAGCATAAGGAGGCAGCTTCGAGATGGCGGACGGTAAACGCAAAGACAAAAGCGGGTTGCAACCGGATCAGGTTCGCGAGCTGCGAGTCGACTACGATTACTATGCGGCCCTGGATGACGGATCAAGGTACGAGCTGGTCGACGGTATGCTGGAGTTGATAAGTCCAGGGCCGAATGTCGCTCATCAGATGGTGCTCGCGAAGCTGTTCCATGTGGTGATGTCGTCCTGCGAACGCGACTTCATTATACTGACCGCGCCGCTCGACGTCATTCTGTCTCCGACGGAAGTGCGACAGCCGGATCTTGTGGCATCGTGGGGCCGCCCGACATCGTCGTCGAGATATTGTCCCCGTCCACGCAACGCCGGGACAAGCTCGACAAGCGCAATACGTACGCGGCGTATGGCGTACCGGAATATTGGGTCGTCGATCCGGTGAGTGGCTCACTTGAATTGCATGAGCTGATGAACGGACGATATGAGCTGGTCGATGTCTTTATCGGGGACGAGGTTGTCCAGTCGAATCGACTGCCATGCGCGTCATTTACGATGGCCGACATTATGCGCCATGTCGAGGCACTGCCGATGTAACGCATACGAGCGCCGCCGCAAGTCCAATCGGGACTTGCGGCGGTTTTTTTTGTCCCAGTCAGAGCGGCGTCGTGCCCTCGAACGGCGTGCCGCACGCCCCCCCCTGTAGACCGCCTCGATCTCGTGAATCGCGCAGTAGACAACGAGTCGCCCCGGTCGTAAAATGGTGTTATAAACGAACATTTATAACATGGAGTTGAACATAGGAGGGCTTTTGCATGCTGCTGCATGGTCGGCATTATACGAGGCGGGAGCTGGAGGCGCATGTCGGACGGCTGGAGCAGGTCGGCGGTCTACGCAGGCTTGAGCGGCGCGAAGGCCGTGAGGAGGGTGGTGCGGTCATTCAGCTGCGCACCGGTGCGGGGCTGATGATCGAGGTGACGCCGGACAAGGGGATGGATCTGTCGCTCGCTGAATTCGGCGGAACGCCGATCAGCTGGCAGTCTCCGGCGGGCGACGTCCATCCGGCCTACTACGAGCCGGAAGGGACGGGCTGGCTGCGGACGGCAAGCGGCGGTCTGCTTATGACGTGCGGGCTTACTCAGGTGGGCGTTCCGTCCATCGAAGGCGGAGAAGCGCACGGGTTGCATGGACGCATCCATCATACACCGGCCAGAGGGGTGTGCGCGGAAGGCGTCTGGCAGGGCGACGAGTACGAGATGCGCATCTCCGGCCTGCTGGAGGAGGTGGCGTTGTTCGGCAACCGGCTGCAGCTGCGGCGGGATATTCGGGCGCGGCTTGGGGACAACCGGATTACGATTCGCGACGAGGTGTACAATGCCGGATTCGACCCGAGTCCGCATATGGTGCTCTACCATTTCAACTTCGGCTTTCCGCTGCTGAGCGAGGCGGCGCAGCTGCAATTTCCGGCGGGGGCGCACGTTGAGCCCTTTGGCGAAGGAGTGCCGCTCGCGGGCTACGACCGGTGGGAGAAGCCGGAAGCGGATGTATCGGAGCGCGTCTATGAGCATGAGCTGCGTCTGGAGCAGGAATGGTCGGAGGCGGCCATCCGCCAGCCTTTCTTCCCGGTAGGCGGGATGACACAGCCGGTGGAGGTCAAGCTTCGTTGGCAAACGGCGGCGCTCCCGAGGCTTGTACAATGGCGCATGCCTGGCGCTGGCGTTCACGCGCTCGGGCTTGAGCCCGCGAACTGCCGCGTTGCGGGCATTGGCGCTGAGCGCGAACGCGGCACACTGCGCATGCTCGCGCCCGGCGAGAGCGCGGTGTACGAGCTGGAGCTGAGTGTTGGCCATGGAGACGAACAGGGGGAGAAGCAATGAGCGGAACAGAGCCGCAGTGGAATGACCGCCAGCAGCAGCTGCTCGCGAGACTGCAGCTGGAGGGCGAAGTGAAGGTGGCCGAGCTGCGGGAGCAGTTCGGCGTCACCGAGATGACGGTGCGGCGCGATCTGGAGAAGCTGGAGCTGGCCGGGCTTGCGCGCCGCACGTTCGGCGGGGCAATCGCCATCTCCCGCGATGTAGCGCTGCGAGAGCGGACGAACGTGCTGCTTGAGGAGAAGGCGCGCATCGGCAAGGAAGCGGCGCTTTTTATTCGCGAAGGAGATTCCGTCTTTATCGACGGCGGCACGACGACGCTGCAGGTCGCGCGGGCGCTGCCGCGCGGGCTGGCCGTCACCGTCGTGACCAATGCGCTTAACATTGCGCTGGAGCTGATGGAGAAAGGCATTCAGACGCATGTAACCGGGGGCGCTGTGCTCGAGACGACGTCGACGCTCGTCGGCCCTACGGCGGTGGAATCGCTTGGCCGCATGGCGTTCGACCGCGTGTTTCTTGGCGCAACAGGCGTATCGGCGCGGCACGGCTTCAGCAACTCCAACCTGCACGAGGCGGAAGTGAAGCGGCGCGCCATCGCGCAGGCGACGGAGGTCAACATCCTGGTCGACCATACGAAATTCGGCGCGAAGGAGCTGTTCTCGTTCGCCGCCCTGTCGCAGGCGAGCCGCCTGCTCACAGACCGCGAGCCGGAAGCAGAGCTGCTGCAAGCATGCCGCGAGGCAGGGCAGGATGTCCGGGTGTGCAGGTAATGGGGAGGGGGCGTGGCTCGGTGCGGCGGAATGTCTACGGCCCGGCGTGAATTAGCAGGAAAACGTGCCCGCTACGCCGGGCGAATGCTGATTCAAGCTTCCCTCGCGTTCCTGGCAGCTTACAGTATGAAGAGCCAGTCTTTAATGGACTGGCTCTTCAATATGTCACTTTAGTTTTGCTTCTTCTGGGCAATGATTTCAGCCTCAGACAGCCCGGATGCTTTTGCTATAATAGCTGTATCCACTCCAAGCCTGAGAAGCTCCAGAGCCATTTGGGCCGCTTTCCTTTTCTCGCCTTCAGACAAGGCTCCTTCAATCCTGGAAGCTTCGTCATGCAGATACTTTGTCTGTCTTCGTACAATCGGCGGGCAACAGGAGCGGCAGCACCGCCTTCTGGTCAACATTCAAGTAATCATCGGAGAACATGAAGACAACCGAAATTACGGTATTTGGCCATGAAAATCGTTGCCGGACAAAGCGGTTATATGAAGGCGGCATCCGAAGAGGGGAAAGGAAGAGTCTTCTCGATATTCATACCCCTCGATCCGGTTGGCTGTAAGCCAGAATAGATTATGTTGCGCATTAACACCATCAATGGGTGTCTTTTCATTTTGATAAATAGATGATACGGCGAACCGTATTACAAATAGTGGTAAAGCGGAAGGTTGAGTTAGTGGTAAACCTAAATGAACTTCGACATCTGGCTTAGTTTATAAGGAAAATGACCGGGATAGCTATTGCTAATCCCGGTCATTTTTTCAATCTGAATATCACGCGCAACGTGTAAGGTTATTTATGGCTTGCAGCCGAGAGTTACGATTTCGGCCGGACCGACCGCAATTGTAATCTTCCCGTCGTCTGCCGACAAAGACGATAAGTATTCTTCGAGAATGTTGCTTCGATACCAGACTTGCCCTGCGGCGGCCGCATGGATAATCAGCTCGGAAGGCGTATTCGCCGTGTTGTACCAGCGGATGATTTGATCGCCAGTCGATTCGTTAAGCTTGTAGGCGGATAGAAGCATCGAGCTTCCGGACCATTGCAGGGCACGATAGGTTGCGGGCAAAGAGCCTTGATGAACGGTCGTTTGGGCGACGGTCAATGGCGTATGGAACAAGGCGGCCTGACGGGCGGCGTCGTGACGGGCCGCGCTTCCTCCGTATGGAATTAGCTGAAGCTCGGCGGTTTGTTCGCCTAAACACTGCGCTTCGGGTGTCGGAAACACTCCCCAATCGCCGAGCTCGCCGACGCTTCGCAACAACGTAACGGCGATCGTTTGACGCCCATCGCGAACGATTTCATATTCGTTTAATCCGAGATTGGCAACGGCAAGACCCGCCTGTTGCTCATCTATCGCAACGAAAGTTTGCTGATGCTGACAGTTGCTCGGATTTTTCCATTCCTTCGCCGGTTTGTTGTCTCGCTCGGCAACCTCATAGATGGAGTCCGCGAAGTGGACATCGGTTTGCATATCAGTAGGAAACAGCATGCGCAACCGATGGTCGGAAGCTTTGTTGTCGTAAGCGACTTTGATTCCTAGCGTCCGGGATCCCTTCTCCAGAGTGAGCAACGTGCGGATTCGCAAAGGGACCTTTTTGCTTGAACGCTGCGATTTACGGTTAGGGAAAAAGACCATTTGCTGCTGTTCCTTCTCCAACAGCTGATCCGCGTATTCCGGTATGTCCCACTGATGGATGATTTCGGCGACAGTCCGGATCGGAGTTTGTTCAACGATTCGAATATCGGCAAGGAGCTCGGACGTTGTAAGCGGTTGTTCCCCGTCCGGTTGCTTATACATATACTCGTTGCCGATGTCTCCGGTATTCTCGAATGAACCCAGATCTCTATACATCCGTCCCGTTTGCTTATCCAACATCGTAAACGTGCCGTTGCCGGCGATGATGACCGCCAGATGATCGTTGTCCATCGCGGTGGAGAATGAGTCTGTCGCAACCGGGTTATCGGAGCTTGCCGGCGTGGCGGTCGGTTCGGGAATAAACGCGAAGGTCGCATAGCCGTGTGCCGGTATGTCCTCGGCTTGAATCGTGACGCGAACGCGGCGAGCCATATAAGGCTGGCGGAATCGATCCGCAGGAAGCGTGTAGCCGAAGCCGACGCCCAGATCCTCTATATTGGCATAGACGGATTTGCCGGAAGTATCCCGGATGGTTCCTTCTATGGAATGTGAGGCTACTTCGGCTGCGACTTCCGGTGGAGAAGGCTCGTAAAGCGGAGCGCGAACGAGATCGAGAACAACGCTCACGATGCCGGAACGATCCGCTCCGGAGGTGTTAAAGACGACAAATGGAATCGCTGAGGGGCTATCGAAAACGTCCGTGTTAATAGTCGTGGTAATCGCTTCAATGCTTTCCTCTATCAATCCTTCGGTCAGATCGCGGCTCTTGGCGAATCTCGTCATCATTTCCTGATGAACTTCATCGACGCTGCAGCCGCAGATGCTGTCGTGAGGATGGTTTTGCAGCAATATTTTCCAGTTGTAGGTAAATAACGCGTGAGGGTAAGCCGTGCCTAGAGAGTCGGCGAGCACGGCCAACGGCTCCGCGACTTTCTCCAACAAAGCTTGGCAGGCTTGGTTGGCTTGTTTAATGTACACCCGTGCGGATGCCGTGTTGACGAGAGTGCCCCAGCCGTCCGTGCGCTGGCTGCGAAGCTCGCCTTGGATTACTTTCAGCTCCTTGTTACCGAGCGATTGCTGGACGGCTTTAATGTAATCCGGAAAATTCGTTTGTACGAACGTAAAGTCGGGGAAGAGCTGTCCGGCCGTGCGCAATGCTTCCGACAGGTCGTTCTGAACGGGCTGATGGTCGCATCCGTTCAGGAAAAGCAGGTGCGGGGTCGATGCGTATTTCGTGACATCTGGAATCCGTTCCTTCCAATACGCTTCCGCTTGATCGGGCTCTGAGGGAATTTCCATGCCGTTGTGATACCAGTTGGCGAATAAAATACCGAGTATGGTTGAACCATCAGGAGACTGCCACTCCATCTCCGAGTAAGCCGATTCATAATCGCCATCGGCTACCGTATTATTCGCTCCTGTCGGCTTTACACCTCTGCCGAATAACGCCGCTTCGATTCCGGCTTGACGCATAAGCTGCGGCGCTTGTCCCATGTTGCCGAATGAATCAGGGAAATACCCGATTTTCGCTATCGGACCGAACGCGGCTGCATCTTGATGACCGATGAGCAGATTCCGAACATTGGCTTCGCTGCTTGTCAGGAATTCGTCCTGAAGAATATACCAAGGCCCGTTGATTAGCCGTCCTTCTCTCACGTAGTTCTGGATTTTGCCGCGCATGTCGGGCCGGACCTGCAAATAGTCCTCGATCATGATGGTCTGACCATCCAGGTGAAAGCTTTTGAATTCGGGATCGCGATCTAACAGCTCCAATACGGAATCCATTAGCCGGATCAGCCTCAAATGATGCTTCTCGTAGGGTAAGTACCATTCCCGGTCCCAGTGGGTGTGAGAAATGACGTGTACGTGTGTTTTCATAGTCTTAGTTACCTCCTAGTAATATACAAGAATACAACTTAAAATAGTTGTAGTGTAATGGCTATGAATTAATAATATTCATATTTATGCTCGTTGTAAATAGGAATATTGAGTTTGTATGCATTTGGTTGTATACTTGTAATATTACAATATCGAGGAGCAGACATGGTCCAATCGGATAAGAAGCCATCTATGTACGCCCAGATCCACTCCTATATCGCCGACGGCATCGAATCAGGGAATTGGAAAGCGGAGGACAGGCTGCCTTCGGAGAATGAGCTTGCCGCCCAATTCGGTGTCAGCCGCATTACCATCAAGAAAGCGCTCGATTTGCTGGTGGAAGAAGGAACCGTATATCGGATTCAGGGGAAAGGAAGCTACGTGGCTAAGAACGGGAGACCTATTCTGTACGCCTCGGATAAGGAGAAGGGACGTAAACCGTTCGTTTCGCTGCTCCTGCCCCGGGTCAGCAATCGATTCACGAACAATTTGTTGAAGGGCGTCGAGGAGACCTTGGACCGTGCGGGCTGCAGGTTATTGCTTAGCAGCACTAACGAGGACTTGAATCGAGAGAAGCTTCGGGTCAAAGAGGCCGCGGATCTTGGCGTTAGCGGTATCATCGTCTACCCTGTCGATGGCGAGAACTACAACGAGGAAATTTTGAGATTGACCTTGGATCGCTTTCCTATCGTCATTATCGATAGATACTTGAAAGGGATCGAGACGAATTGCGTCTGCTCCGACCACGAGCAGGGAGCCTACGTGGGCGTGAAGCATTTGCTCAATCTGGGCCATCGTCATATCGCATTCGTTTCCGCCAGAACGACGGGCACGACCAGTCTGGAGGATCGGATGGCCGGCTATGAACGGGCTTTATCGGAGTACGGCTTACCCGTTGACCGGTCGCTCCTCCTGGAGGAGCTGGACGAGGAGGGCATTCGGGCGTTTCTCCAGCAGCAACCGCAAGTGACGGCGGCGTTCTCCAGCCACTACGATGTCGGGCAGCGGTTCATGAACATCTCTTCCCACCTAGGTAAGCGGATTCCGGAAGATTTATCGGTCGTATGCTTCGACGACGAGCCCTATTCCTACATGAATAAAGTGCCTCCTACTTGTATCGTGCAGCAGGAGGAGGAACTCGGCGCCAAGGCGGCGGAGCTGCTACTGAAGCTTATGGAAAATCCGAATGCCGACAGAACCAAGATTCTCTTGCCGACCCGGCTTGTCGTTCGGCAATCGACGGCTGCGCGGTTCACGGCGGCGGATCAGGAATAACCGGACCGTTCATTCTGAAGTATCGTATCTCCTTACTATTGTTTAGAACGATCTCATATCTTCCGTTCACTCCTGTCGGTATACTGGAAATGACTCAACCATCTATCGAAGGAGGGAAGATTACAGAGCAAATTGAGAGCGCTCTATATTGTTAACGGGCATTCTATTGCGGTCGCAATGACAATCTGAATCTGTTGGAGGTTTCGGTAATGAGAAAAAAATGGACCTTGCTAGCTTTGATTGCTTCGTTAGTGTTGTCGGTCATGAATGTCGTCCCGCTCCCCGCATCGGCATCTACGATCGTATTCGAGACGGATTTTGAGAACGGAGCACGGCTCCGAATTGGAACGACGCAGTAGATTGGAGTCAGAACGTTGGAGGGTACTGCTGCGGATTGACGGCTATGGAAAGCTCGACCCGCGCCAACGAAACAAGCCGCAGCGGATCGGTGGCCCTCATGTATTCGGGCAACGATTTGAATGCGACGTCTCGAAAGCTCCTTACAACGCACCGCGCCCTTCTTCTGTCGGCACTACGCTCCCGAGTTCGGATGCCACATCCGCTATCCAGCAAGCACTGACGGATGCCGGCAACGCCGGGAGAGGAGTCGTATATTTACCTGCCGGATCGTACAAGGTGAATACCCACTTAACCGTTCCGGCCAACGTCAAGCTACGGGGTACATCCTCGGTGCCTAACCGCGATCAGTTCGGCCGAAGCGCGGGAACCGTGCTCTTTGCCTACGAAGGACACAATACTTCTCAGCCAAGCTCGGCAACGGCTTTTATTACGCTTAACGGTTCGACAGCAGGAGCGCGCGGGTTCCGGGTGTTCTATCCGAACAACAATCCTCAGAATGGCATTGCGGCCTATCCGTTTACCATACGCGGCAACGGTGCCAATCTATATGTCGCGAATGTAGGATTGACCAATTCGTTCAATGGCATTGATCTCCAAGGAACGAGCGCGAATACGGACAATCACTATGTTGAACATGTCGTGGGAACGGTGTTCAAAGTGGAATCATTACGGGGTTCAGTAATCAAGGTTTTATTCGCAACGTGCTGAACAATGGCAATGCCGTATGCCGAGTGGGCTTCGGAATTCCAGGCTGGGTGATAGAGAACGACGTATTTACCAAAGTCATTAATGCCTATACGAAGCCGAATGAACGCTTGATCGTCGTTGCAGGTTCGTCTAACGAGACTTTATTGAATTTATTCGCATATGGGGCCAATCTTGGTTTACATTCGGTATCAGGCACGACGAATGCCTTTAATCTAGGAACCGACAAGCTTCACGGTCAAAGTGGATGGTGGAACGGTACAAGTCATGAATCTTATGCGCTATAACGGTCAGACGCTGTCGGGAACGGCAACGATCTATAACGAAATGTTTCTGTAGCATAAACGCTCTCTCCGAAAGCCTCACGGATTTCAATTCTTGGGGCTCTTCTCCGTTAGCTTGCCCCAATTCCAATAAGCCAAGATCACAGCGGTAAAATATTAATATGGCAAGTTGGATTTTTGCTCCGCGAAGGGTAAAGTGGGAACGGACGGTATTGGCGGCAAAACAAAAGGGATGAACCCGCGAGCCAGAGGGAAATGCGCATGTATAGCGTACTAATCGTAGACGACGAGAAAGAAATCCGCGAAGAATTGGCGCTTAGATTTCAGTGGGCCAAATTAGGAATAACCTCCGTGTACACGGCTTCCGATGGGGTGGAAGCGCTGGCGAAAGCCGAGGAGCTTTCTCCGGATCTAATCGTGACAGATATCAAGATGAGCCGGATGACAGGGCTTGCGATGATTGATGCGCTGAAAGATAGGAATTACGCGGGCAAATCGATCGTCGTCAGTGGGTACGACGAATTCGATCTCGTCAAGCAGGCTATGCAGCTAGGAGCGTCCGTTTACTTGCTTAAACCGGTAAACACCGATGAGCTTGCTCAAGCGGTTACCAAGGTGCTTGATCAGCTTCGAGCCGAGAAGCTGAACGCTTAAAACAAGAAGCAAATGGAGACGCAGGTCCAATTTGCACTTCCGAAGCTAAGGGAAGAAATTCTGAAAGAAGTGACGGAGAATGAAATATATCCTTATTGGGAAAGCCGGATGGAGCATCGCTTGAACAATCTGGAGCTGGGCTGGTTGCTCAAAGAAACCCTTCCCCTCATCGTATTCGAAGTGGACGACATGAAAGTTCTCACGGAACACGGTAAATCGTTAAAACGCGAAAAAGAACTCGTGCTGTTCGGAATCGGAAACGTCGTGAGCCAAACCTGGCAAGAGGAAAGCGGCCGACCGTTCGCGCTGTATGCCGATTCCAAGGAGCGTTGGGTGCTAGTCAGCCCGTGCGACGACATGGACATGTGGGAGGCGATTAAGCTGACTTGCAAGTCCTGCATCGAAAGAATTAACCGATACGTCAAAGTAAACGTCAGCGTAGGATTGGGCTCTGCAATCGGATCATTTCGTAAATTGAACCGGATGTACTTGGATACTACGGATTTATTAGAGCAAAAAGCCGTATACGGCTGCAATCTGCTGTTACTGGACCAGCAATTCGGCCTGGATGCCGAAAATTCGGAGATGTCCATGCAAGATCCCGAGCAAGTAATGGATTTGGTCCGTTACGGCTCGGAGGATGATATTCGCGAAGCGATGGGACAATTTAACGAGCTCGTACGTTCTTGGGGCTTGACCGCGATTCGGGATATCCAGCAGAAGCTGTTCAGTTGGCTGTTGGAAATCTTTCGCAAGCATCCTCGTTAGGCTGGAGAGAAAGGGAATGGGAGAAGAATCCGATTGCGTTATGGGAAAAGTTGGAGCAATACGATACGCTGGAATCGCTTCGTTCCAAAACCGAATCGCTCCTGCTGTCGTTGTCGTCCGATTTGAAGGCGGCTCCGAATCTCAGAATCAAATCCTTTATTTGGCGGAGAAACACATGGAAGAGCACTACGCGTCGAATCTCACGCTCAACAGCGTGGCAAGCGAAGTAAATTTCACTCCCGTGTGGCTAAGCAAGCTGTTCAAGAAGGAAAAACAAATAACGTTCCTGGAGCGGCTCACCGAAATCAGAATGACCAAAGCCAAAGCTCTGCTGGGGCATGACTTATGCAGTTCAACCCGAAACTAGGTATTTGGTCAAGAGTCATGAAGATGTTATCAAATGACGGAGAAACCTCTTGACTTTCTGAAATCACCACAATAATCACGAAGAAAACCATTCTAACCGGTATATCTTAGAGAATTTTAGGTGATTTTTGTGAGTGAAACACTCGAACAGCCGCGTTATCGTGATCTGAATCAAGGGGAATGTGCCGGAGCCCCTTTCCTTGCTGTTAACACAATCCGGCATTGTGAAACGGAATGGCGTGCCTTCCTGGATGCTCTGCTTTATGTATATGATTGGACTGGTTTCGAACTAACCAAATGGCTACTCTAGCAGCGAAAGACAAACTACTTTCGATGATGTTTAAGCCCTACAAGCTAGCTCAATACACACTAAGCCGATTCTTAACTAATCCTTATGCATGGCGCACTTTTGGCCTGAAGCGTGTAGAAAGACTGCAAGCCGATGACGACATGAAACTTCAAGAAGGGGATATCGTCAATTTGGATGACACGCATATTGCACATCCTTATGCGAAGAGGCTTCCTTTTCTATGCTGGCTGTTCGATTCCTCTTCCAAAGTGTATAGCTGGTGCATGAACGCGGTGGTAATTCAGGCTGTCCTACAAAATGGTTTGGAATATCCGCTATTGTACAGCTACTGGCGAAAAACGGATGATGACTCCGGCTTGACCAAATATGAATTAGCTCAGCAGCTCCATCTCATGCTTCGTGAATCGGTAACCTGTCGACTCTGGGTAGCCATGGATCGCTGGTATCTCAAGAAAGAATTCATGATGTTTCTGGAAGCAAACGGCTTTGATTGGGTGACGAAAGCTAAACGCAATACAGCCTTATACCGGAAGATCTCGCATGCCGGGCGGAAAGATCGATATGTCCCTATTTCTGCTCGTCAATTGATCAAGGAAACGTATGAGACACTGGTATCCACTGAGAATACTGGACTTTCGGCCGCTTCCATTCCCGATATCTATATGAAATTCCCTTACCCTGCAACAGGTAGAAAAGGGCAAGAGACAACGAAAAGCAAGTTTATTCCTATTGCTGCCATTGCAGCTATTCGATTGAAAGAGGATGAAGATGGTGGTGCTCTTCTTGAAGAAAGCGAAGAGAGTCCAGCTGAATATAGAGGGGCCTATCTCATCATAAGCAACCGTCAGGATATCCCTGAGAGAGCACTTGAAGTCTATGGAAAACGTTGGCGCATCGAGGTTTTCTTTCGTATGGCTAAGCAAGATCTTGCCTTTGGAAAGTGTCACTCGACATCGGAAGCCCACCAACATGCTCACATGGAGCTACTATTCACAACGGAAACACTACTCGCTTATGCTTTATGGCAAGTAAACAAAGAAAAAACGAGTGGTGAGAGCTGCACCCACGGCGAAATGGTTCGCGGACTCTTCAAAACTCGTTGCCAGGTTCACACGAGAAACCATAAGGGATCTCAGCGAATCTACGTTGATTTTGACACAGATGTCCGCCGCTTTGCAAACTTTATTTCCGCCTATTGGCCCCCGCTGATGCTCATGAAATGGTGGCCAGTTTATTCAAGCATAGATTCTCATCATTACCATTTAATCTCGCGAAGTGCATAAGTCATGCATTAATAAGAGGACCGGAAAAGATTGGGTATATCGTAGCGGAGCTGACTTTGCGCCGCTTCATTATGGAATGAAATGGGATGAAGGCGATCGCAGCGGCTGTGACGAGATGTTCCCTACGATATTGGCCTGTCCATGTCCGGATGAGCGATGGCAGTCGGCACGTTATCCCGATCACGGCGAAGTATGGTCGTTGCCATGGCGTTACGAGTTCGAGGAGGAAAGTGTTCGGCTACGTATCACCGGTGTCCAGGTACCCTATCTGCTGGAGAAAAGCTGTTCCTTAAGCGGAGCTTCACTTCAGACAACGTACAGAGTAACGAATGAAACGCCGTTCCCCATCTCCTATCTTTGGTGCGCTCATAATCTGTTAGCGATTGCTCCAGGCATGGAATGGGTGACCGGCGAAAAGTCCTCTTCCGTCGTCTTCCAGCATTCGCAAGGAAATCGTATGACTTCTCAGCCTTATCAACGTACAGCTTATCCGAAGCCTCATCCCGATCTGCCGAGCCTAGCCATAACGGAGGCCAACTATGGTCGTCATGCCGAGAAGTTCAAGCCAGGATGTGTAAACCATGGCAAGCGCAAGCTTACTTAACGATTTTGTTGTCTGTATTTGAGCGGCGATACGCCGTAATATTGTTTGAAGATTTTGGACAGAAGAAATTCATCGTCAAAACCCAAAGTCGCTGCTATCTGTTTCAATTCAAAGGAACTTTCGTCGTTTCAAGAGCTGTCTTGGCAGAAGATAACCGCAGATCTTGCATGTATCGATTGGGAGACAAGCCTGTGCGCTCTTGGAATCGTCGGAAAAATGTTGTTCTGGACAGTCCGCTTTCCCGAATCAAGGCGTCAATCGACAGAGGAGTGTTGACTTGGTTGTGCATGCAGGACAATATTACATCCAGTACGGGATGTCTGCACGCAGCTCCGGATGAATGCTCCCTAGCCAGAAGCAACAATAATTCTTGAATCAAAATATGAACGGAATATTCACAGCCAAGCGGACGGAGGATCAAGAAGTCGATCAATCGTTTGCTTATTTTTATTGCTTATAATATTAGTAAGGTGACAGCAGAATTGCCAATACGTAATTCAAGGTGCAACGCCATATTAAGCGTGCTGAAGCCCACAAAATGGAAGTGCCACTCCCCATCAAGGGCGAGGTAGGTCGCCTCTTGGCGACATCGATTATGCGATGGAAGGACTCGCGATCTGTCTGGACTCGCATCGTTTCGAAGAATTGAAACAGTCATACATCTCTAAAGACTTGGATCGAGACCGAAACGGTCATTATACTGATGATCCACTGTCCATTACGGTGAAGTATGGCGGCAAATGGGCGACGACGGAATTCCGAGCGTGCGACGTGCTCATTTTCAGCATGTTTCTCACGCATTGCTCGGTGAAAAATACGACGAATCAGAATCGACTAAGTGTTGAGACGCGTTATCAATCCAGTCTGGAGCCTATTGCCGAACGCTGGAGCGGCAAAAAGCCCAGGGAACATTCGGCTAAGTAATGCTTGAACCATCGAATTTAATAAACTGTGTTGGCCTCGTACGCATTCACTCGCATGCAGACAAAGCTTTTTTCTTTGCGTCTAACTTTGCCATTCCCGTTGCATCCGTCTTTTTTTTCGTTGATCAGCCTGATTGTTGAGTCCCTCTTCCGGCATGTGTTCTAGTAGCAGAGACATAAAAGGAAACCGATTGGAGGCTGCTAGAGATGAGTGCCATGCGGCAGTAGATGCAGAGACTTAGACGGGAGTGGAATATTCATATCACGATATTCCCCGGTGTAATGCTGTGCTCTGCATATTCAGATAGAAGGACATCCTGCAGCGTTGCCTTCCAACAGCGATGCGTGCCGCTTGTGTTCGTAATTGATATGAGCCACGGTGCGGCTGTTTAACGAAGGAGCGGTCTACGTTACCCCGCCTTCCAGAGGAAGAGGTGAAGACTGGGTGCTAGTCCTATCGGTTATCGAGTAGGTATACAGCAGTAAGTCATCGCCAGAATCGTATAAAAATCGAAATGTTTATATAGGGTCTGTGGACTCTCTTTTCTTATAATGAGAATGAGTAATGATGTGCTCATTAAAGGAAGGGGATTATTATTATGATTATCGGCAACCAATGGATAGAACGCCGGTTCCTGGTTGACGAGCAAGGCGTGTTCCGAACGACGGGGCTCTATGCCTCGGATGGAACGGCGCTTGCGCTCGAGAGCCCGGACGAGTTCCGCTTCTACGCGTATGCGGGACGTTCGGGTCTGGTGATGACCGCGAATACGTTCGCGTATATGAATCATGAATACCGAACGGAGGCGGATGGAGAGCGTCTTCTCGTCCGTCTAGTGTTCAAGGGCGACATGCGCCGAGTCTCGAACCCGTTCGCCCTGCTGGAGGATTCGGTGCCAGTGGGGACAATCGAGGTGGAGCTCGACTACTTCGCGTTCCGCGATCATCCGGTTATTCGTAAACGGCTGAAGGTGTCGAGCGGATACGAAGAACCAATCAGACTGTGGCACTTTGCCTGGGAAGATCTAAAGCTGCCGGGAGGAGAGCGGCTCGTGAGGCATAACTTCTTCACGGAATCCTCTCCGCAAGCGATCAACAACATGGACGAATGCGTGATGGCGGTGCATTGGCCGGAGAGACAAGAAGGCCTCTTCTTGGCAACCGAAGCTCCCGGCTCTATGAAGAGAATGGAGCTGTTCAAGGAACCCGATCTCGTGCAACTGATGTATAACAATAACGAAGAAACGATCTTCGAGTGGGAGCTGTCGCAAGGGGAATCGTTCCAAAGCGATTATGGATTTGTATTGCCTTACCGAAACATGGAGGTTGATGACGCGGTGGACGGCCCTCTTCGCAGTTTCGTGCGTGAGAAGCTTGCCGTGTGCAAGTCCTCCCAAGTTCCTTCATTTACGATCAATACTTGGGAGCCGTATCACAATGATATCGACGAACAGCTAATTGTGGACAATATTGCGATTGCCGGTGATATCGGAATTGACGCGTTCCAGCTCGACTGCGGTTGGTACAAGAATCACGGACATTACGAGCCTCATCCAGAGAAGTTTCCTCATGGTCTGGATGCCGTCAAGAAAGCTTGCCGCGATAACGGCATTGATTTGGGATTATGGATGTCCGTACCGAGCGTTCACAAGGACGCACCAATCTATCGGGAACACCCGGAGTGGCTGCTGCGGGACGATAACGGCGAACCGATCTTTATGTTCGGTTGGCCCGACACCCATCTGATGTGTCTGGAGTCGGATTATCGGCATTGGATTTTGGACGAGATGGACCGTGTGGCGAAGCAGCATGAGGTTAAACTTCTAAAGTTAGATCTTGTGGCTGTAAGAGATCCCTATCAGCCCAATAAGTGGAGTGGATGTCATCATAAGGGCCATTGGCATCGTACTCATAAAGCCTCGCATCTGGGTATTTACCGGAACATGCTAGGGTTAATGGACGAGATGAGAGATCGCAATCCCGGCACTTTACTTGATCTGACATTCGAGCTGTATGGAGTCGCCCACGGGATGGACATAAAGCTGGTTCAGCACGCCCATCAGAATTGGTTCACCAACCAGGATACGGACTGGCTCGATGCATTCCGCAGGCTGGTGCATACGAGGAGCCGCGTTGTACCGTCCTACACGCTTAACTTCGGCGCATGCCATCTGGATGATCCGGTCAGCAGCGAATACGGTTTTTGGTCGGCGCTGCTGTCCCACGGCCTGTATTATGGCGATTTGCGAAAGCTTACGGAGAAACAGCGCAATCATTACCGCAAGTGGATCAAGTGGGTCAAAGATTACCGGACACGCAACGATTTCTACGAGTACCACAGCGTATCGAACGTCCTTTCGATGCCGGATGCGCCGAATCATCGCGACCGCAGGCTGTATCCTCATGACGAAAGCCTGGGACGGGTTAAGGCGCAAGGACGCGCATGGGATGGCGCAGCAAAGCTAAATGACCAAGGCGAGGGCTTGATCCTGTTGTTTCGTCCCGCGAATGCGCCCCTTGAATATATTCTGCAGATGCCATGGATGCTTAGCGACCGTCTGTACGAAGTAAACGACGTTCTGGCGGAGACTTTGATGGGGGCCTATGAGGGCAAGCAGCTGAACAACGGGTTGAAGACTCGGATCCGAGAAGCACCGGGTGTATTGGTGCTTGATGTTCGAATTACTGGGTGACCGGACCACTCCAATCAGAGAGAATTGTTTATAAATTGGTGCATCGATTAAAAATGTACTTGGCCTGTGACACTGTTTGTTCCATACTGGAACAAACAGTGTCACAGGCCGTTACTATATTGGTAGGCCATACTCTGGTCTCAATCTTGCCGACTGTATTCCCCAAGGACCACCTATTGTGCCAAAAGCACCTGAAGGCGAATGAAAAACTTCCCCTACCACCGTACCTTGTAGGTGTACGACTCTCAATTGACGATTGGAGGTTCCGGGATTTATTCAACTTTCATGTCCATGGAGGTAAGTTATGGAACCAAAGGAAGTGAAGAGAATTGCTGTGCTGAGGATGTCTTACACAACTACTCGCTCTCGCTTGCGCTCTTCCGTTTCAGGAAATCCAATTTTCTCTCGCACGATATAGAGCGGACGCTGCTTGGACTCATCGTAAATCCGTCCGATGTATTCGCCGATGATACCTAGCATCAGAAGCATAAAGCCGTTAAGCAGCAGCATGACCGAGACGATGGATGCCCAGCCGGCTACGGTGCTATCGGTGAAGAGCTTGAGACCAACCGTTATTAGCAGACTGGCGAAGCTCACACCGGATATGGCAAAGCCGACATAGGCGGCAAGCTTAAGCGGTTTTTGCGAGAACGAGGTCATCGCATCCAGTGAAAGCTTAAGCATCTTGCGCAGCGGATATTTGGTTTCCCCGGCAAAGCGCTCCTCCCGATCGTATTCCAGCGCATATTGCCTGTAGCCTACCCAGCTCACCATGCCTCTTACAAACCGGTTTTTTTCCTTGAGCGTCGCCATTGTGTCAGCAACCTTGCGGTCGATTAAGCGGAAATCCCCGGTATCCACAGGAATGTCAACATCGGTCATGGAACGAAGCAGACGGTAGAACGCCGCGGCTGTCGCAAGCTTAAAGAAGGTTTCACCCTTGCGCTTGCGCCGCTTTGCATAGACTACATCGTAGCCTTCCTTCCACTTTGCAATCATCTCGGGAATGAGCTCCGGAGGATCCTGCAAATCGGCATCAATTACCACAACAGCTTGTCCTGCAGCAGCATTCATGCCTGCGGTAATTGCAATCTGATGGCCGAAATTTCTGGAAAAATCCAGCACCTTGACCGCAGCATCCTGATCCGCGATCACTCTCAGCTTCGGCATCGTCTCATCCCTGCTTCCATCATTAACAAAGATGAGCTCGTAGCTTTCCTGGAGTCCTTCCATAACCGCACGCAATCTATTGTAGCTTGTTTCAATGACCTGCTCCTCGTTATAGACAGGCACAACGACAGAATAACGCACATGCTCCTTCATTACGATTCCTCCTCCAACCTATTTGGCTGCTTCTGACATCACTCTAGCGCCGCTTTATTAACTGAATATGAACAGTTCTTGATTGGGTTGGTTCATATTCAGTTCATGTTCAGGCCCTAAAGTGTGGTCATACAACAATTTATGCAACAAAAAAAAGGAGTGGCGTTTCACGTGAAGAAGTGGCGTTTTGATGGTTGTTTACTGGCAATACTGGGTCTTTCTCTTATCCTTAACGGCTACGGGATTTGGGACAGCGGCTTAAGCAATACGTATTATTCCGCTACAGTCAAAAGCATGATGGAAAGCTTTCATACCTTTTTCTTCGCTTCTTATGATCCTGCAGGCTTTATAACGGTTGACAAGCCACCGCTTGCGCTTTGGATTCAGACGCTGTTCGCGCTCATCTTCGGCTATAAGGGCTGGGTGCTGATTCTTCCGCAAGTATTGGCGGGCACCGGTGCAGTGGCGCTGCTCTATGCCATCGTTAAACCGACCTTCGGCAGAGGCTCGGCGTTGCTGTCGAGCTTCGTGCTGGCCGTTACGCCAATTGCGGCTGCCGTAAGTCAAACAAATAATCTGGACAGCATGCTTGTTTTCACTTTATTAACAGGAGCATGGGCACTGTTCAAGGCCGTGCGCTCGGGTGAGGCTCGCTGGCTGCTCCTTGCAACGGCGATGGTAGGTCTTGGTTTTAATATCAAAATGCTTCAAGCATTTATGGTGCTCCCTGCTTTCTATCTGTTCTACTTCCTGGCTGCCAAGGTCAGCTGGCGCAAGAAGCTCGCGCAGCTGAGCGGAGCAACGGCAGTTTTGCTGGTCGTTTCTCTATCATGGGCAGTAGCAGTCGAGCTGATTCCAGAAGAGGACCGTCCATACATCGGCAGCAGTCAGACAAATTCGGTCTTGGAGCTGGCATTTGGCTACAATGGCTTGTCCCGGCTGACCGGAGAAGGCGGGCCCGGAGGTATGATGGGGGGCGGGCGCTCAGGTGGAGCAGAAGGCCAGATGCCGGAGATTCCTGGCGGGGGAATGCCAGGAGCAAACGGAGGGGAGATGCCACAGATGCCTGGCGGCGGAATGCCGGGAGGAAACGGAGGCGAGATGCCGCAGATGCCTGAGGGCGGAATGCCAGGTGGCAATAGCGGACAGATGCCGCAGCTAGATCCTGAGCAGATGGAGCAAATGCGCAAAATGATGGAGGAAATGGGCATCACGCTGCCTGACGACGGCAGTATGCCTGCAGGCGGCGGCATCGGCCCGATGTCTACAGGCGAGGCTGGACCGCTTAGGCTTTACTCTGCGCAGCTAGGGGGACAGGCTAGTTGGCTGCTGGCTATGGTGCTGCTGGCAGCGCTGGCTCTCTTCGCGGAAAGCTGGAAGCAGAGACGGCTTACGGTTACTGGACGGGAGGCGCTGTTCTGGTATGCATGGCTCTTGCCTATGGCCGTATTCTTCAGTATTGCAGGCTTCTTCCATGAATATTATCTCACCATGCTCGCGCCGGCAATTGCTGCACTGGTCGGCATCAGCTGGCCGGAACTAAAGCGGTTATACGAGCATGCAACAGGCTGGAGAAGCTGGCTGCTGCCAGTCATTATACTTGCAACCGGAGTGTCGCAGGTTATTCTGGTCCTTCAGGGTACACAAAGTCTGCTTTGGGCCGGATGCTTGTTCCTTGCAGTAAGCGCGGTCAGCATTCTCTTGATCAGCATCAAGTCCGGCACGGCTTCACGCTTCAGAGATAAGGCGGTTGCCGCCAGCTTGTTCGTCCTGTTGATTGCTCCGTTTATTTGGTCCACAACACCAGCTGTGTACGGAGTGAACAGCGTTCTTCCAAAAGCGGGCTTCAACAACGGAGGCTTCGGCCCTATGTCTGGTATGCCGAACATTCCAGGTATGGAGGATATGCAGGATTTTGGAGCTATGGGAGGCCTTGATGCGGAAGAAGCGGATCCCAAGCTGATGCAATATTTGAATGAAAACTACACCGGTGAAAAATATTTTGTAGCAGCAGCAAGCAATGCGACAGCTACACCGATCCAGCTCGGCACTGATAAAGCCGTTCTGATGTATGGCGGCTACTTGGGAAGCGATCCCGCCCTTACCGTGGAGGAGCTTGAAAGGATGGCGGAGGCGGGAGAAATCAAATTCTTCTATACATCTGCAATGATGGGGATGACATCCGATATCTCTGAATGGATTACGATCAATACCGTAGAGGTTCCTGTCTCGGAATGGCAGACGGAGTCGGCGAATGCAGATCGCAATACCGGCGGCTTCCCTGGTATGGGCGGCATAAGCAAGCTCTACGTGTATGTAAGCAAATGAACAGCCGAACACAGCTGATCCGCTTCGGACTGGTTGGCGCCTGTAACACCTTGATTGATTTTGCCGTATTTTTTATTCTGACTGCGCTTATGGTACCTCTAGCCTTGGCGCAGACAGGGTCTTACCTGGCAGGCGTGCTCAACAGCTATTATATGAATCGCAGGTGGACGTTTCAGACTAAGCGCGGGTGCAGTATCAAGGAGGGGGCAGCATTCCTGCTCGTTAATGGAGCATCGCTCGGCTTATCCGCCTTACTGCTTATTCTTCTGCATGACTGGCTTGATTATTCATTGCTGCTAAGCAAAGGGGCAGCTACAATGGGCAGTATGGCTGTCAACTATATGGGCTCGCGTTATTTGGTGTTCAAGGATTAATTGCAAACGGAAAGGGAGAATAAACATGCAGAAGATTAAGAAAGCCGTTATTCCCGCTGCAGGGCTGGGAACAAGATTCCTGCCCGCGACGAAGGCTCAGCCTAAGGAAATGATGCCTATCGTCGATAAGCCGGCGATTCAATATATTGTTGAAGAAGCCGTCCAAGCGGGAATTGAAAGTATCATTATCGTAACGGGCAGAAACAAAAGAGCGATCGAGGACCATTTTGACAAATCGACTGAACTGGAGGACATGCTGGAGGAAAGCGGGAAGGAGGAGCTGCTGCACACGATTCAGGAAATTAGCCGGATGGCCAATATACATTATATCCGTCAGAAGGAGCCGCTTGGATTAGGTCATGCGGTGCTGTGCGCGAAGCAATTTATTGGCGAGGAGCCGTTCGCGGTTCTCCTTGGTGATGATATTATGGTTTCCGATACGCCTGCGATCGGCCAGATGATGGCCATACATGAAGCCTTTGGGACAGAGGTCGTGGGAGTGCGACAGGTTGAGCAATCCGAGGTGAGCAAGTATGGTATTATTATCCCTAATGAAGCCTATACAGGAGCGGGCAACACGCCAATCAAGGTAAAGGGACTTATTGAAAAGCCTTCCGTGCAGGAAGCACCTTCCCGGCTTGCGGTCATGGGCCGATATATTCTAAAGCCGACGATTTTCTCTCTGCTGGAGCATTTGCCGCCGGGACGCGGCGGAGAAATCCAATTGACGGACGCGCTGCAGCTTAGCTGCAGCAAGGAGCTGATGGTGGCGTTGTCCCTCCAAGGAAAAAGATATGATGTAGGGGATAAGTTTGGTTATTTGCAGGCCAATATTGAGCTGGCGCTCCTTCGCTCCAGTCTTCGCGAGCCGCTTCTGGCCTATTTGGAATCACTAATAGCGTCAAGAAAAACGCTCATCCAGGACTAATATTTAGAGGGGGGTCTTTCATGGCTCGCATACTTGTTGTAGATGATGAACCGCACATCCGCGAGCTGATCAGGGTTCTGCTTGAGAAGGAGGGTTTGCAGGTTGAGGAAGCGGAGGATGGCTATAAGGCGCTGCAGCACTTTGACCGCTACAAGCCTGACCTGGTGGTCATGGATATCATGATGCCGGGTAAGGACGGCTGGGAGCTGTGCAGGGACATACGCACCATTCATGAGTTGCCCGTGCTCATGCTGACGGCGAAGGGGGAAATGCCGCACAAGGTCAAAGGCTTCCAGCTCGGGGCCGATGACTACATGGTTAAGCCCTTTAATCCCGTTGAGCTTGTGCTACGGGTGAAGGCGCTGCTTAAGCGGTATCGTGTTTCCACTGCCACCGTGCTGCAAGTGGGAAGATTAACGCTGGATCGTACCCGTTTTGAGACAATGCTTGATGGCATCAGCGCTACAATTCCGCTAAAGGAATTTGAGCTGCTGTACAAGCTGGGAGGATATGCCGGCAAAACCTTCCTGCGCGATGAACTCATTGAGGAGATTTGGGGCATTGATTATGAGGGCGATGAGCGAACGGTTGATGTTCATATCAAGCGAGTGCGGGAGCGGTTTCCAGAGGAGAAGACGGGCTTTCGAATTGTAACCATCAGAGGGCTTGGCTACCGGCTTGAGGAGGTTTGAGGATGTTTCGCACGTTATATGTACGGGTGGTCGTATCCTTTCTCGTCATTGCTGTTATTAGTCTTCTTGCGTCGAGCATGATTGGAACCTTCCGTTATGAGCGATCCATGAAGGAGAATATGACGAAAGAGCTTCAGCAGAGCGGGCTGCGCATTCAAGAGCTGTATGACCAATCCAAGCCCGAGGACTGGAGGAGCTTTCTAGAGAAGCTGTCAGAGCTCCAGCAAATATATATGTACGTCTATGATGCAAGTGGCAGCCAGTTGCTCTCTTCCGGAAGAAAAGAGATGAGCTTCGAGCATAATTACAAGCTGGAGCAAAGCGTACCTTCTGTGCTGGCCGGTGAAGCTTTTATAATCCCTCCTATGGATGGTCCTAAGGCGGTTATGCCTACGCTGGGAATGACGATAGAGCTTGCAGGAGTGAGACATGTGATGTTTCTAGAGCCAGGTCTTTCCGAACAATTCCGAAACTTTCGCAATATGAATCTATCCATCATCGGCATCACACTGGCGATAGGAAGTATTCTGATTATAGTGGCTGCCCGTTATCTCGTTAAGCCCCTTAAGCTGATGACTCAGGCGACACGAAGTATCTCTCGCGGTCAGTTTGATGTGGATTTGCGCACATCAAGCAAGGATGAATTGGGCCAACTCGCTGCGAGCATGAAGCAGATGGCGACTGAGCTGGGACAGTTCGAACGAATGAGACAGGACTTTGTCTCCAATGTGTCGCACGAAATGCAGACGCCGCTGACCTCCATCAGCGGCTTTGCCCAAATTCTCGGCGGTGAGCATATTACGGATGCAGAGCGTATGCGATACTCCAAAATTATCGAGATGGAAAGCAATCGTCTGTCCAGGCTGAGCGACAATTTGCTAAAGCTGGCCTCACTGGATTCGGAGCATCACCCGTTTATCGTGAAGACGTATCGGCTGGATCGACAGCTACGCTCCGTGGTCTGGTCGTGCGAGCCGTTGTGGTCGGCCAAGGGAATTCAAATGCAGATTGAGCTTGATGAGGTGAAGGTTGAAGCGGATGAGGATGGGCTTGGCCAGGTTTGGATGAATATCATTCATAATGCCATCAAGTTCACGCCGGACGGGGGATTGATCCAGTTATTCTTAAGCAAGACAGAGCAGGATGTTACTGTCGTCATTAAGGACAACGGAATCGGGATGAATGAAGCCCATTTGGGCAGAATCTTTGAACGCTTCTACAAGGCAGATGCATCCAGGCATCGGAGTCAAAGCCACGGAGGTAGCGGCCTGGGGCTTGCGATCTCCAAGAAGATTATTGATTTGCACCATGGCCAAATTCAGGTGAAATCGGAGCCGGGTAAAGGGACGGATTTTCAAATTACACTGAATATACGAATGTCTGCCAGCTGACTTTAAAAATACAGCTGGCGACCGTTTCTTTTCTTTGTTCTGTTCGTGCCGCACCAGAAGCAATTATAGATGGTGGATTGCTACACCGTGCTCCATTTCGTCGGAACCCCGACCTACGGCTATAAGCTATACAAGGAAGCACGATCTGTCAATATTGAAGTTCACTCAATGTTGTGATTAATTTTCTTCTTAACTCTTATCGTCTCAATGGTGGGAGTAGTATAATTGTATTTCTGCGCGACACACACTAACAGACCTCGAGTATTTTTGGCAATAAATAATTTAATCGGATTGCGCTGAGGACATTGAACAAGGCAGTGCTTCTTCAGTATTTTAAGCTTAATGGTCATATTCTACACAGGGCAGAGGCGTTTGCAGCTTGGTTGATCCTTCTAAGAGGAGTATGTGTAAGTTGAATATGCAAACAAAAATACTAGTAACAGGAGCAACAGGCAACGTGGGCCGCTATGTAGCCGAACACCTCATTAAACATCAAGTCCCAGTCGTTGCAGCGATGAGCAGGCCGAATTCGTCTAAGGAAAAACTGCCGGAAGCGGAGTGCAGACGTTTCGATTTTGGTGATATTTCGACGTATGAACATGCACTCGAAGGAGTTGGCAAAGTGTTCCTGATCCGACCGCCGGTCATTTCAGATCCGAACGCGTTCAAACCTTTTATCGAGCGATGTTCTGTAACCGGAATTACTCATATCGTGTTTCTATCCTTGCGGGGCATTGAACGCAATCCGTTTCCGCCACATTACAAGATGAGAAGCCGATTAGGGAATCGGGCATTACTTATACGATTATGCGTCCAAGCTTTTTCGTGCAAAACTTGAAAACCACGCACAGGGTAGACATAAAGAAGCTTTTGGATATGGTACACGCGTTTCACCCGTTGTTTGCCGTCGGACTTGAATCGGTAATTGTTCAAGCCTTTGTTTAGCTTTTCCTCCACGTTTACGTGGCTTGCGCTCGATGATGTTACGTTTGCCTTTCTCAGAGTACAGAAAATAGGTTTCGTCCATTTCAACGATGCCTTGAAATGCTTCGGTTGGAACTTGTTTTAAGGCACCAAGAATCTTATGTCGCCAGTAAAATAAGGTAACATGAGTAACTTCGCCGTGTAACTGCTCTGCACATTTTCTTAGGGAGTAGCCCTCAATCATACATTCAAAAAAACGAACCCACATATGTGGTCTCGGTCTCGTCCTTTGTAGAGGAGTGTTTGTAAGGTCATTAAAGGTTTGACGGCAGGATTTTTGCAGCGATACCTCTGACGTTTGACCACTCCAGCCCGTGTTTTCACAGCGTACGTTCCAAATCGCACGACTGAAAGGGTTTTGCAATGTGGGCAAACCAATCTGTTTTTATGTTTCTGCTTTTGTATTTCATCAATCGCTCGAACGGGAGTTAACATACCCTTAGTTGTGGATTGCTAAAAGTAGATAAGCTCCCGCTTACCTTTATCGTCGAGTGTATCAGGATGTTTCTTCAGTTCCTTTAAATCCATAGGCATTGCATCTCCGAACCTTGATATTACCTATATCATAGAACGTTTGTTCGTGAATATTAAATATCAATATTGAAGTTTAACATAGCTATTAATTAATGAGTACGACGTTAGTAACTCAACTTTCTAAATCCTCAGGAGTGCGAAACAGCTACAAGAGCGTTATTAATGCGCTAACGAGCGACAATTTACTTGGCGGCATCGCCATGCAAGGGCACTTTTTGGAGAGCTCAAGTGCCACTTCTATTGTAAGCGCTCTAAATGGGCTGACAACAGGCCTCTTTTTATTAGTAAAATATATGTAAACCATAGTAATGATACAAAGCAGTTAAATATCTAAAAAAGCTAATTCCCGTTTTCCGGGAGCATCCGGCAGTAGATGGAGTCACCTTGTGGGGTTACAAGCAAGGGAGGCGTACCTGCTGCGCAGCAATGGAACAGAACGTCCCGCGATGCAATGGTTAAGAAATTATTTGACTGCACGCTAACACAACAGCGATTGGTACCGTCCCGGGAGGCTGGACAGTTTATACAATCAAGCACCAGCGCAGTGCTGTCGCGGATTCGAGCGACTCTAACCGCAGCGTTTGCATAGTGGACAACAATAACTCTGACGCTTCATCCATGTTGAGAACGTTCATCTCCAGAGCTGCTAATGCATGGCTCGCGGATTGCCGAACAGGTAATGCTGTTATCGATCCCCTATGGCACAGAGTTTGACATGGATGCCAAAAAGGCTAGCGTAATCATCAAATTGTAACAGGGGGGAGACGGAAAGAGCAGTGCGAGTCACAGGAATAGACTATGGGATGCGGCGTCTTTTATGTCCGAGTAGAAACGAATGAAGGAGTTTCGGGATACGGGGAGTGCAGCCGCATGAATAACGAGGCTGTGCTTGTGGTCATGAAGTCCACCGTTGCGCCGGCAATCATCGGGATTAGTGTATGTGCTTGCGAAATACAGACGGCGACACGCCGGTTTGCTGCTTAAACAGCGAGGAGAAGTATTGGAGTTGTTTGCCTGCGGCATCCTCGACACGGCTGATGCTCCAGTCTGTCGTTGCAAGCAGACGTTTGGCCAACTCAATCTTCCTAATGGTGACATATTGGATAGGCGTGTATCCAGTTATTTTCTTGAACACGTGGTGAAAATATCCTTCTGTATAATGCAACTGAAGGGCCCTATCCTCCACGGAGATCGGTTCGTGAGGATGGGTTTCAATATAAGACATCAGGGCGTCCAGTTTTCTCCATGGACGCCTGGTCGCCTATATGAATGCGAAGTGAGGAGCTCGCTTCCGGTGTTTGTCAAGATAGTTGTCGCGATTTCTCAAAAAACAGTATGCTGTCATGATTGCGATTTTTGTGCAGCCTGAATAAGCCTCGCTTTTTCAGGATTGAGCCAGACTTCATCTTCTAAGCT
>JAESFX010000132.1_pt1 | contig 84329 bp, 64 predicted proteins | sample 9269501 | NCBI WGS metagenome assembly JAESFX01 (sample SAMN14515570, study PRJNA621655) | algae metagenome | isolation source: Desmonostoc geniculatum HA4340-LM1 and co-occurring heterotrophs from cave... | place: USA: Maniniholo cave, Kauai, Hawaii | collected 2009-07-28
CTTTACTCGTAGTTAAATTAGCAGAGAAAAAAGTCTGTCAAAAAATAAATTGACAGACCCTTATTCAAGTGCGTCAAAAACGTAGGAGCAACACAGACGCTTGACAGGTTTCGTTCATATCAGTGTCCACTGAGTCCGTTAGACTTTCAATATCACGAAAAAGCTGCAATTAGAGGCTCTGCGGTCCGTTAGCGAAAGTAGGATGTTTCAGATCAGTTGCTCTCAATGAATCGACAGTCTACTGAGGTCCGTTAGCGCAAGCAGAACTTTCATTCCTGTTATATACGTTAACTCGAACCTCGCCATTATTACTCCGCAACCGCCAACGTTCAGCATTTCTATGACCTTTAAACAAGCCGCGAAATGAGGCGGTCTGCGTTATGGGCTGCCGATATTCACAAATGAGCTTTTTGCCATCCCAGCTGACCGACTTGTCGAGCGTTTCTCCAACAAATCGGATAGGGATGTAGGTGGAGCCGTTCTCGATTCGAGGAGCTTGTGATAGCGTGCGTTGTTCGCCGTTTACGTAAGCAGTTAACGATCCGATCGTAAGGGCTATCTGCATGTTTTGGGCCGAGCCGGTAACCGTTCTGCTCGGGGAATCCCAATCGACCTTCAGGCCGAAACCTTCGAACAAGGAGCGGAATGGCATAGTTACGGTGCCTTTGTCGTTAATCGGAGCAACCTACCTGGGTATATACAGGTGACCCTTGTATACTTGGACGCCTTTTGGTCCAAATGCGACAAGTCCAATATCGTGGTTTGAGGAATAGATATTGCCGTTCCATCCGACGACGATATCGGTGATTTTGTGCCAGAACGCATTTCGAAAAAAGACGAACATCTCTTGCCCCGCGCTATTGAGGCCAATGATATTACTGACGCCAGTGGGAAAATAAACATTGCCTTCGTCGTCAGTCTGCAACGGAACTGACGACCCGATGCCGTATTTCTCCGTTTCTCGACGAACGTACATCCACAACGATCTACCGTGAGCATCAATTTTATGAATGTCGCTCCGAATCTGTATGTAGTAGCCGCCTTGTCCGTCGGTTGGAATACCTGATGAGCGGATGTCGGCTAGGTTGGTTACGCGATTAGATTGCACGGATTGTCCGGTATCGTCATCGACGACATGCAGGCCGTCTTCTGTAAGCATGTATATCCACCCATCATCCGAAAAGTAAGGATGAAACAGATTAAAGTCTCCAAGGTAAGACTGCTCATCCGAACGCCATCTAAGTTTCCATTTAATCTTGCCATCCGGGGATAAAGCATAAATGGTCGTTAAGCCTTTCGAAGCCATTAGCTCGGAGCCATAGGCGTATAGGGTGCCGTCCTGGCCGACGATATTACATTACGGATGACGAAATCCCGTGTGTGTCGCATACGAGACGGAGGAGCTCCCTGTAACTTCATAGCTGGAGGCGGTAGGCCCGGTTTGGCGGGAATTGCCGGGGTGGTAATCCGAAATCTAGGACGCGACTACGTTCGAGGAGCTGCCGGAAGCGGCGAAGGCATATGTGCGCTTTGTCGAGGCAGCTATAGGAGTGTCGATGACGAAGGTTTCTGTGGGGCCGAGGCGGAAGCAGGTATTTAGGATAAAATGAAGAAACAAGATTCCAAACGAAAAAAGACAACCATACCCTTGTACAATCAAGGATCGGCTGTCTTTTTTTGATTATATCGTTTTATTTTGCTTCAGAGAAACTATTTAAGGAATTGGTGGTGTCACGATCGGACCAGGAGGAATTACGATCGGAATACATACTGGATAGGTCGGATCGCCAGGAAGACAACTTGGATTGCCACCAGGATCTCCGGGAGGACTAAGAGTAGGAACAATACTCGCGTAAGCGACTATTTTCCCGTCTAAGTCAACCGCGGCAAGAACGATAACCATGTTAGGGTTACTGATTTCGATCTCGCCTGATTCAAAATCATCTCCAGCGAATACTACGCCTTTAGGTAGCGTCACATGGGAAAGAGAGGTTCTAACTTGCCATTTTACCGCCCCATCCGGCAGCGCGTCTGGGGTCGAAAGAGTCAGATGATTGTTATCCGAACCTTCCGTAAGCTCATACGTTTCAGAATCGATGACATCGGCTTGCGTTAAAGAGATATTGATAAATTTTACAATGATTCCCTCGTTTGTGACTTCGTATAACCCGATGTAGGAAGGAATTGTTTCTACTACGATTTCTCCATCCAGCGTTACCAAAACAGGCTCTGTAATAGTAGTTACATTAGTTCCGACAAACGGAGTGTTGATTGTGTTGCTGCTCTTCGCTACTTTTAAGCTGTTTCCCTCACCTGTTGTAACGGAATCAAACACTATTGATTGAACAGTTTCCCCTAATTCCAAACTATACCCCGTAATCGGAGGCACCGTAGCTGTAGGCGTCGACGAAGGCGTCGACGAAGGCGTAGCCGTCGGCGTCGCAGTAGGCGTAGCCGTAGGCTCCTGCGTCGGCGTCTGCGTATACACCGGCGTCGGTGCAGGCGTAGCCGTAGGAGTCGGCGTTGGCGAAGGCGACGGGCTAGGCGATGGCTGCGAGGCTACGAACACTTCTTTGGCTTCGTAAGCGCCGACTAATAACAGATCTCTTGTAGCGTTTGTGCTGCCGCCGAACTTGCCGTCAGCGCCATTGCTGAGGAGCTTGAGCTCCAGAGCAAGCGCAACGTAGCCTTTGGCCCACTCGGATACGGTTTCGTCTTTTACGCCCTGCTTGGATTCCGCCTCATCGCGCTGCCCAAGTCCGCGGACCAGGAAGGTGGCCAGCTGCTCTTTGGTTACATCGCCAGCGGGATCGAATTTTCCGTCTCCGACTCCGTCGGTGATGCCCGCCTTTTTGACCGCTTCGATATACGGGAGAGCGTAGCCATTGGCGGCATCATCCGATTTTACATCCGAGAAGCTCGAGCTCTTTAAGTTATCATCGACCTTTAATCCGTAAATCAAAGCAGCCACTTTCGCGAACTGCGCCCGATTCATCTCGTCCTTCAAGCCGAACGTGCTGTCGCTTACTCCATCGAAGACGCCGGCGCTGATCATCGCGTCGAACTTGGCCTTCGTGGCCGCGTCCAAATCCTTGAGATCGCTGAAATCCGCGGATGTCTTGGCTTCGACATGGTTCGGCTGTCCGAATACGAGCACGGAAGAACTAAGCAATGCGGCGATACCGAGCATGATCCATTTCTTCTTCATCATCCAAACTCCCATCCCTATGTAATAGTCGTCAAACGTAGTTCTATTCTATCAAAAGCCCAATAAACAAATTATTTGGCGAATTGGGCTACAATAAAGAGAAAAACCCGCTTATTTAGCGGGTTTTTTGGACTCGAATTTACGATTATCCACTATTTGTAAGAGGTCGAAAAAACGTGACTTTTCGTCTTTATTGGCGAATGGACTAGTGCGAAAGATGCAAGAGCTTGCGAATCTCCTCGCCCGGCTCTTCCCGATACTCGCGGCGCAGCATGCGCTTAAGCGCATCGTATTGCTTCAAGGCCGACAGGCGATCTCGGCCGGCGAGATGCGCCCGTATAAGAGCGGCATGAACGGCTTCGCTCCATGGGACATGCTTGATCGCTTTCTTCAGCAACTTAATTGCGGAAGAGTGCGACTGCCCATCCATATAATAGCCGTTTAGCTCAATGATCAGTTCCAAATAACGATTCTCCAGCGCGGAGCGGCGCAGCTCGGCCCAGCCATAATCGTTGTCCTCCATATAGCCCCCCGTATATAAAGCGATTGCCTGCTCATAGGCTTGGATATTGCCCTCTTGCACAACTTCGCCTGCTTCCGGTTCCTGCTCGAATACGTTCAACTCGCTGACGAAGGCATCCGTCCGAAGGCGATAGTAGCCTCGATTATGCTCCAGCACGTCCCGAATGCCGACGCTCGACATGGTTTTGCGCAAGTAATGGGCCGTCGTGTTGAAGTAGGAGGAGGTTTTCTCCGAATCGTCGTTCCAGAGCGCATCCATGATGCGGAAACGGTCTACCGCCTCCCCCCTCTGGTGGACAAGGAAGGCGAGCAGCTCTTCCGTCTTGGAGGTTCGCCATTTGAATTCGAAGCCGTCGGGCTTCATGGCCCGGAAGCGTCCGAAACAATGAACCTTAATCCGTGGTTCCGACGACTCATCGGCTTGAATTCCAGGTGCAAGCGGGAGGGAGGTCGGCGCCGCAAGGGATGGCTTCCCATCCTGGAGCAATCGTCTTGCGTAGCCGGACAAGCTGGACGCTTCGCCGTGCTCAGCGTGTCCGCGCGCATCCGAGAAAGCCTGTAGAAGCTTAGCCATGGGAGCGCCCTCGTCCGCGAAGCTGCGAACGAACCCTTGCGGCTCCGCGAGCCGAAGCGCTTCTTCCAGCACGTCAAGCGCTTGTTCCCGATGTCCGGCGCCGTCGTAAGCGAGAGAGCGGACGATAAGCACTTTGATTCGGTCTCTGAGGCGATCCTCACGAAGCAGCAATCGGTTCAACGCTTCCGTTAGCGCCAGCGCTTCCATGCACCGTCCGCACGCTGCCAAGATCGCGGAAGCGGCCAAATGCTCTTGCACGGTATCGATCGACAACTCGCCATCCCTCGCAAGAAACGGATGCCGCTCCAGCCATGCGAGCGCGTCCGCCGCGCGGCCTTGCCGCAGGGCCAGACGGGCCGCTTCGGCGTCCAGCATGAAAGCGTACCGATCGTAATCGGGAGAAACGATGAGCTGCTTGGCTTCTTCCAGCAAGGAGACGGCACGGGAGGGCGAGCCCGCCGCCTGCCGAATGCGGGAAGCGCTGATGAACAGGTGCACCAGCGATCGGGCGGTTGACGGCAGTCTACCGGATTCCATCCACCGCACGGCGCACGCTTCCGCCTCCTCGAGCCGATTCCACTCGTACAGCAGCTTGCTGCGGGTCGTATATAACGAAACGACGAAGGGGTGGGGCGTATCGCCTCCCCATCTACCGATCCAGAGCTGCAGGAACTCGTCCGCGCCATGATGGTCGTTAATGTAAGCGAGCTGATCGTCGAATTCTTCGAACCCTTTATGATTGTTCGTAGACACGGTCCTGAAGCGGCTGCCGCCGTAACGGTCGGACAGCTCGAAGAATCGGGTGACGCCGTCCAAGTCCTTCCTTAGGAATGCGGCCGTCGCGCTGAGGAAATAGACGTTGCCCATCAAGACATGCCACGAGTCCTCGGGCAAAGTTCCCTGCAGCCTTTCGTACCGGTTGCGAATCTCGTCGATCTTGACCAAGGCCTTCTCCCACTGACCGGAGCCGACGAGCAGGAAGCAATAAAACATTTCGGCCATCGGCTTGCCGTCCATCGAGGCTTCGGGAAGCAGAAGCAGCCACCGGCTCAGGTCGGCGAAGCTCTTCTGAATCAGCAGGGGGAGATGGGCTTCGACCAGGCGGACGACGTCCCCGTATCGGCGGGCCGCCATGTAATGCTCGCCGGCTTCGGCAATCATGCCGCAAGCTTCCAACCAAGCCGCCGCTCCCGCGTGAGCCCGTTCCGAGCGGGCGTGATCAAGTTCGGAGAGGGCGTGGCGCAAATAATCGGACAACAAATGATGATACCGATACCATTCCCGTTCTTCGTCCAGAGGAATAAGAAACAGGTTCAAGCGCTCCAGCAGGGCAAGCTGTCGGTCGGAATCGGCTTGTCCCGTCACGGCTTCGCACAAGGAACGATTCATCGCGGACAATACGGAGGTATCCAGGAGGAAGTCGAGCAGCGATTCCGGAAGCTCGCGCAGCACCTCCTCCAGGAAGTAATCGGCGACCGGTTTCGTCTTTCCTTTGAAGCCGCGGATCGAGTTCGCGATATCTTTGCTTCGCTCAAGCGCGATGGCGGCCAGCTGCATGCCTCCGATCCAGCCCTCCGTCTGGGCGTGCAGCTCTTGAATCTGTTCGTCGGCCATGGCGGCCGTTAATCTTCTGCCGAAGTAGGCGGCGGCTTCGAAACGTTCGAAGCGGAAATCCGCCATAATAAGCTCGCGCATTTCGGCGTTGGCGCGAAGGCGCGTCGTGGAGAACGGCAAGACGTTGCGGCTGGCGATATAGAGATGGACGTTTGGGGGCAAATAGTCGATGAAGAAGCGCAAGGATCCATGAATGGCTTGCGATTCAATAAAGTGATAATCGTCCAGAACGATAGCGAACGTATCGGGCAGATCTGCAAGCTCGTTCAGCATCAGACCGATCGCGGGCTCCGGCGATTGCGCGCTAGAGGCGGGGCCTTGATCCAGAAGCGTCTCTAACGATAGGCCGAAGCCGGGAGAGACAACACGTACAGCCGCGGTTACGCAGCGCCAGAACGAGCCCCAGTCATTGTCTTGCCTGTCGAGCGACAACCATGCGACGGGACAGCCGCATTGCCCTGTCCATTGGCTTAAAACCGTCGATTTGCCATATCCCGCTTGTGCGGAGAGCAGCGTAAGCTTGGAGTCGAGACCTTCGTTCAGCTTGGCGACAAGTCGCGGACGTTCAATAAGCGAAGGCTTGGTCATGGGAATGTGCAACTTCGTCGATACGATCAAGTGCCGTTCCTCCTCAAGGGGAAATCCGATTCGTGGCTTTCTCCACAGTTTAGCATCGCGGATAGGCTGAGCCAAGAAAATTCGCGTTCCTTCGACAGGCGGGCTCAGTGCTATTGAGCAGCTTTCGAAAAAGTGGTTTACCTCGGGGCTAGAAATTGATAAAATAGAGGACAACGAAATGCGATGACGAGAGAAGTAGGTAAATGGATTCTTTGTCAGAGAGCTCCGGCCGGTGAAAAGGAGCAAAGAAGACGTTACTCGAAAAAAGACTCCGAGCAGCGCGTCGGAACCCGTCCTTGATGGATGGGGGGTGATGCGACAGGAGCTCCTGTTACAGAGCTAGAGTATAAGCGCGCTAAGCCGCGTCGTACTCGAAGAGGCGGATATGGCGACATATTCGCGAATCTAGGGTGGTACCACGAGAAACCGATCTCGTCCCTGAGACTGCATACAGTCTTGGGGGTGGGATTTTTTTATTATATATGGAACATGCGGACACACCGTATAATGAATGCAGGATTCACGGAATGCAAGAAGCGACATGTAATATAAGAAAGGCGATTCGGATTTACGACCATAAAGGAGGCAATGTATCACATGAAGCAATTATTGAAAGTCGGCATTGTTGGCGGTACGGGAATGGTAGGTCAGCGCTTCGTGCAGCTGCTGGACGGACACCCATGGTTTCAAGTAACGGCAATTGCGGCCAGCGCGGGAAGCGCCGGCAAGACATACGAGCAATCCGTGCAAGGCAGATGGAAGCTGGACACTCCGATTCCGGAGGGCGTGAAGTCGATTCTCGTGCAGGACGCATCGAAGGTCGAAGAGGTTGCCTCGGGCGTAGACTTTATTTTCTGCGCGGTCGATATGAAGAAGGATGAAATCAAGGCGCTTGAGGAAGCCTATGCGCGAACGGGAACGCCGGTCGTATCCAACAATTCGGCGCACCGCTGGACGGCCGACGTGCCGATGGTCATTCCGGAGATCAATCCGGGCCACCTCGACGTCATCGCGGCTCAGCGCAAACGGTTAGGTACGGAGACGGGCTTTATCGCCGTCAAGCCGAACTGCTCCATCCAAAGCTACGTTCCGATGCTGAACGCGCTTAAGGAATTCGGGCCGAAGACGGTCGTTGCTTCGACGTACCAAGCGATCTCCGGCGCCGGCAAGAACTTCACCGACTGGCCGGAAATGCTGGACAACGTGATCCCGTACATCGGCGGCGAAGAAGAGAAGTCCGAGCAAGAGCCGCTTCGCATCTGGGGCAGCGTGGAGAACGGCGAGATCGTCAAGGCGAGCGCGCCTCACATTACGACGCAATGCATCCGCGTACCGGTTACGGACGGCCATCTGGCTACCGTATTCGTATCGTTCGATAACAAACCTTCCAAGGAAGAAATTCTCGAGCGTTGGAGCAGCTTCAAGGGACGCCCGCAGGAGCTGGAGCTGCCAAGCGCGCCGAAGCAGTTTATCACGTACTTCGAAGAAGAGAACCGTCCGCAGACGGGACTGGACCGCGATATCGAAGGCGGCATGGGCGTATCCGCGGGCCGCTTGCGCGAGGATTCGCTCTACGATTTCAAATTCGTCGGCTTGTCGCATAACACGCTTCGCGGCGCCGCCGGAGGCGCTGTGCTGATCGCCGAGCTATTGAAGGCGGAAGGCTACATTACGGCTAAGCAAGCGTAATTAACAGTCATGCTAAGGCATTACGACGTTGCGGGGGGTCTCGACGTATAGCGAGAAGGCGCTTCTTAAGCTCCACGGCGACGGACCGTCCTGCTTGCCTAAGCTTCGGGAGTCGTTGTCGGAGCAAGGGTTGTCTTTTAAGTCTCCCCAAAAGTAACTTCATATGCGGCCTAAGGCCGAGACTTTCACCAACTGGTGGAAGCCTCGGTTTTTTGTCATGGGCACATATCCTGTCATCGCGTACGGCAACACTTCCAGTCCAGAGCCGAAAGTAACGGACTCAACGGTCGCTATTTAGAGAAAAAAAGGGTATTCGAAAAGCTAACGGACCGAGACGACCTTATTGCAGGAAAATACGTATACAAATGGCGAAAATGCACAGTTTAACGGCATCTGCGCCGAGGCTGTCGATTCATTGCGGATGGCAGCGAAGTCAAGTAATGGGCTGATCGTAACGGACACCACAGTCGTTATTTCGCAATAATTGGACCTGTCCAAATTGTAACGGATACAGACGACCTTATTGACATCAAAATCGCGTAGAATGGGCGGGAATACACCAAATAGTATCATCTGAGTCCGTTAGATTTTCAATATCACGAAAAAGCTGCAAATAAAGTCTCTGCGGTCCGTTAGCGAGAGTAGAACGTTTCCGCTCCCGTTACTCGCAATGAATCGACAGTCTCACTACGTCCGTTAGATTTAAAATACGACACGCGAAGCCGATAGCGAGCGAGGGGAGGATGGCAACCCCTCGGCCATCGGCTGTCGTTTCCATCGCAAGGCGAAATCGAAACAACAAACAGATGCGATAGATAACCAACCGTTGTTATATGGTTCCGCTTTCGCGAAAGGCTTATCATTGTTTGCAGGAGGGGAACGATGATGGGAAGACTTTATAAATACCGTTGGCAGTATGCCATGATTTTGCCGGCCGTCGTGCTGTTGTTTTTGTTCAACTACGTTCCGATGGCGGGCATTCAGATCGCTTTCAGGGACTTCCAGATCGGATCCTCGATATGGAACAGCGCTTGGGTGGGCTTCGATAATTTTTCGTTTTTGCAGGAATCGCAGTTTTGGGTCGTCGTGACCAATACGCTTTATATTTCGGTGCTGAAGTTTATCTTCGGATTTCCGGCTCCCATATTGCTCGCGTTAATGATTAACGAGGTTATTCATTCGGGCTTCAAACGTTTCGTTCAATCCGTGAGCTACTTGCCCCACTTCTTCTCTTGGATCGTCGTGGCGTACATTCTGCAATCGTTCCTTACGCTGGACGGCGGGCTGGTCAACGACGTGATCCAGAAGACGGGCAACGAATCGATCTTCTTCCTCGGCTCGACGGAATGGTTCCGTCCCATGATCGTGGGCAGCGGCCTCTGGAAGGAAGTCGGCTGGAACACGATTCTGTATCTGGCCGCGATTACGGCGATCGATCCTCAGCTGTACGAAGCGGCGAAGGTCGAAGGCGCCGGCAAAATGGCGCAAATTCGCAACATCACGTTGCCGGGCATTATGCCGACCATCTCCATCGTGCTGATTCTGAGCATCCCGAGCTTGATCACGGTTGGCATGGATCAAATCTATCCCATGATGAACTCGGCGAACATGGCGGTATCCGACGTTCTGGATACTTACGTGCTAAGGAGCGGCTTGCAGCAAGGCTACTTCGGCATGGCGACGGCCGTCGGGCTGATCTCGTCCATCATCGCCTTGATTCTGGTGCTGGTCACGAACGGATTGTCGCGCAAAATAAACGGCGAAGGGCTTTGGTGATGGGATGAGACTATCAGTAGGAGAAAAGGTCGGTCAAACCGTCATCGTGGCGTTGTTGTCGCTGCTCTGTTTAAGCGTTATCTATCCGTTCTTGTACATGCTCGCGATCTCCCTTAACGAAGGGGCTGACGCGGCAAGGGGCGGCGTCTATCTTTGGCCGAGATCGTTTACGCTGATCAATTACGAGATCGTGCTTGGCAACGAGGTGATCAGAGGCGCTTACCTGATCACGATCGCCAGAACGATTCTGGGCACGATCGTCGGCATGTTCGTCACGCTGATCGCGGCATATGGCTTGTCGTACCGCGGCCTGCCGCTTCGCAAGGGCATTCTGGCTTACGTGCTGATCACGATGCTGTTCAGCGGCGGCTTGGTGCCGCTCTACATTCAGCTCTTTAATCTAGGATTAACCAACACGTTCCTGGTATACATCATTCCGACGGCATTCTCTGCTTGGAACATGTTCGTCATGCTGAAGTTTCTGCAGGGCATCCCGGAGGCGCTGATCGAATCGGCTGAGCTGGACGGCGCGGGTCCCGTGCGGATCCTGTTCCAGATCATCATGCCGCTATCGAAGCCGATGCTGGCCGCGCTTGGATTGTTCACCGCGGTGGGACACTGGAACGACTGGTTCGCCGGCGCGTTCTACGTCTCGGATCAATCGCTCATTCCGGTGCAGACGTTCTTGCAGCAGCTGCTCAATGCATCCGACCTGTCGGCCGTCATGGGCTCCAACAACAATCAGGAAGCGCTGGCGCGCGGCTCGTCGCAGAACATCACGCTGATGTCGATCAAGATGGCCGTCGTCATGGTCAGCGCGCTGCCGATCCTATGCGTGTATCCGTTTTTGCAGAAGTATTTTGTCAAAGGCGTGCTGATCGGCTCCGTCAAAGGCTGATTGAAAACCGGCATATCACATGGGGTATAATGATTCAACCATATACCGACTTATCGCAACCGCAACAACATTGCAGGGGGAGGCAAACAAGATGAAGTGGGGAACAACAAGAAAAGGCGCGATCGCGGCCGCACTGGCAACGACGCTCGTACTGGCAGGCTGCTCCGGCGGCGCGAAGGAAGAACCTTCGGAGTCCGGCAACAGCGGGGCTGCCGGAGGCGGCACGGAATTTAATCTGTGGCTTGGCTGGTCGGCGACGATCAACAACGACAGCTCCGTGCAGAAGTATTGGAAGGAAAACGAGCCGGGGGTCGGCGTGACGCTGGAAGCGACGCAAGGCGACGCGGCAACCGCGCTCAACCTGAAGCTCAACACGGGCGGCTTCAAGGACGCGGCGATCTTCAGCCGCAGCGAGACGGTGGAGAACGCGATGCTGCGCTCCAAGAAGATCCAGTCGCTGGAGCAATACTTCGACATGCCGGACAAATATCCGGGACTGGCTTCCATTCCGAAGGAATACCTGGAGGAAATGAAGGACGCGGACGGCCACATCTGGTCCATCCCGACCTGGTTCGATCAGAACCCGGATAATCCATGGCCGGGCTGGGCTTCGCAAACCTGGCTCGTGCGGACGGACGTGCTCGAGGAAGTCGGCATGAAGCTGGAGGATCTTGCTACGCTGGAAGGCGTGGAGCAGTATCTGGCCAAAGCGGCAACCGTGAAGGACTCGGCAGGCAAGGCGCTTAATCCCATGGGCTTCCTGATGGATCCAAGCGACACGATCGGCTGGAACGACGAGAACGCGGTATTGAGCGCCTTCGGCGTGACGACGGGCAGCGCGGGCGGCGTCATCCCTGTCGAAGAGAAGAACGGCGAATTCGTTCTGCTGTACGACGACCCTCAGTACAAGGCGGCTTACGAGTGGCTGAACAAGATGTATCAAGCCGAGCTGGTCGACCCCGAGGTCGTGACGGACAAGAAGGAGCGTTACAAGGAGAAGAACAAATCCGGGCGCACCGCGCTGAACGTAGGCAGCTTCTTCAACGTCGACGCGACGCTGTGGGAGACGCTCGACGGACCGACGGAGCCGGGCTGGTTCTACCAAGTCGTGCCGTTCCCTAAAGTGGAAGGCGTAGAGAAGGTCGGCGCCAACCAAGTCGTGAACCCTTACCCGGGCTACGACGTTTACGTAAGCAAGGATTCCAAAAATCTCGAAGCGATTCTGAAATTCTTCGATTACACGCTGCAGCCGAAAGCGGAGCAGCAGCAGGTCATCAACGAAGGTCCCGCGGGCGTGTTCTGGGACTGGGTCGACCAACCGCTGGGCGAATGGAAATACATCGACGAGGCGTACAAAGCGGAGCGCAACAGCGGCGACGTGGCGCGCAAATCGACGGTTACGCCTGAATTGTACATGGCTTCGTCCTACAACAATGACTGGTATCCGTGGTGGAACTACGGCGAGGCGGACAAAGCCGGCGCGAAACGCACGTCGGAGTTCACGGCCGAGGTCGGCGCGATGGGCGGCGTGCGCGGAGCCCAGCCGTATGATATGGTTAAAGCGGTGCCGGGCGGTCTATGGGAGAAATACGGACCGGAGCTCGAGATCGTGCGCAAGGAGTACAGAGCCAAGCTGATTATGGCGAAGGACGCGGCGGCGTTCGAGACGGCGTGGAGCCAGTTCCAAGACGCGCTGGAGAAACGCGCGCACTGGAGCGAGCTGAAGGAAGAATGGCAAACATCGTATGACGCGATGATCAAGTAAACAATAGTTGCAGGCAGGAGCAATCCCGTAACGGGGATTGCTCCGTTTGCCTTTTTTGAATTCGGAAACGGCCTGGAGTGGTGGACAGATGATGCTGCGGTTTATCGAGCGAAACGTGATAAGGGTAACGCGGGGGCTTAGCCTGCGCGGGAAGATCCTGCTCCTGTATGGATTAATAGTATTTGTTCCCACGGTCATTCTCGGCATAGGGGCGGGTTACTTTACGCTGCAGAGCGTGCGCGACAACTATATGGTCACGATCAGGGAAGCGGTTCGCCAGACCTCGCAAAATATCGATTTCCGCAAGCAAGCCTACGATCTCTTGGCCGTGCGCACGGCAACCGACGGGGAGCTGTCTACACGGTTGTCGAGGGAGCACGCGGACATGTCCGATCAATTGCTCACGCTTGAGTACGTGGATCGATCGTTCTTGTCTACCAGCAAGCTGCTGCCAGGCATCGAGCTGTTCCGGATCTACCACACCAACGAAACGCTGGTGCAGGACGGCCGGCTGCTGTGGAAGCCGGAAAACCGTTTTTTCGCCGGCCGCTCCGAGACGGAATGGTATAACGAGACGCTGGAATCGGGAGAGTCGCTGCGCTGGATCAACGTGCCCGGCGAGCCCGACCTGCTCATGGTGTCGCACAAGGTGTTCAGCGCCCACGGCTCCACGATCGGCGCGATTTACATGCAGCTCGACTATAGCACGGTATTCGGGGATTTGTTCGACAATCCGTTTAACGGCGCGGGCGATATCTACATCATGGATCATAACCAACGCATCGTCGCTTCCTCGAGAGAAGACAGGCTGGGCTCGGTCGCCCACGTGCCGGAGCTGGAAGGGATCGAGGCCGGGACGCCGATCTCGGAAGGCGTCATTCTCGATGACAAGCAGATCATCGTCGAGACGCTGGATTCCGGCTGGAGCGTGGCCGTCGTGCTGCATATGGACCAGCTGGAGCGCCAATCCAAAGGGATCGTGTACGGCATCGTCGTCGGCATCGCGTTTTTCCTGCTGCTGTCGACGTTCATGGTGCTCTCCGTGCTGAAGAACATCGTATGGCGGATCCGCAAGCTGGGCAGCCGGATGAACGACATCGCCGAAGGCGAATTCGATGTAACCGTTACCAGCAGGGACAAGGATGAACTTGGCGAGCTGGAGCTCCTATTCAACTCCATGACGGGCAAGCTGGGAACGCTGGTCGACGATATTACCCATTCGAGACTCAAGGAGCGGGAGCATTCGTTCCGGGCGCTGCAGGCGCAGATCAATCCTCATTTTATCTATAATTCGCTTAGCTTGATCAGGTGGCGGGCCATGGACCAAGGCGACCGGACGCAAATCCGGGCGATCGACGCGCTGACCACGTTCTACCGGCTTGCGCTGGACAACAGGGTGAACGTGACCCGGGTCGAGACGGAGCTGCAGCACGTGGAGTCGTATCTGGACATTCAGGAGCTTCGATACCCGGACCAAGTCGTGATCGAGTGGGATGTCGACCCGGATGTCCGCCCATATTACACGATCAAAATGCTGCTGCAGCCCATCGTGGAAAATTGCTACGTGCACGGCGCCATCATGCAGAAGGAAGGCGCGTTTATCCGAATCTCCGCGCGGCTCGAGGACGACCGCGTCCGCTTCGAGATTCAGGATAACGGAGCGGGCATGTCCGAGGAGACGCTGGAGTTGCTGCGGGCGGGAGAACGAACGGGCTCCGGCAACGGCTTCGGCACCGCGAATATCAGGGAGCGGCTGCTGCTTTATTTTGGCAGCGACAGCAGCATGACGATCGACAGCTTTCCCGGCGAAGGGACGATCGTGGCGATCGACATCCCGGCCCACTTGGAGCAGCCGGAAATCAGGAAAGGAGATGGCGTATGATACAGGCGCTTATCGTGGACGACGAACCGACGCACATCGCGGGATTGGTTCGGCATGTGGATTGGGAGGGACTCGGCTACGCGCCGCCGCTGACGGCTCAATCCGGCGAAGCGGCGCTCGAAGCGCTGCGGAACCATCGTGTCGACGTTCTCGTCTCGGACGTTTCGATGCCCATCATGACGGGCATCGAGCTCGTGTCGCGCTGCAAGGAGCTGGGGTATCGCCTCCAGGTGCTGATCATCAGCGGCTACAACGAGTTCGAATTCGTGCAGGAAGCGATTCATGTCGGGGCGCAGGCTTACGTGCTTAAGCCGATCAAGATCGAGGAAGTGGAAGCCAAGCTGACGGCATTCCGCGCGGCGATCGAGAAGCAGCGGGATATCGAGGCGGAGACGAACGAGCTGCAGGAGAAGGTGTCGGGCAGTCTCGACGTCGTAAAGGAACGCTTCGTCCGCGATCTCGTGCTCGAGGGCTTGGCGGACGAGGATACGAAGGAATCGTGGATCAAGCTGCTGGAGCTCCCGGAGCTCAAGAGGGGGGTCAGCGTCATCTCGTTCGGGTACGATCGGTTTATGGACGGCGGTCGCGACGCACGGAGCCGGATCGTGCGCGGCGGCGGATTCCTGAAGGCGGTCAAGGTCAGCCTGGCCGACTTCCCGGGCGTCATCGCGGCGAGCATGGGCTCGGAGGAGGTCGCGGCCGTGCATCTGAACCCCGCGCCGAATGAACAGGCGCGCATGGAAAAGGGAATCGCCTTTGTTCAGCAGTGGATTCGCGAGCAATACGGCTCTTCGGTAACAGTGGGGCTCAGCCGCGTCTGCAAGGATTGGAGCGAGGTGCCTCTCGCCTACAAGCGGGTGAAGTTCATGATGGCGAAAGCTCGCTTGATCGAAGGCGGGCAGGTGCTGTACGAGGAACGGCTGGACGAGACGGAGTTTCTGGAATACCGGGTGCGGGAAGAATACATTCCCGGGATCGTCCGGATGCTGGAGAAGCCGGACGAGACGGCGAAAGCGGTGGAATACGCGAGCAGCGTGCTGGATATGCTGATCGCCTTGCATCCTTTTGCCTACATCCAGGCGTTCGGCTTCGGTCTGCTCAGCGAATTGGCTCGGAAGCGGAAGCTGCAGGAGGACGCGCCTTCGGACCTGGCCATCCCGGTATGGCAGCGGTTGATCGACTGCACGACGGTGTCCCAGGTGAAGGAAGCCGTCATGGAATATTTGACCCGCTATGCGGAGACGGAGCATACCAAACAAAATTCCCAGCAGCACAATCTCATCCAGCGCATCGCGGAATACATCGAAACCCATATCCATGAGAACGTTACCGTCAAACAGCTGGCGGAGCTGCATCATCTTAACGCGAGTTATTTGAGCGTGCTGTTCAAGAAATCGACGGGCAAGACCGTCTCGGAGTTCGTGCAGGAAACGCGCATGAACAAAGCGATGGAGCTGCTGCGGGACCCGCATGTTCGGATTTACGAGGTGGCGGAGCAGGTCGGCTTCCAGACGGCGGCTTATTTTACTTATTTGTTCAAGAAAACGACGGGGTACACGCCTCAGGAATATAGAGATTATCATTGATTCGAATATCGAATGGGAGAGTGGGATTGGATGATCGCGACAATCGGCTTGGAGGGCGAGTGGCGGCTGCTGCTTGATCCGGAGAAATGCGGGACGGAGGAGGCAACGTTGGATGATGTTATGACGCTGCCGGGGACGACGTCCCATGCGCGCAAGGGCCCGGCTAACGGCGAGGCATTGGCCGGATCGTTAACGGATGCCTATAAGTTCGAAGGCTACGCTTGGTTCTCGCGCGAGGTGGAGGTGACGGAGGAGTTGGCGGGATTACAGGCGTTGCTCTATCTGGAGCGGACGCGAGTCACGACCGTTTGGGTGGATGGAGTAGAGCTGGGCACGCGGAACAGCTTGTGCGCGCCTCATGTCTATGATCTTGGCAAAAGGCTTACGGCGGGCACGCACCGGATTACGATCCGGGTGGACAATACGAGCTATCCGACCAAAGGCGGGCATATGACGTCGCCGGATACGCAGACCAATTGGAACGGCATCACGGGCAGGCTGGAGCTGCAATGGTACGGCGAGACTTATCTGGAGGACGTGCAGGCGTACCCCGACGCGGCTGCTCGAACGTTCGCGATTCGGGCGAAGGTTGTCGGCAGGCCGCAAGGCGGGCTGACGATTGCCGCGACGAGCGTAACGTCGACCGGCAAGCATTCTGCGGAACCTATGACTGTCGCGATTAGCGAAGAGGAAATTGCGTTCGTTTATGAGCTAGGCGAAGATGCGTTGTTGTGGAGCGAATTCGCTCCAAACCTGTACGAGCTGAAGCTGCGTTTAACGGACGGACAAGGCAAGCTGATGGATGAACAGACCATCGTGACGGGGCTGCGCGACTTCCGGGCGGAAGGCGACAAATTTACGATTAACGGGCACCGGACGTTCCTGAGGGGCAAGCATGACGGACTGATCTTCCCGCTAACCGGATACGCGCCGACGACCCTGGAGGAATGGACGCGCATTCTGGAGATCGCAAAGTCTTACGGTATTAATCATTATCGCTTCCACACCTGCTGTCCGCCGGAGGCCGCGTTCGAGGCGGCGGACAGGCTCGGCATCTACATGGAGCCGGAGCTACCGTTCTGGGGGACGGTGACGGAGGAGGGAGACGAGAAGCATAACGAGGCGGAGCAGCAATATCTGATCTCCGAAGGTTTCGCCATCCTGCGCGCATTCGGCAACCATCCGTCTTTCGTTATGATGTCGCTCGGCAACGAGCTATGGGGGAGTAAGAGCCGTATTGCCGAGATTATGCGTGGCTACAAAGCGTATGACAGCCGTCCGCTGTATACGCAGGGCTCGAACAACTTCCAGTTCGTTCCGGTTATTCTGGAAGAGGATGATTTCTACTGCGGCGTAAGGTTCTCCAGAGACCGACTGTTCCGGGGGTCGTACGCGATGTGCGACGCGCCGCTCGGCCATATCCAGACGGACCGGCCAAGCACGATGAAGGACTACGACGAAGAAATCGTGCCGAGCGGCAGCTCTGCGATTGCCGGCTCGGACGGCGGGGAATTGCAGATACAGTATGGAACGGAAGCGATAACGGTCAAGGCCGAGGCTTCTGACGAGTTGATCCCGTCGATTCCCGTTTTGTCCCACGAGATCGGGCAATTCGGGATGTATCCCAATTATAAAGAGATCGAAAAGTACGAAGGGCCTTTGAAAGCTCGGAACTTCGAGCTGTTCCGCGACCGGCTGGAAAGCAAGGGGATGGGGCATCTCGCGGACGAGTTCTTCCGGAGCTCCGGCAAGCTGGCCGTGGAGTGCTACAAAGAAGAGCTGGAGGCGGCGTTCCGCTCCCGGCGTCTGGCGGGCTTCCAGCTTCTCGACCTGCAGGACTTCAGCGGCCAAGGGACGGCGCTTGTCGGCGTGCTGGACGCCTTTATGGATTCCAAAGGACTCGTGGAGCCCGAGGAGTGGCGGACGTATTGCTCGGACGCGGTGCTGATGGCCCGGTTCCAATCGTACGTCTGGGAGTCAGGCGACACGTTCCGCGCGAGCGGGGAGCTGGCTTGGTTTCGGCCGGAGCCGGTTGAGCTTGCCGGCGCGCGGTGGGAGCTTCTTCTAGGGAACGAAACGCTGGCCTCCGGCAGCTTTGGCGATGTTGCTGGAGTTGGAGCGGGAGCGGAGGCAGAAGCGGGAGCCGAAGCCCGAATGGGGGCTGGCACAGGAGGAATCGATGCGGGAGCTGGAACAGCTGTAGGCGCTGGCTTGGATGCGGATACTGGTGCGGTCGCCGGACAAGATGTTTCTTATATCGAGCTCGGCTCGATCGAAGCGACGTTTCCGCCGCTCGACGCAGCAGGTCAGGCAGAGCTGCGGCTGTGGATCGAGGGCACCGATGTACGCAAATCGTATCCTCTATGGATTTTCCCGAAATTCGCTGACAGAGTTTCGGCGCTGGACGGCTTGCACGTGTTCGATGAGCTGTCGGACGAAGCCGTGTCGCTGCTCGAGCGGGGCGAGAACGTCGTGTTGTTCGCGCGTCCGGAGCGTCTCGCAAGCAGCATCGAAGGCACGTATTGCACCGACTTCTGGAATTATCCCATGTTCCGTTCCATCTCGGAGAGCATGAACAAGCCGGTGCCCGTCGGCACGATGGGCTTGCTGATCGACAACGCGCATCCGGCGCTGCAAGGCTTCCCGAGCGAGACGCATTCGACGTATCCGTGGTGGAGCATCGTCTCCCGTTCGCGTTCGCTCATTCTGGACGATTTGCCGCGGGAGCTTAGCCCGATCGTGGCGACCATCGACAACGTCGAACGCAATCACAAGCTTGGCCTGTTGTTCGAGTGCCGTGCGCTAAGCGGCAAGCTGCTCGTGTGCGGCGCTCAGGCAGGCGACCTGGCGGAAACGCCGGAGGGCAGGCAGCTGCTTCGCGGCATCGCGAGCTACGCGCGCTCGAACGGCTTCGAGCCGGAAGCGACGGTAGAACTAGCCGCGTTGCGCGGGCTGTTCGTTTAGTCGTCGCGGCGGCAGCGAAAAGCTGAGCGGGATTAAACATATCAAGACCGGAAGGGCATAAGCCTTTCCGGTTTTTTATATTTTTAGAGAGATTAACATCCTAACTTGGTCTCGAAGGTGAATTTGAGCAATTATCCTCAAATGCTTGGGGTTGGATGAGTTTTTTTGAAGTATTTGATCATTTATACACAAATCTCATACAGAAAAGGCCGAACTCGTCTTGCGCAGAACGGGAATTGGGGAGAATTGCACAAATGCGTGTTCAAAACAAGCGTTCAGAAGAAAAAATGTGGATTTATGCACAATTGTTCAGAAGGAGTTTTTAATTAAGCATTTACTTAATTAAGTAACTGGTTTATAATCGGTTCATGGATAAATTTACAGCGATTGCAGACATCACGAGAAGACGCATCATCGAGCTGCTCGCCTCGGAAGGCGAGCTGTCGGCCACGGACATCAGCGGACGGTTCGAGATGAGCGCGCCGGCGATCTCCCAGCATCTCAAGGTTTTGCGGGAAGCGGACGTCGTAACGGTGGAGAAGCGGGCGCAGCAGCGCATCTATCGGCTTAATCCGGAGGCAATGGCCGAGGTCGAGGACTGGGCCAAGCAGTTCCGCGCGATGTGGAGCAGAAGATTCCAGAAGCTTGACCGTTTGTTGGAAGCAAGGATGAAGAAGCAAGAACACAATCAAACCGAAGGGAATGTCGAGACATGACAACCGCTAACGAAACGAAATTGATCGCCGAGCCGGGAGGACAAATGATTATCATCGAGCGTGAATTCGAGGCCCCAAGAGAGCTGGTGTTCGAAGCGTTTACCGACGCCGAGCTGTTCGCCGAGTGGATGGGACCGCGCAGGCTGAAAATGAATCTGGAAACGTTCGACGCGCGCGACGGAGGATCATGGCGATACGTGCACAGCGACGACGATGGAAACGCCTACGCGTTCCGTGGCTCCTTTCACGAGGTAACGGCGCCGGTCCGCATCATTCAAACGTTCGAGTTCGAAGGCATGCCGGAGCGAGGGCACGTCACGCTCGAAACGGCGGAGTTTATCGAGCTGCCGGGCGGGCGTACTCGCATCCTCATGGAATCCGTATTCCGCTCGAACGCCGACCGCGACGGCATGCTGCAATCCGGCATGGAAGGCGGCATGAACGACTCCTTCCTGCGTCTCGGCGAGCTGCTGGAGAAATTGCAGGCCAAATAAGCAGCGGACGCGAACGGACTTCGGGAACGCATATTCAATCAGGAGAGACCGGGTAGTATGCCTGGTCTCTCTATTTGTTGTCCTCAGGATTAGTATGATTCCGCCACCACTTCCCGAGATTCGGACATTCCGACGAAAATATACCCCCAAATAAGCGCGAAAGAGGCATTTTATGCGAAAAGTTGCCCCTTATGTAGGTTTTACATCATTATGTCACGTCCCGTCCTGTCCTATAATGATCCCGTATGAAAGTGCTTTCAAATTCAATTGCAAAAGGGGAGAACGACAGATGAACAGGATGAAGAGACATATCGGATGGTTGCTGGCCATCGTGATGCTTGCCGTTACGATCGCCATACCGCCGCCAAGAACGGCATCGGCGAACGGAGGGACGCCGGCGAATATCGCGACCTATGCGCCATCGGAACGTTACGCGGCATCAACCAACTATACGCTCAAGGCCAACGGGGTCACGATACCGGTTGTTCAAGCCTATTCGGATTACGATTACGCGCATTTCTCCGCATCGGAGGGACCGATTACGTACGAGCTGACGATTCTGAATACGAACAAGGTTCACGAATATTCGATCAGCCCTAAGAAGCTCGGCATTGCGGCAGACAGGGTGGAGGGGACGACGCTTACGTTCACGACGGACAGCGACGAATACCTGATCGTCATGATGAACAGCCGCAAGACCAGGATCGTCATCGCGGCGGATCCCATGGAGACGGACGTTCCGGCTTCCGCGGGTACGGGCGTCTTTAACGTGACCGAATCGCCTTATTCGGTGGCGAAGGACGGCGGCAATGCGGGAGTGGCGGATCGCACCGCGGCCATCCAGCAAGCCATCGACGACGCAAGCTTGTACGGCACGACGCAGGGAGGCGGCGCGCAGGGCATCGTATACGTTCCGCGGGGCACGTACTACATTGGCAATCTCGTGCTGAAGAGCAACTCGGCGCTCTACATGGAGCCGGGAGCTACCTTTGTCGGGACGGGCAAGACGGCCGATTACACGGAGCATTGGTTCAAGGATTCCATGGGCCGGCCGGCGACCTGGTGGATTTCGACCGCGTTCGATTCCTCCAACATCAAGATTTATGGAAGAGGAACGATCGACGGCAACGGGGGGCTTCTGCACGACGATAAAAGCACGAACGGCAAGGGGATGATCAACAATCTCGTCGTGCCGATCGCGACGGCGAACTTCGTGATGGACGGGGTCATCATCCGGGAGTCTTCCGCATGGGCGGTCATGCCCGTACGATCCAACGACCTGACGTTCACGAATCTCAAAATGTTCAACAGCCTCGGCATGGGCGAAAACGACGGCATAGACATCGTCGAATCGCAAAACGCTGTCGTGCGCAATTCAATCGGCATCGCGCTCGACGATCCGTATTCCACGAAGGCATGGAAGGAGGATACCGACATCGCGTCCGGCATCGTGCCTTGGCCGGGCAATCCGGAGCCCGTCGACAACGTATTGTTCGAGGATGCGATTTCGTGGACGTTGTGCTACGGCTACAAGATCGGCCAAGGCGTGATGCAGGATCAGAGCAACATTACGTTCCGCGACGCGGTCGTATACAAGGCGGCGGTCGGCTTCGCCATTCATCACAAATACGGCATTGGCGAGGTGAGCAACGTAACCTTCGAGAACATCGACGTCGAGGACATCAGCGGCAAAAACGAAGACAACAGCGCTTGGATGACCATGTTCACGGTGGATAGCGGAGGCAACGGCGTAGGGCCCGTCTCCGGCGTGACGGTCAAGGATATCAACGTTCGCGATGCGGGCGAGAGCTTCAGCAAGCTGAAAGGAGCGCCTGGCGCGCCAATCACGGGGATAACGTTCGATAACGTGAGGATGCCGGGCAGCTCGCAGCCGGCCAAAACTTTGCACGAGATGAATTTCCTTAGCAAGGAGCATTACGGAAGCGTAACGATTCTGCCCGTGCAGGAGCCCGAACCCCGCAAACGGACGAACCTGGCGCTTAAGCGGCCGGCGGTCATCTCGGCGAACGACGGAGCGGAAAATACGGCGCCGAATGCGTTCGACGGCAATTTAGCGACAAGATCCGGAACGAAACGGGGCGTCGATCCGGGCTGGATCTATGTCGATCTCGGCTCCGTCAAGCCGATCGACCGGGTCCATTTGATCTGGGAAGCGGCCTACGGCAAAAGCTATCAGATCCAGGTGACGAACGACGATCCGGGAGCGGACGGAAGCTTGGCCGCTTGGACGAACGTCTATACCACGACGACCGGCAAGGGCGGGCTGGAGGAAATTTCCTTTGCGGAGACGGAAGCTAGGTATGTCCGCATGTACGGAACCTCCCGCGCTACCCAGTACGGATATTCATTGTGGGAGATGGAGGTTTACGGTCCCGAAATATTCGTGGACGGCATCGGGCTGGACCGCGAAGAGCTTACCTTGGAGCTAGGAGAGAGCGCGTTGCTGCTAGCAAGCGTGCTGCCGGAAAACGCGACCAATAAAGGCGTGGTTTGGTCGTCCAGCCATCCTGGAATCGCGTCCGTGGATAACGCCGGCGCCGTAACGGCGGCGGGAACCGGCACGGCGTTTATTACGGCGACGACGCAAAGCGGCGAGCTTAGCGCCACGGCCAAAGTAACCGTAACGGCGCAAGGGGCGGGCATGACGCTGATCGAGCCGGCTAACGCCGATTTGCAATTCGTTGGACGTTGGGACAAAACGGATTCCGCCTCTTATGAAAGCCATTGGCCGGGAGCGACGATTCGGGCCGCCTTTACGGGTACGAAGGCTCGTCTCGTATTAGGAGGGGAAGCCGATCTGTTCGTAAAAATCGACGCTGGCGATTATACGTTGTACGAGAATGCAAACGGAACGATTAATCTGACGCCGACGCCGCTAGAGGACGGGGAGCATAAATTGACGATCGTGGCGAAGGACGTGTCGGATCGTATCGCGTTCCGCGGTTTGCTGGTGGAGGCTGGCGAGTCGGCATTGCCAGCCGATTCGAAGGAGCGTCACGTCGAGTTCATTGGCGATTCCATTACCGTCGGTTACCGGATGCCGAACGCGATACTGGATTCGTATGCTTGGCTGACCGGAGAGCAGCTTGGCGTCGACCATACGCAAATCGCGTACACGGGAATCTGCCTGCAGACGGGCGTGGCTTGCTATGCGCCGAATTCGCTCGGCATGAGCGAGCAATACTTCAAGCTGGGCACGCGCGATGACCCGGCTTCGCCGGACTGGGACTTTGGACGATACGCGCCGGACGCGATCGTCGTGAATGTTGGAACAAACGATGATAAATTCGAAGTATCGGACGTGGATTTCCAACAAACGTATGTCGAGTTTCTAGCCGGCATTCGCGCGAAGCTGCCCAACGCGGACATTCTCGTGCTGCGAACGGTGGGAGGCTTCATGGCGGAAGCCACGGAAGCGGCGGTTCTGGAGCGGATCGAAGCGGGAGACGACGCCGTGCAGTACGTCGATACGACGGGGTGGCTGGATCAATATCCGTCAGCCGATTATTACGACGACATCCATCCTTCGCGGGCGGGCCATGCCAAAATCGCGGCTAAACTGGCTCCGATATTGGCGGAGCTGTGGAAGGAAGACCCGGAGAACCCGGAGAACCCTGAAAACCCGGAAAACCCGGAGAATCCTGAAAACCCAAGCAATCCCGGTAACCCGGTCAACCCGGATGCCGGAAACGGGCAGGGCAATCCGTCCAAAGATGCCGTCGTTTACGTAAACGGCAAGGCGGAGCAAGCGGGCAAGATCGTAACTTCCGTCCAAGGAGGCCGCAGCACGGCAACGTTTACGCTGGACGGCAAAGCGCTGGAAGGTAAAGTGGCGGGCCAAGCGGTTATTTCCATCGCCATTCCGGATGGAGACGAGGGCACGCCGGATGTCGCCATCGGCGAAATCGAAGGCGGATGGGCGGAGAAGCTGGGCGAGAGCGGAGCGGTTGTGGAGTTTACGGCAGGAGACGCATCGTACGTGTTGCCGTTAGCGGCGCTGGATCTTTCCGCGTTTGACGTTGTTGACGAGGCCGGCGGAAAGCTGTCGCTGACCGTCAGAATCAAAGTCGCGAAACCGACGGAGGAGCAGCTGCGGCTGGCTCGTCAGGCGGAGCAGCGCGAAGGCTTTCTCTTGGCAGGCGAGCCTGTAGCCTTCACGGTCGAAGTGGCGCAAGGGGGACAAACCACGTCGGTCGAGACGTTTGGCGCCTTCGTGCCACGGCTCATCGCGTTGCCGGAAGGAGCCGACCCGAAAGCCGTCTACGCGGGCGCGGTCGTGGAGCCGGATGGTTCTATTCGTTATGTACCTGCCAAAATCGTCGAAAAGGATGGTCGTTACTACGCTGAAATTTCGAGTCTGACGAACAGTCTGTATGCCGTCGTGCAAGGCGGCGCCAGGGACTTCTCCGATACGGTCGGTCACTGGTCTGAGCCTTCCGTCTCGGCCATGGCGGCACGGTTCGTCGCGAAAGGCACGGGAGAAGGGTTGTTTGAGCCTGATGGCGAAGTGAAACGATCCGAGTTCGCGGCCATGGTCGTTCGGGCGCTTGGACTTAAACATTCCGCGAGCAGTGAAGAGTTTGCCGATGTTGCGGCGAATGCTTGGTATGCGGAAGACGTTGCGACGGCGGAGGCGTACGGTCTGATCGGCGGGTACGGAGACGGAACGTTCGGGCCGTCGGACGCCGTCACGCGCGAGCAAGCCATTAGCATTTTGACGAGAGCGGCGGAATGGACGGGACTTCATGCCGTCGAATCGGATGCCGATGCTGGGGTGGAGCAGCTGCTGGTTCCGTACCTGGATGGAGGAGAAGTGTCGGATTGGGCGCGGGCTGGAGTGGCGTTTGGTCTCGACCACGGCATCCTGAAGGGACGGAGCGATACGGTGCTTGCCCCTGGCGCAACCGTCACGAGGGCGGAAGCGATCGTCATGATCGAGCGTATGCTCTCAAAGTCGGGTTTGATATAGTTTCGCAGCGTTAACCATTAGCGTCGTAAGTCTTCCGTTTTTGCGGAGGGCTTGCGGCGCTTTTTTGGGGTGAGGGGGACGCGAAACGTTCCTTTACAATAGATACATACCATCATAACAATCTCTTGATATTCGGACCTTAGACTCATAATGAGACTAGCCACCTAAGGAACGGAGTGATTCTGTTTGAAGAAGTATGGAAAACAAACGCTGGCCGTCGTGCTGGCATCGCAGCTCGCGCTTGGCGCTACATTGGTTGGCGCACCGGCTGTATCCGCGGAACCGGAGCCATTCGGAGACAGATTCGAAATCAATAAGCTCGGCGAATACGTCGTTGGCAGCAGCGCGGATGGCGGCGTGGCCGAAATCGTCAAATTCAACAAAGACAACGGCAAATTCTATTTGGTTAACGGAGCGGCGAACCCGCCGAGCTTGGATATCGTTGCCCTTGGCAATGGTCGCACCCTGACGAAAGAAAGATCCGTTATGGTCAAGACGCTTTCCGAGACGGAAGGATTCGTATTCGGCGATTTGACTAGCGTCGACGTCAATACGGAAACCAATCGGATTTATGTAGCTGTACAAGCGGAAGATGCTCTCGAACAAGGCAAAATTCTGGAGCTCGACTATACTGGTAATCTGATTCGGGCATTCGAAGCAGGCGTTCAACCGGACATGATTAAGTCGACGCCGAACGGCCGTTACGTCATGACCGCGGATGAAGCGGAGCCGCGTCTGGGATATTCCGAAGGCGAAGGCTTGCAGGACGCGCCGGGCAGCGTTACGATTATCGACACGGTTACGGGCGATAGTGAGCAGATTTATTTCGATGATGAGGATGTAATCGATGATGACGTTCATATCCGCGATACCCTTCACCCGGTTAACGATGTTATTACCGGCAAAGGGCCCAAATCGCATGCCTACCTCGATTTCGAGCCTGAATATATCGCGCTCTCCGGAGATAACACCAGAGCATACGTAGCGCTGCAAGAAAACAACGCCATAGCGACAATCAACATTGAGACCAAAGAGGTGCTCTCGGTAAAGAGCCTTGGCTTCAAGGATCACAGCCTGCCTGGCAACGAACTTGATCTTCTTAAAAATAGCGAAATCCATTTCGAAAACGCACCGTTTAAAGGCGTCTATATGCCGGACGGTATGGCTTCCTATACGGTAGGTGAGTCGACGTACCTGTTCACGGCCAATGAAGGCGACGCGACCGAATGGGAAGGACTCGAAAACATCGCTAAAATCGAGGATGTGAAAGGTGATCTGATCGCCGACACGGACGCTTACGATTTCCTGCTAAACAATAACGCGTATAACAAAGTCGAAGTGCTGACGGACCGCGGCAACGACGGCATCTATCTCTTCGGCGGACGCTCTTTCTCCATCTGGGACGCGGAATCGATGAACCAAGTGTATGACAGCGGCAGCGACTTCGAGACCATTACCGCCGAGCGTTTGCCAGAGTACTTCAACGTTAGCAACGACAAGGCGGAGATGGACGGCCGCAGCACCAAAAAAGGTCCCGAGCCGGAAGACATTAAGGTCGGAACCGTCGGCAACAAAGCTCTCGCCTTTATCGGATTGGAGCGAGTTGGTGGCGTTATGACTTACGATGTTACGAATCCTGTGGCGCCTCAGTTCATGAACTATACAAACACAAGAGATTTTGAAGTTATCGATGTAGTCGATGATGAAGAATTGAATCTCAATACCGACACAGGTCCTGAAGGCATCGAGTTCATCCCGGCAACGGATAGCCCAACAGGCTTGCCGCTTTTGCTGGTGGCCTTCGAGGTTGGCGGGCGCGTAGGGGTATACGAGCTCGGAGTGACGAAAGTAACGCTGAACAACAAAACGTTGTCGCTTACGGCGGGCAACGCCGCCACGCAACTGACCGCTACGGTCGTTGCAATGGGCGACGGCGCGAACACGGTAACTTGGACGAGCTCCGACGCGACGGTCGCTACGGTAGACGCAAACGGCAACGTGAAGCCGATTAAAGCAGGCAAAACGGTGATTACCGCGATTAGCGAAGACGGCTACGGCATCGCGGAGGCGGCAGTAACGGTTTCCGACCCGTATATCCCAGTGGGTCCGAACCCAACGCCGACGCCTACTCCAACACCGACGCCAACTGAGACGCCTGATCCGACGCCGACGCCAACGCCTGAAACGCCGGAATTCTCTGACGTGAACGGTCACTGGGCTTCCGCGCCGATCAACAAGCTGGCCGAGAAAAAGATTCTGGAAGGCATGCCGGACGGCAGCTTCCAGCCCGACAGCCAAATGACGCGCGCCCAATACATGGCCGTTCTGTTCAGGCTGTTAGGTCTTGAAGAATCCGGTTCGTCGCAAGGTTTCAACGACGTAGCGGACGGCGCTTGGTACAGCGCGTACGTGAACGCGCTGGCCGATGCCGGCATCGCGACGGGCTTCCCGGACGGCAGCTTCAAGCCGGACAAAGAAATGACTCGCGAAGAAGCCTTCGTTCTACTGTATCGCGCGGTGAAGGACTCGCTGCCAGAAGGAAGCGAATCCGCTCCGACGTTCGACGATAGCGAAGACGTATCCGACTGGGCGCAAGAAGCCATTGCGGCTCTGAGCGCGGCGGGCATCCTGGAAGGAACGCCGGATGGCAAGCTGAATCCGCTGGGCACCATCACGCGGGCGGAGATCGCCAAGATCGTTGCCGCATTCGTGGAGTAGCCATATAGGAGTCAAAAAGAGAACCGGGAGCCAACCATGCTCCCGGTTTTCTGGTTTTTCAGGAAATTTTGCGATGATAAAAATGTAAATTGATCGGGAAACCATTGAAGAGCTAATGGTCAGAAGTGCTGCTATCCCCTTTTTTACCTATCAAACTGTAGCAACGAGAGAAGGCTATCGAATCATTGCGGATGGCAGCGAAGTCAAGTCGTGGCTGATCGTAACGGACACTACGGTCCCTATTTCGCAATACTAGGACCTGTACAAATTGTAACGGACACAGACGACCTTAATGACATCAAAACCGCATAGAATAGGCGGAAATACAGCAAATAGCGTTATCTGAGTCCGTTAGACTTTCAATATCACGAAAAAGCTGCGATTAGAGTCTCCGCGGTCCGTTAGCGAGAGTAGAACGTTTCCGCTCCGTACTCACAATGAATCGACAGACAGTCTCCTCCGGTCCGTTAGCGGGAAGCGGGTCGTTCGTTATAGACGAGTGGAAGACGTCAATCGCCAGCCTCGTGAGCGACGTTGCAGAGGCCCGAGATATTCCCCAATCACCTGAATGGGTGGTTGTGTTCTACGGCGTTCGGGCAAAGTCATCTCGCGCGGAATGGCCAAATGTGATAGTATGGTTCTGTCCAATCGAGAAGAGGAAGTGACGGAACATGATCAACATTACGATCCCTGAGCCGGACGTGTCCATACGCAAGCAGGAGAACCCGCAGCTCAGCCACATCTACGGTTTTACCGATTTTCATCTGATTACGCGGGAAAAGGGCGGCTTCTTTACGTTCTACAACGACAAAGACGAGCTGCTGTTCGTCGGGAAAGCCCGGAAGCTGAGACCCCGCATCAAGAAGCATTTCGAGGATTCCGTATCCGAGATGAAAAACCATCGCGACGAGGTCGCGCGCATCGACGTGTTCGTGAACGAAGACGCCGTGGAGCGGGATATCTACGAGACGTACATCCTTAATCGGCAAAGAGCCAAGTACAACGTGGAAAAGGCGTTCTACAAGTAAACGCCGGTTCCGCGTTTGGCCGTACGTAAAAAAGAAGCAGCCAGCATGACGTCGTCGACGTTGCGTTGGCTGCTTCTTTTTATGGGAGGGTAAGGGGTATGGCATGACGCTTAATCGGTTGCGCGGCCCCAACGTTCGCCGTTTCCTCCGGCCTTGGCCGTTATCAGCTCAAACCGCCGCCGCCATCGTCCGGTTGCGGCCTTGCCGCTTGGCTTCGTAGAGCGCCTCGTCCGCGAGGCGGAACGTTTCGTCGAAGCCGCCGCCGTTCGCTCCATGCTGCGCCACTCCGATCGATACCGTAATCGGCCGTCCGGTAGGACTGATCGTCCGCTCGACCCGTTCGCGCAAGCGTTCGGCGAATTCGGTCCCTGACCTTAAGTCGCGATTGGGCAGCAACGCGACGAATTCTTCGCCTCCCAGCCGGCAGACGAGGTCGTTAGCCCCTCGTTCCGATTGCAGAATAGCCGCGAGATGCACTAGCGTCTCGTCACCTTTGTGATGGCCGAACTGGTCGTTTACGCTCTTGAAATGATCAATGTCCAGCACGATAAGCGCGTACCCTCCCGACACGCGGCCAGGGGCGGACAGCCACTCCTCCAAGCCGGCCCGATTGGCCAGGCCCGTCAAAGGATCGGTGCGCGCCAGCCGGCTATTTCGGTCCGCTTCGTTTTGCAAGCTTTGCACCGCGGTCATCATCGCGCGCGCTAAGTGATGGGCTTCGTCGTTCCAATGACTCTCGAACGGAGGCCGGTCCAGCCGCTCGCCAGCCGCTATGCAGCGTGCCGTCGCCGTCAATTGAACGAAGGGCTTCGCCAGCCTGCGCGCGGCCCATACGCTCAAAGCGAGGACGAGAGCGGCGAAGGGCAGGCTCCAGGCTAGCTGCGTTTCCCATATGGCCATTTTCGCCTTGTCGAAGACGGATTCCGGCGACTGGAAAACCACGCCCCATTCCACGTCCGCCACTTGCAGATAACCCGCAAAGAGCTTCTCTCCTTGGGGGCCATAGGCAATCGCCGATCTAACGGCGCCGCTTCCGAACGTCTCGCCGATGACGGACGCAGGCATGATGTTCTGTCGTCTGCTCTCGTCCGGATTAAGCAGCAGCTCGCCCCGATTGTCCACCAAATAAGCAAACGACCCGGCGCTGCTCTTCATCGCGTGTTCGAACATATCCGTAAACACGTTCCGTTCCGTTAAGTTAATAAGCCCGGCAAGAAAACCGCTCGGTTCTTGGCCCGGCGATCCCATGGGATGGAGAACCATGATAAGAAGCTTGCCGTTAGGAGACTCCAACGTTCCCGTAACTTGCGGTCTCGGCTCCCGTTGCCCTTGCTTACGCGCTAGAAGACCGGATTCAAGCGTATCGCCGATCTCGTAACCCGATTCCGGCGTCGCGGATTGCACGCGGCCGGCATTGTCCAGCAGCATCGCTCCATTAAATAAGCGGTTGCCCACCAACAGCGCGCCGATCGTCTTGGCGCCATTCTCCGCCGGGATTCGTTCGTCGGCCATGTAACGCGCGGTGCTGCCAAGCTCGCGAAACATGATGTCTTTGATCGTATTGACCGAAATCGCAAGATTTCTTGCGCCTTCGAAATTGCTTTGCAGCATGGACTCTGTTAACGCTTGTTGCTGCTTGCGTACCGACACCGTCATGAGGACGGCGGTCAGCGCGATCAGCGTAACGGCCAGCAATCCCGCCAGCAAGCCGTGAAATTTGAACCGCCTGCCTGGCAAATGGGCTAGTCGTTGTTTCATTTTGCACACCCTTTATCTATAGTGGACTGGGTGACATGATTCGACAATTATATCCAGTTTTCCTGCATATGATTATTCATAAATATCGCGCTGCGAGCTCCCTAACCTCGTGCGATGGCCCGGGCCAGCCGCTCGACGCCTTCCGCGATAGCCTCGACCGTCAATCCGCCGTAGCCCATCACGATCCGGTTCTCGTGGCGGCCCCGGACCATGGCGTAATGCTCCACCGCGTAGACTTGGACGCCTTCCTCATGGATGCGCGCGAGGACGGCCTCGTTAAAAGCGACGTCCGGCAGCTCCACGACAAGATGCATTCCGGCCGATTCGCCCAATATGCGAGCCTGCGGAAGATGCTTGCGCAGATTGGATACCAGCGTCACCCGGCGTTTGCGGTAGATCTTCCTCATTCGCCTAATGTGCCGGTCGAAGATGCCCTCCTCCATGAAGCGCGCAAGGATAAGCTGCTCCAGCGTGGAGGTGTGGCGGTCGGCGAACCACTTGAGCCGGCGGTAGTCGTCCACGAAGCGGGCAGGCAGCACGGCGTAGCCGATGCGGAGCGAGGGGGATAATATTTTGCTAAAGGTGCCGACATAGATGACGCGATCCGGGTCCAAGCCTTGCAGCGAATGGACGGGCACGCCTTCGTAAGTAAACTCGCTGTCGTAGTCGTCCTCGACGATAAAGCAATCCGTTCGCCGCGCGTACTCGATAAGCTGGATACGGCGTTGGATGGGCAGCGTCCCGCCTAGCGGAAACTGATGGGACGGAATAACGAAAACGAAGTCGGGCGTCTCGTCAGTGGGCAGCATGTCCGGGAGAATTCCTTTGTCGTCCACGGGAACGGGAATCAAACGGGCGCCGGCATATGTGAAAATGGTGCGCATCTCGTCGGTGACGGGATCCTCTACGGCGATCCTGGCAGGCCGGTCGCGAGACAGCAGCTCCGTGACGAGATGCAGAGCCTGCGTCGCTCCCGACGTGATCACGATCTGCTCCGGATGGCAACGCACGCCGCGAGCCTGCAGCAAATAACGGGCCAGCACGACGCGAAGCTCGTTGGAGCCCTCGGGACCCGCGTAGCCGAAGGTACGCTCCGGCGTATGCAGGCACACTTCCTTGGCGAGCCTGCCCCAGGCGGCGCGGGGGAAGTAGTCCGCGGCGGGATGCGCGGCTCGAAAGTCGATCGCCGGCGTGGCCCGGTCGGTCGGCTTTGCGCCCGTGGAGGCGCTGCGCGCATCACCGCCAAGCTGCGCGGCCTCGGCCGCAAGAAAGGTAGAGCCGGCCGCGACGTAGGTGCCGGACTGCGGCCGGACCTCCAGGTACCCTTCGGCCAGCAAACGGTCGTACACCTCCAGCACGATGTTGCGGGATACGCCGACCGAAGAAGCGAGCTCCCGGCTGGAGGGAAGCCGTTCTCCTTCGACCAATTCATTAAGCAGAATGCGTTGTCTAAGCTGTTCGTACACCTGGACCGTCAGGGAGGTCGCGAGCGCACGATCGACGGGGAACCAAAGCATGTGGGCCACTCTCCTCGCGCTTCTAACTGGTACTATAAACTTGCTCCTATTCTGGATCTTATGGTGACCAGTATACCATGTTATGCTGTCAGCAAGATAGCGAGAGGAGCGTGCGCAAGAAGATGAGAACGATCGGATTGATTGGCGGACTAAGCTGGGAGTCTACGGCCGACTATTACAAATATATTAATCAAGGCGTAAGCGAGCAGGCGGGAGGATTAAACTCGGCCAAATGCTTGCTGTATTCCTGCAACTTCGAGGAGGTCGTGCAGCTGCAGAAAGCGGGCGAGTGGAAGAAGGCGGCGGAGCTGCTATCGGATGCTGCGAGAAAGCTGGAGGCAGGAGGGTGCGATACGATTCTGATCTGCACCAACACGATGCATGTCGTGGCAAGCGAGGTGCAGGATGCCGTAAACGTGCCGCTGCTGCACATCGTGGAGACGACCGCGGAGCAAATCAAGAAGAGCGGGCTATCCCGCATCGGATTGCTCGGCACGCGCTACACGATGGAGCAAAGCTTCTATACCGATCGCCTGCGCGAGCATGGCATCGAAGCGATCATACCGGACGAAGCGGATCGGATTCGCGTGCATGACATTATTTTCGGAGAGTTGTGCAAGGGCGAGCTTAAGGCATCCTCCAAGACGGAGTACCTGGCGATCATCGAGCGGCTGCGGGCGAGAGGCGCCGAAGGCATCATCCTCGGCTGCACGGAGATCCCGTTATTGCTCAAGCAGCACGACGTCGACATGCCGCTGTTCGATACGACGCGCATCCACGCGGACGCGGCGGTGGAGTTCGCTCTACGGCAGACGGTAGCGGTCTAGCCGGTCCGACTTTGGCAGGTTGATCGAAATAGCAACAACTTTCCCGCTCATTCTTGCGTCTAATAGTTGGAATATTATGGACGAGTGATAAGGAGGGCTGAAGCGACGGGATGATCCACTCACTAAGGAGGCTTGCAGTGCTGCTGATTGCAAGCTTGGCGATCGCCATATTGGCGAGTTGTACGAATGATTCCATAGAAGAGGGACAAGTGCACTCGACGAGTATGCCGGAAGATCCGGTGGTTCGCGGGATGTTGGAAGGCGAGGCTGAGCCGGAAACAGACGAACCTACGCTGATGGTCACGATTCACGAGGATGTCGACGTGGTCGTGCTCGCCGCTAATCGGGACCTGGACCGTGCATCGGTCGAGCTTGCGATTCAGACGACGATTCACGATCCCGCGCTTGGAGTGCCAACGGGATATCGTTATGGGGTGGAGTGGAACGACGACCGGCATGCTCTTGTCCGTTTCACGGAGCTGCGTCCGGAAAGCTCGATCGGCTTCATGCTGGATGAGGCGAGAACGACGGAAGGAGAGCCGCTTGCCATCTTGTTGCCCAAAGAGGGACGGGCGGTCGCCGTGTATGCGGGAGCGCCATGGAGCGGCATTCGGTGGACGAATGCGGAGGGGCAGCTCGTCAGGCAGGGGGAATTCGACGCGGCTGTATTTATCCAGCCGCCATGCTGCGAGGGGGGAGACGAAGCTATCGTCGTCTATGGCCAGGATGGTTCCGTTGATCGGCTGGATCCCAACATGGGCGACGTGTCCCGCACGAAACAAGAGGAATGGAGCGATGTCGCGGTCAGCCGTTGGAGCGATAGCGGAGTTGGGGATTTGTATGCTTACGCGGCCGATGGGGAAACCTACTATATCGCCAAAGGTTTGGAGCATGTCTATCGGGTTGATCCCGCGTCGGATAGCCGAACGTTCATCCATCGATCGGAGGAGGCTTCGATCTACGGGCTTGCATCGTCGCCCGACGGCAGCAAGGTGGCCGTGCTGACGGACTCGGAGCGCGCGCTTGGCTCTACCGCGGATCTGCATGTGTTCGACGCTTCGGGCCAACGGCTGTTCCATTACGAGAAAGCGGCGTATATCGGACATAGCGACGGATGGCATTTCGTATACCCTATGGCTTGGCAGGATAACGATCGTGTTGCCGTACCGAACAGGGGACGATTCATCTATGACGTACATAAGGGTTTGATCGCGGAAGAAGAGAGCGGGATTAGATCCGCTGATGTGATCTCCGTTCTTAAAGAAGCCATTCCGGGCTGGGGCGGATACGAAAGCGATATCCTGCGCGTTCTGCCGAAGCCGGGCGACGGATCCGATCGCTTGTATGCCGCTTACGTTTCCGGCAAAGGCACTTACATCATCGATACGCAAGCGGGGACGGCAACTCGCATTGGAGCAGGATCGTTGCTAGGCTGGACGGCGGACGGCGACCTGATGACCTGGTACTCCACGGAGGGGCGCTCGCCCGAGGTTTCGGTATTGGATCCATAATAGAAGGACCGTAGTCGTCGCTCGAGAAGCGATGCTTACGGTCCTTTCCTATTAAAGCTCCTTCAAATAAGCTTCCAGCTGATCGAACGTGCCGCGGTAGCCTTGCCGCATGGAATCGAACATGCCCCGGAAGAAAGCTTGCTGCGCAGGCGATGCTTCATTGGCTTCTCCTTGCAGCTTCACGGTCGTTTTTCCTTCTTGCTCGGCAAAGGTGACGGTAATTTTGACTTCCAACGGGAAATCCGCGAATTCCGGTCCGAACGGAGCGGGAACCGTGTTGCCCTCCGCGTCGGAGAAGCAATTGAGGAAGACGAGCCTCTCGGGCGCGACGATCTCTTGATAAATAAACTTGGCCCACATGTCCATGCCGTCGGGATGAGTCATGTGGTAATGAAAGACTCCCTGCGGCTTTAGTTCTTGGTTCGCGACATGAATCTTCGAGCCCGCGGGTCCCCACCACTTGCTCAGGTGGGCTGCCTCCGTCCACACCTTGAACACTAGCTCCCTCGGCGCGTCAAACGCGCGAATGATCTCCAAACGTCCTTCCGTCGTCATGATTTGTATACCTCCCGTTTCGATTATGTTTTTCGTTCATCTTCCGGATCTTCTTGAAGCTCCTGCAAATAGTCGTCCAGACGATCCAGCCTCTCGTCCCAAATGCGGCGGAACGAGCCAGCCCAGTCGAGCAGATGCCGAAGCGGCTCCGGACGCAGCTTGCAAATACGCCGGTTGCCTTCGGGAATCAGCTCGACGATGCCGGCGTCCTGCAGCACGCGAAGATGCTTGGACACCTGGGGTTGATTCAGGTGTAGCCGGTCTACGATATCGCCGACGGACATTTCATTGTCCCGCAGCAGCTCGACGATTCGGAGCCGGGTAGGTTCTGCAATGGCTTGTAGGATTTCGTTCATGCAAACAATATACGCCATGAGGAATATTCCTGTCAAGGCATGTAATTTGAATACCGAAGAGTTTATCATTGGTTAAGCGGAAATCCATGCCGTAGGCTAGACTCATTCGATTAGGAGCGAAACAGACGGTTTTTCATTTCTCATTCTGGCTAATGATGGTAATATAGGGAGTGGTATCGAGAAATTAGCGTCTATCCTTGTAGCTGGTATTCTTATCGCATTTGCGAAGAGGTTCATTTATAAAGTAGAGGCCAATGCCAAGAGAGAAGATTCTAAGGAAGTTGGCAAGGAGAGATTGTAATCAAAGACAATTCGACCCATCCCGTGTGGTGGACGGCTCGCGGCGTCATGTATGCGGAGGATGTTAGGCCGACGCCTGAACGATTGGCCACGATGAAAATTCAGTTGCTTCATGAATTGGATATTACGGCAACGCGCGATCTCGCACTTGACATTTCTTTTAATTATGTCATAATGATGTTATCAAAATGACAGTCATCCTGTTTTTGGGTGACTGCATGAAGTGGGTGAACGCGGTGTCAACGGAAGGACCATCGAATTACTCTGCAGCACGATTTCGGACGCCGGACGGCGCGCCGAGCGACATCGTGATTTTCACGATTACGTCCACGGAGAAGGCGACCGCCAAAAAAGCCTTGCCGACGCGCGAGCTTCAGGTGCTGCTGATTCAGCGGAAGCAATGGCCGTACGAGGGGCAGTGGGCATTGCCCGGGGGGTTCTGCAGGGAGACGGAGAGCATGTACGAATGCGCGATGCGGGAGCTTAGCGAGGAAGCCGGCGTGACGGACGTACATATGGAGTACTTCAACGTCTATAGCAAGCCCGGCCGGGATCCCCGAGGCTGGATCATCTCTCATGCCTACTTCGCGCTGGTGCACGAGCATCGGCTGCTCGGACGACGAGCCGACACCGACGCGGCGGACGTGCGGTTGTTCGGCGTCGAGGAGGCGCTCGGCATGGAGCTGGCTTTCGACCATCGCGACATGCTGCGGGACGCGCTGGGGAAGATTCGGGAGAAGATGCTGACGACGACGATCGCCAAGGAATTTTTGCCGGACGAATTTACGATCAGCGAGCTGTATCAAGTTATCCAGACGGTGGTGCCTTCGTTCGAGGAGCGCAACTTTATACGCAAGATTACGTCGACGCAAAGCCGACAAGGGATTATTGAAGAAGTGCTCGACCACAAGGGCGAGCCGAAGGTATCCAACCGCTACTCCCAGCGGGCCGCGCAGCTTTACCGATTCACGGATTATTCGCCGGGGCTGTCCATTTACAGCTAGGCGCTTTTTTCTCGCTGCTGATATTATCATAATGACATTATAAATGGAGGCGATCGAGATGGAAAAGAAATGGACGCTGCCGCTGCTGTTCGCCGCGATGCTGGCCATCGCTTGGTTCACTTCTTCGACGACGCTGGAGATCGTCGCGACGACGACGGGATTGCTTTGCGTGTGGTTGACCGCGAGACAAAACATTTGGGCGTGGCCCATCGGGCTTGTGAACGTAGGCTGCTTCTTCTTTATGTTCCTGGAAGTAAAGCTGTACGCGGACATGATGCTGCAGGTCTTATTCTTCTTGCTTAGCGTATATGGCTGGATCGTTTGGCTGACGAAGAGGGAAGGCGCGAAGGTGCGGCCTACCCGAAGCATCAAGAAGGGATTGACGGTTGCGCTGGGCGTGCTTGCGGTGGTCGTCACGCTGTCCTGGGGCTATTTGCTCCATGTCTATACGGATGCTTCGATCCCTTACGCCGATGCTTTCGTCGCCACGCTTAGCTTGATTGCCCAGTACCTGCTCTCGTCGAAAATATTGCAAAATTGGCTCGTCTGGATCGCGGTCGACGTATTATCCATAGGGTTGTACGCCTACAAGGAGCTTTACGCCTTGGCGTTCCTGTACGTCATCTTCCTCGGCATCGCGATGAGCGGATACATCTCGTGGAAGCGCGAATTCCGCGCCGCCGAAGGGAGGGGCTGAGCGTGTCCGAACGATTGACGGGGCTGACGCTGGGCAAGTTCGCGCCGCTGCATCGCGGCCATCAACTCATGATCGAGACGGCTCTCGCGGAGATGGACGACGTCATCGTCATCATCTACGATTGCCCGGAGAAGATCGATATCCCGCTTGACGTAAGGGCCGGTTGGATTCGCTCCCTGTATCCGCAGGTTGAAGTCATCGAAGCCTGGGACGGTCCGAAGGAAACCGGCTACACGCCGGAGATCATGCGGACTCAGGAGAACTACGTGCTGGGACTGCTGGCGAGCCGCGCCGTTACGCATTTTTACTCCAGCGAGCCGTACGGCGATCATATGAGCTTGGCTTTGAACGCCGCCGACCGGCAGGTCGACGCGAAGCGGGAGGCCATGCCCGTATCCGGCACGGCGGTTAGGAACGAGCCTTACGAGAATAGACGATTTTTGAGCCCGGTCGTGTACCGGGACATGGTGAAGACGGCGGTGTTTCTAGGCGCGCCTTCGACGGGGAAGTCGACGCTTGCGGCTTACATGGCGGAGCAGTATCGGACGGTGTGGATGCCGGAGTACGGCAGGGAATATTGGGAGCTTCATCAAGTCGATCGGAGGCTGACGATGGAGCAGCTAGAGGAGCTCGCGCGCGGCCATTTGGAGCGGGAAGACCTGCTGGTCATGGAGGCAAGAAACATCCTGTTCGTGGATACGAACGCGATCACGACCTATATGTTCTCCCAGGATTACCATGGCGGGGCGACGCCCGGACTTGCGCGGCTCGCGGACGAAGCGGCGGACCGGTACGATATTGTTTTCGTATGCGATACGGACATTCCTTATGACGATACGTGGGACCGTTCGGGAGAGATGCACCGGGAGTCCTTCCAGCGGGATATAAGGGCGGATTTGGAGCGGCGAGGCGTTGCGTACACCTTGCTTCGGGGATCGATTGCGGAACGGGCGAAGACGGTGGCGGAGACGCTTGCCGGTTATCGCAAATATGCGGGAGAGGGAGCTGCGGGAGATGGGGAACGATAAGCTGTTGGACCGGATAAAAGGAGGACTGTACGGCGTGGCGGTCGGAGACGCGCTCGGCGGAACGACGGAGTTCATGAGCGTGAAGGAAATCAAGGAGGCCCACGGCTATTTGAAGGAGATCGTCGGAGGAGGCGTGTGGCGTCTGCAGCCCGGCGAAGTGACGGACGACACGATGATGACGCTTTGCGTGGCGGACGGCATCCTGCTGGATCCAGGCGGGCCGGTGGAGCCGATCGGCGAGAAGTTTTTGGAATGGTACCGGACGCGGCCGAAGGACGTCGGCAATATCATACGGCACGCCATTGAGCATTACGAGGGCAATTGGTTCGAGGCGGCGTTATACACCGACCTAATCATGGGGCAAAGCGGGGGGAACGGGTCGTTAATGCGATGTCTGCCCGCGGCGCTAGCCTACGCAGGGCTGGAGCAGGCGGAGCTCGTCGCTCGCAAGCAATCCCGCATGACGCACTACGATCCCAGATGCGACGAGGCTTGCGCCATCTATACCCGCATCGCGCATAGACTGCTGCAGGGAGAGGAGCTTCGCGTCGCGGTTAGAGCGGAGGTTGCGGGCACGGAATACGAATCCGCCCTGACGACCGAGCCTGCTTGCGAGACAAGCGGATTCGTCGTCCATACGATGCTCTGGGTCGTTCATCTGCTCATGGCCGGCTCCGACTTTGCGGATGTCGTGCAGCGGGCGGCCAACCTCGGCGGCGACTCCGATACGATTGGCGCGATTGCTGGTGGTTTGGCCGGCATCTACTGCGGCTTCGAGGGGATCCCGGCACGGTACGCGGACGCCATTTTGATTCGGGAGCGGTTGGATGCCGTTGCTTCGGATTTGTACGCGCTTCGGCAGGGAGCGGGGATTTAGCGGCTGGAGCATGATTGTTTCGGAAGGATCATTATCGAATCGGAATGGCTGACTGTTTCTGTCAGGGTCTAGCAGGTATACTGATGGTGAACGGACGAAGGTATGGCGAGGAGGCGCGAAGGCGGTTATGGGGAAAGCGGACAATATGCTTGCCATTCTGTGGCTGCTCCGCTCGGGCAAACGAATGACGGCAAGCCAGCTGGCCGACGAGCTGGAGATCCACGTAAGGACGGTCTATCGCTGCATCGATTCGTTATGCGCGAGCGGCGTGCCGATCGTGGCGGATATCGGCCCGAACGGCGGATACAGCATCCTGAGCCGGTTTGCCGACTCGCCTTTGTTATTCGAGCCCGAAGAGCAGAAGGGGCTGATTCACGCCGCCAAGTTCGCAAGGGAAGCCGGGTATCCGCACTCGGAGGCGCTGGACCGGGCCGTCGCGAAGCTGAGGCGTTACGCGAACGAGAAACAGCTGGAGCTGCTGGAACGGCATGGGGACGGATTGTCCGCCATTTACCCGCCGATCGATGACCAACACCGCGGGTTTCTTGCGCTGCTGGAGCAAGCGGCCGGAGAGGGACGCGCCTTGGAGATGGATTACGACAAGGGCAAAGGGGAGAAGACTCCGTCGCGACTTTTCAATCCTTACGGCGTCGTCCACTGGAAGGGCAATTGGTACGCCGTCGGATATTGCGGGTACCGCAAGGAGACAAGGAGCTTCCGCGTGGACCGGATCTTTGGCCTAAGGGAGACGGCCGAGCGGTTCGAGCGACCGGCGGGATTTTCGGCTAAGTCGTTTATGCTGGGCCGTCTTCTTCCTACGGAGGACTCCGGAGCGGAGCTCGTCGACGTAAGGGTCGAGGCGCCGCCCCAAGTGTTGAACGAGCTGTGCCGCCACTGGCTGTTTAGCCACGCGATGAGCGAGCGGGAGCCGGAGGCGGCGGTCTTTCGGCTGAATCGATCGACGCTTGCGACCTTCGTCCCCTATTACTTGTTGCCGTACGGAAGCTCCCTGGTGGTCAAGAACGAAGATTTGCTTCGGCGATTGACGGAAGTCACCTCGGAGCTGGCTTTGCATTACGGAGCCATGCTAGGCAAAGATTAGGAACGAAGAGAGGATGGGAACGATGGATAAATTTACGATGTTCGGCAAGTTGACGGCTCTGCCCGGCAAGAGGGACGAGCTGGCTAAGCTATTATTGGAATCCGCGGAAACGCTCGAGGGAATGGAAGGCTGCGACTTTTATATCATCAACGAAGCGGTGGAGGATCCCGATACGTTGTGGATCATGGAGCTGTGGGAAAACAAGGAGGCGCATGCAGCTTCTTTGAAGAACGAGAAGGTGCTCGAGGTTATACGGCGATGCCGTCCGTTGATCGCGGATGTCGGCGGCGTGCCTGTTCGCCCGATCGGCGGGAAAGGGCTATAGCTCGTTCCTATGACGCATAGTGCTAGGCTCGTTCATAGGCTGCTGAGGCAAGCATCCGTTCGGACACAAAGTTGACGGTTGTGAACAGCGTTTCATAGGAGTATGATGGGTTTCATGACGCCGCATCAGCCTCATGGAACATTACTTCAAGGAGTCCTGCATCATGTCAACGTTAACGAAATTCCAAACCGCCATTCTCATTCTATTTCTAGTCGTCGTATGGGGCATTAATTGGCCGATGACCAAATACGCGCTGCACGATATGCCGCCGATTCTGTTCTCGGGCACGAGAACGCTGCTAGGCGGCCTCTTCCTGCTCTTCGTGGCTATTCCGCGCTGGAAGAAGCTGCGGTTTCGCCAAACGTGGCCGATCTACTTGATCTCCGCGCTGATGAACGTCATTTTGTATTACGGCCTTCAGACCATCGGCTTAAATTATTTGCCTTCCGGATTGTTCTCGTCCATCGTGTTTCTCCAGCCGGTGCTTGTCGGCTTGTTCTCCTGGATGTGGCTTGGCGAATCCATGAACGGGATGAAGGTAGCCGGTCTATTGCTGGGCTTCATCGGCGTCGGCGTCATCAGCAGCGGGGCGGGAGGACTGTCCGGCCATATCTCCGCGCCAGGCGTACTGCTTGCGCTAGGCTCTTCGCTGAGCTGGGCTCTCGGCACGATTTACGTAAAAAGGATCAGTACGCGCGTGGATCCCATCTGGATGGTAACCCTTCAGTTAATCATTGGCGGATTGTTGATGACGGCAGCGGGGAGCAAAGTAGAGGGATGGGCGGAGGTGCATTGGACCGCGTCGTTCATCGGCATTTTGTTGTTTATCTCTGTGCTCGTGATCGCGATCGGTTGGTTGGTGTTCTACAAGCTGATGGATTCCGGCGAAGCGGGCCGAATGGCATCGTTCACGTTCCTGATCCCGGTCGTCGCGATTTTGATCGGCACCTTGTTCCTTCACGAGCCGTTTACGCCATCATTGCTTGCCGGCCTGGCCTGCGTCATGGCAAGCATATTTTTCGTCAATCGGAAGCGAACCTCCTGAATACCCGTCCATACCTTCTTGGCCTTCGCCATCATCATTCCGAGACGCGGTTACGCGGCGGGCATGGTGATTTTTTTTTGGCCCGGATGGCCGTCAATGAATCTATTAGGCTAGCCTGCTAGACTCCCGCACGAGCAGATTGGAAGATTGTCTCGTATGTTAGGAGAGGAAGGAGCTGAACGGTAGATGAAGTATAGAAGCCGGACGATCAAGAGCAAATGGGTCAAAACCAAATGGCTGCGGGGAAGCGGAAAGGTAGCATCCTATGTGCCGGACACCAGACTGTTCAAACGAACAAATCTGGTCGCCATGCTAAATAGCTACGCGGCCGTTTATTGCAAGCCGACAGGCGGTTCGGGCGGAACGGGCATCATGAGGGTCAAAAAGAAAGGAAACGAATACCTGCTTCAATACGGATCCGGACAAAGCACGCATGCCTCGATGGATTCGCTCTACGAGAGGATGAAAAAACGGATTAAAGGCCGCCCGTATCTGCTGCAGAAAGGAATCTCGCTCGCCAAAACCAAAGGCAATCCGTTCGATATCCGGGTGATGGTGCAGAAAACCGATGGCGGCAAATGGGTCAGCACCGCGTTATTCACGAAGATTGGACGTCCCGGCAAGGTCGCGACCAATTACAATCAGGGAGGCAATATCGGCTACTTTACTCCGACGATGGCCGGCGCGGGCTTCGGCTCGGATCGGATCAAGAGCAAGGAGGCGGAGCTAAAGCGGCTTGGGCGTCAAGTCGGCCGCGCGTTCGACCTGCATGGCAAAGGATTCAGGGAGCTTGGGCTGGATGTCGCTCTTGAAGACGGCGGCCGGGCCTGGATTCTCGAGGTGAACACCAGCCCGCAATTCTATCCGTTAAAGCAGATGAAAAACAAGGCGCTTTATCGCCGCATCGTATCGTATGCCAAGCAATACGGGCGCAAGGGGTAGCGGCAGGAGGAGGCTGCGTCGACGGCCGCCTGGAACAATCGGTTGCGCGCTGTTGGCCGCTGGAATGAGTTGAAGTACCTCGATATGACCGTCGGAATGATCGGAAGTGCGTCGTTGGCCGTTGGAACGAACGGAAGTGCGTCGTTGGGCACCGGGAAGTTCGGTTATGCGCCCGAAGAATTAGCCTGAATTCCCGTTAGCTTTCTTTGGCCGCCGCCTTCATCAAGTCGAAAATTTTGCGAGCCGTATTGACGTTGCGTACCGTGACATGGGAATAAAACTTCGTGCCGATGATTTTGTTCATCCCGCTGCGGCCGGCGTTGTCCCGGTCATACGACCATAAAATGGCGCCTGGCACGTAAATGACATGGTCGATGTCCGGTTTGATGGAGAGCGTCTCCAGCACGGATTCGTTATCGATTTCTTCCCAGAGATAGAGGACGTCGCTTTTCATCTCTTGGTTATTGGCCCAGTGCTCGGGCAGCGAAGCCATAATCGTCGAGATTTCGTCCAGCGTGCGGATCATGACCCTGATCTTGAGACCGAAGTCGGCGGCGATCGCCTCTTCCAGCAGTCCGGACAATGCATCCGCGGAGCGGATATCGTCATTGAATATAATATTGCCCGTGTTAATGTAGGTAACGACGTCCCGCAGATTCAATCGCTCGAACGTCGCCTTCAATTGTTTCATGTCGATTTTGTTGTTGCCGCCGACGTTAATGCCGCGCAGCAAAGCTACGAATGTCATCGCGAATCCTCCCTGTGTTCAAAATCATTCTATCAGCCTCATTCGAATAGCATTATTCTACCACATTACGGAAGAACGCGATCAATAGGAATAGGACGAAAACGGCTCTCCCGGGTATCCGGAAGAGCCGCTTTCTATTGTGCGGATAAAATTTACCAGTTGTTGCCCGAGATCCGGTTTACCGTAAAGTTCGGACTTTGGCTTTCGCCGTAGATCGCCTGAATGCCGGGATTGTTGATCTTCACGTTCGTGAAGCTCGCTCCTCCGTACGCGGGTCCTTGACCTTGCTCCGCGCGGACGACCAGCTTGATGCCGTAACGGCTCGGGTTGTTGATGTTCACGTTCTCGATGCGCACGTTCTGCATCGCGATATTGTTCGGCGTCATGGACTGGAACATCAGGCCGAAGTATACGGGATTATTGATGTCGACGTTTTTGAGCACGATGTTTTTGAACGCCCGGTCTCCGCCGTAGAACCAGACCGCGCCGAAGTTTTGGTAATCGTTGATCTTGTCGTCCGCTCCGACGCTGGTCCAGAAGTCGCCTCCCGTGCGGTCGAGCGTTACGCCGTCGATGACCGTGTCCTCGTCGCCGAAGCCGAGCGTGTTGTAGCCGAAGCTAAGGCTGCTGATCGTCAGGCCGGGATACGTCAAGGTGTCGGCGCCGTACAGGTTCTGGTACAGGTTGCCGGAGCCGCCGTAGACGGCGAAAGCCGCGGCGCGTCTGACGTTGGTGGCCGTCAGATTTTTGTACACGTTGCCTACGTTGTAGGACCCGCCCGAATCGATGGCGCTGAACAAGGCGAACGCGTCGTCTCCGGCACCTCTGGAATAGTTGTTGTCGAGCACGTTGTAAGAGGAGCCGTTGGTCATGTTGATGCCGTCCGCGAACGTGTTCTTGATCCGGTTGTCCTTGAACGTGTTGTAGGAGGAGTTCACTCCCCAGTAGAGGCAGACGAAGTGCTCCGCCCATACGTTCTGCACCGTTACGTTCTGCATGCCGTTGCCGTCGATGAATTTGCCCGGTCCGTCGACGCGGTAGATGTAGTTGCCCCATGCCGACAAATCCTTGATCGTCGAGCCGTTGGCCGTGGAGCCGATGTTGAAGCCGACGTCCGTGTTGCTCTGGCTTTGAGGGGCGACGAGCTTCGTATGCCATGGTCCGGCGCCGATGATTTCGGTAGCGCGCCCGTAGAGGAAGATCTTGTTATTGATTTCCCATGAGCCGGCCGGAATAAAGATGCCTTTCTTGGTCGAGTCCTGCCTGAACTCGGACAACGCCTGCTCGATGGACTTCGTTCCGGACACTTGCACGTACTTGCTCGGATCCGGGTTGGCTGCCGCCGGAGCGACGTTCTCCGTTTCGATCATGTCGACATAGATCCAAGGTACATCGCCGGAGTCCTTCTGAATTTTGATTTTGGTACCGGCAGGATACACTTGATCCAGCATAAGCTGGGCATCCTCGTAGAGCCAGTAAGCGGTTAGCCCGGCACCCGGGGCGTTGTCGTAGCCAAGCCTGCCGAGCGTGCTAGGCGTCGCGTACAGATAAGAGAATTTGGACGAGACGGCAAAGTTGCCCCTGTCCACGCCGTCCGCGTAGATGCTGACCGTACCCGTCGTGTTCTCCGCGACCGCGTTGCGAAGGACGAAGGCGTTGGCAGGCGACGTCAAGGTGAATTCCACGTATTCGCCGGTCGAATCCAGATATACTGCGGAACGTCCGGATGCTTCGCCCGCATAGTCGCCAGGCGTAAAGTTAGGAACAAGCTTGGTTCCGTTCGTGGCGTTCGACGCGGACTCGGCTTCGATTACCGTAAACGGCATATTCGCGCCGCGTCCCGCGTACAGGCTTGCCGTGGCGGAGTTGTTGCTTTGCTTGATGGCGACCTCGTTGCCGTCCGCCGCGACCGTCGTCGTCACGGAGTAGCTTCCGTTGACCGCCGTCCATGTGCCCACGTTCACGTTGACGGATTGCCCCGCCGCGATCGAGCCGCTGTACGAGCCGTTGTAAGTCTGGATGGTCGCGCCGGTCGCGTTTTTGAGCACGACGGTAATGGGGTGGGTGCCGCCCGACGAAGCGATGTTGCCCTGGTTCTTCAGATTGACCGTAAAGGTGACCGTGTTGCCGCCGCTAGGATTGCCGGGGTTCCATGAGGTCGTCGCGATCAAATCGGAGCTCGATACGGGAGCCACGGTCAAGGCTGAGCCGTGCGTGTAGCTATTGTTGGACTCGTTCTGCTCGCCGACCGCGTTGCTCTCGTCGACTTTGGCGCCGACCGCGTACGTTGCCGCGTTTTTCGCGCCGATATTGGCGGTTACCGTCGCGTTGCCGCCTGCGGATAGAGCGCCGACCGGAGCGGAACCGACCAGCTCGCTGCCGAGATAGAAGTTGACCGTAGTGGCGGAGGAGCCAAGATTACCGATGTTCTGCACGGTTGCGCTCAGCGTGATGGCGCTCGTCTCCACAGGAGCTGCAGGCGTCCATGATATACCGCTGACCCTCAGATCCGGATTGGGAGCGGGAGTTCCGTAAACCTCGAATTCGGCGATCTGTCCGGCGGGAGCGCCGGAGTTGGCGGTGATGTTAAGCCTCACTTGCTTGGCCGAGCCGCTAACCGGGATCGTGACCGAGTTGCCGGAAGCAGGGTTGAAGGTATAGGTTTGCGCGGCCGCGAGATTATTAAAGGTCGTGCTTCCTTGCGCGCTGCCCAGCACTTGAATGGTTTGGGTACGCGTGCTCCATTCCGTAGCCGGATTCAGCTTAAGCACAATGGACGTAAGGTTGTAGCTGGCTCCCAAGTCGACGGTTAGCTGACTCGGGTTGCTGCCGCCTTCCCAGTAAGTAGACGTGCTGCCGTCGTTGCCGTTTGCGGCAACGAAGGTATGAATGATCGAGGATGCCGTGATGGGTTTGTTGAGCGCGATGTTGCCTCCCGGAGGAGTCGTGGGCGTCGCCGTCGGTGTTGGAGTAGCCGTTGGCGTTGCTGTTGGTGTCGGAGTTGCTGTTGGCGTCGGAGTAGGAGTAGCCGTTGGCGTAGGAGTCGGCGTTGCGGTTGGCGTAGGCGTCGGAGCAGAGTTATAGGTAACCGTGATTTGATCTAGATTGACGTTGCCGGAATCGCCCGCGTCGAACTTATAGGCGATGGTGCTGCTGCCTGCTTGGAGAGCGACCGTCTCGACCTTGGTCCCCCATGTATCCCAATTGGAGAGCGTGTTTAACGTCGTTTGACGAAGCTTTGCGCCATTGACGTATAAGCTGACCGTGCGGGAATCGCCCATTGCGTTGGCATATTTTAAGGCGATGTCGTAGTTGCCGGCCGCGGCCGCGCTGACCGTGAAGGTGGTAGTCGCTCCTTGCGTCCAGTAGCCGTCAACGAAGCCGGCGCCAGAGTAGCCGGTATGGTCGGTGTTGACCTTGGCTCCGCCGGAGAGCGAGGCCGCTTCGGCTTGGTAGGCGCCCGTAGGCGTGGCCGTCGGCGTTGCGGTAGGCGTCGGGGTAGGCGTGATCGATGAACCGTAAATTTCGAACTCGGAGACTTGGCCGGCTGGCCAGCCTGTGTTAGCGGTCACTTGCACGCGTACATATCTAGTCGCGGTTGCCGCGAAGTTGATCGTTACCGCGTTATTGCTCACGGACGGATTAAACGAGTAAGAAGCGGAACCGACGATGCTGCTGAACGCGGAACCGTTCGCGCTGCCTTGAACCGATAAGGTTTGCGTCCGGGCGCCCCAGCCCGCGGGGAGCTTCAGCACGATTTGATCAATACTGACGCTAGAGCCGAGATCGATCTGAATCCATTGGGGAAACGCGTTGTTCGCGCTCTCCCAGTAAGAGCCTTGGTTGTTGTCGTTGACGTTGCTTGCGACGTATACGTCTCCGTAGCCGCTCGCCGTTGCCGTCTTGCCAAGCGCCAGATTCGGTCCTCCGGCAGCGGAAGCGACGGGCGGATAGAGCGTCAGTTGGGACAGGATCAGCGAAAAGGAGAGGAGCCAGAGCATAATCGGATGACGTTTCAGCAGCCCATTCTTAGCTAACATAAACAACCTCCTAGTGAAAGTGTACAACCTCATAAATGCGCTTACATTTTTGCCCGGAGCCTAAGTTGCGATTTCATAAGCCGCCCTGAGCCGTGTGCAGCTAGCGAGTCATCACCTCCCCGTTCATAAACGCCTTCCCATTCCCGCAGAAACAAACATGCTTTCGGATTCGTTCTCCATCACGTTTCGACGCATTTGCGGCGCAATGAAATAAAACCAATATTGTGCAAATATTGGTTTTATTTACGTGATGATGCCCGAGACAGCCAAGATCGCTCACCTGCTGCGTATGCACCTAGCTTAATCCATCGACGGAGCTGGATAAAGATGTATTCTTACGACGAATATGTGCATTATTACCATTCCTGCAGGCAGGCTTGGGCAGATGCGTCAGGAACCTGCGGTGAGCGGGCGCTGCAGCCCGAATTTTTCGGGTTGCGAGCCGCGCGGCGCGGCATTCGAGCGCTGCAACCCGAATTTTTCGGGTTGCGAGCCGCGCGGCGCGGCATTCGAGCGCTGCAACCCGAATTTTTCGGGTTGCGAGCCGCGCGGCGGGGCATTCGGGTACTGCAACCCGAATTTTTCGGGTTGCGAGCCGCGCGGCGGGGCATTCGAGCGCTGCAACCCGAATTTTTCGGGTTGCGAGCCGCGCGGCGGGGCATTCGAGAGCTGCAACCCGAATTTTTCGGGTTGCGAGCCGCGCGGCGGGGCATTCGAGAGCTGCAGCCCGAATTTTTCGGGTTGCGAGCCGCGCGGCGGGGCATTCGAGCGCTGCAACCCGAATTTTTCGGGTTGCGAGCCGCGCGGCGGGGCATTCGGGCGATGCAACCCGAATTTTTCGGGTTGCGAGCCGCGCGGCGGGGCATTCGAGCGCTGCAACCCGAATTTTTCGGGTTACGCAAAAAAAGCACGTCCCGCAGCTCAAATGAGCGGGCGGACGTGCTTTTTAGCGGATACCGTTGTTTGAGCTACCTGCTACATTCGATTTCAGATCGGATCAGAAGGTCGGACGCCCGTGCATATGCAGCTCTTCATGCGACGTCAGGCCTTGCCGCAACGCTTCCTCACGCAGATCGAGGTAGAGCTCGGCTTTCGTAGCGTATATGTAAGGAAGCACGAACAAAACGCCGACGAATAAAGCGAGCATTCCAAGCAGAATCCAGCCGATAAAGCTGAGGTCGAGCACGAAAATGCGGAATTTATGGCCTCGCGTCATTTGGTTGCTAAGCTGTACCGCGCGCCGGTAGCCAATGCCGGGGTTATCCGCCAGAAGGTAGGGAACCTGGCTGTAGGCGTAAGACTTCACGATTCCCGGAATGATCAGAAGCAAATACCAGAGGAAGTTCAACAAGCCTTTCCAGAACATCGTTTTTACGATAGGCACGTACCTTCCATTGCCGAATGCATAGCCCAGATTGCCCAGATTGGTAGCTTCTTCGGCTGCTTGCTTAAAAAAGCGCTGGCCCCCGACTTCAAGCGGCGCTAACAAGAATATACGCAACGCCAGCGCGAAAGCAAGCACGATAAAGAAGATGATAAGACCCACGATTAAGAAAGGGACAATCTCCGCCCAAGCGATATCCCCGAATTCGGAAGGCCTAAAGCCGTTCGACGATGAACCGTTCGACCCTAAGTTGAAATTAGAGCCGGAGTTGCATCCGCCGCTTACGACAGCCAGAATGAGGCTGACCAGAAAAGCCTTCCAATAGTTCTTGCGAAGCACGTCTTTGGCTCTGCTTTTTAGCTCGGCGCGCGTCCACATGTTCATTTCCTCCCTTAAATCGGAACTATGTACCCAATCTTACAACATATCCCATACTTCGAAAAGGAGCAATTCCAAGACCGGAAAGCCTATACGCAAAAATCCCTTCGAGACAGGCGTTACGCACGGTCTCGAAGGGAATTTTGCGGTCGGCATCAGGGAAGGATTTACTCCGTTTTACTAGAACCGGCGCCAATCAGCATTTCCGTTCCCGCAATGATTCGTTCCAGTCCGAATTCGTAGGCGTGCTCGGGATTGTATGCGCTCTGGTGCAGCTCGCCGGCGGCGTTGCCGACGCGGGAGGATACGGGGAAGCGGCTCCAGTCCGTGATATTGTCGAGGGCAGGACCATATTCCAGCCACCATTCGTTATCGTCGACGCCGGAAGCCGTTTCCGTCCGCTGCATGCCGAATTGAAGCCTCGCGCAGCTCTCGACGTGCATGAGCAGCAGCGATAGGGTGGAGTCCATCTCGATATCGGCAAGGCCGATTCCGTCCAGCGCGGCAAGCTCCAGCTCGTATTTCAGAACAACATGAGGACCGACTACGGGTCTTCGCCCTGAGAGCTCCGCAATCCATGGATGTTTGCGGTATAACTCCCAATTGGTTCTGGCGATCAACCGCATCGCTTCGCGCCAATCTCCGCCGCATGCGACGCGAATATCATCGCAATCGTACAAGCCGGCTTGCGATTTATCCAGCATCAGGTCGAGCAGCTCGGACTTGCCGGGCACGTAGGTATAGAGGGTCATGGCTCCGGCTTCGAGCCGTTCCGCCACTTTGCGCATAGACAGCTGCTCGATTCCGCTTGCGTCGGCGAGCTCCATGCCGGCCGTCACGATTTTTTGAATGGTTAATCCGCTGCGTCCCGGCGTTGTTTGCGTTCCCCACAAGAGGCTCAAGCTCCGCGCGTAATCTTGACCATGTTTATTAGCGCTCATTACAGGCACAACTCCAATCCGACATTTCTATATTCCCATTATACACGGTTGCATTGACAGTTAAAACGATGGAGTGATACACTGTACCGTACAGTGTACGATTACGCTGGTTAATCAAGCCTAGCTAGAATGGAAGAAGGATTCGAACGCTGAAACAAGGCGAACCGGCAGCTGCCGCCGGATCAGCCAATAGGGAGGAAACAGGCGATGAAATCGGGACCATACGCGATTCAGACTCGGGGGATGAACAAGCATTACGGCAAAACCAAGGAAGGGCCGGGACTTAACGGATTGACGCTCGACGTGCCGACTGGATGCATCTTCGGGTTGTTGGGGCCTAACGGTGCCGGCAAAACGACCGCGGTCAAAATTTTGACTACATTGCTTCGCATGGACGAAGGAGAGGCGACCGTAGCTGGGTATGACGTGAACCGGCAAGGGCATCTCGTTCGCTCTCGGATCGGTCTTGCCGGTCAATACGCGGCCGTCGACGAGCAATTGACCGGGCTTCAAAATTTGGAGATGTTCGGCAGGCTGAGCCGATTATCCAAGTCGGACGCAAAGCTGCGCGCCGCGCAGCTGCTGGCGCAATTCGATCTGGAGGAGGCGGGGCGAAAGACCGTAGGACAATATTCCGGCGGGATGCGCCGACGCCTCGATCTTGCGGCAAGCTTGATCGTGTCGCCCGAAGTGTTGTTCGTCGACGAACCGACGACCGGCCTTGATCCGCTCGCCAGGCAAGAGGTGTGGCGGGCGGTACGGTCTCTTAAGGAAGCGGGGACGACGGTGCTGCTCACGACGCAATATTTGGAGGAGGCGGATCAGCTGGCGGACCGGATATCGATTTTGAAGGAAGGGCGCGTCATTCGCGAGGGCAGTCCGGAAGAGCTTAAAACGTCGTTCGGAGGAGACCGGCTGGAGGTAACGCTACTGAAGCTAGAGGATATCGACGTCGCGGAGGCGATTATGCGGGAATTCGGAGGAGCGTCGGTCGTGGTTGACGGCAAGGAAAACCGGATCAGCATGCCGGTATCGGATCGGACCGGTTCCTTGCTAAAGGCGGCGAGCGCGTTCGCGAGCGCCGGATTGGAGCCGGAAGACATCGTGCTGCGCAGGCCGACGCTCGACGAAGTGTTCATCCACTATACCGGACAATCCGGCGACAAGACGAAGGGGGAAACGAAATGATTACGGTGGGACGAAAGGTGACCGACGTTGTGCCGACGCCGGCGACGAGGCTCCGGCATGCGATTGCCGACGTATGGGTGTTAACCAAGCGGGAGCTGCTTCACTGGATCGGCAATCCATGGGGCATGATGATCGGCTGGCTGTTCCCCGTCATGCTGTTGCTGATGTTCGGCTATCTGTTTGGCGGAGCGATGGCCGTTCCCGGCGGCGGCTCGTATTTCGAATTTTTAATGCCGGGCATGTTCGCGATGGCGATGTTTTTTGGCGTGGAGAGCACCGTTCTGGCCGTGACGACGGATGCGTCGAAGGGAGTGACCGATCGTTTCCGCTCTTTGCCGATCCATGCGTCGGCGGTGCTGCTGGGACGCTGTTTGGTCGATATGCTGAATTCCGCGGTAGGGCTGCTCGTGCTGGTCGTAACGGGACTTTTGCTAGGCTGGGGCTGGCATGACGGTACGAGCCAGGCGCTGGCGGCGTTTGGATTGCTGCTCTTGCTTCGATTCTCGCTCCTGTGGGTCGGCATCTATATCGGTCTTCTAGCGACCAATCCGCATAACGTGTCCATGGTGCAGCTGCTGGTCTGGCCAATCGGCTTCCTGTCGAACGTGTTCGTGGATCCCGCGACGATGCCGGCGTGGCTTGGCGCCATTGCCGAGTTTAATCCCATATCGGCGACGTCCACGGCCGCTAGGGTATTGTTTGCGGGTCCGGGCATGCACGGCGATACCTGGCTCTCCGAGCATGCGGTGTTGCTCGCCGCGGGCTGGCCGCTGCTGCTGGTAGCTATATTCCTGCCGCTGGCCGTGCGCAGCTACAGAAGGTTGAACCGTTGATTGATGAAGGACGTGCGGGGCAGGGCTGGATATAAAAATCATATCCACGAGACGCGAAGGACGTCCATCGGCCTCGCTGGATATGAAAAATCATATCCATAAGCCGCGCAAGACGTTCGTCGGCCACATTGGATATGAAAAATCATATCCATGAGCCGCGCAAGACGTCCCTCGACCTCGCTGGATATGAAAAATCATATCCATAAGCCGCGCAGGACGTCCATCGGCCTCGCTGGATATAAAAAATCATATCCATGAGCCGCGCAGGACGTCCGTCGGCCACATTGGATATGAAAAATCATATCCACGAGCCGCGCAGGACGTCCGTCGGCCCCGTTGGATATAAAAAATCATATCCACGAGCCCCGCCAGACGCCGCATGGTTCGCCCGTCAGCCGTAACTGCCTTACTTGAGAGCAAGACAAGCGGCGAGCTAGAACACGATCACGACATTGCCCTTCTTGCGCCCCGTATCCACGTAACGATGGGCATCCGGCACTTGCTCCAGCGCGTACGAGCGATCGATGACCGTCTTCAAACGGCCAGCTGCGTACAGCTCCTTGATGAACTCGAGATTCGCCTTGGTCTGCACGAGGCCGGCCGTGGCGAATCTCGCCTTGCGCCCCTTGGATAGCACCGTGGCAACGACGCCGAACAAAATGGACATTGACGGAACGGTCGACATATAAACGCCATAAGCCGTCAGAGATCGTTTGCAAGCGCCGTACGTCCGTTTGCCTACCGCATCGAAGATGACGTCGTAGCATTGGCCGTTTCTCGTAAAATCCTCCTTGGCGTAGTCCACGACAAAGTCGGCACCACATCCAAGAACAAGCTCCGCGTTCGCGCCGCTGCACACGCCGGTAACCTCCGCGCCGTAATGCTTCGCAAGCTGCACGGCAGCCAGCCCAACCGCGCCGGAGGCTCCGTTGACGAGCACCTTCTGCCCGGCACGGACGCAGGCCTTGTCGCGAAGAAACGTCAAAGCCGTCGGCGTCCCGTCGCAGATGGCGGCGGCTTCCGCGAAAGACATGCCGTCCGGCATAACGACAAGCGGCCTGCTCTCGGGCAGGCACTTGTATTCGGCATGCGCGCCGGAGGTCGTCGCGCTTAATCCGAAGACCCGGTCGCCGACGCGGAATTGCCGTACGCTCCCGCCGACGGCATCGACAACTCCCGCCAGCTCCGTCCCCAGAATGGCATGTTTCGGTCTCTTGAGCCCGTAGATCAGCTTGACGATAAACGGTTCGCCTTTGCGGAACGCGCAGGCGGCGGGGCCTAGCGAGGCGGCCATTATTCGGATCCGCACTTCATCATCGCCAGGCTCGGGCATTGGCACATCCCGCAGCTCGAGCACGTCAGGCGAGCCGTATTTCGTGCAGACGATCGCTTTCATTCCTATCCCTCCTCGAAATAAAAAACTTCCTCGACCGCTACGCCGAACACGCGGGCGATCCGCATCGCGAGCTCCAGCGACGGGGAGTAATTGCCCTTCTCGATGGTGACGACGGTCTGCCGCGTAACGCCGACCTCGTCCGCAAGCTGCTGCTGCGTCATCTCCTGCCGATGGAAGCGCAGTGCCCGCACGCGATTGCCAATCCGTATCTTGCCCATGTCAAACTCCTTTGCGGTAGTAATACAATTGCGATAATTGACCGGCGACCTCCGACAGTAAACCGGCTCCGATGAAAATGACGAACATCGCGTTCGCCGTCATCCCGATAGCGAGCGCCGCCATAGCCAGAACGAAGCCTAGCGTAAACGTTAAATGGGAAATTCTCGTAGCTTTTAATTCGATCAGCTTATCGAGCTCGTCGGCGAACGACGGCTCCGCCTCTTTGGTCACCATGCGGTCCATGATGGAAAAAACGATGTGAAGAATGATTTTGGCGATTATGGTGACCGGAATCAAAACCACGACGAACATCCCCCAGAATCGGAACGGTTCTTCAAGGTCCAGATTGCCAAACGGCGCATTGCGAAAAACATGCAAGCAATACAAGCCGAAAATCAAAAACGTGCTGATCAAATACATGATCGTTTTTCTCTCTTGAAAGGACATGCAGGACGCCTCCTTTATCGATTGCCTTTCCGTTATGGTAAGGTTTGTTATACATAATGTAAAGTAAACATTACATTATGTCAATCATATTTAACAAATATGGGCGCAAAAAAAGATTGAAACCCCCATCCTCCAGCAGCCGTAAAATTAGCTATAAAAATTACATAATATGGAAGCTTGTACACCTAAGAGCTTGTTATGCTCGGCATATCCCTCTTCATGCGCGGAATAGGTTAAGTAGTAGCGGAGGAGGTGCAGGCAAATGAAAGTTGCGAATATTTTCAAGCTGCTGCTGCTCATATCGGGCATTATCGTTCTCAACGTCACGGTTCTGTCGCCGGGGCTGATCGGAGCCAAGCTTATCGGAGGAAGCAAGCTGGCGACGGCATCCGTTGCGACGGTTCTTATTATGAGTCTAGCGGTCCTGCTGTTCGGCAGCCACGCGCTGCTGTACGGGAAGTCGCCGGAACGCAGGACGCCTTCTATGCAGTCGCACGAGCAATATTGGCTTGCGCTTAGTCGTTATCGCGGCGTAAGGGCGCTCAAGGGGGAAGCGGAGCTCGCTTTGTCGCAGCTGGAACGGATGGAGAACAAGAAGCAGGCGCTGCTGCAGCTGCTGGGGAAGAGATTCAACCAGTCTGAGATGAGCCATCGACGCTTCGTTTCGGTCATCGCCGCCGTCGAAGAGCTGTTCTACCAGCATGTAAGGGGGCTGCTCGGCCTGTTGGATCTGCGGGATTCGGCGGCGATGACAGCGGGAAACGCGTCCGAGGCATCCGGCTATTTGGGCGCCAACGAAGAAATTCTTCACAAGCTGGATCAATTGCTCTCGGAGCTTTCGCGGCTCGGGAGCGCGAACTACCGGGATGCTCTCAATATGCCTTGCATGAAGGACATCGATGCCTTAATCAGCCAGACCAAATACTACAAGCCTTGAGGGGGGATGAGGATGGCCGGTCGAAGCGGGGGGAGAACGGCTGCAGTGCTTCTGGGAATTACCTTGTTCGTGTTCGGCGCGGTATATTACGGCATTACGGCTACATCGGAATGGGGTCAGCCCAAGGCTGCCGCGTCTGCGAACGATGTCGACGGCAAGCTGGATAAGCTCGTCCGAAAAATCGGATTATCCATTGCGGAGCCGGTCAAAGGTCAGGTGGACCTTGATCCCGCGGAGGTCGGCGAATCGCTGCCGGCTATAGCCAAGTATCCGGTGACGGTGCAGCCGTCCTCAAGCCGATTCGTCGAAATTTTCTCGTCGACGGAGAAGGGAGGAGAGGGAGTCGACGGCTGGCTGACGGAAGCGGCCGCGGCATTTAACGAGGCGGGCATCGAGGTAAACGGAGAATCCGTATCGGTGATGCTGCGCAACATCGCTTCGGGGACGGCCGCCGAATACATCCGATCCGGCAAGTATATCCCGGACGCGTTCACGCCTTCGAACGAGCTATGGGGGGAGATGATTCGGGCAGACGGCATCGAGATCGAATTAATAGCGCCGAGACTTGTCGGCAATGCGGCGGGCATCGTCACGGAGCAAGCCAAATACGACGAGCTCGTCGCCAAATACGGGTCCGTCTCGGTCAAGACGATAACCGACGCCATCGCGGAGAACGAGCTCGCGATGGGCTATACGGATCCCTTCGCAAGCTCGACGGGGCTTAATTTTTTGGTTGCGTCCCTGGAGACTTACGGAGGAGCCGATCCCCTAGGGGAGAACGGCGTTCAAGGGTTCGAGCGATTTCAGGCGAATGTGCCGTTTATCGCGTCGACGACGCTTCAGATGCGCGAGGCGGCGAAGTCGGGCATGCTTGACGCTTTTGTGCTGGAGTACCAGACCTATATGAACTCTCCCGACCTTAAGGACGGATACGTGTTTACTCCCTTTGGCGTCCGTCACGATAGTCCGCTGTACGCGCTCGGCGATTTGCCGGCGGAGAAGAAGGACATTTTGCGGGCCTTCGCCGAGTTCGTCACGGGACCCGGCTGGCAGCAGGCGGCTTCGGAGAGAGGCTTTAACGGGCTGGAGGACTACCGGCCGGAGAGCTCCGCGGTGGATGGCGCTCTTTTATCGCCGGCCCAGAAGCTGTGGAAGGAGAAAAAAAACGGGAACAAACGGATCGCGGCCGTATTCGTCGCCGATATATCCGGCAGCATGGACGGCGAGCCGCTGAACCGGCTAAAGGAGTCGCTAATATCGGGTCAGAAGGTGCTGGGCCGGAATAACAGCATCGGACTCGTCTCCTACTCCAGCGAGGTGACGGTCGAGCTGCCGATCGGCAGCTACGATATCAATCAGCAGTCGATGTATGTCGGAGCGGTAGACGGATTGCAAGCGGGGGGAGAGACGGCGACCTTTGACGGCATCGCCGTGGCAATGAAGCTGCTGAGGGAGGAGATGGGCCGGGATCCGGGCGTAAAGCCCGTCATCTTCGTGCTAAGCGACGGGGAGACGAATACGGGACATTCGCTTAACGATATACGCGGCATGATCGAGACGTTCCGCATCCCGATCTACACGATCGGGTACAACGCCAACATCGAGGCGCTCAAGAGCATTTCCGCCATTAACGAGGCGGCCAGCATCAACGCGGACACGGACGACGTCGTATACAAAATCGGCAATTTGCTCAACGCCCAAATGTAAGGACTCCGGGAAGCGTGCTTTTTGAACAACCACTATGAGAAGGGGAGGAATGAAGATGTCTTTTACCATGGAAGTCGCAAGTCAGGAGCAGATCAGAACCGCCATCGCGGAGCAGGTGAAGCCGGTGCCGGAGGAGGTAGAGGGGCTGCGGACGCTCGCGAGGAACAACGTGGCCGCCATACTGGAGATGGACCCGGATGCGCCGGCACAAAAAAAGGAAATCTTGCAGTCTATCGAGCAATTCGGGATGGCTTCCATGCGATCCTCCGCGGACAAAAACTCGATGCTTCAAATCTCCGTCTCCCAATTGTCAAGGGCGGGCGACGAGGGAGGGCAAGTGGCCCAAGGCTTGTCGGAGCTGCAGCTCCAGCTGAAGGACTTGGATCCCAGCGTCATCGATTTTGCCAAACACGGCATTATGGGCAAGCTGTTCAACCCGCTTAGAACGTACTTCGCCAAATACCAAAGGGCGGATGCCGTCATCTCCGATATCATCGGATCGCTCGACAAGGGGAAGGCGGTGCTTCGCAACGACAATACGACGCTCGAGTTCGAGCAGCAGGCGCTCCGGGAGCTGACCAAGCGGCTGCGCAAAGAAATCCAGCTCGGCATGCTGATGGACGAGGAGATCGAATCGCAGCTTGGGGACGCCAGGCTTCGGCTGGAGGCCGAGGACCGAATCCGGTTTATCGCGGAAGAGGTGCTGTTCCCCCTCCGCCAGCGCGTGATGGACCTGCAGGGGATGACGGTCGTGAACCAGCAGGGCATTATGGCGATCGAAGTCGTCATGCGCAACAACAAGGAGCTGATTCGAGGCGTCGACCGGGCTCGCAACGTCACGGTATCCGCGCTTAAAACCTCCGTTACCGTAGCCAGCGCGCTCTACAATCAGCGGATCGTGCTGGGCAAGATCGAGATGCTGAATCAAACGACCGACAGCCTCATCAGCGGCACCTCGCGCATGCTGCGGGAACAGGGAGCCGCGATACACAAGCAATCGCTGGAAACCGGCATCTCCGTCGACACGTTAAAGCAGGCGTTCACCGACGTAATCGCGGCGCTCGACTCCATCAGCGTCTACAAGCAGGAGGCGCTGCCGAGAATGCGGGAGACGATCAGCCAATTCCGCGAGCTGGCGGATACCGGCGAACGCCAGATCGAGCGGCTGGAGCGGGGGCAGCGGCTGGCGCTATAGGATTGCCGAATTCGTCTGCAGGTTCGTTAGCGCCTAGGCTATGCCGCGCACCCGAAGAGCCATAGTCGCTAAGCCGGCTATGGCTGTTTTTTTGGCATCCCGCATGAATCGTGACACTCCCCAAGGTACAACCTCGCGAGCGCCGGCATACGATGTAGCGAGGAGGTGATGCAAAATGTTTGGTACGCTAACTCATTGGATGGAAGTGGCGATGTGGGTCGTAATGGGATCGATGGCGCTGGATATGGTCATCGGGCTGTTCAAATCGATGTCGGGCGGCAAGCTATCGCTCGAGCTCGTGCTGGGCTACCTGAAGGACATGGTGTATTACGTGCTGCCGCTCTATATGCTTGCGGGGCTCTCGGCCATGGACAATACGGGATGGATCCTGCTGGTCGGCTATTATTTGGGCGCGCTCGCCGTAGTGGTCAAATATCTCATGGATATGAAGGCCAAATTGTAATCGCATACAAATCAATGACGGAGAGAAGGAACGAAAGTTCCGGCGACTCCGTCTTTTTGTATGCGGTTGCACATGGGAAGAGAAGAAGCCCGGCAATCGCGGAGCCGCGGATGCCGGGTTTCGTAAGTAATGGCGAAATCTTAAGTAAGCGGCTCAGCTTGTATCCATGCCGGCCTGCGCCTGCGTTCTCTTAATCCTTGGAAGCTTTGGGGAGCAGGGAGATGGCATAAAGAGCCGCTACGCCAATGACGATGTAGACGATCTTGGAGCCGACCTCCGTCGCCCCGCCAAAAAGCTCGCTGACGACGTCATACTCGAACAACCCGACGGACAACCAATTCAAACCGCCGATAATGACAAGCACCAAGCTAATGAGGTTAAGCGACTTCATAACGAATCATACCTCCTTGGGACGGTCGCCAGGCGGTAAAGACCTGCTGTGCTGCAAGCCGCCGTGGCTCCGAATCTTGGTTAGACACTACAATCGTATGAAGGTCGATTGTGGAATATGCACAATGCTGGGAGGGAGGCCATTGAAATTACGAAATCATGATAAATAGGATAGGGGGAAGGGGAAGAAACATAGTATAATAGCGGATGATCGATATATGCATGGAAGTGATTGCAACCTACATAAAATTGATCGTAATTTCATCTTGTGGAGGAGCCAGCCTTGAGAACCGTATCGATCTATTATTTTTTGCTTTATTTGATGTCCAGCACGCTGCTTCCTTATACCAGTCTGCACTTCCACGAGCGAGGGTTCAGCCCGTCTTCCATCGGATACCTGCTGTCCTTATGGGCGCTCGTCAGCGTCATTGCCCAGCCGATTATGGGGATGCTGGGCGATCGGCTGCAGCGGCCAAAGGGCATGCTGATCGTAACCGCCGTCGCGACTCCAGCGGCCGGCCTCTTGTTCTACTTGTCGGATGCCTTTGCCGTCATCGTGGCGGTGTCCCTCGTATTTGCCTGGTTTCAATCCTCGCTGCCGTCGCTGAGCGATGCGGCCGCCGTGGAAATCGGCGCGCGCCGGGGCTTCTCCTTCGGCAGCGTGCGGCTGTGGGGAGCGCTTAGCTATGCGATCGGAGCGTTCGCGGCGGGCTTCTATTACGAGCGGTTCGGCTACGAAGCCGCGTTTGTTCTCTATGCGATATTGGCGCTGCCAATCATTGCGGTGCTGTTCGCGCTTCCGGTGGCGCGGTCGGCGCCGATGCGTTTCACCGTGTTCGAGCAGATGGGGGAGGTCGTCCGCAACCGGACGTTTTTATTGTTCTGCCTGATCTCTTTCCTGACGATGTTGTCCGTGACGGCCAGCGCCACCTTCTTGCCGCTTTACTTCGACGAACACGATTTCGATAAAAGGTTTCTAGGGACGGCGATCGCGCTCGCCGCGTTGATCGAGGTACCGTTGTTCTGGGTCGCGGGACGACTAGGCGCGAGGTTTGGCAGATCCAGGCTGCTTGCGGTAGCGGCGGCGCTGTACGCCTCCAAGTATATCATTTTGTACCTGACGAGCAATGTGTACGTCACGCTTGCGACCCAGATGCTGGACGGCATCGCCTTTGCCTTCTTCGCCGGTCTTGCGGTCGAGTTCGTCGGGGGGCTTGCCAGCGACAAAACGAAAGCTACGCTGCAGACGATCTATGCCGCGGTCACATGGGGACTTGGCGGCATTGCGGGCAATCTGCTCGGAGGCCAAATCGCCGAGCTTTACGGCGTTACGTTTTTGTATTTGCTGCTTTTTATTTTATGCGGGCTGTCGTCTTTGTTTTATTTGCGGCTGCAATCGTAAGAAACGGATTAAACCATTGTCGACCTTGTGCGGCGAGTCCAGCCCTGTTAAAATGTCGCTAGCGCGTGCCGGAACTCGAACCGGCTGCGCATGGAGGTGCTGGATTTGAACATTTGGGGTATCGTATATTGGCGGATAAGAGGGTAAGCTTTCGAACTGCGGCCGAGTCAGAGCTCGCCGTTGCAATCGTTGGCGAACAACCACATACCCTCGCAAGGAGAGATTCGCATGCAACTCAATTGGCAACGAAAGTTCGCGATGATATTCAGCGGACAAATTTTTTCGATACTCACGACGTCCATGGTCCAATTCTCGATTATTTGGCATCTGACGGAGACGACGAAGTCGGCCGTCGTGCTGACGATCGCGAGCTTGGTCGGCTTCTTGCCGCAAGCCCTGCTTGGCCCGTTTATCGGAGTCTGGCTCGACCGGTGGAACCGGAAGCGGACGATGATTATCGCCGACGGCTCCATCGCCTTATTCAGCTTGCTGCTCGGCTTGTATTATTACTTCGGCGATCCCGGTCTGGGATCGGTGCCATCATCGCCAACGCGATGCTGATGATGGTTCGAATTGATCAACCTGCGCCGGAGACCAAAGAGAGAACCCGCTTTGGATGAGTTTAAGCTGGGCTGGCAAGCGTTCGTAAGGGTCAAGCCGATCGTCGTCATTACAGCGGCGACGGCGGTGTTCTCGATCGCGTTTATGCCGCTTGGCACGCTGTTTCCGTTCATGACGCTGTCCCACTTCGGCCGGGGAGGCTACAGCGCGAGCTTGGTGGAAGCGGTGTTCGCGATCGGAATGATTGTAGGCGGGCTGCTGTTATTAAATTTTCAACTCATTTTATCATACATAACTAACTTATCTTCTTATTACGAACATCTTCACCTGAGAGGACAATATCTAGAGTATTCAATATTAGTTTGTCGGGCCTGAGAGAATTATTGTAATACACATGATTTCGAACCTTCATTTGATGCATAAGATCTTTATCGTTCATTAGTTTAACCGTCTGTTCCACGCATTGATCAGCAGAGGTGAATTCAAGATAGTTATGTCCTGCCTTAAAATCACCAGTGACCTCGTACCGTAATGTCTCCGATACAATCGCTTTACTAGCTGCTACATACTCGCCAAGTTTCCAGCCATTTGATTTCCATAATCCCATAGTTGATATACAAATATCCGCTTGCTTAACTAACTGCATGTAATGAGTTCGTTCGGTAATGCTCTCATCGACAATACAATCTGCAAAATTTTTAACTGCGTGATCTCGGTTTGAAAAACCACCTATAAATTGATTCCCAAGTTCTTTTCGCAATTTTCTAATTATACTTGCTCGCATATTATCAATATAGAAAGTCTCTTCTTTTTCATGAGAACCTTCATTACTCCAAGTTCGAGTTGTAAACAGAACTTGAGGTTTATCACTAGGAGCGAGAGGAGTCTGCTCAAAATGCTCGACAGTAAAATTTCTATAATAAGTTTTCTTGAGTATATCTTTAGCAAACCATTTTGCTTTATGAAAAATATTTAAATCATGTGGCTTATCAAGGATGTTATCTTCAATTGTGACATGATAATTCAAACCAAGTGGGTACATGATGTGTTCCAGTTTGTATTTTTCATTTTCTGTTTTATCAAAACTACGCTTAAAATAGAGATCGCAACCTTGAACATATTTTAGAAAATGATCAATGTGGAATAGATATTGATCAGCTACGTCATAGATAACTCGTATTTTATTATTAATGATGGCTTCTACTATGCTTGCATAAGGTTGATCTGAAGACCGTGTGATCTCCAGATCAATTAATCCATGGTTTCTAAGCATTATAAATCCCGTTACGATTTGAGAAGTATGTCCTTCAGTCTTTTTAATAGACAAGTTAAGGTTAACTTTAGTTTTCAATGTATCCCCTCCGAACAAATATTGTTGTTCTTAATAAAGGATACATCGTTCTTTATAAGAGATCAAGTGCTTAGTAAATCAACCCATATTCTTTAAATAACGCCTTACTCCCTATCCTAGTCCAAGTTACAGAACCATCATTTGTAGTTGCTCCTTGTAAAGAACTCCAACTTGGAGCGGATGCGCCTGTAGTACCAGCGATTGCAAACTCGTAAACATGATCTCCAACAAATATCTGATTGCCTTGTGCTTTTGCTGTACTTGCTGACCAGCCAGTGTTACAAGCAATGCCAGAACTAATGCATACCCATCCAATATGTGATCCTGAGTTTAAATTAGCATTTGCCATATGTTTTTGTTTTGTACCAATAACCTGAACTTGTCGGTCGTCGCGTCCAAGTGGAAGGATATTAGCTACATCATCGCCAGTCTAATGGTTATGGGCATTACCTGCGTGGCGAGCGGCTTGCTGAGCCCCGGAGCGTTCGCGGTATTCGTGGTCGTCTCCTTCCTGATGGGAGCCGCGGCGCCGTTCTTTAACGGACCGTACATGGCGATGATTCAGCGCGCGTACGACCCGGCGATGCTGGGGCGGGTCATCTCGCTGGTGACGAGCGTCATGCTGCTTGCTTCGCCGATCGGCTTGCTGATGGCGGGACCGATCGTCGACGAATTCGGCATACATGTATGGTTCATCGGCTCGGGCATCGTGACGATATTGACCGGGGCGGCTTTGCTTGCCATGTTCAGGCGTCTGGAGGTGCCGGAAGCACCGGTTGCAGAAGCCGGAGTCGGCGCCCTCGAGGTCAAGTAGGAGAGAAGCCGGGCTTTCGCGGCATAAGCCCATGTACAAGAAGCGAAGACCGATTGTTGGTCTCCGCTTCTTTTTTTGCAGGCAAGCGACTATTCAGGGGTCAAGCCCGGATCATCTATGTCTTAGAAATCCGCGTTGCCCATCTTGCCCGCCTTGAAGTCGGCATAAGCCTCGATGACTTCCTCGCGCGTGTTCATCACGAACGGCCCGTATTGGAAGACCGGCTCGTCGATGGGCTCCCCGCCCAGGATGAGAACCAGAGTATCGGCCGCAAGTCCTTCGATCCGGATCGGTCCGCCCGCGTTGCCGAACAAGATGAACGCGCCTTCTCCGGCTTCCCGTTCGCCATTGACGAGAGCCTTGCCTCTGAGAACTATCGCGCTGGCGTTATAAGCGGCGGGAAGCTCGAATTCGGCGACGCCGCCGGCATTGAACGCGATGTCGAAAAGATGAATCGGCGTAAAGGTTTGCGCCGGTCCGCGCGTCCCTTGGTAGTCGCCGGCGATAACGCGGACCTCTCCGCCGCCGTCAGGCAGCCGTAAGCGCCCCATTTTCGACTTCGGCAGCTCCTGGTATCTCGGCTCGTGCATCTTGTGCTCGCGGGGAAGATTGACCCAAAGCTGGATAAAATGGAACGTGCCGCCGCGTTTCGCGAATTCGCGTTCATGATATTCTTTGTGCAGCAGACCCGATCCGGCCGTCATCCATTGCACGTCGCCGGGGCCGATAATGCCGTGGTTGCCATGGTTGTCATGATGCTCGACATAGCCTTCGTAGGCGATGGATACCGTCTCGAAGCCCCTATGCGGATGCGCTCCGACGCCTCTTGTCGTCTCGCTTGGCGAAAACTCGTACGGCGCATTGTAATCAAGCAAGAGGAAGGGGCTGATCCGCTGCCCGAGGTCGTTGCCCGTCGGGAAATAGTTGGATACGCGGAAGCCGTCGCCCACCATGTGGAACGGCGCGCCTCTGCGAACGTCTTCGATCGGTCTGTATGTGGTTGCCATGAACAACACGCTCCTTTGTTTTGCGGATTAGGTTATGCGTTAATCTTTATATTAATTATCTTAAATTAAAGATAACAGGAAAGGCGACGTATGTCAACACTTGGAGCCGCGCGACGTATCTCTTACGAAATATGTCATACAACGGGAGGAGGATGAATCGTGATCCGGATGCGTATCTTGGAAAATTTAAAGTTATTCAAATCGCGAACTTTTATGGTATGGTAGTGCAAGATATTGAAAATTGGATGGAGGAGGAAGTGATGAAAATTTTTTCAATGAGACTTTCTTATTTGCTCGTTGCGGCTTTATTTATCCTGTTTTGCGTTTCCCCGTTTGTTTCCCCGTTGGCACATGCGAAGGAGACCGGGGGGAAGGGAGAACCGACTTCGTCTTCATCTATTATCGGCAATGTCAGCCCCTCGGAGGGTTCATGGCTGACCGATGGCTTTACGCTCATTCAATTCAGTTTAGGGATCCCGCTGGCCGATACGGGAGATATCATCATTACCGTTGATGGTCAGCCCATTGACCCCAATATCGTCAATTACATGAATGGCTTGGTGTTTACGTATGTCTCTCATTTGAAAGATGGCGCTCATTCCTTAATGATTTCCGTATTGGATCGTGATATGAATGTATTGCAGGAGTACAATGGGAGCTTTAACGTCCGGCTTTCGACTTGGATAGACAGCAGCATGAAAGCGGAAAATATCGACGTCACGTCGCTTCGCTTAACCTGGACGCCCGCCGCGCGGAGCATGGGTTATCGAATTTATGGCAACAGCCTGCTTATTGGGTCCGTGGATGGAAACACCACCTCATTGGATGCAACGGGTCTCCTGCCCAAAACCGCTTACCATTTCAAAGTAGAGGCGCAGCGTTCCGACGGCAGTTGGACGACGGATGGCCCCGGCGTTTCGGCAACAACATTGCCTCAGGATCGGGTAAATCCCATTATCGAATCTGTGACTCCCGCCGATGGCGACTTCTTAGTGACGGCTTGGCCCAAGATCACGGCTCATGTGCATGATGGAGATTCCGGTATTGATCCTATCACGACGGGCATCGCGGTAAATAATAGGATAGTACCTTCCAGCTATGACGAGTCAACCGGGACGCTGAGCGGGGTCGCCTCCAGATTGCCAAGCGGCACTCATACCCTCTTGATCTATGCCAGGGATATGGACGGGAATGTCGTGCGGCATACCGGCAGCTTTACCGTGCATTATGAGGAGGGGGCGCCGTTTCTGGAATGGAGCGACAAGCTTCGGGACGCTTTGGAAGCCGGCGATCCGGCAGATCGCGAGGATGTACGAAAACTGCGCGACGAGATCGCGGAGTTGAACGAAGCAGAAGACTTATCCTTGATCGATCCCATATGGAACAAAATCAAGTCCAAGCTGCCGGCATCCGTTGATCAGGCCCGATTGAAAAAGAAGCTTTTCGATATCGTGCTAGCGATCGGTTCGCCCCTCTACAATGAGCAAGGAACAGGGCTGGCAGAGATTTTGTCGGACCCTGAATCGCTGGCGGCAATGAATACGATAGCTGCGGCAGGCGGCGTACCGAACCTGACTGCCGAGGATGTTCTGACGTTCGTTTTCGGGGATGGCAACGGCTATAGAGGGATTGAAGGTCAAATCCTTTATTTTGCATCCAGATTGTCTCCTTGGGAACAGGTGGGACTGCTAAGCGATAAACAGAAAATGTTGGAACTCCTCATGACAGCCATCAATAATCAACTGTTGCAAACAACCAATTATAAAATCAGCAAGATGCTGTGGAATCTAAACGTCAGGACTTACGATGTTGGGCTGACTTTGCAAAATTTCACTGAGAAGCTGGAACATGACGTGCCGGCCATTGGGGCGATGACGATTGCCTACATCCGCTTAAAGGCGCAGGAATCAGTGACGGCAAGCCATTTGGGCCACCAGCACAATTACAGATTGAAGGCAGATACTTTAGACATCCCGCCTCAAGCGCTCGTATGGAAAAAGGTATCCGGAAGCCCTGATATCCTTGTCACGCCGGACGGAACCGTCACCATTCCCGAAGGGACTTATACCGCCACCGCGGTCATTCAAGCCGCGATCGTCAACCCTTATGGAGCAAATAAAGTTATTTTCGAAAAAGAAGTGACTCTAATGTCCGAGAAGGATCCGACCGTCTTCCTTCAAAATATCATGGATACGTTCGAAAGCGGTCTGATCGAGGCGCAAAGCAAGCTTGACGCCGCAACCACGCGCGAAGAGCAGATACAACTGCTCATGGACATGTTGAAAACGGGAAAAGAGGCAACCAAACAGATCCGTTCATTAGAGATTTCCCAAGAAGCCATAACCGATGCTGCCGAGAAAATCGTAAATCGTCTTGTGCAAGCAGTCGGTCGTTTTACAATGTTGATGCCCTCTTCTTCCTAAAATAACAAAGCGGAAAATCCTCTGTTGCAAAACAGGGGATTTCTCGCTTTGTTGTCATGCCCGATGAACTTGGGAGTCGGCGGCGGCAACGCGCGGGCGGGCTAACGGACGGAGAGAGGCTGTCGATCAACGGTGAGTAACGGAGCGGAGGCGTTCTACTCTCGCTAACGGACCGCAGAGCCTCTACTTGCAGCGGAGACGTTCTACTCTCGCTAACGGAACGCAGAGCCTCTACTTGCAGCGGAGGCGTTCTACTCTCGCTAACGGACCGCAGAGCCTCTCATTGCAGCCTTTTCGTGATATTGAAAGTCTAACGGACTCAGATGACTCTATTTGATGGATTTCCGCCCATTCTACGCGGTTTTGATGTCATTAAGGTCGTCTGTGTCCGTTACAATTTGTACAGGTCCTATAATTGCGAAATAACGACCGTGGTGTCCGTTACGATCAGCCACGACTTCACTGTGCTGCCCTCCTCAATGAATCGAATAACGTCGCAGGCGTCCGTTAGGTTCGGCCCAAAAAACAATCGCGCACGTCCGGCCAAGGCCAAACGATCGCGCACGTCCGGCCAAGGCCAAACAATCGCGCACGTCCGGCCAAGGCCAAACGATCGCGCACGTCCGGCCAAGGCCAAACAATCGCGCACGTCCGGCCAAGGCCAAACGATCGCGCACGTCCGGCCAAGGCCAAACAATCGCGCACGTCCGGCCAAGGCCAAACAATCGCGCACGTCCGGCCAAGGCCAAACGATCGCGCACGTCCGGCCAAGGCCAAACAATCGCGCACGTCCGGCCAAGGCCAAGACGCAGCGCGACTGCTTCCTGCTTATTTGCGAACGAGCTGCCAGGTCTGCGCGGCGTTATTGGAATCGGTCCAGATCTGGACGTTGGCGCCGCTTGCCGTGCTCCCATCGTTGATGTCCAGCGCTTTGCCGCTGTTGGGATTGATTAGCTTGAAGGCGCCGCCGTTCTTGACGATCGCCCAGCGCTGAGCGGGATTGCCGCCATAATCTTGCCAGATGTGGACGTTGGTGCCGTTCGCCGTCCCCGTGCCCGCGACGTCGAGCGCTTTGCCGCTGGCGGGATTCACCAAGGTGTAAGCGCCGTCGCCAAGGCTCGTGACCCGCCATTCCTGCGCGCCGTTGTTCAGATCGTTCCAGATTTGAACGTTCGTCCCGTTCGCGGTGCCGCCTCCCGCAATATCGAGCGCTTTGCCGCTTGCGGGATTGATCAGCTTGTAGACGGTGCCTGTCAGAGCGGCGGGCTCGGCGGGCGTCAGATCAAAGAAATCAAGCTCGGCATAGCCGCTGCCCTTGGAGAATCGGACCGTGTTCCAGCCCGCGTTAAGCGGCGTGCGGATGGTGGACAACCCCCAGTTCTCCCAGCCCTTGTTCGTCACATGGAGCGGCGACGTTATGCCGTTGATCGTCATGCTGAGCGACGCCCAACCGCCGCCGGAAGTACCGTTCGCCGTCCGCGCCGACAGAATATACTGGCCAGCCTGCGCGGCATATACGGTGAAGTCGACGTACGAGCTCGCCGTATCGATATGGCCGGCTGCCATGCCGCCCGAGCCGTTGGCGCTGGCGGAGGCGTAAGCCCCGCCGCCGAAGGTGCCTTCTTCGCCCTCATAGCGAACGCGCTGCGATTCGCCGGAAGGGACGGCGATCGGCGAGTTAGGCGCGGATGGTACGCCGAGATTCGGCGTGTTGTCGGCATGCCAGCCGAAGCGTTGGGCACGGATCTCGCGATTCCAACCGGCATTGTTGTACTTGGCGACATGGTAGACGATCCAGTCCTCGGTACCGTCCGGCGACTTGGTGAACGAATGGTGGCCGGGTCCGAACAAGCCGTTGCCGCTGCTGAAGATCGGCGTCGCACGTTTCGTCCAGGAGGAGGCTTGAAGCAGGTTGCTGCCTGTGCTTGCCGTGATGATGCCAAGGCAATAGTCGTTCGTCCAGCTTCCGCTAGCGGAGTAGACGAGGCTGATCACGCCGTTCCTTACGATGACTTGAGGGCCTTCGTTGACATTAGGCGAATGGTTCGTCTCCCAGCCGTGGACGGGCCGCGCGATCTCCGTCCTGGCGGAATCGATCGTCCAAGGATTGCTCATGCTGGCGATGTACAGATTCTGACGGACGTTCGCGTCGCCTTCCCAGCCCGACCAAATAAAGTAGAGCTGGCCGCCGACCTGAAGGACGGTGCCGTCTATGGCCCATTTATTGGTGGCGTCCGTGATTTGCCCTTTGCTCGTCCAGGCGCCCTGCATGGGGTCCGACGACGTGTTCTCGAGCACGTACATCCGATGGTTGGCGTTGTCGCCGTTATCCTTGGCGTAATAAATGTACCAAGCCCCGTTCACGTAATGAATTTCCGGCGCCCAAATATTGCAGCAGCCCGTCTGGATAACGCGCGTAGCCGCGGCGTCGATTCCGGTCAGACTCGCGCTCTTCCAGATGGTGACGTCGCCTCCGGTCGTCTTCGTGAAATAATAGTAGCCGTCCGTATGCTTGTATACCCAAGGGTCTGCTCCATCCTGCATGATCACGTTGTAAAAGCTGCTCTGATGAGTAGCCGCCGAGGCGGTGCCGATCGGCACGGCCAGCAGAAACAGCAGAAGCAGCGCGCATCCTCGCAAGACGGTTCGTTTCCAAGTATTCATTCATCAACTTCCTTTCGAGTAGAAATTGGCGATTTACTCCAATGAGGGTAAACGCTTACACTTATTGAATCATGCCAATTCCTTCCTGCGACAGGACATTTTTTTGCCGTTTGTGGACGAATTTAAGCGGGACTAGCCGCAATGCCTATAAAAATGTCCATAACGCCCAAAGCAAGGCTATCTTCTGAAGCGCCGCAGTTCGTTATAATGTGGCTGACCAACAAACATCAACGGAGGTATGAATCATGAAATCGTACAATAATCCATTGCCCATCGAGATGGACAAGCTAGACCCGGAGACGGCGAAGCTTGGCGTATCCGGCTACAACCCCGATCCTTACGTGCTCAAATGGAATGGACGTTATTACGCGTATGCGACGGCCGGGGAAGGCGTTGCCGTCATGACGTCCGAAGACATGACCGAATGGACGCATCGCGGATATGCCTACAGGGAAGCAGGCAGACACGGCTACTGGGCTCCGGCGGTTATTTATGACAACGGACTGTTCTATCTCTATGTCTCCAACATGCCAAGCGGGGAGGACGATGCCCATCTCCAGTTCATGCGGGTAGCCGTATCGGAGTCTCCGACGGGACCGTTCGAGTATCGCAAGACGTTGTTCGATACGTTCTCGATCGATGCTCACGTCGTTCGGGATACGGACGGAGGTCTCGTGCTTTTCTATTCGACCAACGAAACGTACGGCATCGACGCGCATCGGGCGGGCACGGTCATCGTAGCCGATCGGCTGCTGGATCCCTTGACGCCGGAAGGAAAACCCAGGCTGATCGTCAGGCCGACTTTGGACGAGGAAGTATTCGCGGAGAACCGGTTTGGCGACGGCAGGGACTGGCACACCATCGAAGGCGCCTTCCACCTGAAGCGCGGCGGCAAACATTACGTCATGTACAGCGGCAACGCGTTTACGAGCCCGTTTTATTACGTGGGCTACAGCACGGCAGAGCATTCGGCGGACAAGTCCGTAACGGAGCTGCAGTGGACCAAATATCCGGATGACGATACGTACGAGCCGTTGCTTAGACAAAACGGGAAGGTGGAAGGCGTAGGCCACAACAGCGTGGCGAAAGCTCCGAACAATATCGACGACTGGATTCTCTATCATGGCCGCGAGGTGCGCGAGCAAGGACAAGAGGATGGAGAGCGCAGGCAAATGCGGATGGATCCCATTCTGTGGCAAGGCGAGCGCATGACGGTGCCCGGGCCGACTTACGGGGCGATGCACGCGCCGGCCATGCCGACGTTCCGCGATCTGTTCGACCGCGCCGACTCGGGCAACGAAGCCGATATCGGCATGGGCTGGACGCTTGACGGCGGAGAATGGCGGGTCGGCGGCGAAGAGCTGCAACAAGCCGGGTTGGCCGGCATCGGCCGCGCCTATCTCGCCGCTTCCGCTCCGCATGCGCTATTGGAGGTTAACGTCCGCTGGGAACGCAGCCATATGGGAGGCTTATACGGAGCCATCCTAGAGTCCGGGGACGGCACCTTCGCGGAGATCATGTTGGATGTCGGCAAGCGGACGATCGGCATCTACGAGACGTTGCGCGGATGCAAGCTGGAGACGATTAGCGCGGCGTTGCCCCAAGGCTTCCGATTCGACGTTTATCACCAGCTGCTGATTCGCGCGGCCGGAAACCGCATCGCGGTGGAGCTCGACGGGGTAACCGTCTTGCGCGGGGCTTGCTTTGCGCCATTCGGCCGGTATGGACTGACGACCCGCTATACGTCCGCAAGCTTCGCGGGCATCGCGCTGACGGAGACGTTATCGTTCCTGGAGTCGGGAGCGGCGGCGTGCTTGGCGACGGCGGAGTTCCGCGTCCTGTCCGGGGACTGGAGCGCGGACGGCGCATCCTTGATCGGCATGCCGCGGGAGGGGGCTGCTTCGCTTCATCTGGGCAATCCATTCCCGTCGTCTCCTTCCGTCTGTCGGTTCGAAGCGGTAGGAAGGTCGGCGGAGCTCGCGCTAACGATCGCAACGAAGGCCGGCGAAGATATACGGCGTATCGTATTTGGCGAGTCCGAGCTGCGAGGATCGGAGACGCTCCGCATCCTCCACGCGGATGGCCGTCTTCAAGCATGGGCAGGAGACCGGCTCGCGCTCGACGCGGCGGCCGAAGCCGGCTGGCTGTCGCTGACCGTGTCCTCGGGCCGCAAGCTCGCGCTGCGCAATCTGGAATGGACGGCGCTCGGAATCTAAAAAATTGTCCATAGCATACAAAAAGATGACATTTTTCGGCTCCAGGCCCTGGGGTAAGATGGGAACCAAGAAAGAGATCGCGTCTTTCCAACCATCCACTAGGGGGAAACGAAGAGATGAAAAAAGCTACGACTTGGCTATCGGTATTGACGGTATTCGCAATGGTCGCGACCGGATGCAGCAATAACGGCGGAGACGCCGGAAGCAATGCGGAGGGAGCGGGCAACGGAGGCGGCGGGGACAAAGGCAAAAAAACCGAGTTCCTGTTCTGGACGCCGTTCTCCGGCGCGGACGGCCCGTTCATGAAGGAAATCGTCGACAAATACAACGCTTCCCAGGACAGCTACAAAATCAACTTCGTCATTCAGCCTAACGGCGAATATTACAAGCAGCTCGACGTGGCGCTCAGCACGGGTAAGGACCGCCCGGATCTCATGATCATGCATCTGGATCAAATCCCGACGTACGTAAGCAAAGGACAGCTGCAAGAAATGGAAACGCTGGCGGGCGCTGCTGGCATAAACAAGACGGATTACGTGGAAGCGGCCGTCAACTACGCGACGATCGAGGATAAGCTGTACGGCATCCCGCTCGACATCCACCCGCTCGTCATGTATTACAACAAGGATCTGCTGGAAGCGGCTGGCGTTACGAGCCCTCCGACCAACCGCGAAGAGTTCGACGCGGCGGTGGAGAAAGTAACGAACAAAGACAAAGGCATCTACGGTTACGTCGTGCCGACGCTGTGGCCGCAGCAATTCATTTTCCCGACACTGGTCTGGCAGAACGGCGGCGAGCTCTGGAACGGCACGGACGTTGCCTACAATTCTCCCGAAGCGGTGGAGATGATCCAGTGGCTGCGCGGCATGGTCGACAAGGGCGTTTCGCCTGGCAACGTGCAGCAGGACGGAGAAAACACGTTTTTCCTGCAAGGCAAAAACGCGATTCAATTCAACGGTCCATGGATGAAATCCCAATTCGACGAAGCGGGTCTTAACTACGGCGTGGCGCCGATGCCGCAACTCGGCAAGGCGAAGCAAGCGGTATTCGGCGGCTCCCACAACTTCGCGATTCCGAAGGACGTGAAGGACGAGGCGATCGTGGCCGGCATTGGCGACTTCCTCAAATACGTATCCACCAACTCTCTGGAATGGGCGGAATCGGGTCAAGCGCTGGCCGCGAAGCCGATGATCGAAAGCGCGGAATTCAAAGCCTTGCCGCAAAGCGCCATCGCGGACAGCTTCTCCTACGTGCAGTTCGCGCCGAACGTGCTGAACTGGCCGACGATCTCCGAGCCGATCTGGGGCGAGCTGAACAACGCGCTGCTCGGCAAGAAGGACGCGCAGCAAGCGATGGATGACGCCGCGGCGAAATCCAAGCAAGCGATCGGCAAGTAATTTCCGGCAGACGCAAGAAACCGATAAAGGACAGGACGACAATGCTCGCTCCCGTCCTTTGCGGGTATTAAAGGGAAGTCACGGCCGATTCGCTTTGCAGTAAGAGACACACGTCAGTTTCGTTGGAGGGAAAACAGAGATGAGAACGTCTTGGACGTCCAGGCTCACGTCGGCCTTATTCGCTTTGCCTTATACCCTATGCTTCGCCATGTTCCTGCTGTTCCCGATCGGGTACGGCGTTTATATCAGCTTTCATGACTTCGAATTGTTGTCCGAGGAGCATCCCTTCGTCGGGCTTAGCAACTATATCGCGATATTCACCGGCGGGACGTACGAGAACAGCGTCTTCCTCCGGGGGCTTTGGGCGACGGCCCAGTTCGTTATTTTCTCCGTGCCTTTGCTGATCGTCGTCGGGCTAGGTCTGGCCATGCTCGTCAATGGCTTGCCCCGCCGGATTCGCGGGCTGTTCCGGACGTTTTTCTTTATGCCCTATGCCATTTCGGCATCCGTCATGGCCGTTATCTGGCTCATGATGTTCGACACGAACGCTGGCTTTATCAACAGCATGCTGATGAAGCTGGGCATGGATACGATTCCTTGGCTGACGGATACGCCGTGGGCGTGGGTATCGCTGATCGCGACGACGCTGTGGTGGACGATCGGCTTTAACATGATTATTTTCATCAACGCGCTTAACGAGGTGCCAGAGGATTATTACGAAGCGGCTTCGATCGACGGCGCGACGGCGTGGAAGAAGTTCGCCCACATTACGCTGCCGTCGATCAGGCCGGTTATGCTGTTCGTCATGATTACGTCCACGATCGCCTCGTTCAACGTATACGCGCAGCCGTTCTTGCTCACGAGAGGCGGCCCCGGCGACTCGACCAAGGTGCTGCTGATGAACGTGCTGGATCAAGCCTTCATCCGCAAGGAGATCGGCAGCGCGTCCGCTATGGCGATCGTAATGGCCTTGCTCATTATCATTATTTCGATCGTGCAATATCGATTGACCTACGGACGGAAGGAGAGTGGCGTTTAAGATGCAACAGACACGCAAATGGCTATTGATTCTGCTGGCAACCGTCGTTGCCGCCGTCTTCCTGATGCCCCTGATCTGGATGCTCTCGACCTCGTTCAAGAACGACTTCGAGGCGCTTGCCGGGCAGATGAACTTTATTCCGAAGAAACCGACCTTCGAAAATTACGCGGAAGGCCTCGCCGGAGAACTGATGAACGTGCCGATCGTGCGCTGGATCGCGAACTCCTTGTCGGTCGGCCTAATCGGGACGGCTATCGTCCTGCTGATCGACTCCATGGCCGCGTTCGCGCTGGCGCGTCTGTCGGACCTCCCGTTCAAGCGGATCCTGTTCGCGATGTTCGTCGCATCGCTGATGATTCCCGGCGTCTTGACGTTTTTGCCGATGTATATGGAGTTTAACGCGCTTGGTCTGATCAACACGTATTCGGCGCTTATTCTCCCCTATACGGCAGGGGCGTTCGGCGTGTTCCTGCTCTACCAGTTCTTTATCTCGTTCCCTAAGGAGATCGAAGAAGCGGCGCGGATCGACGGCGCGAACAAGTGGCATGTCTACTCGCGCATCCTGCTGCCGGCATCGGTATCCATTATGGTCACGCTCGGCATCTTCACTTTCATGGGCATCTACAACGACTTCGTGTGGCCGCTCTACGCGACGACTTCGCCGGAGATGCGCACGATTACGGCGGGCATCGCCCTTATGGCGCAAGGCAGCTACACGCAAGCGTACGGCAAGCTGATGGCGATGACGACGATCGCGACTTTGCCGGTTCTCATCGTGTTTATACTGGGCCAACGTTCGTTCGTCAGGGCGATTACGCAAGCTGGCGTGAAATAAGGGAGGCGAGAGCACGGATGGGCATGGGTCGTAAAAAAATCTACTTCGGGCTCGGGGCGGTCTTGTTGGCCGCCCTTGCGGCCGTCGCGATCGGAATGGTGAACGGAACAATGAACGGAAACAAATCGGGTAGCGCTCCGTATGCGGGCCATGGCGGCACGTTCAAGAACGTTTTGACGGGCATGGATACGCCGGACCCCAGCATCGCTTATCATGAAGGCTTCTACTACATGACGTTCACGCATAACGGCGCGGACGTCATGGTCATGAAATCCCGCACATTGGACTTCAAACACGCGGAGAAGAAGGTCGTGTGGTATCCCCCGGTCGACACGGCTTATTCGGCGAACTTGTGGGCGCCGGAGATTCAATTCGTAGGTGGCAAATGGTACATCTATTTCGCGGCGGACGACGGCGCGAACGAAAATCATCGGATGTACGCGCTTCAAGCGGATACTGACGATCCAATGGGAGATTATACCTTCAAGGGGCAAATCACGGACGAAACGAACCGCTGGGCAATCGACGGGCTCGTTCTTGAGCACGGGGAGCAGCTCTACTTCGTATGGTCCGGCTGGGAGGGCGACGTCAATATCGCGCAGAACACCTACATCGCGCCGATGAGCGACCCGCTTACGGTCAGCGGTCCGCGCGTGCTGCTGAGCTCGCCGGATCTGGAGTGGGAGCGGGCGGGCGGCCCTCCTTATATCAATGAGGGGCAGTCGATATTGAAAAAGGACGGGCGAGTGTTTCTCGTCTACTCCGGCGCGGGCAGCTGGACGCCGCATTACAGCTTAGGAATGCTTGCGCTTGCGGAAGGCGGAGATCCGCTTAATCCCGCCGACTGGAAGAAATCGACGGAGCCGCTCATGGCGATGGACGACGAAGCCGGTGTGTACGGACCGGGCCACAATACGTTCGCGCAGTCGCCGGACGGCACGGAAATCTGGAACGTCTACCATGCGACAAGCGGGATCGCGGACGGCTGGAACAATCGCCGCGCGCGGGCGCAGCGCGTGGAGTGGGGCGAGGATGGCTTGCCGGTGCTCGGCAAACCGCTGTCGCTGGATACCGCGATCGCCGTTCCTTCCGGCAGCGGAGTCTTCCTTGCGGAGCATGCGGAGACGACGGCGGACGGCGGCCTGCGGTTCGGCAGCCTGCCGCTGGGGACAGGCGCGTCCCGGCAAGCGCCGCTGCTGCTGCATTACCGCAATGCGTCCGGGGCGGAGGCGCACATGCGTCTGCAGGCTTCCGGCGGGGAACCGGTCGACTTAGCGTTGCCGCCGCTGGACGAGGGCGAGACGGGGTACGTATATGCGATTCTTGAGTTCGGGGAAGGGAGCGCGAGCTTGGAGATCTCGGCAGCCGATGCCCAAGGCGCGGAGGTGACCGCAATCGAAATTCCGCGCTACGAAGCCGAGTACGCGCAGGGCAGCGGCGGCATGGTCGCCGAGGACAACCCGTTCTCGTCGGGCACGGGCGTCATGACCGGCGACGACGAGGGCGGCGAAGTTGTGTTCGGCAACGTGGTCGTACCGGGTAGCGGGGCGTATACGCTGCGCATTGCGGCAAGCAACCGCGGGGATAAGGAGACGACGATCGTCGTGGAAACGGAAGGCGGCAAAAAAGCCGTCAAGATTCCGCCGAGCGAACGGAGCGAATTCCCGGTTGTCGAAGTCAAGCTTTCATTGCGCGAGGGCACGAATTCCATTACACTAAAGCCTGCTGCCGGGGACATTTCATTCGACTATATCGACGTGATTCGTTAGAACGGACACGAACGAATGTTCCAATTCGAGGCATCGGCTAGTTAATAGTCGCAAACGTAAAGCAGGCACATACGAAGGGCAGACACAAACGAAGGGCAGTCACAAACGATAAGCAGACACAAACGATAAGCAGATACAAACGATAAGCAGACACAAACGAGGGGCAGACACAAACTGTAGATACGGCTAACGGACACCTGCGCCGTTATTTCCTCGATTTTGCACAAGGTTGAGTTCTAACGGACAGCCAGGACCTTATTCGAGTCGAAAGGCTTAACATTTAGCTTGATTTAGCTATATAGGGTACTCTGTGTCCGTTAGATTTGGAAATACTCGTATTTTGATTAAATAAAGGCGCTGGTGTCCGTTAGAATCGATAAGGTAGTCGGTAGTCGGTAGTCGGTAGTCGGTAGTCGGTAGTCGGTGGTCGGTGGTCGGTAGTCGGAGTCGGTAGTCGGTAGTCGGTCGTCGGTCGTCGGTCGTCGGTCGTCGGTGGTCGGTAGTCGGTGGTCGGTAGTCGGTGGTCGGTAGTCGGTGGTCGGTAGCGGTCGTCGGTCGTCGGTCGTCGGTCGTCGGTAGTCGGTGGTCGGTAGTCGGTGGTCGGTAGCGGTCGTCGGTCGTCGGTCGTCGGTGGTCGGTGGTCGGTGGTCGGTCGTCGGTGGTCGGTCGTTTGGGGTTACGAAGTATTGGGCCAAAGAGCCGTGGAGCCGTTAAGCCGGAGAGCCGAGGAGTCGGAGCGCAGCCGGTCAAGCGCAAGCGTCGTACAGAGATGGGGGAGCAAGTGATGGTGGATACGGGTTCGACGAATAGCTATCGCCGATTGGCGGCATGTCTGGTTGCGGCTTGCCTGCTGGCAGCCGCGCTCGCGGGCTGCTCCGGGAACGAAGAGCAGCGGCCGAGGCCGGAGCCCAAGCGGGATGCCATCCGTCTGGATTATTGGACCCCGTTCAGCGGCGGCGACAACCAGTTTATGACGGAGATGGTGGAGAAGTTTAACGCCGAGCAGGACGAGATCGTGGTGGAGCAGACCAATTCCCGGCTCGACGACTATTACTCGCGGCTAAGAACCGCCATTTTGGCCGGCAACGCGCCGGATATCGCCATCATTCATACGACGAGCATGCCGCAATTCGTCCAGAACGGCTATATCGAGGATGTGACCGAGGCCGCGAGTGAAGTCGGGCTCGATTGGAGCCAGTTTACGCCGAATATCCGCAAGGCGACCGAATATGGCGGACGCTCCTACGGCATTCCGCTCGATACGCACGCGCTCGTCATGTATTACAACAAAGAGCATCTTCGCGCCGCGGGCGTATTAAACGAAGTAACCGGGAAGCCGATCATCAATCCCGGCCCGGAAGGCTTCCGGCAATTTCTCGAAAAAATACGGGATGCGGTGCCAGGAAGCGTAGCGCCGCTCGCCATGCCGAGCACGCGGATCGATTCCGTCTGGTTTTGGTGGAGTCTTTACAATCAGATGGACGGCGGAGGAGCGTTCTACGACGAATCGGGTACGAAAGCGCAGTTCGACAATCCCAAGGCGCTTGAGGCGCTTCATTTCGTTAACGGATTGTACGAGACGGAGCTTATTCCGCCGGATATCAACGATTCGTTTAAGCTCTTCCAAGACGGCCGGGCTGCCGTCATCATGCTTGGCATGTGGGGAACCGGTGCATTCGAGCATGCGCCGAAGCTGGACTTTGGCGTCGTTCCGATTCCCGTCTTATACGACCATTCGGCGGCATGGGGGGATTCCCACACGCTCGCCATCCCCAAGAAACACGGCATGACGGAGGAGAGGCGCCGCGCCGCGCTGGCCTTCTCCAAGTGGATGGTGGAGCACGGCGAGCTGTGGTCGCAGGCCGGCCATGTGCCCAGCATGACGAAGGTCGTGGAGAGCAGAGCATTCACGGAGCAGGAATACCGCGGCGATTATGCCGCCGTTGCCGACTACGTCGCGTACTGGCCCAGACATGTCAAGCAGTGGACCGCGATCGAATATTTGATTCAGGAATTCGACAAGATGAATTACAAGCAGCAAACGCCGGAGCAGGCGCTTCAGAACGCGGCCAAGAAGGTCGACGCGGGCGCGGCCGGGTAGGAGAGGTGAAGGGATGATCCGGAGGCTGACGCAAGGGTTCAAAAACCAGGAGCTGGCTCGCAAGCTGATCTGGATCAACTGCCTGCTCGTGCTCGTGCCGCTGGCGGCAATGGGACTTTATACGTTCGGCAGCTTCGAGAGGGCGATGGAGAAAAACGTCGGCAGCTACCAGCTTCAGACCGTCAAACAAATTACGCTGAATATCGATACGTATATGAACGAGCTGAATCGATTGACGCTGTCCCCTTACGCCAACAAGGACATCATGTCGTTTATCAGCTCGTCCAGGACCCCGGGACAGCGACTGGAGCTGAAAGAGATCGAATCGCTCAACCTGTTCGTCTCGTCGATTTTTATTAACGGGCGGATCGATATTATGGGCATTTCGTTGTACGGGGAGAAGGGCGCATCCTATGTCGTCCTGCCCGAAAGCCAGTACGTGACGACCTATAAGCTGGACGAAAGCGCGGAGTGGCTGCTGCAGGCCAAGGAAAGATTCGGCCAGCCGACGTTTATTACGACTCACGAGGTTCAGGCTACGAGCGGCATGAGATATCAAGTGTTCTCGATCGCGCGCGAGCTGCGAAGCTTCGACACGGGGGAAACGCTGGGCTACATCGTGCTGGACATCGACCCTGCCACCGTGCGTCAAATACTGCTTCAAGCCGATCCCGGCCGCAAGGAGTCCATGTATATCATCGATGGAAGCGGCAAACCCGTCATTACGCGGGACGCCACGCCGACAGTCGCGGATCTCGGGGCTCCGCAGGGAGAGGGGACGCTCCATCTGGAAGGCAGCGGAGACGCGGAGCGGCGACTGGTCGCTTACGTCACCTCCGACGTGACCGGATGGACGACGGTCAGCGCCGTTCCGGTCGAGGAGCTAATGAAGGACAGCGTAATCGTCCGCAATTCCATCGCGTTAGCCGGGTTCGTCTGCATCGGGCTGGCCATCCTCATCACCGTCTTTCTCGCGTTCCGTATTACGTTGCCGCTGCGCAAGCTGAGCCGTCTGATGCGGAAGGTCGAGCAGGGAGAGCTGAACGTGTCGTTCCCGGTAACGTCCGCCGACGAGGTCGGCCAGCTGGGAAGCACGTTCAATACTATGGTATCCAAGCTCAGCGAGCTCGGTTATTTGCTCTACGAGACGGAAATCCGGGAAAAGGACGCCCAGATCGCCGCGCTGCAAAGCAAGATCAACCCTCATTTTTTGTACAATACGTTGGGTTCCATCAGCATGTACGCGGAGCTGGAGGGCAATCGCGAAATCGTGACGATGGCCAATAATCTCGGCAAGCTTCTTCGTTACAGTCTGAGCAGCAGGAAGGACACGGTCACGCTGCGAGACGAGCTCGTGCATGTAAACGGCTATATGAGCATTCAGAAGATCCGTTACGAAGACAGGATCCTCTTCGCGTCCAACATCGACGAGAAGGCGCTTGGCTGCAAGGTCATCCCGCTGATCATCCAGCCGATCGTCGAGAACGCGATCAATCACGGCATCGATAAGGGCGTGGGGGAAGGGCGAATCACGGTCACGGGCAAGGAAACGGAAGGTTTGCTGACGATCATCGTGGAGGATGACGGCATCGGCCTCGGCACGGAGGAGCTGGACGAGCTGCGCGACCGGCTGCGGCACTCCAAGGATTTGGGCGGAAAGACGGGCAACGGCCTGCTTAACGTGCATAGAAGACTTTGGCTGCATTACGGAGAGCCGTACGGCCTGACGCTGGAGAGCATGCCGTATCAAGGACTTAAGGTCATAATGACGCTGCCGGCGATGACCGATGGCGGCGAGCAATAGGGGAGGGCAAGCGGATGCCAACAATCGTGGTGGTGGACGACGAGACGATTTTTCGGCGCGGGCTCCGCGCGATGATATCTTCCTGGGATGCCGAATGGGAGGTCGTCGGCGACGCGAAGGACGGATACGAAGCGCTTGAGCTGCTTCAGCGGCTGGAGCCGGACGTGTTGTTAACCGATATCCGGATGCCGAAGATGGACGGGCTTCAGCTGCAGACGATCGCGCGCGAACGGTTCCCGGAGCTGCTGTGCGTCGTGATCAGCGGCTATGAGGATTTCTCGTACGTGCAGCAATCGATGCGCAGCGGAGCCAAGGACTATATCATGAAACCGGTGGAACGAGAGGATTTGACGCGCGTGCTCGATCGGCTGAAAGAAGAGCTGCGGGCGAGAACCGCGGCGCCTGCGGCGGAAGCGCAGAAGGACGACCGCCAGCTGCGCCAGCAGGCATCGGATGGCTTATCGGCAGGCATCATGCGCGGCAGCGTGCATCAGCAGGATTTGGATCTGTTGAGCCAACTAGGAATCGAGCTCTCGGACCCTTATTTTAACTGCCTGGTAATCAAGCTGGACAAAGAATCGGTGGCCAGCGAGCGCTACCGGCAATCCGATCCGTCCCTCTTCCAGCTGTACATTCAGCAGTTCGTACAGGAAATCATCGATCACCGGATGCCCGGCTTCAGCTTCGTCTATTCGGAGACGGAGGTCGCGGCGCTCGTGAACATGCCGGATACGAGCATGGCCGGGCTGCTGGAGCTCGCCGAGTCGATCCGCAGGCAGATCAAGTCGCTGTCCAACTTGACGGTTACGATCGGCGTCGGCCGTCCGGTCAAGGGCTTCGAGTCGATGACGATTCCGTTCCGGGAAGCCGGCATCGCTCTTCTATACCGTCTTGTCGTCGGCGGCGACAAGGTAATCGACTACCGCAATGCGGTCCAGAGCCAGTTTATCAAGCCGGATATGAAGAAGTGGTCTTGGGAAGCGCTGGAGAAGGCGATCAACGAGGGACGGCGCGACGAGACGGAGCGTCTAGTCGCGATTTCGATCGAGGATCTGTGCGCCAAAGCGCAGACGCCGGAGCTCGTCCATCAACAAATCTGCAAGCTGCTAATCCGCTACTATGAGCTGTCGGAGGATTTGGGCATGACCCGGGATTGGCTCGGGGATACGGACATCCGCACGCTGCTCGTCGAGATTTGCTCCATCTCTTCCAGCGCGGAGCTGATCGAGGTTTGCCGCTCGCTGCTTGGCAATCTGTCCGCGGGCATCGCGGCGGGCAACACGCCAGCCGAGCGGGATCCCATCCAGGTGGCGGAGCGCTATTTGGAGAAGCACTACCATGAGGCGTTGACGCTGAAGGAGCTCGCGGACAAGGTGTTCCTCAACGCAGCCTACTTCAGCACGCTGTTCAAGCAGCGCACGGGCCGGACGTTCGTCGAGCGTCTGACCGAGCTGCGGATGGAAGAGGCGAAGCGGCGCCTCGCGTCAACGGACGAGAAGGTCGTCGGCATCGCGGAGACGACCGGCTTCTCCAACATCCGCCACTTCAACCGGGTGTTCAAGAACGAGACGGGCGTCACGCCGAAGGAATATCGGGAGGACGTGCGGAGTCGGCGTTGAGTTCGATTGGACGTACGTAGTCATTTCTTTGAACGAACCGTGTGTGTCAGGCGGGGTATGGGCTGGGCCCAACTTCGCCAGATTACACGGCTTTTTGGCATGCCAAGTGTCGGAGTAAATAAAGTTCGAGATTGAAAATATAGTGTTAGACTGATGATGCTTGTTTAAGCTATCGGGCAGGATAGTTCTATATTGATAGCAATTTAAACTTACAATAGTAGGTTGGGCTGGAACGTCGCGCGATGGTAAAATATTGAATGGAGAGATGGAATCCAACGAAAGGGGTTACCGAATGAGATATTACGTTATTGAGGACGATGAAAATCTGCCAGATCTCGAATCAACGATCTATGTATTCGAACACATCAAAAGGAACAAAGGATCAGAGCAGATTCGAACATTGGAGGACTTTACGGCTAAATGCTTATTCATCGAAGGTCGAAATTCATTTTTGTACTGGGAAAGCAATAAGAAGGAACTATCGGCCTTTGAATTTGAAAAAAAAATTCGCGCTGAACTAGGTGACCTGCAGGAGCTTACAGGAGAACATTTTCATGTACTAATAGATCAATTTCGGGGTATGATTCAGCCACTTGTGTTTCCTGAGCAAGTAACTCGGTGTGCTTATGGGGATGAAGAGAAGTGGAACTGGATTTTCGTTGTAGCAGAAACGGAAGATCGCTTTTGGGGACTCCTCTGGTATACCACAGCATAACAAAAGGTATTCGTCAGGATGCCTTTTGTTATGCTGTCATTTTGGATCTTTGGCTTTTTTAAAAGATAAGGAAATAACGTTGAATGCCGCTGCTTTGTTAAACTAACGGAGAACGTTAGTTCCATGAACACAGCCACGACGAGACTGCCGAAAAATCGGCAGTCTAGTTAACCTTTTGGCGCAGTCTCGCGCAACTAACCTCCGTTTACGAACGTTGATATTTGAGAAGCAATATGGGTTTTGAAGATAGCTGAATAAACAGAGATTACGAATGATTCGATTCAGTTGGTTTAAGAACCCCTATTTCTTTACGGAGTATGATAGCCGCAAATAACCAAACGACGGAGGAATAGGTATGACATATTCAATTGCGAATATACAATCCTTTACAGTCATACTTTCATTTTTGGTGATACTTTTAGCGGTAATAGAATTAATTATTAAGAAATTTATCTTTGTAGAGGAATCATATAAGATCTCGGATACTGACGGTAAAACTATAAATAGGTGGGTAAAAGGACTACTTGGATGCTTGAGCTTATGTATTCTGTTTTTTGTTTTGGATACAACGAATATCGACGCGATTAAGTGGTTCTGGTTCATTACTTTTATTGTTGCCATGGGACAACATGCTTTTATGGAATGGAGGTATTTGAAAAACTCAAAAGAATATATGATTTCACTAATTAAATTAGCAGTTGGAGTAATATATATTTTTATATTTGTATTCTAAAATTCTTGAAGAACAATAGTTTCAAATAACACGACGGCAACCAGCGAATTGTACACCCATACTAGTATTCGAAAAATACTCTAACGGAAGAAGTTAGTTTAACAAGAACAGCCATTGGTATTCTATATGGGGTTGCCACTTCCATCATGCCTCGTCCGCCTGCCGCTCGACCTAACTTTGCCGCTAGTCAAATGTGAGTAATCCTCCTTATAATAGGGGGACGAGCCGGACTTGGCGCCGTTTGCCGTGTCGCCCCATTCCGTAGTTGGTCATTGTTGGCTGACGGACATGGACAGCCTTATTTCGATGTGTAGGTCATATTACGTATTCTAACGTCCGCCAACGACGCTATATGATGAAAAAACGCGGTAGTACCCCATTATGATTGAATAGCGGCGGAGGCGTCCGTTAGATATCGAAAAGACCGTTTTTCTTGCGAATAACGGTTGTGGCAAGGCTGTCGATTCATTGTGGATGGCAGCGAAGTCGAGTCGTGGCTAAACGTAATGGACACCACAGTCGCTATTTCGCAATAATAGGGCCTGTCCAAATTGTAACGGACACAGACGACCTTAATGATATCAAAACCGCGTAGAATGTGCGGAAATACACCAAATAGTTATAATGAACGAAACCGACGTCGCTTTGCTTCTACGTAGATTAATTTGGAAATAATGGAGTTTGTGAAACACCCATTAAAATACCAAATCAGAGCTACAAAACAAAG
>JAESFX010000133.1_pt1 | contig 84014 bp, 74 predicted proteins | sample 9269501 | NCBI WGS metagenome assembly JAESFX01 (sample SAMN14515570, study PRJNA621655) | algae metagenome | isolation source: Desmonostoc geniculatum HA4340-LM1 and co-occurring heterotrophs from cave... | place: USA: Maniniholo cave, Kauai, Hawaii | collected 2009-07-28
GATTTCGGCGTTTGAGTAAGGATTATGAGTTGTACACCGAGCTAAGTGAAGCAATGATTTATGGCTCATTGATTCGTCTGATGATAAAGCGAATGGCAGCTTAAGGTTTTGTTTACGAATCAGCTCTGAATTAAGCATAGATCTCGTAATGCTTTCAGGGACTTGAGTTCTAATTCTGTGCGTGTGAACATAAAATAGTAGTGTCCTTCATCAAGTTGGGCTTGGTGGTGAACTGTTTTCCAGACGGGTTACACCACCAATAAAATACTTTAATTCCTTGTATACGTCCGTTAAAGCATTATTCACGTTTCTCAACAATGCCTAATCCTAAAGGTAATCCTGAAAATTTTGGAAATCAATCAAGTAGAGAATTAACTGATAGTCTTAGCTTTCGGGTTACCAAGGAAATGAAGGAAGAAGTCAAAGCCAAGGATGACCCGCCAGAGTTTTGCCGTCGTGCTATCCAAGAAGCGTTAGACAAGGACAAGAAGAAGGAGTAGCTTATATCTCTAGTTACTCGGAACTTGAGCTTCTCAACTCGGAACGCCAAGACGAGAACTCAGAATGTTGCATGAGAGTCTATAACTTTTGTGTACGCGTTATCTGCTTGGAAGAAAGGGTAAAGCGGATACATTTTCTACACACAAGGATACTACTTTGACAAAGTTTGCTACAAGTAGTGTGATTTATGATTGTCATAATTAAAACAACTGACTCTCAATCATCAATGGTGAACTCTACCCTTGTTCTCACACTCTATGTCAACCCTGTAACAGGGAATGATATTAATATTGGTTCCCGGTTAAGTCCGTTCAAAAGCCTCACCCGTGCTTTAAAAGTAACTAAAATCCCGACAATCATTCATTTAGAATCTGGCACTTACAGCGTCGCTGGTGGGGAGGTATTTCCCCTAGTTATCCGTGGAGGAGTGAAGATTGTAGGTGATGAAGCTGACAAAGGAGCAGGGATTGTAATTTCTGGGAGTGGCGAGTATCAAAGTCCCAGCTTTGGAATGCAAAATATCGCGGTGCTGCTGTTAGAAAATGCCAGCCTTTTAGGTGTAACTGTCACCAATTCCTCAGTAAAAGGTACTGGTGTTTGGATTGAATCGGCTGCACCTACTTTAGCCAACAATACTTTTAGTAACTGTGGGCGGGAAGGTGTGTTTGCCACTGGCGCTGCTAAACCGACAATTTTGGATAATGTATTTGTGCAAAATACTGCTAGTGGGTTAGTGATGGCAGGTCATAGCCAGGGCGAAGTATTGGGGAATGTATTTCAAAGAAATCCTTTGGGAATAGCAATTAGTGACTTTGCAGCTCCCGCGATCGCCAATAACAAATTATCAGAAAATCGCACGGCGATCGCACTTTCTCGCAACGCCCACCCTGTACTGCGTCAAAATCTCATTGCCCAAAACTCCCAAGGTGGTCTGTTTGTCAATGGTAATGCAGTTCCGGATTTAGGTAGTACCGAAGATCCCGGTCACAATATATTTCGTGATAATAATGAATTTGATTTACACAATGTCACTACACAAAAGGTTGTTTCTGTAAGTAATCAGTTGAATCCTCGTCTTGTCAAGGGCTTGGTGGAATTGATTGCTCTTAAAGAGGACGCTCTTACACGGGGATACGGGGACACGGGGAAAGAGGACGCGGGGACGCTCTTACACGGGGACACAGGGACACGGGAGACGGGGAATTTATTACAAATACTCTCGACGTCTTCTTCCCTCTTTGCGTCTTTTCAACTAGATGGCCATTGGGCAGAACCATTTATTCAGGCATTGGTGAGTATGGATTTAACTCAGGATTTTGCCGATGGTAGCTACCAGCCAGATAAAGCGATGACTCGCGCTGAATATGCGGCTTTAGTGGCGGTTGCTTTTAAGCCGACTGCTAAACGCCCAGCACCGGATTTTGTAGATGTATCCCAGGATTTTTGGGCGTATAATGCCATCCAAATTGCGGCTAGGGGTGGCTTTGTTAGCGGATTTAACGATCGCACTTTCCGCCCCCATCAAAATGTGCAACGACTACAGGTGATTGTTTCTCTAGTTAATGGACTGGGACTACCACAGGCTGATAACAATGTTTTAGAAGTGTATAGCGATCGCCATAGGATTCCCGACTATGCCCAAAAAGCTGTTGCTACTGCAACACATCAAAGAATAGTTGTCAACTATCCAGACCCGACATTGCTTGCACCATCACGTCCGGCAACATGCGCGGAAGTTGCAGCGATGGTTTATCAGGCATTAGTCGCCATTGGGCGAACACCTGCGATTGAATCAATGAACAGCGAACAGTTAGTGGGGGATTTATAGCGTTTGGAGTTTGGATACAATGCATGGGTGGGGGCACACAGCTGTCATTGGTGTCAACTTAACGTGAAACCCTTGTAAAGATGTGATATTGAGTTAATTCACTTACGGTTAGTCACCGCGTCACCCCACCCTAACCCTCCCCGATGTATTGGGGAGGGAACTAGATTCTTTTTTCCCCCTTTTCCAAGAGGGGACTAAGGGGGGTAAAGCGTATGTGGGACAAGCGTTTGAGCTTAAGTTGACACCAATGCACAGCTGTGTGCCCCTACTGCTCTGAACACTGTTTCGTAAAAAAGATAACCACTAAATCACTCCATAGACTCTTGCATCTGCGAAGTTGACAAGTAGAATAGGAAACACTGCCTATCGACTTGACAACTCTGGGAAAAAAGCCATGTAGTTAAAAGCACGATAGGCTATATGCGATGGGTGAAAAATCTAGACCTATTGCCAAAAGCTAACAGCCCCATGTTAACAACACTTCCAGACACCTCTGCCAATTTGGCGATCGCGTTATTAATTCACTATAGTTTTGATCTCAGTGGGTATAGTGCCAATGAGCTAGTTGAACGTTGGCAAACGCAATACCCACTGAATTGGCTACACCTGGCAGTGATTGAGGCACTATATCAAGGTCGTTATAAAGCGGTTTCTGTGCAGCAAATCTTAGTATTTTGGCAGCGTCGGGATCAGGCTACATATCATTTCAACATGGAATTTGAACGAATGATTTGTAGCAAGTTTCCCCAAAGCCTAACCTCATTGGCTGCACCAGCCCTACCGCCAGCCAAGAAAAACCCCACTTTTGAGAAAGTAACAAAACTTCAATTACCACCTGGGAAAGCTAGTAATGGTCATCAAAGAAGCAATACTACAACTCTACAACTGAACGGTTACAAACAAAAGACATCTTTAGGTGAAGAAGAAGACAAGCAGGAAGTTAGGGAGAATAAAAGCGCCCTCAAGTCTACCACTGCTGGTGACTCAGCTTCTTTGGCAACGCTTCAGCTATCGTCTGCTGTTAACCAAAGGCAAACTTCACCAGAAAGTGCATCACCAGCCTCTCATCAACAGCCAAAACTACTACCACCTGCGGCTATTCGTCCCCCAATAGGGCAATTTACCCCAGAAAAAAGCGATCGCTCTGAGTCTTTCACGTCTAAACTCAAAGCAATGTCTGGGGAGGGGAGTAGGGAGTAGGGAGTGGGGAGATGAGGGAGATGAGGGAGAATTTTATAAGTTGCTAAATCATCCGTTTATTCAGCAATACCGTTGATTTTTGTAGGACTTACGCACTGTACAAATGCATCGTGGTGTGAATTAACGATGCTCCCAGTTGTTTCAGGCTTTTTTTAATTATCGTGCGATGCCTACGGCGGTAAACTACGTAAATAGACCATGCTGTAGGGGCACAGCAATGCTCATTGGTGTCAACTTAACGTGAAACCCTTCATTTACTTACGCTTACTCACCGCGTTACCCCACCCTAACCCTCCCCGATGTATTGGGGAGGGAAATGGATTTCTTTTCCCCCCAATCCATCGGGGGGATTAAGGGGGGTAAAGCGTATGTGGGATAAGCGTTTAAGCTTAAGTTGACACCTATGAGCAATGCTGTGCCCCTACGAAAGATGTGGTTTTAACCTTGTTTATATTTGGTATTTATTGTCAATGCGTAAGTCCTATTTTGTTGGTTTTTAAAGTGGATTTCAACAAGTCTAAAGTATACAAATTATTCCTGAATTCTGACTTCTGAACCCTGAATTCTGTCAGATATTCCAATTAATTCCTGAAACCGCCGATCTTTGGCAATATCGTCAAAATCTAGATCCGTTGCTGCTTCTTGTTTGTATCTGGGATTAATTTCAATTGCTTGTTGGAGAGTTACTAAAGATAGTTCTATTTGTCTTTGGAGTGCGTAACAGGCTGCTTTATTGTAATAAGCGCTGGCATAATCTGGTTTAATTTCTAGTGCTTTATTAAAACTAGCGATCGCTTCGTCATCGCGTCCGAGTCTGACTAGAGTATAACCGTATTTATCCAATATTTTGGGAGAATTTGGTTGTAATTCTAGGGCTTTTTCCAAACATGTAATTGCTTCTTCATATTGTTCTAATGCTATGAGAGAAAGACCGCGATTCAACCAAGCAACTGCATCGTCAGGCTTAATTTGTGTAGCTTTCTCAAATGAAACAAAGGCTTGCTGATGCTGTTGTAAATTACCAAAAGCGACACCGCGATCGCACCAAGCTTGATGATAATCTGGTTGTATCTGAATAGCTCGGTCATAAGAGGCGATCGCATCTTTGTAGCGTTTCAATCTTCCGAGAGTTAAGCCGCGTTTTAACCAAATAACAGGGTCATTAGGTTGAATTTTAACTGCTTGATTATAAATGGCGATCGCATCTTCATAACGTCTTTCAGAAAACAGCGTATCTCCCTGCTTTACATACTCATCAGCGCTGGATTCAGGTTCTTGTGGCTGTTCTTCTTTTGTTTCTTCAGCTTCCTCTGGAATAGATGCAGATGTCATCTCAATCAATTCCTGAAGAATGATATCTTTTCTTTGTTGGGCATCCAATTGTAACTCAGATAGCTGCGAAACAAACTCTGTTTCTAACTTTTCTAGCTTCTCTAAAATCAGAATCTTTTGTTGTTGAGCATTGAATTGTAATTCTGAGAATTGCGAAGTAAACTCATAACCAGATTTTTCCAAATTCTCAATGATTAACTCTTTAGATTTTTGAGCGTCTACTTGTAATTGAGATAATTGAACAGCAAACTCTGATTGCAATGCTGTTAAATTTTCAATAATTTTATTTTTTTGCTCTTGAGCATCCGTCTGTAATTCAGATAGTTGAGATTTTAATTGATGATCTAATTTTTCCAACGTGACATTTCTCTGCTGTTGAACATCTATTTCTAACTGAGATAATTGAGCAGCAAATTCCGACTGCAATTTCATTAAACTCTCAACAATGATATCTTTTTCCTGTTGAGCATCAGATTGCCATCCAGAAAGTTGAGATGTGAACTCAGACCTTGATAATTCTAAATCAGCAACGGCTAATTCTTGCTGTTGTTGTATACCCAATTTTAAATTAGACAGTTCTTCAGACAAACTAGATGCTAATTTTACGAGATTTTCCATTGCTAAATCTCTTTGTTGTTGAGCCTCCAACTCTAACTTAGATAACCCAGAAGCAAATTTTAACTCCAAAGATTCTATATTTTCTTGAGACTTTTGAATTTCAGCTTCTAATCTATTTAATATCTCTGCTTTAACTAAATCTATATCAGATGTGACAACAGATAAACTTTCTGCTTGATTTTTAATTTTTTCTTGGAGAGCAGTAGTTTCCTGTTCTAAGTCATAATTTATTTTTTTAGATTCTTGAATCAGATTTTCCGCATCTTGCTTAACAGTAGTTAGCTGATTTTGTAATTTTTCTACCCCCTCTAATTGTTGCATTGCTCTATCAACAATTTCACGGATGATGGCTCGTCGTAATAGCCAAAGTAAAGCAATGATAGCTAAGGGAAATAAGCTTAATATAACTAGCCAAATATTGATTAAAATAGTTGTACGGCTAAAAGCCCTCTTCAAATCAGATTGAACTTGCTTTTCGGCTCGTAATCGCGTTAATTCTTCGCGTTCCTGATTTGATAACACCGCACCAGGAGTTATTGCTGGTTTGGACAGTGGCGCGGATTGTCCACTAGCAATACTAGCAGGTAGTAGTAAAGGTAAAAAGATAATAGCGCTTTTGACAAATAAAGCGAAAATAGCTTGATTTTTGCTCTTCATAACAACCATCTCAATCTTTTGGTCAGTTCTTGAAGCGGCGTGCCTCTCTCCAATCTATAACAAAATTAAGTAGTAATCTGGTGAAATATACTAAAGGGTAGGCATTGAGTCCATCCTCTTACACTTGATATCTCAGTAACTACTACTTTTGGGATATCTAATTTTTTACATTATCTACTGAAGATGGGGGTGGGGAATAGGGAGTGGGGAGTGGGGTATGGGCTAAAATTTATCGAAATAGAATAAAGGCTTGAGTCGTGAGAATTCAGTTGTGTATTAGAGTATGGTTGGCGGATAAATAAACAGTGAAATACCACACCAGTTACAATTTGCCAGACTCTTAATTCTGATTTCTGGATTCTGGATTCTGAATTTTTCTTCAATTAACAAAGGCGGTAGGAAATGAGTCGCATCAATCCTTATACACTGCAAATGCAGATTACCCGAATGTTTGAGCAAGGACAATCATTCTTTGCCACAACCAAAGTACAGGAATGGTTGAAAGAACGTAAACACAATCCACTAGATTATGATATTATTTTTCATCAAAAACCTGCCCCTCCTGGTTCAAAACAAGTGATAGCAGTGGAAATTGAATTACGCCGTAAAGATGGACAACCTGTAGATCCCTGGTTGCAAGAACAAGCTAACCTTCATGGGTGATCCGATTTTGGATTTTGGATTTTGGATCGTGGAAGAGTTAGTAAATCATCGCTAGATATTGGGGGTAAATGGTAACGAATATCGTTATTTAGGGACTTCCAGAAAATAAATTATCTCAAATTATTTTTACATTTGTAGGGTGCGTTACGCGAAACGCTAACGCACCCTACGTATCTGTTCAAAAATCAAATAGTAGTCTTATAGAAATTTGGTATGAATAGTAACACTCGTTTACAGATGATTTTAACAGATACACCTATTGATACAGTATTACCTGCGATCGCTCAACTAAATTTACCTAACTGGTGGTTAGCCGGAGGTGCAGTCAGAAACACCGTTTGGCGTTCAATTTTTGGCGAACATTGTGGCTTAGGTATTAAAGATTTTGATATTGCATTTTTTGATATCGAAGGAAATCGTTCCCAGGAACTAACAGCAAAGGCAAATCTCACAGAACAATTTCCTCATGAGCAATTTGATGTCAAAAATCAAGCTAGTTTTGCTCGTTGGCGTCTTGCTTCGAGACCCTACACTAGTACAGAAGATGGTATTACAGATTGGTTACACACTGCTACTGCTGTGGGAGTCCGATTAGATGCACAAGGCCAATGGCAATTTTTCACTCCCTACGGGTTAGATGACTTGTTTGCTGGCATTATTCGGCCTACACCAGCACATACTCATAATATTGATGCCCACAATAAGGCCTCTGGGTTTTTGTCAAAATGTCCTTATCTACGGTTGGCGTAAAAGTTACGGTGTTGGTGACCAGATGTAGAGACGTTGCAATGCAACGTCTCTCAATTTTTTGGTACGGAATGGCAATGTTAATAATTTTCTACGTATTGGGAATAATTAAAATAGAACCCCTCTTTCGGGACAGAACGGGGGGTGATGCAAATTTTATAACTTTATAATCAAAAATCAATGCTAAATCGTACTGGATATCAAATCAACTCGACTCTCCACGAAGGAATTCAAACTGTTATTTATCAAACACAAAGACCGAACACACAACAGCAAGTTATTATCAAGCTGCTTAAAAATGAATATCCTACCCTCGAAGCCTTTACTCGCCTGAAAAATGAGTATCAAATTCAGCAAGATTTAGACCATCCAAATATAGTTAAAGCCATCGGTTTAGAAACCTTTGATAATCGTGTAGGATTGTTATTAGAAGACTTTGGTGGTCAGTCTTTAGCCGACATTTTACAAACAAAAAAACTTGACTTAATTAACCATTTAAAAATTGCTATTCAACTAACTAAAGCTTTAGATTATTTACATAAAAACCAGATTATTCATAAAGATATCAAACCTAGTAATATTATTATTAACTCCCAGACGGGTATTGTTAAACTCACAGACTTTGGTATCGCCTCCCGCCTCCATAAAGAAAATTCTCAATTTACTAACCCTAACTCCGTTGAAGGCACACTTGCTTACATGTCTCCCGAACAAACTGGGAGAATGAATCGTATTATCGATTATCGCACTGACTTTTATTCTTTTGGGGTGACTTTATATGAAATGCTCACTGAGCAAACACCATTTTTTAGCGAAGATCCCCTAGAAGTAGTTTATAGTCACATTGCTATTCAACCAACAAACCCGCAGGCATTAAATCCCAATATTCCTAGTGCCATCTCCGAAATTGTTATGAAGCTGATGGCAAAAAATGCCGAAGACAGATATCAAAGTGCCACAGGATTATTAGTAGACTTAGAATTATGTCTCAAACAGTTAGAAACTCAGGGTACAATTACTAATTTTATTCCAGGTCGTTTAGATGTTTTAAGCCAGTTATTAATTCCCCAAAAATTATATGGCCGCGAGCAACAAGTTAATGAACTGTTAGCAGCATTTGAGCGTGTTAATAATCCCCCTGAATCCCTGGTTATTGACGGGAGACTAAAGGGGGTAGAAATGATGCTAGTTTCTGGTTATTCTGGCATTGGGAAATCAGTTTTAGTCAACGAAGTTAATAAACCCATTACTCGCAGAAAAGGTTATTTTATTTGTGGCAAATTTGACCAATTAAAACGAAATATTCCTTATGATTCTTTAATTCAAGCTTTTGCTTATTTAATGCGTTATTTGCTCACAGAGAATAATGAAAAAATAGAAAGATGGCGCGATAAAATATTATCAGCTTTAGGGACAAATGGAAAAGTCATTACGGATGTAATTCCAGAAGTAGAATTAATCATTGGGAAACAGCCGGAAGTTCCGCAAATTGGGGCAGCAGAATCACAAAACCGCTTCAATCGTGTTTTTAAAGAATTTATCCAAATTTTCACTCAAAAAGAACACCCATTAGTCATATTTTTAGACGATTTGCAATGGGCGGATTCAGCCACATTAAATTTAATCCAACTGCTAATAACTGACAGCGACAGTAAACATCTATTGTTTATTGGGGCATATAGAGATAATGAAGTTAGTCCGGCACACCCATTAATCCAAAAAATAGAAGAAATTAAGAATGCCGGTACAGTTGTTAATAATTTGGTGTTGCAGCCTTTAAATTTAGAGAATGTAACTCAACTAATTGCTGAAACTCTCCAAGAGACGGAAATCGAAATTTTGAATCAGCAAATTATTCCCTTAGCTGAATTGATTTGTAGTAAAACAGGTGGAAATCCCTTTTTTATCACACAAATAATTCAGGTACTTTATCAAGAAAAACTGTTAAAATTTGACTTTTTGAATACTAAATGGCAGTGGAGTCTAGAGGATATTCAAGCAATTGGAATTACTGAGAAAAATGTAGTGGAACTAGTTGCAAGTCGGGTTGAAAAGCTACCAAAGTTTACCCAAGATGTTTTAAAACTAGCAGCTTGTGTAGGTGACAGATTTAGTTTGGATATTTTATCTATAGTCAATGAAAAGTCACCTTCTGCGACAGCTAATGATTTACACTCAGCTTTGCAAGCGGGATTAATTCTGCCTTTAAGTGAAGCCTACCGCATTCCTCTGGTTTTTAATCAAGAAGAAGCAGTGAATTTAAATTTCGATACTTCACGAGTGGGTTATAAGTTCTTGCATGACAGAGTACAACAAGCAGCATATTCATTGATTCCAGAAGAACTCAAGAAATCTACTCATTTAAAAATCGGTCAATTACTCCTGCAAAATATACCCCAGGAGGAAATAGAAGCAAATATTTTTGATATCGTTAATCAGTTGAATGTAGGTATTAGTAACCTAATAGAGAAATCTAAAAAAACTGAATTAGCACGATTGAATTTAATTGCAGGACAAAAAGCTAAAGCGTCTACAGCTTATGAAGCTGCTCTAAAATACTTAACAACTGGCATAGAACTTTTAAGTATAGACGCTTGGCAAACTGACTATACTTTAACTGTAGCTTTATATGAAGGAGGCGCAGAGGTAGCCTATTTGAGTGGGAACTTTGAGCAGATGCACCAATGGGCTGAGGTAGTGGAGCATGAAGCTAAAATTCTTTTAGATAAAGTCAAAGTCTATGAAGTACAAATTATCGCTTCTATAATTCAAAGCAAACAAATTCAAGCTATTAAAATAGCGGTATCGACTCTGCAATTGTTAGGAATCAGGTTTCCAGATGAACCCACATCAGATGATATTCAGCAGGGAATGAATGAAATCGCTGTTCATTTGCAAGGGAAAGTTATTGCAGATTTAATTAACTTACCATTAATGATCGATCCTAACAAGATTGCAGCCATGAGAATCTTAATGGGAGTTCTGCCGGCGGCTTTTCAAACTGCTCCGGCAATGATGCCAATTATTGTTTGTGAAATGGTCAATTTGTCCTTAAAATATGGCAATACGGCTGTATCTGCTTATGGTTATAGTCTTTATGGATTACTTCTTTGTGGAGTTCAAGGAGAAATTGATTCTGGCTATGAATTTGGCAAATTAGCTTCTAGTTTAGTCTCACAATTTAATGCTCAAGAACTCAAGGCTAAAATTCTGACGGTTGTTAGCGCTCATGTTATGCATTGGAAAGAGCATGTTAAGGAGACATTAGCATCATCAATTGCAGGATATTCTAGTGGTTTGGAAACCGGAGATTTAGAATATGCTGGCTATTGTGGTTACATTTATCCCTATCATTCTTTTTGGCTAGGTAAGGAAATTTCGATTTTAGAAAAAGAATTAAGAGCTTATTGTGATTCGCTGAAAAAAATCAAGCAACAAGTAGCTTTAACTTGGAACCTAGTATATTTACAAACAGTTTTTAATTTGCAAGGAAGTTGGGAAAATGTTGACTGTTTAATTGGTGAAGCCTACGATGAACAAAGTATGCTGCCAATTCATCAGCAAGTCAACGACCTTTATACAATTAACCATTTATTTGTAAATAAGCTGATGCTTTCTTACTTATTTGGAGAGTATTTTAAAGCTGTAGAACATGCTGCGATCGCAGAAAAATCTTTAGGTGGTGTTACAGGGTTATTTGTTGTTCCACTGTTCTATTTTTACGATTCTTTAGCCCACTTGGCTATCTATCATACTGCTAAAGAGTCTGAGCAGCAAGCTATTTTGCAAAAAGTCGAGGCTAATCAGCAAAAAATGAAACTGTGGGCTACTCATGCTCCCACAAATCACTTACACAGATTTTATCTTGTGGAAGCAGAACGATATCAAGCTTTAGATCAAAAGCTTGAAGCAATGGACTACTATGAAAATTCTCTTGCCAAATCTCAAGAAAATGGTTTTCTCCAAGAAGAAGCTTTAGCTTATGAGTTAGCAGGAAAATTTTATCAATCTCTAGGTAAACAGTTAATTTCTCAAACTTATATAACTAAAGCCTATTATGCCTATATTCGTTGGGGTGCGATCGCTAAAGTTAAACACCTAGAATTACAGTACTCTTTTCTAATAGAACAAACTACTACTGTAGAAACTTCTATTCCTAAAGTAGATAAAATTAGACTTACTACTACTACGACTACTAATAGTAGCTTAAGCGATTTTTTAGATTTTAATGCATTCATCAAGTTTTCGCAAGCGATTACTAATGAAATCGTTTTAGAAAATTTGTTGGGCAAGTTAATCAAAATTTTACTAGAGAATGCTGCTGCACAAAAAGCATTACTACTGCTACTTAAAGATAATAAACTATATATTGAAGCTTCGGGGAATGTTACCGACAAAGCAGTGACAGTTTTAGATTCTATTCCTGTTGAAATCTATCATGATTTACCACTTACTGTTATTAACTATGTTTTACGAACTCAGCAATATCTTGTTTTAAATGATGCCATAGTTGCAGAGCCATTTAATATTGATATTTATATTCAACAATCTCAAATAAAATCAATCTTTTGTTTACCAATTATTTATCAATCACAGCTTACTGGTATTATTTATTTAGAAAACAAGCTATCATCAGGAGCTTTTATTACAGAAAGAGTAGAGGTATTAAAAGTCTTAGTTTCTCAAATGGCTATTGCTATAGAAAATGCGCGGTTATACACAATAGAACAAGAAAAATCTAGGCAATTAGAACAGTCATTCAAAGATTTACAAGAAGCACAAATACAGCTGATCCAAAGTGAAAAAATGTCTTCTCTGGGGAATTTGGTTGCAGGTGTAGCACACGAAATCAATAACCCCATTGCTTTTATTACAGGTAGTATCGCCCATGCCAAAGATACTGTGAAAGATTTAATTGAGTATCTGCAACTCTATCGAGAAAAATTTCCTAATCCTGGTGCTGAAATTGACGAAAAAGGCGAAGAAATAGATATAGATTTCTTGCTCAAAGATTTACCGAAAATGATTGATGGGATGACGGTAGGGACGCAGCGTATTCGTAATATTAGTACCTCTCTTCGTACTTTCTCCCGCGCTGATACTACCTCTAAAGTATTAGCTAATATCCATGAAGGTATTGATAGTACTTTAATGATTTTACAGCATCGCCTGAAAGCCGATCGTAATCGCCCAGCCATTCAAGTCATTAAAAATTATGGAGATATCCCATTAGTGAAATGCTATTTGGGACAATTGAATCAGGTGTTTATGAATATTTTAGCAAATGCGATCGATGCTTTAGAAGAAGCAAATATCGGTCGTGATTTTATGGATATTCAAGACAATTATCCGAATATTATTAGTATTTTTACTCATATAAGTGAAGATAATGAAAATGTAGTAATCAAGTTTCGAGATAATGCCAAAGGAATGTCAGAAGAAGTTAAAGCCTGCATATTTGAAAATCTATTTACTACTAAATGTGTGGGTAAAGGTACAGGATTAGGATTATCTATTAGCCGCCAAATTATAGTAGAAAACCACCTTGGAAGTTTGATTTGTGAATCAAGTGTAGGAGAAGGAACAGAATTTATAATTTCTATTACCATATCTGGAGAATAAGAAACTTCTGTGTAAGTAGTATAGCCGCAGATATTCGACTTATTTAATAAGTGGATTATCTTGTTTATCATGAATGATTTAGAATTGCTAGAGTAATTATATTTAATTTATCATAATTGGCAAAACAAAGGAGATTTTGCTGTTGATAAACCTATGGAAATGGTAATGTAATTCCTTAATCAAATCAACACAAATCTAGCTGTAATTAATATTAAAAAATTTATTAATTGCCTGTTATAACTGATTATATACATCAAGTCTTGTACTACCTTTATCATCTACTAGCTGATATAAAAAAGCTGTAGCTCAATATGCAATAATTTTAGCTCATAAAAAATGACTAAAATTATCAGCTAAAATTTTGGTTTGTGGTAAAGTACAAGATGCGAAAATTGTAACAATTAAGGGAGTCATCTTGTGGAAAAAAGAAGAGAAAATGGGCGAATAATTTCAAAGGCTATCTCATTTTTGTTAAATCGTATAAGCTTGATTGTGATTGCAGTCACTCTTGTGCTGTTTATTGGAGGTAGGTTTGAACTAGCAAGTGCAGCTCAACCTAACGCAGAATTAGAAATTCAAAAATTAGCAAGCTGTTACGCGCTGGGAACTGACGCCATTGGTAGAGGAAATCTCTTAGAGGGAAAGAATATTTATCGGGATTGTTTTACTCAAGATTCAGTAATCACTGCCGTTTTTCCTGATGGGGCAAGTGAAACACGCATTGGAACAGATTCATGGGCAGATTTTGTTTATTCAGTATTCCAAGGAAATGGATATCAAGCTACTCAACACTTGATGGGTACGATAAACATCTCATTTCAAAATAATAAAGCAACGATGACTTCTTATCTTCATGCGACTCATAAACGTTCGGAAACTAGTATTGATGTCGCTAATGGCACTTATGAAGATGAAGTAGTCAATAGAAATGGGCGTTGGAAAATCCGTAATCGTACTCTTAAACTTATCGATTTCTTAAACCTCAGTTCTCCAACTACTGATTCTTCAGCTGCTAATGCCCGAACCACTAATTCCTCGACTACCTTTGTCAGACCAAATATACCTCGCTTAAAGTAGTAATTGTTCAAACTGGATAAGGCAAAAGTAAAAAGTAAAAGAAACATGGATTAAGTATTTCTTTTTACTTTTTACTTTTTATTCTGTTCTGGTAGATCATCTTGTTTCATCAAGAATCAGCGCTTGTGAGCAATTTGCTGCAATGTGTGAGCTTAAACAGCGCTTAAGTAACTAGACGTAAATAAATTAAAGTTTGTACTAAGGACTTTAGTCCTGATAATCCTGAAGAAGCGATTTGGTGAAAAACTAGACAGCTAAAGATTTTTATAGTATATTTGTACTATAAGCAATTGTTACATAAAACTTTAACACTCCCGATTACGCAGGAGAGCATAAAACAAATGAGGCTATCTAAGGTAGACTTGAGTAGTTTAGTAGCGATCGCTCACTCTGATGGATATTTGCAGTTGTTACTCGATCGGGGTAACGAACTAGAGTTTTTGGAAATTCCAGCGCCGATACAAGCTTATGAAGGATTGCAAGAACTGAACGAGGTTATCGCCGAAACTACTGCACTACCCTTTGAGGAAGAACCAATTGCTATGTTACCAGTTAGCTCAACGATGGCGGCGGCTGTAGGCTACGATCGCGACGAACAGATTTTGCAAGTTGAGTTTCAAAATGGCGCTGTTTATCAGTACTTAGGCGTAGACGAGGATACTTGGGAAGATTTACATGCCTCTGACTCAATTGGCAGTTTTTTCAATCAAGAAATTAAAGGCAGATATGAGTGCGATCGTATAGACAACAGCGATTATACTAATTATTAACAAAATTTTCGTCGAAACAGCACACCAAATTGTGAAATAGGTGCTTTTAAACATAGTCCAGCAGTGCTTTGTTCAGGGAAAATAGAAAAAGCCCACATAATATTGACGCAGTTATGACAACTACACTTACCTCTCGTGTTAAACCAAGAGCTGAAGATAGTTTTGCCATTAGCTTTGCACCATTGTCTCTGGAAGAGATATATACCAAGTCCGACGATCCAGCTAACGGTGCTGTGGTTGTGATGAGTGGAATGGTTCGTAATCAAACCGATGGTAAACCTGTGGTTGCTTTGGAGTATCAAGCTTATGAACCTATGGCATTGCAGATATTTTATCAAATTGCTGCTGATATTCGTTTATCTACATCTGATGTGAATCGAGTAGCAATTCATCATCGCATCGGACGTTTACGGGTTGGCGAAATCAGCGTTTTAGTAGCAGTAGGTTGCCCTCATCGCAGTGAAGCGTTTGAAGCTTGCCGCTATGCTATTGATACCCTCAAACATAATGCACCTATATGGAAGAAAGAACATTGGCAAGATGGTTCTAGCCGTTGGGTGAGTATTGGTGCTTGCGAAGAGTTAGGAGAAAATTGTTCTTAGGAATTGGGCATGGGGTATGGGGCATTGGCAGTGCTGATAAGAGCTGAATCGCGGGATGAATCCAGATGTAGAGAGGTTGCAATGCAACCTCTCTACAAGGGTTTTGATATCATGCACAACAGTTTTCATACATGAAGTCAACCACGCGAGAGTTATTATTCTTCCTTTGCCCCTTTGTCCCGTTGTTGGAAGTCGGTTACTTGCAGTAATCTTTAGCACTTTGAGTTGAATAAACGCTCACTTGTGACCATTCTTTAATGACAAATTCGCTTAAACCGACGTAGGGCGATCGCTTGGGGTCGAGTTTTTGCCAATCACTTTGATTTCCCCAATCGTAAGTATATCCTAGTTGTGTCCACGGGTAATTAACAACGGTGGCTGATGCATTACTTGGTGAACCGTAGCGGCTTTTAAATTGCTGGGTAAACCAATCTTGATAGCTGGTTGAAATCGACTCAAAGGCGTTAGGTAAAGGAAATTCCAATTCTGCTTCGCTGTCGGTAATGTTAGGATCTTTACTGGGACGAAAGAGCGATCGCGGTTCTACCCAAAGTTCCAGAATATATCTAGTTGTAGTTCCAGAATCTGGAGGTAAACCCAAAACTTGGTTGAGTCGATACTCTAGAGATGTTTCACTCGTGGGACGGTAAGTTTTGCAGAATTTTTGTAAGTCTGGAGCAGCCGTAACCCACAAATCGCTGGGTAAAAGCATCGAGTTACCCACATTCTGTGCATATCCAGGATGCCTTGTCCAGGCTACTACTAAAACACGACTCTTGTCCCATTTTAGATCGGAGTTATACCAAACAATCGGAGTCAGGTTTCGATAGATTTCACGAGGTTCTGCGATTTTTGCATCCTCTACCGCATCCAGATAGGCTTGTGGTAAGGGTGATTGTTCGGAAGTATTTCCTGTTGTTGATTGCGCCAAAGACACGGAATCAACGAAGGCTACGGTAAAGCTGACAATAATAGCAGCATAAGGGAAAAATCGGTTTTTGCGGCGATCGCCAGCCTGAACAATATTCATTAACAGCATTATCCTATTCAGTTTTGTCATTTAGCCGATATCAATTCGATAGCAGACAACCCTCCTCTTCTGTGTAAAAACAACATTGGGAAGATGGTTTTAGCAACTGGCTGAGTATTGTTGCTTGTGAAAAGCAAAATTGTCAATGGCGATTTGTCATTTGTAATCCAATACGCTTGGGTTAAGGATTAATAGTGTCGATAATTAGTCTAGAGAAGACTCGATAAATCGCGTCTCTACATGAGGGTTTTGTTGCTCATTCTGAACTGTATTGACTTGTAATCACTAAGGACAAATGATAAATGATTATTTATACTCTGTTGCATTTGTTTACATTCAATGCTTGGTTTTATTGAGGTTTGTAAATATTTTGTATTTCTGCAAGGAATATTCCTTTAGACTGAATTTCAATATGAAAAAGCTGGGGATAAATACAAATGCATTCGTTAAATATATTCTGTCACGAATTTGTAGTTGCTGTTTCCTTTGTAGCTTGCATCCTTGGACTGGCCTTACTGTGGGATGGTAAGCGGCAAAAAAGTGATGTCGAAGAAACAGAGCAGATTCTGTTTAGAATGAGCTTTTCTTATTGGTTGGTTTATTGTATAGCTTTTGGCATAGAAAAAATAGCTTTACCCGAATGGGAATCTGTGCTAATGACCTTGAGAATAACTACTGCTCTGTCATATTTCTTAACTTTTTCTTGCGTAGTGAGTCTGCCCCTACACAAATTTGCAGTACACCGTGTTGAAGAATAGGTATAGAGCATTGCATATTAGCTTTGCACAAATGAGCAAATTTTGGATTTTAAATTTTGGATAATGGAATTGAAGATTCCAAATCCAAAATTTAAAGTTTTAGAGGATGTTTTAAAAGTCATGATTGATGTATCAAATATTTTTACCCCACCCTAACCCTCCCCTTATAAAGGGGAGGGAACTAGATTATTTTCCGGTTTCCCTCCAATACATCGGAGGGATCAAGGGGGGTAATCATTCTATTAAAATCACAGCCAACCACTTTTAAAACATCTTCTTAGATCAAAGAAATTTATACTTGCTCAGATGCAAGCAAGCTAAGCCATGTGCAGCAAATTAAAAATCTCAAATCTGAAATTATTTATTCAGAGTCACAAAGAACGGATGGGGCTAATCTAAAATCCAAAATCCAAAATCTAAAATTCCTTGCCAGATCACAAGATTATCATTTCATGGCGATCGCTAATGCCGCTTCCAATTGTTCCTGGGTCAAAATGGTTAAAATAAATACCTCTTGCACCGTTTTACCCTGCCGGGCGATGACTTTATAGCCTCCGCGAATTGGTACTGAGACACGGAGTAGCATTTTTGGGCAATGACCTTTTACCCGCCCAATCACTCCCGGCGTCACAGTTTGGATGCCATCCTGCTGACACAGACGTTCTAAAATCGGGATGAGACCAGAAATGTGGGTGGAGTGATTCCAAACTAGTCTGGCAGCTTTTTGGGAAGCTGTCCGGTCAGGATCTGCGGTGGGTTTGCCCATGATGATTAAGCTGCTTCTAGAGGTGCCATTGTCAAACCTGCGCGGCGCAGCTGCTGGTGATAAAGTTCCGCAGGTTCTTGGGGACCAACCCAGACGATCGCTTGACCTTCATAGTGTACCTGATTAGTCAAGTCCCAAGCGCGATCGCCACTCATTCCCGGAATATATTTCATCAAACATTCGGCCACATGCTGGAATGTATTAAAATCGTCGTTTAATACAATCACTTTGTAATTCGGATAAGTTTTACGGGTAACTTGATTAGACCGTTCAGGAGCTACAGTTGGTGCTGTGGCCATCCCGTAAACATCTGCTGAAAGTGTCGTAACCATAGAATAATTAGTCAATAGGATTTTACAAAACTACATTACAAGTAACTAGTTTAGTGCATTGTCAGTTGTCTGTTGTCATTTGTCATTTGTCAGTTGTCAGTTGTCAGTTGTCATTTGTCTAAAACCAATGACCAATGACCAATGACCAATGACAAATGACTATCTACCGCCAATCATCCCAATTTTGGTTAAAAATGGATGTATCAGGAAAGGCGGTGGGATTACCATTTTTTTCCAACAACCGTTTGAGTGCTTCTAGCTGTGGTTCTGGTTTGGGTAAGTCATCGACTAATTGGTAAGGTGCGATCGCATTTTTGATGGCAAAACTAGCAACGGTTCCCGCCGCTGCGCCAGCCGACCATTCAAAGGAATGTACTCGATAAGCAGCGGCAGCAATATGACTAGTACCAATGCTTTTACCTCCTACTAGCAAATTGTCAATTTTCTGGGGAATCATCGCCCTCAGGGCAATTTGGAAGGGATAAGCTTGACCAGCACCGCGTCTTTCACCAGCACGTTCTGTGTTACCAGGGGCTTCTGGGGGACTGTTGGTCATGCAAGGATGGAAATCTATGGCGTAGTGACCAATACCCACAGCGTCGGGGAAGATGGTAGAACGAGTCCGGCGCATTACTTTATCTGGTGAAATTTCACCAGCAATTACAGATGTCGCTTCTAATCCTGCGAGTGCGGCTGTTAACTGCCGATACATATCTGCTGGCAGAGTCTTGCGGTAATACTCGTCATTGTAATTTCGGCGAGAAATATCAATTTCCCAGATGGTAAAGCCTCCTGGTTGTCCCCAGCTAGGGCGGCCAATGATGCGGCGTCCTTCTCGCATATAGGGATATTTCGATAAACCATGCGCTGTCCCCATTGGCGAATTTAGCCCTGCAACAAAACGGTTATTAGTTCGCTGCTGCTTGACACCTTCTCCTAGTTGAGAATCTGTAGTCCCAGCCACCAACCAGTAATAGTAAGATAGGGCATTTTCTTCACCTTTGCGGAGAGTTTCTGTTCGCAGTCCTCCCATCCAACCTCCTGGTTTTAACTGTCCAGTACCTTGTAACTGCTGGCGAGTATAAATTAAGTTATCCTTGGCTGTTCCAGGGCGGTAGTCGTTACCCCAAGTCCAGTTTTGCATGGAGATATCCCCCGGTGTCGCCGCATTAAAACTTACACCACCGAATTTTGTTGGTTGCCCTTTCTTGGGACTCCAAATGCGACGGTAGGTAAAAACTAAGTCAAAATTAGCCAGTCGGCTTAATTCATAGCTGAAATATGGCGAGTATTGTAAATAAAATGGGGGCATTGCCTGGGGTTGCGGTTCCTTAGTTGCCTCCATTGCAAAGGTGTAAGTAAAGCCTTGGGTGCAAAAAGGATCGTTGGTGGTGCTGGAAGCAGAAGGTTCCAAGTACGAACGGGCATCAATGCCTAAGCGGTAGGGAACATCAGCCAGGGCGATAATTTCCCCGGTTTCACTGGCGTCTACAACGTACCATTTAGGAGCATCTCCTTTACTTGGCTTGGGGATGAAACGCAGAATAGTTTTGGTAAATCGAGACGAGTTATCGTAGCGATAGGCGTCTTCGATAACTTGAGATAGCGTAAAAGTGTTGAGGACTGGTGCGCCTTTTGCTGGTTGATGTTGGATAGCGATCGCACTATTAATTAATTTACCATCAGCACCAATTTCCAAATCCTTAATTACTGTGTTGGGGAACCATTGCAGCTTTCCTTTGCCCTGCTTTTCGGCATCTTTGAGCATCTGATTCAAAATGCTGTGAGCATCGCGGGGAAGAAAGCAAGAGTCACTTACCCAGCAATCACCGGGATTAAGCTTACCGTATTTACGCTCAATGCGGTTTCGCAAATCCAAATAACCACGAGAATAAAATTGCTTCGCCCGTTGGGTTGGGCGTTCATCTAACGCAGATGTCCCTTGAGCAGAAATTTGTCCTCCCAGCCAGTCGGTAATTTCCGTCAGACAAACCGTTCGTCCTGCGAGTAAGCCCTCGTAAGCGGTGGCGACGCCAGATAGTCCACCACCCACAACTAAAATCTCGCAATTGACACTTTTATCTGGGGTTCTTGGTGGTGTAGCCTTTGCCCCATCAAGTGCAACTAAGCTAAATATTAAATTGAGACCGAACAGCGATGTCAAACCGTAAGCTACTTTGTATCTACACTTCATCGTTAATTAGTCCCTTCAAATCCTCTATCACCTTGTAGACGGTAGCATCGAAGAAATGACGATCACAAGTCTATTTAATAGGGCATGGGGCATTGGGCATGGGGAAGAGGTGAAAGATTGCTCCCTCATCTCCCTCATCTCCCTAATCTCCCCCACTCCCCACTCACTAAAAAATTGGCCCACGCACCCCGCTGACACCGGAGACTTTTCCACCCTTAGTATTGGCTGCACACCCTACGTAGTAGCCGCCGGCAAAAGTTAAGCCTGTACCAGTTCGCAAAAAGAAAGCACGATAGAGAACATCTAACTCTTGTTCTTGGATAGCGTTGGAATCATCAATAAAGGGTAGTCTTGCTTTTTGGTGTTCAATCTGACGCTGGAGTACGGTAAGGGTATGATTTGCACGAAGTTCACGCACTAAATTGATCCATTTTTGCGCTCTTTGATAAGACCCAACTGTAACACCTCTGGAGCCATAAGACTGGTCTGGTGTTAAAACTTTGAGAACAGATTTTTGACGTTCAGGAATTTCTTCAGTAACATCAGACAACAATTTGATTTCTGGAATAATTGTTTGAGCAATTTCAAGATTTAACCCTGCCTGTTCCCATATATTAGTTTCGCTAAAAATGGAAGCTAATCCTAATTTAGACATTAATATATCGGGATGAGGCTCTATCTCTATTCGACCTTCTACCCAAGATTGCAAAAGCAACTCTAGATTAGCTTTTAAGGGTGACTCTGCTTCGGCTTCTATTTTCCAAGGGTCAAAGTAGCGGTGAACATGAAGTTTATTTTGCTGAAAAAATTCGGGCTTTAATTCATCCAATAGATGCACTCGATCAGGGTTACCAGACATTTCCTGCACAAAAAAACGGGCATCGTAATAATCTAAATCTTTTTGAGTCAAGAGAACATGAATATTGTCACAGATGTGGTTACGATACTGCTGAGCTAGGGTCGATTCACAACCCCATACTTTCTGAAAAACAGTAATAATTCCCAAACCGCTGGGATTATGTTCGATTTCAAATATTTGGGGTGTCCCTGCTACGGATGTAAAATCAATACGCATCAAACGCGGAGTTTTCGCAGCACCTATTTGGTTTAACTGACTTTGCAGAGGCGTTTGATTAAAAGGTGGCCATCTTTGCAAACCTAACTCCCAGGCTTTTGGCAAGGCATCAATAAAGTTTTGCAGAAAAGTTGTGAGGATGGTAATTTCATTATCAAGATACAAAGGTTTGATGCCAATGTTGAAGGAACAGTTGCAATCATCTTTGTATTTTTGGATGGGTTGGAATTTATTGATAATTTCCTGTTCATCTGTCAATACAGATGCTGTGTCCAATTCGAGGAAGTCCAGGGGACTAGTCGAAGTATATTTTTTATTTGCTGTCATTTATACCTTATTGTTAAATACACTCTTAACTTGAGTGTAAATGGATTTAAGTATTTTTGTCTATCAATTCTAAATCCAGCTATCAGCTACTTTTTGTCTAGGCTTTTGAGATCAAAAGCTTAGCTTTGCGGGTGGGATAATGCGAACGGGCTTTGCACATACCATTCTAGAAAATTCATGTTGCAAATAAGTTGGTAAAAATCTACAGCCAATTCATATTGCAAAGATTTTGGTCAATGGTATAATATCAACTCGAACTTAGCATTGATGAAAATTAACCTGGTACGATCGCGCTTGACTTTCAAACCTTGATGGATTTATTGCAACCAAATGGACTGGAAGTTAAAAGATATAATTTGTTCTGAAAAGTAATTGAATCAACTTAATTAAATTATTAAAAATAGTAATATTGAACTCAAATTATAACTTTAATTCGTATATCATATACTTTTGCATACTTGTTTACCATACATGTAAAAAAAATCTAACACAATATCAATATTTTCGCGTGAAATCTTACTGGACATGTCCAATCATCTGATTTAGTAAAATTAGAGGCTTGACATAGTTTTGGCTCATTCTCGACAGTTTTAACAGTTATTTTTACACAAGGTTAATGAAAAACGATACACCACAAGAATTGAACCCAGACCAACAGATTGAGCGCTTGATCGATCAAGTCATGTCCTCATCTCTGACTGATGAACAGTATCGCAAAAAGATGCAGCGACGCAAAGAAGTGCAAGACAAGCGCATAGCAGAAGCTCTACCAGAGAAAGGGTTAATTATTGTCAATACTGGTAATGGTAAGGGTAAAACTACCGCAGCTTTGGGGATGGTGTTACGATCGCTTGGTCACGGGTATAAAGTAGCGATCGTCCAATTCATCAAAGGTAGCTGGGAACCTTCCGAAAAAAGAGTTTTCAGTTATTGGCAAGACCAGTTAGAATTTCACGCAATGGGCGAAGGCTTTACCTGGGAAACTCAAGACCGCGATCGCGACCTTGACAAAGCTAGCGCCGCATGGCAAAAATCATTAGAATACATCCGTAACCCAGATTTTCATCTCGTGCTATTAGATGAAATCAATATCGCTCTCAAAATGGCTTATTTAGAAGTAGAAGAAGTTTTAGCGGGTTTGGCAGAAAAACCAGCTAACAAACACGTTATTCTCACAGGGCGAGGGGCACCACCTGCATTAATCGAACGTGCTGATTTAGTCACAGAGATGACCTTAGTGAAGCATCCTTTTCGAGATCAAGGTGTGAAAGCGCAACCAGGAATTGAGTATTAACTCAAAGATGATTTGCACATTTGTAAGATCTGGCGATCGCTACCACTAATGGAATTTAACCGATGAAAGTCTTGCAAAGCTACTGAGTAAGCATAAGTGCTTAACTCATCTTCACCAACCTTCGGCAATCTATTGCTTGTAGCCACCTGATTAGACTCTTCAGTGCTGCCTTCACTGGATGAAGCCCTAACCGTCATCGCCAACTCTCCCGACCGATCGAGTGTACCCTGAAAACAATTAAACTCTGAGTGGGGCATATACAAAGCACCAGTCACCCTGTCCCGCTGTTTCTGAAATATGATGTAAGCTTGACCAAGTTGGTTTGCTTTTGGCGATTGAGCATAAAGATAAATCCCATCTTTGGCCGGAAAATTCGCTCTTGGTAAAACTTCTACCCCTTTTGTGGCGGCAATCTGAACATCTGGAACCAACGCTGTGGTTGTAGATCCTGTTTTTGGGTTCTTATCTCCCAAAATATCTCTTTCCCCAGAAGCTGTTTGCAGTTGACTTCTTTGCTCTCGAATTTGTCTGAGTTTTGACAAAAGAGAAGTTTCGGAGCTTTTCTGAATCTGAGCCGATGATAATGGAGCATTTTTAACTGAGACAACTTCAGTCTGCTTGCCAATAAAGCCCAAACCGAGAAGTAAGCCTAAGCCCGTAAGGGAAATTCCCCACTGAAGGGGGGATAATAACCGATGAAAGTTGTTAAGCACCCTACTTCTCCTGTTAAAAAGTTAACTTAGTTTTCTAGAACTTACTTAAATCATAACCAAGTATTGATTGCTAATGACTTAATTTCTATTGTCCGAAAAACAAAAGTCTCGAAAACTAAAGTTTTTATTTAATTTAGTTAAACAATCTTAGATTACCATCTGTTAGAGTATTTATGATTCATCCAGCAGATTCATTCCATTGGGTGAAGTTAATTACAAATCTAATACTCTCAATTAACATTGATATCCTACTTTTTAGATTTGTCAGCAGAGAAAAGTGATATTTTTTTCTCAAATCTATCTCCGTAGAACTATAGCAAAGGTATTGGATTTCTGAGAATTGCAAGTGCCAGATCCCCGACTTCTTTAAGAAGTCGGGGATCTTGTTGTAGACTACAGCATCAAATCGAAATATTTTTTCTGGTTTTGAGCATAAAAAAATTGCCCCCTGAATTTAGGGGGCGCTTCACCAAGGTGGTGTAGAGACGCTAATTTTCGCGTCTCTAATTTTAGCTAGCAATGTATTCTTTGACATTGGCGCGACGGCGACGCAGATGAGCCAAAGCTTGATGCTCTAACTGGCGGACGCGTTCCCGGCTGAGATTCAATCTCTCACCGACTTTCGCCAATGACATTTCGTTACCATCTTCTAAACCAAAGCGTAAGGCTAAAACTTCCCGCTGTTGGGGGGTGAGTTCTGCTAACAAGTTGTTCAAGTCTTGGCGCAGGAACTCTTGGTTGGTGTAATACTCTGGTGATGGTCCGTCATCTTCGAGCATTTCTTGTAACTCAGTATCTTGGTTGTCGCCGACTCGCACATCCAAAGACACTGGTTGACGCGCCATATTCAAGTACTCGCGGATCTGAGCAGGTTCTAGTTCCAGTTCCTTGGCAATTTCCGCTGGAGTAGGCGATCGCCCTAAGGTTTGAGCCAACTCGCGCTGCACTTTTTTGATTTTGTTGAGTTTCTCGGTAATGTGAATCGGTAAGCGGATAGTACGACCTTGTTGGGCGATCGCACGGGTAATCGCTTGGCGAATCCACCAGTAAGCGTAGGTTGAGAATTTATAACCCCTGGTTGGGTCAAATTTCTCTACACCCCGTTCTAGTCCTAGTGTTCCTTCCTGGATCAAATCCAGAAACTCCATGTTTCGCTTTTGGTACTTCTTAGCGATCGCAACCACCAAGCGCAAATTCGCTTCAATCATTTTTTGCTTAGCCCGCTTACCTTGGGCTACCGTTTGTTTCACCTCGGTTTCAGATTGGTGAACGTGATCAGCCCACTCTGGTAAACTCGGTTCCCGGTGCAGTTTCTTCGCCAAAGCTTCCTTGGCGTCGATCAGCGTCATCATTTGTTGCACCTGCTTCCCATAGACAATCTCTTGTTCACGGGTTAGCAGTGGTACACGACCAATTTCTCGCAGATAGGTTCGCACCATATCAGCCGTGAATTTGGTATTGAGGTTTTCCGTTTGGGTATTGACAGTAGGCATTGGTGCGTTGTCCTCTACTCCGTAAACACAATGTATTTTTTTCTTACTAAAGTTAATTGAGAAAGGTAGTACATATATCACGGAACACTGGGAGCTACCAAAAGCAATGAGATCAATTGATAAAGCCGTTGTTAAGACGGTAAGCCCCTCAGATAGGTTCCCCCTACCTTCCCTAAATTTTTGAATCTTTTATAAACATGCTGGGTTGTTTTTGAGAATTCTTCTCTTAGCCAGTTACTGGCAGTAACTGAAAAATCCGAAGTCGATATGAGTTTTACTTAGCTTTATAATACGATAAATCTGTCGGATAGTAAAGTATCTTAAGATAAAGCTTGTAATTATAATTCAAAATTGTCGGTTTGCCAAAAAAATTTTAAATTTCCTTGAAATTACTTACTACATCTATAGTGACGCCAAAAACCCCTCTTCTGTTGCTAAAAATTAGCCGGATAACCGAACTTAATTTGCTCTAGGAATGGAGGGATGTTACGAATTGGGGCATAGGGAGATGGGGAGATGCGGGGACGCGGGGACGCGGAGAATAATCAATGACCAATGACTAATGACTAATGACTAATGACCAATGACTAAAATCCCAAGTCAGCTTTCGCTAGTTCAGCAGCGGCGAATACTTCTGCGTCAGGTTTTTCTTCCCAGGCTGGGTCACCAATTTCTTCGTAGAAAGCTGCGTCGTAAGGACGGGTACGCACCACTACTGGCATAGGAACGGCGTGACCCAAAATTAAGGCTTGTTGCTTAGAGTCTAACTTTGCCAACACCGATCGCAGTCCGCCACCACCAGATACACCCGTAAAAATGGCGTCAATGTCTTTTTCATCGTTCAGCAGAGCGGTAATGCGCGTCCCAATTTGGGACATAACTTCATTATCTATTCCCGAAGGTCGTTGATCAACTACCAAAAGTGTGACAAAGTACTTCCGCAACTCGCGAGCAATAGTTCCAAAGATTGTACTTTGTACCACTGCCGGGTCTAGGAAACGGTGGGCTTCTTCAATGGTAATCATCAATGGCGTCGGGCGATCGCTAGGATTTTTGCTTTGCAGAAATTTATCTGCTTTCTTAACGTAATGCTCGTGGATACGTCTGGTGATCATATTTGTCACCAACATATAAGAGAGCATATTAGACTGGGAACCAAATTCTATCACAACATTCTTCCCAGATTCGAGACATTGCACAATTTTACTAATATAATTTTGTGGACAAACCGCTCGCATGTACTTTAAACTGTCCATCCGCAAGAGTTTGCGCTGCAATGCCATAATCGAGCCTTTGTGTCCGCGCTTCTCGTCGCAGAACATCTCGATTTCTTCGTTACTCATATTTAACAACTGGACAATCCAAGACTTGCCAAATTCGCTATACAGAATATTGGCGTTATCCAAAGCTGCGTCAGAAAGTCCTAAATCTCGGCTACATAACTTAATATCTTCAACTTCAATTTGCTCATAACTCAGATAAAGTTCTTGAGCATCACGTACACCCCGGCGCTTTGTCGATTCGGGGTCGAGGGTGTAAACTTCAACTTTACTGGGAAATAATTGCTTTAAGCCTTTAACGGTATTGACATTTTTACCTTCTGCAACAGCTTCCCAGCCATACTCAGAGTGCATATCAAAAATCAAATTGACTGCCGCACTTTTACGGATAACCCCAGCTAAAAGTAAACGCGTTAAAAAAGATTTACCAGTACCAGATTTTCCAAAAACCCCATTGCTACGTTCCACGAAGCGATTCAAATCGATGCAAACCGGCACATCCATATCCAAAGGTTTGCCGATGGAGAAATTACGCCTTTGGGGATCATCTTCCCAACCAAACACCCGGCGAAAATCGTCAACGCTGGCTTCGTAAACTTGACTAAAGTGGCTAGGAATAGTTTTAACAGGCAATAATTCCATCGTCGTGCTGGTTTGTGGCACAAATGAAGCCAAACCCGTCGCTGATGGGAGGAAAGGATTTGCCGATTTGCCATTTGTGGGGGAAAAAGATTCTTCAGATTCGGGAGTAAACATCAACATCGGCGCGAGGTTGATAGTTCCGTATGTACCGCTTCCCGCTAAAACATCTCGTAAAAAAGTGTCTTCCCAACTAGGGGGATTAGCAATAATTCGGGCATTCGCAGCTCCTAGTGCCACATCTGTCAGCATACAAAAAAAACGCGATCGCATCCCTTGGACAACGAGAAATTTACCCACCCGCATATCTTCCACAGAAACGTCAGGATGCAATCGCACTTCTAACCCTTCAGTCAGAGAACCTTGAATAACCGAACCTAATGGCTGTCCCGAATTCATCTGATTTGTCATTAGTCATTTGTCATTAGTCATTTGTCATTCCCCGCGTCCCCGCGTTTCCCACTCCCTATTTCCTAATCAATCTGAATCGAAGTTGGCGCACTTCCCGATGGTGGAGTGGTACTAATTAAGGGTTTGCGAAATTGAGCGTAAAGGCGATCGCGCCAACTAAAAAATGCTTCATAATCAGGATTATCGGCTAATATTGGCAGTCCTTTTCCTCTGATAGATGCTGGTAAATCTAGATAGGGACCATTGGGGAATTTCAACAATATGGATAAACCCGCCACTGCTAAGTCAGCTAAAGTCGGCTCATCTCCTGTTAAATAAGGACTATCTGCCAATAATAATGTTAAGGCTTCCAAGTCTTGTTTCAAAGATGCGATCGCTGACTGTATTACCTCTGGACTATAACCTACCCCAATACCAAACAGGGTCAGCAAGTCGCTGGGTACTCCTTCAACTAAACTTTTAAATATATCTGGTGTTGAAGTGGGTAATAAAGACTTGCGGAAATTTTGATCTTGACTTATTGCCGCAAACAGTGCTTTGCGACCTTTAATACCAATGGACTCATCCGCCCATTCTTCTATTAATAAAGTCAAACCTCGTTTTTTGGCATCTTGTGGTATTAACGGCCGATCGGGATACTCTAAGTCTAAATACTTAGCAATCTCCGTAGAATCTACAATATATCTATTACCATCCTTTAATACTGGAACTTGTCTTTGACCAGTCAGCCGGAACAATTCTACCTGTCCAATCCCAGGCGTAACCTCTATTTTGCGGTAATCTAGTCCTTTAAAATCTAAAATTAGCCGCACTTTTTCCGAGTATTGCGATAGTTCCCATTGGTATAATTCTAGCATATTTAATACCTTATAACTACTGATTAACTTCTTAACTTTACAATTGTATCTTTAGTTTAAGTAAATTTTATTGGTATTACTCCTTTCTTGCCATCACATTACTTGTCTCTTGCTTTGCGTTCTTTACGGTCTATTAAAAAAATTTAGGTATTCTTTGGGCGGGAAAGAAGTTGTTACTTAGTTGTCTATTTCACTAATTGCTTGATTTTTAGCAAAAATATATAATTTATTAAGATATAGATATCAAATAATTAATTGAAGAAGAATTCAGAAGTCAGAATTCAGGAGTCAGCAATCAAGACGCGACTCGAAAATACTCGCTAACGCTCCGCTATCGATGACTCGCTAACGCTTCGCTATCAGTCGGGGATTGGAACCGGCGCAGGTCTTGTTGACCACCAAATTGAAAATTTGGTGGGGGTCTTAAACCCGGTTATTCATCCGCTTTTTCGGTCAAAAAACATTGCCGAATTCTGACGACTGACGCCTCTATTCTGTTCGATAAATTAATTTCCTGTATATAAATAAACTAATTTCAGTGTATACAGCAAAGCCACCCTTATAAAAAAGGATAGCGATCGCTAACTTATAAATGAGAATTCTCAGGTGAGAGTTATTTTTAATACTTCTGACCCTACACAATTGAAGGCGGCAACCTGAGCATCGGCTGATTGCGCCGTAAGACTAAATTCAACACCAAGGATTACAGTAGCAATAGTACAAGCAATAACGGAAATTTGACGGTGAATCTTAAGATGGGCAAAAAGCTTTTTTGATACAACCATAAACTTGTCCAATTTCTAAATTTAAAAAACTTTTAAGCACTAATAGCGACAATTTTCTGCATACCTGTCTTTCTTGTTCGCATAGCAAATTTAACCTTCGTTCAAGGCGATCGCTACACAATTTCTTGAACTTCTCAGTCAAATACTCTATTTAACTCAGAAGTTCAACTATGCATTTACTAAATGCTGAATATATATCAACAATATATTATCTCTGCTGGTTAAAGGAACGTGGTATATAAAGTATCATAAGCTACACGTTTTTTGGCGATCGCTCTTTTCTTAAGGTAATTTTTTAACTGACCATAAATTACCTAAAAATATTGGATGTCAATTGTGGGATGTTATCGTTAGCGATCGGTTGTAAATGTGAGATTTGCATCCTTTCTGAGAATTTACACCACACCAGTTCAGGCTTTTCAACTCCTTTTAGTGTGAAGAAGAAAATTTACTCAATTTACATTAAATATAATATGCTAGATATATTTAATACTTATCATCTGTAAGCAAAGTTTGATATTTAACCTCACTAGCACCAAGTATTTTCCCAGAAGAATCTTACTTCCCTCTTGCGTTAGATTTTGTGCATAGCAAAATGTTATAAATCTTTATGTAACCTGTGAACAAAAAAGACAAACAAAATTTATGAAGACAAATTACAGCAAATTACTGACAGCGTTGGCAGGCATAGCAGGATTAAGTAGTTTCAGCCTTTTGATTACTCTACCATCTGATGCCAAAGAGGTACTAAATCCTAACCCCAGTATTTTCAACGAAGCCCCATATAACCAAGGTCAAGGCCTGCAAGCAAATGCTCAGTACACACCGACTAAGGCTATTTCAGAAGTAGAAAAGGGCAATACCAAACGCCAAGAAGTAGCCCAAAGCAGTGGCGGTGGGGCGCTAAATCCCAGACCAAGTATCTTTGATGAACCTCCTTACAACCGTGGTGGTAGCGTTACACCTGGTGAAGTCACCCCACGTCCTCTCCCAGGAGCTGAACCCACCACACCACCAACAGAAGTACCACCGAGTGGGACAACTGAAACTCAAGGCAAAAATTTGTTAGCCTTGGCAGAATCAAACGCTTCTTTTACAACTTTAACCAAAGCTTTGAAAGCAGCAGGATTGACTGAAGCTTTGCAAGGCACCGATAACTTGACCATTTTTGCCCCCACCGATGCAGCCTTCGCCAAATTGCCAGCAGATGCTGTGCGAGATTTGTTGAAGCCAGAAAACAAAGAAGTGTTACTCAAGCTCTTAACTTACCATGTAGTGGCTGGAAAGGTATTGTCTACTGATTTGAAGTCTGGTGAAGTTAAAAGCCTTGAAGGTGGCGCCATCAACGTTAAAGTTGATCCTGCTAATGGTGTGACTGTCAATGATGCTAAAGTCACTCAAGCTGACATCACAGCCAGCAATGGTGTAATCCACGCCATTGATAACGTAATTTTGCCTCCTGATTTGTAGTTTTTATCTGATGACTGATGACGGCTAAAGAAAGCGTCTGTTATCCATCTTTAAAAAGGAATGGGATAACCGACGCCTTTTGTTAAAGAAGAATTCAGAACTCAGGAGCAGAGCCTTTGAAAGCTCCGCTAAGGCGCCATGATGTTTATGGTTAGAGTATTCTGAATTCTGAATTCTGACTCCTGTCTATAAATTAGACAATACATCCCGTGCAGCTGCTAAAGTCTGTTCAATATCTTCCTCGGTGTGAGCCAAAGACGTAAACCCAGCCTCATATTGAGAAGGTGCTAAGTAAATACCACGCTCTAACATAGCGCGATGGAAACGTCCGAACTTACCTGTATCAGACTTTTTCGCATCTTCGTAGTTGTGAACTGGGCCAGAAGTAAAGAATAAGCCGAACATCGCGCTGATTTGACCACCACAGACCGCATGACCAGTTTCTTTAGCTACTTGTAGCAAACCATCTGCTAGCTTCTTAGTGATTCGGTCAAGATACTCGTAAGTACCGGGTTTTTGCAGTAATTCCAAAGTCTTAATCCCAGCAGTCATGGCCAGGGGATTACCTGAAAGAGTCCCGGCTTGATATACGGGGCCAGCGGGGGCAACCAATGACATGATATCCCGACGGCCGCCATAGGCTCCTACTGGCAAACCTCCGCCAATCACCTTGCCCAAAGTTGTTAAATCGGGAGTTATGCCAAACTTTTCTTGAGCGCCACCGTAAGCAATGCGGAAGCCCGTCATCACTTCGTCAAACACCAATAACGCCCCATACTCGTGAGTAAGTTCGCGTAATCCTTCGAGGAAACCAGCATCAGGCGCAATAAACCCAGCATTACCGACTACTGGCTCAAGAATGACACCAGCAATTTCATCTTTGTTTTCTTCAAACAAGGCTTTGACGGCTTCTAGGTCATTGTAAGGCGCCGTTAGAGTGCCGCTAGTTGCCGATTTCGGTACTCCTGGCGAGTCTGGTAAACCAAGTGTAGCCACACCAGAACCCGCCTTCACTAGAAATGAATCAGCGTGTCCGTGGTAGCAGCCTTCAAACTTGATGATTTTTTCTCGGTTGGTGAAAGCCCGCATCACCCGCAAAACTCCCATACAGGCTTCAGTTCCAGAGTTAACAAATCTGACCATTTCGATGCTGGGAACGGCATCAATGACCATTTCTGCCAGGACATTTTCTAGTACTGAAGGGGCACCGAAACTAGTGCCTTTGTCTAGGGCTTCATGCAGCGCGGCGATGACTTCCGGATGAGCATGACCGCAAATAGCCGGTCCCCAGGTGCCTACATAGTCGATGTATTGGTTGCCATCTACATCCCAAATATACGCGTCTTTAACGCGATCAAAAACGATGGGTTGTCCGCCTACAGATTTAAAAGCACGAACTGGAGAACTCACTCCTCCTGGCATCAGGTTTTGAGCAGCGGCAAAGACTTCTTGTGATTTTGTTGTTTTAATCGGGGTATTTACCAAGGTTCTCTCCTAACAGTGGGCAATAAAAAGCTCTATCTTAGGATAGGGTCAAAAGCTGCTTAGAACTTCTATCGTATAAAATTAGCGGAACCAAAAAAATAACGATATGTTATACAAGTCTAATGAAGACTTGCCTTTAGATATTCAAACTCGATTATCTCAGGCATACCAGGATTTATATCGGGCAGCTTTTAACTCGGCGATTCATTGGTATGGTGAAGCTTCAAAAGCTCATCGAGTTGCGTTGAGTGCTGTGAAGATGCACTCTGCTATGGAACGAAATGCTGTTGTTTAGAGCTAAATTAAAATAGCTGAATTCAAAAAAACATACCACCTGCCCTATTTAGAATGGTATCGTGAATCCATGAATTATTCTCATTAGAGCAGACTATCTGGTATGTATTCTAACGATTCGTATTCCCTACATTACGCCATTCCTGTTGAGGAAATTCGCTACGATGAACGGGGTTTAGTGCCTGCAATTGTCCAAGACTATTTGGATGGCACTGTTCTGATGATGGCGTGGATGAATCAGGAGTCGTTACAAAAGACTTTGGAAACGCAAGAAACCTGGTTTTGGAGTCGTTCTCGCCAAGAGTTCTGGCATAAGGGAGCGACTTCTGGGCATATCCAAAAAGTGCGGAGTATCCGTTATGACTGTGATAGTGATGCGTTGCTCGTCGGGGTAGAGCAAGTAGGAGATATTGCTTGCCACACAGGAGAACGGAGTTGCTTTCACCAAATAGAAGGAAAAATAGCTCCTCCACCAGGAGATACATTGTCACAATTATTTCAAACAATATGCGATCGCCGGGACAATCCTATTGAAAGTTCTTATACCTGCAAGTTATTAGCAGGTGGTGATAACAAAATCTTAAAAAAGATCGGTGAGGAAACCGCTGAGGTGGTAATGGCTTTTAAGGATGATGAAGCAGATGCGATCGCTGGTGAAGTTGCTGATTTGTTATATCATACTTTGGTAGCTCTAGCTCATCATCAAGTTGATTTAAAATCCGTGTATCGTAAGCTCCAAGAACGTCGCCGATAGCCAGTGTAGGAAAGAAGATTAGCTTACCCGTGTACCTACAGGTTGAACTTCTCTCGCCGAACCAATATGCGCCAACGATAATGAAATATCGTTGAATTTTATGCCAGCTAAAGCCCACTGAAGTTCAAGTGTTCCCACCCAGAAACGCGCCCGATCTATGACACTCGCTAACATTGGATAGTCGCTTTCCATACGCTGCACAATACTTTCTCCGTAATTACCGAGTTGCACAGCAATATCACAAGCCGGGTCGCCCAAACCAGCTGTGCCAAAATCAATCAGGCCGCTGATGCTCTCTGATATGGGATCAAAGAGAATGTGATACACTGGCTTATCGCCGTCTATTAGTACGGGTGTGTAAGTGAGATCAAGTTCACCTGTAATGATGGGCGCAAAAAGTTCATGTATCCAAGTTTGCTGATGACGCCATAAATGAGGAAAAAGAGTTTCTTGAACTTGCTCATACAACTGCAACCAATCTTCACGGGAACGTTCTGCACCAGAAGAAGACACCCCAGCATTCACTAAAACTTCATTTGGGATGCTGTGCAATTGTTGATGAAATCTGGCTAGTTGGGAGATAACACATACTTGTGATGCTTCACTAAGTTTGAGGAGGGTGTTACGGGATAGCGGTTCACCTTTAATAAATCTGTAGCTAACAAAGCCTTCTTCCAGGTGTTCAAAGTACGGAACCCGGAGTTCAACATATTTTTGCACGACTTCCAACACCTTAGCTTCATGGGAAAGCACTTGTTTTCCCCAGTCGTCTTTGGCAAAGCGACACACAATCTCATGATTAACAATTACCACATCGTTGACCATCCCATCTTGATTAAAGTCAAGATGGTCAATAGAGATATTGGGATAGATAGCACGAATTTTTTCGAGATACGAGAAAGGAATATTCACAGTAAATCCTGAGATAAGTACAACAAACAAAAATCAATATTTATCGAACTTTTAGCCCGATCGCAGCGACTGATAATGATTTGCCTGTTTGTTGTATCAACGTACCACTGTGATTTAACTCCTGAGAAGCTTTCTAAGTACGAGCATAACACTATTTTGATGATGAATCAGCCAAAATTTGGTTCAGGTACTGTAAAATTGCCACAGCGATCGCCACGCTTAAAGAAAAGCCTAACCAAAAGCGATCGGCAATGATTCGTGATTGGTCTAACGCCCATCCACCTAAAGGATGACCAATAAAAGAACCAACAGCCCAGCATAAGGCGTTGATAGAAAAATAAACACCCGGCCAATAGAAACCTATCCCTAAGCCGTGAATCAAGCTAGCGATTACCAAAATAGTGAAATTATTGGTTGCAGCAAAAACTAAAGAAGCAATTGCTAAAATCGCCGTGGCCAGCAACAAAGTGCGGCGGCGTCCCCACTCAAGAGAATCAGCCAAAGAACCACCCACAACCCGCCCTACAATGCCGGAAATCGAGGCGCTAGCCAAGGCTATGCCAACGGCGGTTGCAGATAAACCTACTTCGTTGACAAAAAAAATGGGGGCGTAAAACAGGGTAAAGCCAGTGCCAACTTCGGAAAAAAATCTACCAATCGCCAAAATCCATACCTGGGGATGTATCGAGGGTAACCAGGAGGATAACTGCGATTGGGAAACTAATTTCATCAGCTTAAATGTCATCGTTTAGTGACATTTTTGTAATTCTTATCATTGGCTGCAATTTTCCTCACTAATTCCACAGGGTTTCCACAGGGATTTTAACAGTTTTCCACAGGTGTTATACGAGCTAATGGGCTTCTGGCTATCTACTGGGGATTGTTAATTAACAGTGGTCAGGAAGTTTAGGGACTGAGTTTTTGTAAAGTAAAGTAACGAAAATTGGGGTGAAAACCTGATTATTTCGTGCTGATTTATTTTTTATACAATCGTTTTTAACATTTCGCAGCATTGACAAACCTACCCCCTCTTGGCGCACAATGATTCGGCTTGGTTTTGTAGTCCGTTCAACCGTTGACATCAACTGTGTAAAATTACCTGAGGTGTTAGCGTAGATTGTCGGGCAAGCAAAAGATTGTGTGAGATAGCCTAAAGCTCTTTCACCACAAGCAACTTATCCCTCTTGATTGACCTCATAGGAGGAAAATCTCATGAAAGCAACGGTTAGTATTTTTACAGAAATTCCTGAATCACTTCACGAATCCTTAAAGAACTACTTAGAAACCCATCCTGATTGGGATGAAAACAGAGTATTGACGGCGGCGCTATCATTGTTTTTACTGCAAAATGGAGAAAGCGATCGCCGTGCTGCCCGAGTCTATCTGGAAACTTTGTTTCATCATTCCTAAGTAAAAATTCGCTGCATCGATTCACCAACAACAGCTAATCTACTAGACACCCCATAGGTACTGGTATGAAGGGCGTTATTCTGGCTCATGACCTGTGTGGGCACGGTTTCCCGTGCCCCATTAATGGATTTTAAGCTTAAGTAGCGATCGTCTATGTAGGGTGAGATTACAATCAAAAACAACAGTAAATTCGGGTCTAAAAAAGGTTCCAATAGTTTCTTGTATTGCCAAAACTATTAGCTGACCCTTGGTTATACTAATTCAAACAATCTTTCCAACACATGGATCATTTGTAGGGTAGCACAGTTAGCTGTGCTACCCTACGAACGATACACCAGTTTGCTCAAATTTCTTAAACCTTGGGCAGTTCCTCCTGGTGGCTCTGAAAGGAGTATAAATTTCATCCAAAATCTAAAATTGTTTCGCTCAAAAGTTAAAAAACTCCAGACTATAGACTCAGGACTTGGCTTCCAACTGTTGGGAGTGAGCAGGAGATTCAAACTTATACCCTACACCGCGTACAGTTTGAATTAATGCTGGCTGACTAGCATCAATTTCAATCTTCTTGCGAATTTGACCGATGTGTACATCTACAACCCGTTGGTCGCCGACATATTCATAGTCCCACACTTCTTGAATCAGTTCTGCACGCCGCCAAACTCGACCTGGATGACTGGCTAAAAAATGCAATAAATCAAATTCCAGAGCAGTTAAAGGTACTGGTTGATTATTAAGTGCTACCTCCCGTCGTACTGGGTCAATCATCAGTTTTTCAAATACCAAGCGTTTCTGCTCGGCAGTAGTTATGACTCGCTGACGCCTTAAAATAGCTCCCACTCTGACTTCTAGCTCTCCCAATCCAAAAGGTTTGGTGAGATAGTCATCAGCACCTTTAGAAAAACCGCGAATTTTGTCAGCTTCGTCAGCACGGCTAGTCAGCATCAAAACAAAAACACCATTCCGACTTTGCATCTCTTGGCAGAGGTTAAACCCAATTACATCTGGTAAATTCACATCTAGAATTACCAAATCAGGGTTAAATTGCTCAAATAGAGTTAAGGCTGTCTTTCCATCTTCGGCAGCCTCCACCTGATAGTTCTGCTTCATCAAGAAGCGTTGGATTAAATTCCGAACCGCAGGATCGTCGTCAACTACAAGAACCTTGGCGGGAGCCATGACCATCACTTTGCACAAAAATTCGTAAGATTAACAAGAAAGTTGGGTAAAAACCCAGTTGCCACTTTGGGAGTTATTCAGGATCTACATAGCTAGGGCATGAAAATCCTGATTCTTCAAAGAATTTAGTACTGTAATCAGGATTATAGGCTACGAGAAGGAAGAACTTCTGGAAAGCCATAGCCAGCCCTGCATGAAGTGCAGGTATTATAACTGTCAATTTTATGCCTACCAGACAGACGCTCAAACCTCAGCCACAGCGATTTGTAAAACTCAAATACTTTTTATCCCAAATATAGGTAACTTAAAACGTTTCAATTTTAAATCGAGATGCGGTTCTACACCACAAGCGATCGTCAGTATAATTAAAAAAACTCTATCAGGGTACAGTAAGTTGCCAAATCTGAAACAATAAAGTTAATTTTTTCATGAAAACTATGCGTTTTAGGTACTATCAGTTCAAATTCTAGATTAGAGCCAGAACTGGGCAACGACATGAGGGTATACACGGAGTTATGCTGATATGTTAAAGTGACTGTAGTCTAAATCTTAAAGTCGATCGAACTAACTCGTGCTACTATCCTGGTAGAGCATAAACATAAGTCGAGACGTTATAGTTTCGATTAAAACAAAACCTAAATTTGTTTTTTCTTTGACAATAGACTGCCGCTGACTGAGGCTGAACTAAAAAACTCCCATGAGCGATCAAAATCCCTACGAAAAACTTGGGGTATCAGAAGAGGCTTCCTTCGATGAAATTCAGGATGCTCGTAATCGTCTATTCGAGCAACACAGTGGCGATGCGAAGCATCTGGAAGTGATTGAAGCTGCTTACGATGCGATTTTAATGGATCGCCTACGGATGCGCCAGGAAGGTAAAATCAAAGTTCCTGAACGTATCCGGTTTCCAGAGTTGCGAGTACAATCGCCTCCTAAAGAAACTCAAACCCCCCGCGAGAATTCACCTGCATGGCTGCAACGAATCTTAGATCGGCCAACGCCTGCTGATATCCTCTTACCAGGAGCCTGGTATCTTGGTTTAAGCGCTATTAGTCTGTTTTACCCAGAGGGAGGCGACCAGGTTTTACAATTAGCATTAGTGGTTGGGGTAAGTATTGGTATTTACTTTCTCAATCGCAAGGAAGGCAAATTTGGCCGAGCAGTTTTGTTCACCCTAGTTAGTTTAATAATTGGTTTAATTACCGGAGGCCTAGTTGCTAGCTGGTTACTACCACAAATATCATTTATTAATCTGGGGTCGAATCAGTTCTCTACGGTGGTGACTTTTATTTTGTTGTGGTTAGTTAGTAGTTTTCTACGCTAAACCTATCCTTTCAATAAACATAGGGAGTGGGGAGTAGGGAGTTGAGGGAGATAGGGAGCAGGGACAGAATAACTGCGAACTTGTAACTCAATACAGGCTAAACGCTTGGCTGCCACTAACAGTACTCCCAATGCCCCATCCCCAATGTTTATAAATTAGTATTTTCCTCAGGTATTTCAAACTTGTAACCATAGCCGCGTACAGTTTTAATAAACTCTGGTACACAGGCATCGATTTCCATCTTCTTACGAAGCTGACCAATGTGTACATCAACTACCCGTCCATCTCCTACGTAGTCACAACCCCAGATTTTTTGGATTAGCTGTGGACGACTCCAAGCCTGACCAGGATGGCTTGCCAAAAAATGTAAGATATTAAATTCCAGGGCTGTTAAGGCGAGAGGTTTATCGTTAAGTGTTACCTCTCGACCCTCTGGATTAATTACTAGCTGCTTGAAGACAATACGTTGTGTTGGGGAAGGGTTGATGTAGCGTATCCGCCTCAAAAGAGCTTCTACTCTGACCTCAACCTCTGCAAGACTAAACGGTTTAGTCATGAAATCATCTGCACCAGCAGCTAATATCCTAATTTTATCAGCTTCGTCAGTCCTACTAGTCAGTATCATCACTAAAACATTAGTACGACTTTGCATTTCTTGACAGAGGCTATAGCCATTAACATCTGGTAAATTCCAATCCAAAATCACTAGGGCTGGATTGAATTGCTCAAACAACGATAAGGCAGTCTTACCATCTGCTGCGGATTCTATTTGATATTTCCGACTTAAAAAACGATAGACGAGATTTCGGACGCCGAAGTCGTCATCGACGATGAGAATTTTCGGAGTAGTATCGGTAACTATAGTCATAATGCTGCCTTGTTGCCTATTGTTGGTTGGGCAATTGTCTGTTTTGCCAGTTTTGCTTTACGTATTTGTGTTGAATGTATATTCACGCTGATCTTTGTTGAGTACGATCGCTACTGTAGTACTTGTTTACAGTTAATTTTCCATGAAGTCAATCAAAACTTCAGCCATTATCATGCTTATAAATTGTATAAGTATTGTATGACTTTAGTATATTTTTGAATTTTTATGGTATGATATTTAACCCAATATACCTAAGATAAGTGCGATTAAAGATTATCTCCATCACCACAAATAACTCAAAGAAACACCAGAGAAAACTGCGATCGCTACAACTTTGTAAAGGAACACACTGGCTGATTAATTAGGTTTCTATCAAGGCTTACAAACCAAGCCATAAGCCAATCTAGATTCTAAATTACCTACTCAACTGTACTTTAGCCAAGGGATATGACCTGGTGAGGAAGACCTGCAAAAATTGACTCAACGTGTATTTACATGTCGTTATCCTCTTAAGCATATACTATACTACAAGTTTGAGTTTGAGACTATGAGCAGAATAATTAGTAATTCCTCATACCCTTGAACAAGTGCAAACCCCTGGGTAATTCGTAATTCCTCGACAGAAGGACTTAATGAATTAATAAACATAGAAAAAATGCACTAATCAATATTTTAAAATCAACTGTATTTATGGATGAGTTCTAATTATAAATTAGTATGACAAGCCAAGGACTTAGAGCATCACCAGAAGGTATAAGGGCAGCAAAAACAGCTTTAACAGACAAAACTTGGAGTCAGCATAAATTAGCAGCAGCTTTAGGGATTACACGCCAACCAGTTTCCAAATTTTTTGCCGGTGAGTCAGTTTCTCGCTCTTGTTTTGTGCAAATTTGCCAACAGCTAGGGCTATCTTGGCAAAAGGTTGCTGGCTTACCTGAAGATTTGGGATTTGAGGTAAATGCTAAAGCCCAATTTAAAGATGCTAATCTCGATACATTAGTGCGAGAAGTGCGGCAAAAGTGCCAAGACAAAATCCAAAATCAGTGCAATATTCTACAAATGTTGGATATTGCTCAGACAGTTGAACTGATGGATATTTACACTGATATTAATGTCTTACAGGAGATAAGTAACCTGCAATGGCGAGAAATTTCTGACTGGTTGAAAGACTTCAAATCTGAGTCAAATTTTAACCAATTTAGAACATACAAGCGGGAGAAAAAATTACCAGGATCAGAAGCTGTGTTGCGGCACACAAAATTGATGGTGCTGGGTAAGCCAGGATCGGGTAAAACTCTATTTTTACAATATCTAGCCATTGAATGTAACAAAGGCCAGTTTCAGCCAAACCGCATAGCAACTTTTATTAGATTAAAAGAATTTGCTGAAGATACTAAAAGTGATGAATTTAATTTATTTCACTATCTTAGCCGAGAATTTATCAATTGCGGTGTTGAAAATGAATTAACTAAAACTATTTTGACTCATGGAAAACTGCTGATTTTACTGGATGGATTAGATGAAGTACCAATAGAAGATGCAGAAAAAATCATCATAGAGATTCGTAGATTTACTCAGATTTTTTACAAAAACCAGTTTGTTATTAGCTGCCGAATTGCTGCCCAAAAATATAGGTTTCAGGGATTTACTGAAGTTGAATTAGCAGATTTTGACCAAGAGCAAGTAGAAGTTTTTGCCAAAAAATGGTTTGTCGCTGTTGGTTTTAAGTCTAAGGAAGATGGAGAAGCCAGAGGAAATTTATTTATTAATCAACTAAATCTACCCGAAAATCAGCATATTCGAGAATTGACAGTCACTCCCTTGCTGCTGCATTGGATTTGCTTGGTGTTCCAAGTCAAAAAGGAATTTCCCTTAAATCAAGCTAAGTTATACGATCAAGCATTGAAAATTCTCTTTTTCAGATGGGATGAAGTTAGAAGTATTAAACGCGATCGCATTGCTAGTAATTTGACTTTGGAAATCAAGAAAAACCTGCTTTGTCAACTTGCAGCTGTCAATTTCGAGCAAGACAATTACTTTTTTAGCAAAGAAAAAATCCTGGAATTGATTGCTGAGTATTTGGATAGCTTGCCAGACATTAACTCACACACAACTCAATTGCATCTAGATCGTGAAGCAGTGCTAAAAGCAATTGAAATTCAACATGGGATCTTAGTGGAAAGATCCCAGGAAATTTACTCATTTTCTCATTTGACATTCCAAAAGTATTTTACTGCTAGAAAAATTGTTGAAAATTGCCAAGCCAAACATTGGGATAGTCTGGTTAATCACATGACTGAAAAGCGTTGGCGCGAGGTATTTTTACTAACTGTTAATATGTTGGACAATGCTGATGAAATGTTACTCTTAATGAAGAAAAAAATTGATTTGCTAGTAGCTATTGATGAGAGATTACAATATTTTTTAACTTGGTTGTATCAAAAATCTAGTTCAGTTTCTACCCGTCACAAAGCAGCAGCCGTCCGTGCCTTTTACTTGGTTTGCGTCGAGCGTAGCCTTTGCCATAGCCATCGCGCCTTAGTCTATACTTCTGGTTATAACCTTGAGTACGCCCTTGTTGGTAACATAGCTTTTGACTCTAACCTCGCTCTTGATGAGTTTCTATCTAGTACTATTGCCTGCTTCAACGACGTTGACTTTGCCTTTGAGCGTAGCCTCAAGGATGCCCTTGATTATGCTCATGCCTTTGCCATTGCTTTTAACGAAGCTGTTGAGCTTGTTATTACTCCTAAATTGAAGGAAGTTCTGCAAAAACTCAAAAAACAACTGCCAGATATAGACAGTAATCCGGAGAAATTCAGAGAGTGGTGGCAAACTAAGGGTAAAGTTTGGGGTAAACAATTAAGATATTTCTTGATTAAGTATCGTAATATTGGTTACGACTGGGAGTTCAACGAAGAGCAAAAAGAATTACTCCAAAAATATTACGATGTGAATAAATTGCTGGTAGATTGTCTCAATAATGCTACTGATGTAACTCCCGTAGTGCGCCAGAAGATTGAGGACACATTATTGTTAGCGATCGCCGATATTGAAAAGATGCATAATTCGTAAGTATTCAGAATTCAGAATCCAGAATTCAGAATTCAGAAGATTTTGATAACCAGGCTTAATAATCAACAACAGTAAAAAATTCATATTGAATTCTGACTCATGAGGTTTTTCAGACGCGATAAATTGCTTCTCTACATGAATTTTCTTAGGTTTAACTGAAGTAATAATTTAATTATTTTAAATAATAAATATTATCTTCCCATAGTCTTAACCCTCTTTTGTCACTCTCGGAAAACAATAATCTCAGCCTGATTCTGAGACTTTGATTTCATCAAGGTTTGAGGCTTTATTTTCTAACAGAAACTGAAATTTATAGATAAAAGTGGAAATTAAAGCCCTGTAAGCATTTGGGCGATTGGATTTTCCCACTCTGACAAAAGAGGGTTAATTGGCTGGTTTTGCAATTGATTAATTGGTATAAATTATGGAAATTCATTAGTCTATCTGAGGAGAGACTTTAAAGATATTCATACTAGGGAAAGAGCAATTGAAGATATTTTGTTCGCTAAATTGCTATTAATATCGTCAGCGAGGAATAGTTATGAATAGCAATTTAGTAGGCGGCATAATTCCCCCACAGCCACCAATACAAGCACAATCTGATGTTCATACGCTGAAGTCTCGTTTGGAATGGGGTGAACCAGCTTTTACAATCTTGGATGTGCGCGATCGCAGAACTTACAATGAAGGTCACATTATGGGAGCTATGCCCATGCCAATAGATGAATTGGTAGAGCGTGCAGCAGCTTCTTTGGATAAAAACCGTGATATTTATGTTTACGGTGCTAATGAAGAAGAAACTGCCCAAGCTGCACAACAACTTCGTTCTACTGGGTTTGAGCATGTTTCTCAACTCAAAGGTGGTCTTGGGGCATGGAAAGCGATCGGCGGTCCTACCGAAGGTATTATTGAATCAAAAACCCCCCCTGGTGCAGATGATTACAATGTCGTAGCTCGGCTACAAAATCATGCAGAAAATCAGGCAAAGGGAGGTAGTAGTCCCGCTGAAAGTATTAAGAAGGGAGTCAGTGACCTCAAGGAAGGCATTCAAGAAGGAGCTAGCAACCTTAAGGAAGGCATTCAAGAAAGAGCTAGCAACGTCAAGGAAGGCATTCAAGAGAAAGCTAGTGACCTGAAAGAAGGCATTAATGAATCTAGAACTTCTTCAAGTCCAAATGATTCTAATGTTGGATCTTAGGCAAAAAATGACCTGAAAAATTAGTCATTAGGCATAGCTTGAACGTCACCCTTACCCAACCTATAAATCACTAAAATTTTAATTTAGTGATTTTCTTGTAATTAGGACTAGCCCTTTCAAGTTGATGCATACAATCTCTTTTTTTCTCTCTGTGACCTCTGTGCCTCTGCGGTTTATAAAGTCTTTTTTTTTACCACAGAGGTGCAGAGGGCACAAAGATAAGAGATTACAGAGAAACTTATTGTCGAGAATTTTTATCTACCTTGAAAGGGCAAAATTAATGTTCAAACAAATCTTTAAATTGCAGCAAATCTAAAGAAACTATTGTTGGCAAAACTGTAAAACATTGTTGAGCCAGTTCCCAACGTTCTTCTCGTTTGAGCATTTCTGTGAGTTTTTGCTGCACACTAAGTAAGTAGCGCACATCATTGGCGGCGTAACTCAATTGAGCTTCAGATAAATTAGCAGCGTTACCCCAATCAGAAGTTTGGGCGCTTTTATCAAGCTCTACTTGTTCTAACTCTTGCACCACATCTTTGAGTCCGTGGCGATTTGTGTAAGTACGGGCTAACTTACTAGCAATTTTGGTGCAAAAAACAGGCTGAACTTGAATCCCCAAATAGGCTCGCAAAGTAGCAAGGTCAAAACGAGCAAAGTGAAACACTTTTACGACGTTGGCCGCTTGCAAAAGTTTTTTTAAGTTTGGGGCGTCAGTTTGTCCTTTAGCGATGCGGATTGCGGTGACTTTTCCTTCTAGGTTGCACAACTGAACGAGACACAAACGATCGCGCTGGGGTAATAATCCCATCGTTTCTGTATCAACTGCGATCGCTGTCGATTCTAAATATTGTCCAAGGGCTGCATCACTAAGGTCGCGATCGCTCACCTGAAAATCTTGTAATGTCATGAAATGCTCAAAAATAATAGCAGTGTCCAGCAGACAAAAGTCTTGTCAGACACTACATTATTATTGTGCAAAAATATCAAAAATTAAATCTACCTAGTGTGAAAAAATATTTGCGTCAGGTAGACTTCGCCTTGATTATTAGTAGCAACGCCAATTCCAGTGAGGTTGTAATTTCCTTTGATATTCTTCAGATGTCCGGGGCTTTTGACCCAACCAGTAACAGCTTCGGCTGCGGGGTCGCTATATCCCCGGTTGAAAGCCACATTTTCCGCTGCACTGTTGTAGCGAACGGGGACTGCTTTGACTCGCCCTTCAAACCCCTGATGGCTAAATGGAGTTTTACCTTTAGCCATATTTTGACTATGAATTCTTGCCTGTCGTGTGATGCTTGGATTTAGGGTCAACTTTGGTAGGCCTTTAGAAGCCCGATATTGATTAATTTGCTCAAAAACAGATTTTTCTAGCTCAGTAGGTTTAAAACTAGGAGTCGATATTGCAGCCTGACTCGAAAAAAGCGACAACAGCTTATTACGGGTGGATGTATTTGTAGAATTGTGCCCTGGTATCGGAACAGTTGTTAATCCACTAGCAAGGACAAGCGCACTTAAAGCGATGCCAAAAGCAGTTTGTCGGAACATGGAGAATTGGGTCATATGTAGAGATATAAGACTTATACTCTACCTCATAGTTCCGAAAATATATACGAGAATACTATTAAGCATTGATGAATTTCGGCAATTTGACCATATCCTTTACAGTGCATACAAACAATCATTTCCAATTGTCAATACTTCCATAGATAAACTTGTGGAAAATCACCGTTAGTTTTGTTCAAAATTGAATATTTTGATGAATTAGACACCTCCAAAGGCGTACAGCTGTACGCCCCTACAGATGTGTCAGGAATTTCGTGGAAAGGTATAAATCTTGCCCAACTTATGTCCGAAGGAAGATTTGCGTGAAGTAGATTTGCCCTTTACTGTTGCTGGCAACACCAACCCCTGTCAAATTATAATTACCTTTAATATTGGCTAGATGCCCTGGACTTTGCAGCCAGCCCTGAACAGCTTGCTTCGCAGGGTCACTACTCCCTTGGTTGTAAGCAACATTTTCACCAGCTGCTTTGTAGGTAATACCGATCGCTTTCAAGCGCTCTTGAATTCCACTATGTCCAAAAGCGACTTTACCGCTAGCCATATTCTGACTGTGAATCCTGGCTTGATTATCGATGGCAGAATTACGAGTCAGGACTGGTAGCCCTTTAGAAGCTCTATAACTATTAATTTGACTGAAAACCGACTGTTCTATAGCAGCAGTGTTGATGGTAGATTGTGCAATCTCAACAGTATCACTTGATATATGTGAAGACTTCGGCATGAAAGTTGGGTCTGTTATAGAAGTAGCGATCGCTCCACTACTGAGAAAAAGAGTTCCTAAACCAATGCCGTAGATTGTTGTTCTAATCATTTGCTGAAAGTAAACTTCCAGACCATCTAACCAGACTATTGTTGATTGAACAACTTGGTTATAGGTCTATATACCTTTGGTTATGGTGCTATCGGTTCAAAAACTACCAGGAAACTTTTAAATTTACAATCTTACAGAAAAATTGTGCTGTCCGTAGATAATTTTCTTCTAGCTTTAGGAAGATTATTTATATTTTGGATTTTAGATTTTAGATTTTGGATTGAGAGTTTCTTTCTGAGATTTTCGCCAAATGTACAATTTTTTACTCAAACCTCTACCTCAAAAACGGAAACGCACAAATTATAACATTTTCAAAAATATTTGCCAAATATAAATAACCTGTAGGGGCGTACATCTGTACGCCCCTACAACATATCTATCTTTTGTGAACTGGTATTACGAGTATGGAGTCAATCCAAAATCCAAAATCTAAAATCCAAAATTGTTTTGTATTAATCTTGGCTGAGAGTTTGTAACTCTTCCTGGACGACACGCAACACCCGGGCGATGTATTCTGCACGCCACTTTTCCCGCTCATTAATTACTTTGGCATCAGGTTCATAACCTTCAATTTCAGTAACCGATAAAATACCTTTAACCTCTAGCAATCGTTCAATGGTGTCCAGGCGATCGCGCAGCACGGACACCTCACCAGTCAAAGCCATAACCATCGCCAACAATTTATCAATTTGCGAATTTTCTAAGTAAACTGGTCGCTTACCCTTGGCTGTTTTCGGCATCCTAACTCCAATTCTCCAAAAACGAGGTTACACAACAAAAGAAGGAAACCCAGATAAAATCTGACTTCCTCAATTACGAATTACGAATTAATCTACTTACTTGGTTGCAGCAACCACAAACCAAGTGCCAAAACTCTTAGACTTATCACCTTGAGCTTTCCATGCCCCATTAGGAACAAATTTCTCAAATGTCTTATCTGCTGCAAAACCAGCTTCAGTAGCTAGCGCCACCAAATCTAAATCGCGTACAGCACTCCAGAAGGGTTCGTTGTTGTTAGCAGTTTCCCAATCAAAAACAAACTGTGTATAGGCATCCATGTGACGATACAGGGGTGCTTCTACATGAATCATCATCCCGCCGGGACCTAGTAGACGATAAGATTCTTCCATTACTTGACGGACGGCTGGCGGCGGAATTTCATGTAGCAAAATGTGAGAAACCACTAAGTCAAAAGATTCATCCGGAAAGTTAGTGTGATCGGCATTTTGCTGAGAAAAGTGTACGCGTTTGCCCAAAGATTCGGCTCTTGCATGACCGTAACGCAGCATAGCTGCACCTATATCTATGGCGTGGACTTCTGCATCTGGGTAACCATCTACATAGGGTAATGTACTATGGCCGACAGAGCATCCCATATCGAGAATTTTTCTCGGTCGAAAATCGGGATACTCTGGCAGAAGATAGTTTTGGACTATGGATAACCCCATGTCATCGTTGAGTGGTCCCAACCAACCCACACCATAAACATAAGCGCCGCGATCGTAAGTTGCGCCAGCGGCTACATCATCAGCGGTAAATTCGCCGTGATATCCTCCAGGCATACAGTGAATATCTACAGCTTTTTGATGAGTAGGTGTTTGAAAATTCGGGTCGAGGGTTAAAGTACCTAGTTCACTACCTTTGTCTTTAGCCCGTTCAATCAACTCTGGCAGTTGTCTATCAACGCTGGCATTTACAGCATCCCATAACATTTCTTGGCTAATCCGCTTCAGGGCACTAGTCCAGCTGTAGTAGGGTTCGTGCTGCATTACTTCCCGAATTTCATAACGATTTTGGGGAGGACGCTGATGTTCTTGTTCAAACTTCGGCTTGGCTAATTTTTCATAAATTACTTTATTGCCAGGAGAGAGATTCCGGAAAATGTGCAGTTTTAAACTTTGGACAAACTCTTGGCGTGCCAACTCGTCTTGAGTGGTTTTCGGTAGCATAGCATGTTGCAATTGTTGATCCATTGTTGCTTTTTGCCTGTATTTTACGTATATTTATCTAGAAATTATTTAAAAACTTGGCTACTGTTTGCACATCCTTGTCACCGCGTCCAGAGCAGTTGATGATAATCCGAGGACTGCCGGATAGTTGGGGACATAGGGTTTCCAAGTAGGCGATCGCATGAGCTGTTTCCAATGCCGGGATAATCCCTTCCAATTTCGATAATCGCTGGAATGCTGCCAAAGCCTCTGCATCCGTCACGCTATAGTATTCGGCGCGACCAATATCCTTTAAATAGCTATGTTCTGGTCCCACACCGGGATAATCTAACCCTGCACTGATTGAGTGTGCCTCAATGATTTGTCCATCCTCATCTTGCAGCAAATAGCTCATTGCTCCGTGCAATACACCAACTCGCCCTTTTGTCAAGGTAGCTGCGTGTTTTTCGGTGTTGACACCTTCTCCGGCTGCCTCAACTCCAATTAACCGTATCGAAGGTTCATTGAGAAACTCATAAAATAGTCCCATAGCATTGGAACCACCACCTACACAAGCCATAAGGATATCAGGCAATCCACCCCATTTTTCCATTGCTTGGGCGCGAGTTTCCTGACCTATGACTGCATGGAAATCACGTACCATCATTGGGTAAGGATGAGGCCCTGCTACTGAACCCAGGATGTAGTGGGTAGTTTCCACATTCGTCACCCAATCCCGAATTGCTTCGGAGGTGGCATCCTTGAGGGTTCCCGTTCCTGCTTCCACCGGGCGTACTTCTGCCCCCATTAACCGCATTCTCAAGACATTCAAGGATTGGCGTTCCATATCATGAACGCCCATATAAATTACGCATTCGAGTCCAAAACGAGCGCAAACCGTGGCTGTGGCAACTCCATGTTGTCCAGCACCGGTTTCGGCAATAATTCGCTGTTTGCCCATGCGCTTTGCCAACAATACTTGACCAAGGGCATTATTAATTTTGTGAGCGCCAGTGTGATTTAAATCTTCACGTTTTAAGAAAATTTGTGGCCCGGTGCGATCGGGACGGGCATAGTGAGCAGTCAGGCGTTCAGCGAAATACAATGGTGTGGCACGTCCTACATAATCCCGCAACAACTGCTGTAGTTCTGCTTGAAACCCAGGATCGTTGCGGTACTGCTGATAAGCTGTTTCTAATTCAGCAAGAGCAGGCATTAGCGTTTCAGATACATATTTACCGCCAAAGCGTCCAAAGCGACCTAGTGTATCGGGAACTTGAGCAGTTGAGTTTGTAGAGAGGGGAGTAGTAGTCACAGGCTGATTTTGATGAGGGAAATGACTTAATTATATAACTCATGAAATTTTTCTAACCCTTTTGTGTTTCCTTTGGACTCAAGCTCTTGCCTAATTAACGTCCCTGGATATTGGTTTTATGACTTGTGCGAATATCAAGCCACCTTAAACCTTCAGAATCTGTCTTTGCATGAAGGCAAACGCCCACAAAAAATGATTTTTCCTCACTTGCTCCCAAAGGTGGATATTCAGAAAAAATTTGTTTAATAACTAGTTAGGCCGCCAGAGTGTTTGGGAATACTGAGCTTGTATTTCGAAAATCAGGGTACGCAAGAGCCTGCGCTGATCTCAACCTGTATCTCTAGTCAAAGATTTGACAATGACGAATGAACCTCGGCAGCAAATGTAGATTGATGAATTATGCCTGTTTCCTACGATCTAAATTTAGTAGCTCTCTCGGTTATAATCGCTGTTCTCTCCGCTTATACAGCTGTGGATCTAGCAGAACGAATCGCAACGGCTAAAGGGTGGTCTTCGATTGGTTGGTTGATTGGTGGTGCAAGTTGCTTTGGAATTGGTATCTGGTCGATGCATTTTGTTGGTATGTTGGCGTTTCATCTAACCGTACCAATCAGTTATGACTTTTTGATTGTTTTAGTTTCTGTCTTACCTGCAATTTTGTCGTCAGGGTTTGCCCTATGGATTGCTAGCCGTAAAACGCTTCAGATTCCTAACCTGCTAGGTGCAAGCCTAGTAATGGGGACGGGCATCACTACCATGCACTATACAGGCATGGCTCTCCCCTAGAGGATGCAACTTGAATGCTCATTAGCTTTAGCCAATGTCTCGCAAGGAAGTTAGCATCAACTGAATGAGACAGTGTTATATGATAGTCGTATGACCTACAGTTGAGCAATTGTTGTTGCTGTTCCCGAACTTTAAGATTTAATCTTCCACTGCGTTGAAATTTTTCTTAATCAATATTTTATGTCTTCTTCTAATTCCAAATCTTCCGATAAAAACTTTATCTACCGCGAATTTGGCAACGATAACTCTGCCGCTACAGAAAGACCAATTCCAGAATTACCCCCACAACAACAAAATCTCAAAGTACAAGCTTCCCGCAAAGGACGCAAGGGGAAAACCGTCACCGTGATTAGCGGTTTTCAAGCCAAACCAGAAACTTTAGCAGATTTGGTCAAACAGTTGAAAACTCAGTGTGGTACAGGTGGGACAATTAAAGACAACGAAATTGAAATTCAAGGCGACCACAAGCAGAAAATTGTCGAGATTTTGACTAAGCTTGGTTACAAAGCTAAAATCAGCGGTGGCTAGTCTTGAGTGAGTGCGGTTTACCGCATCCCAACCCCAATCTAGATTAAGAGGGTCAATGTTATCTTTGAGAAGTATAAATATGCTTGAACAGTGGTGAATAACTAGCCCGACAAGCTGTATTAGATGAGATTAATAGGAGGTTTAAATGGATTTAGTTCGGATTCTGTGTGCAATTTTCGTACCCCCTTTGGGAGTTTTTTTGCAAGTAGGTTTTGGTATAGACTTTTGGATTAATATAGTTTTAACGCTTTTTGGTTACATTCCTGGCATTATTCATGCAGTGTGGATAATTGCTAAGAAATAAAATTCTTTGTAGGGTAAGTTGGATGTACCAATTTCGGCGTTAAAGATGCTGAAGAAGATTTCCGTAGAGGTAATTCATGAATTGCCTCTACAAAATGATTAACGCAAAAGTTAAAAGAAAGAAGAATAAAATCGTCTTACTGAATTAGTTATCAGAATTGAAATCATAACTGATGATGAGTTGATTTTCTTACCATCGTTTTTATCTGTAAAGTATTTCTGAGGCAAAATATTAGCGGATGCTCTCAATCTTCAAGCAATAAATATCGGATCTCTGATTGAGAGAATACGCTACTAATCTTGGTTAATCAGGTAATTATAGTTACTCCTCCCGTATCTAAATCGTAACGACCTCCGACAATTTTTAATTTACCGGACTGTAAACGCTCAGTTAAGAGCCGCGATCGCTTCAGTCGTGTAATTTGATATTGCACATTCGCAATCACAGCATTCTCAACCGCGTCCCCTGGCTGAAGTTTGGCACTTTTGACCACTGGCTTAATCGCCTCAACAAAGCTACCAATATCACCGAGTAACGCTTCATTTTTCACAGCGGCGGTTACGGCTCCACATCGCTCATGACCCAGCACCATCAGCAGTGGTGTACCTAATAAAGTAACGGCATATTCGATACTACCGAGGGATTCTGGCGTGGCAATATTTCCGGCGAGGCGAACATCAAATATGTCTCCGATACCCTGGTCAAAAATAATTTCTGCGGGTACTCGTGAATCCGCACAACTGAGGATAGTTGCAAACGGATGTTGCGCTTGAGCAACTTCCTGCAACCGAGCCGCAGATTGATCGGGATATTGGGGTTGATGCTGAACAAACCGCTGATTTCCCTCTATCAGTTTTTGCAATGCGTCCTCGGGACTGAGATTTTGAGGAGGCAATTCGGCAGCTTTGGCCTGTTTAACTTGACAGACAAAATCGCTGGCGGTTAGCATTATCCCAAATGCTCCTGTGACCCCTAACTTTAAAAAGTCACGACGTTCTATGAAATGCTTCATTGGATTTATATTATTTTATAATGATGCAACACACTTCATCGAGCGAATTTCCATTACGTCGGAGACGTAACAAGTTCCCCCAAACTTATTAAGCACTGGTCTAATGTTTTCGACAACACGCTTGATTTCTTCTGGCATACAAAACGCGATGATGTAAACATTATCAAGCATCGTCATGTCTAAATCTTCCGTCGTTCCTCGTAATCCTTTGCCAGCAACATTTCGGATTACAGCATGACCATGTACACCAGACTTGTCTAGAGTATCTAAAATTTTGCCAAGCTCAAAAGAGTTGGCGATAATTTCTATCTTTTTAACTAGATGCATGTTATTACCTCCAAAACATGTTAATTCCGTAGAGATATAACGGAATTCCCACAATAATATTGAACGGAAATGTAACTGCTAGAGCTGTAGAAACGTACAGGCTTGGGTTTGCTTCTGGAACAGTCATCCGCATAGCAGCTGGCACAGCAATGTAAGAAGCACTGGCACACAATACCGCGAACAAGAGCGAATCACCCTGAGGCATATTGATGAATTTGGCGATCGCCAACCCAATGCCTGCATTAACTATTGGAATTAGTATGGCAAATAAAATCAGAAAAACTCCCGTTTTTTGCAAGTCTTTAATTCTCTTGGCAGCCACTAGTCCCATATCTAGAAGAAAGAAGCTGAGAACACCATAAAACATCCCCTGAGTAAAGGGTTCTAAAGTCTTCCCACCACGTTCTCCTGTTAAGAAGCCTATTATCAGGCTACCAACCAAGAGAAAGACTGAACTGTTAAGAAATGCTTCTTGCAAAACTTCTCCCCAAGCAAACTCTCGCTTTTCATCTACGGAGAATAAATTCACTAGGATCAGACCAACGATGATGGCTGGAGATTCCATCAGGGCAAGGGCTGCTACCATGTAGCCATCAAAGCCAATACCAAGCTCGTTCAGAAAGGAGCTAGCGGTGATGAAGGTGACAGCACTGATAGAACCGTATGTTGCAGCGATCGCCGCAGCATCGTAAATAGCTAGCTTCAGCTTGAGGATAAAAAACGTGTAAACGGGGACAAAACAAGCCATCAACATGGCTACTGCAAGTGTCAGAACTACTTCCTGAGTGATTCCGCTTTTGACGAGTTCTACCCCTCCTTTAAAACCAATCGATAATAGTAGATAAAGCGAAAGCAGTTTCGGCACTGGTGGAGGAATTTCTAGATCTGACTTGACAAAAACGGCAGTCATACCTAAAAAGAAAAACAGGACTGGCGGATTCAGGATGTTGGATACTATCAAGCTAACATCCATTTCCACCCCTCCTGATACTGGTAAAGTTGGGAATTAAAACAATTTCTCATCTGAAAAAATTTAATGGCTCGATCATGATGTATCGTGTCTTGTTACCCAATGTCAATCGGGCAATGAAAAACTCCACCCGCGAGGGATGGAGTTTTTGGGAGTGGGGAGTGGGGGAGATGAGGGGGATGAGGGGGATGAGGGAGTGTGGAAGGAGATTATAAAAAAGCTTCCCACACCTGAGAATGCCCCACTCCCTACTCCCCACTTTCACCAGCCATTTTTGGCTTGACAGAGTACTACTCTATATTCCATTCCAAAAGCAAGGGGCAGTTATGCAATTGCCATTCCAAGGTTGAAACGTTCAAATCTTTGATTAATCCAGTACTGATATTTAGTACCCAGCCATGAACCATAGGCGCTTTTGGCGTATAAAGTACCTGACGCATGATCGAAGTTTGGTAAAGATTTTTCACTTGCGCCGCAACGTTCATTTCCGCCAAACGGTTCAGACGTTCTTCTCTTGTTGGTAAGGCATCAATTTCTGTTTTTTTCTGCAAATACAATTCCCGAATTGGATTTACCCAGTTATCAATAATGCCGATGGTTTTCCATTCTAAAGCCGCCTTAATTCCTCCACAATCGTAGTGACCACAAACGATAATGTGTTCTACTTTCAGATGTAGAATTGCATATTCTAAAACTGCTAAAAAGTTAATATCTGTCAGAGAAACTTGATTAGCAATATTACGATGTACAAATAACTCTCCTGGTTCTGTACGGGTAAAGTTTGTTAAGGGCAAACGACTATCAGAACAACCGATATACAGAAAGGGTGGTGTTTGTCCGCTAGATAGTTCTTCAAAGTAATTCGGGTTTAGAGCCAGTTTCTCGGCAACCCAAGCCTGATTATTTCTGAAGAGTTGATTAAGGCTGTGATATTTCATTCTTTCATCAAATTTGAGAGAGAATTTTTTGAAGAAGAATTCAGAATGGGCTACGCCCCGCTGCGCTAACAGGAGTCAGTTCTACTGAATACCTAACTCAATTCTGATGACTGATGCTTTGATTCTGTATTTTATAGATATTTTAGCTGATTTATATTTATTTATAAAGCAATATTAAATTCTTCAGATATAAAATTTTTCTAAAGCTGAAAATTAGGATTTTTGTATAAATTTAGATCGCCGATTTTTAATCTTTATATATAGCAATTCTCATTTGAATGAAGTAGGGTAGCACAGCTGTGCTACCCTATGAAGATCTATTTTTTCTGTACCTCACGTTTGTCGGGAAACGCTATAACCTTACTTAATTATTTTTAATCAACAAGATACCCGAATTATTAAATAATTCGGGTATCTCAATTTGAAAATTTTCACAAATACAATAGGATTGCCAGAGCATGTCTAGATATTTTTACAGAGCAGACAAACTTAAGTGTAAAGCTAACGTAACAAGGATGGAAAATTCCAGGTTGAAACATTTAATACCACTTGGAAAAATGATTGTGATAGATGGATTCACAGAACCCTTTAAAAGAAATCAATTCTCAATCCAAAATGGTATCAGTTTCAATCAGGGGCAACAACTTTGCTACCGTTATGATGGTTGATTGACCAACGGTGATCGACACCCAGAGAAGAAAACTGACAAATTTCTTCTAGTCGTTTTTGTTGCACGGCGGCTTTCCGCAGAGTAATAATTAGCTGATTCACCTGATGCCGTAAATCGGGATTATCGTTTACTGCTGACATTGTTTGTCTTTCTAAAAGTTGAAGTATAAGTTCGTAGTGGATAGGTGAAGGTAGGGGAATTTGCTCCATGAAGTTAGAGTTTAATTTCAAATTTGGGATTTTTTATGAGTCAGAGTTTGTCTCTTGTTAATGAATTGTTACATAAGAAATAACTAATTGTTTAGGGCTTTGATTTCCCTAGCGATGAAGATTTGGCAAAGATATTGCTGGTATTAGGCAGCAAAATGCTGTATATCCACGTATAGTATGCCCAATTGCTTAACTTTTATGTGCAGTGACCCTGCAAACAGCAGGGTGAGTGTTTTTTTAGAAATTCCTGGGCAACAGAGGAGCGATCGCAGCGCCGGGATCTGGTTGTTTGACTAAAGATTCTCCAATGAGTACAGCGGATGCACCTGCTTGAACTACCAAACTCAAGTCATCTGGTTTGTGTAGTCCCGACTCGCTGACAACTAGGATGTTTTTCTGTTGCAATTGGCTACCTCTTGCAGCCAAAAGTTGGCAAGTAGTTTCGAGGTCAACAGAAAAATCTTCCAAATTGCGATTGTTGATTCCGACCAAGGAAACCCCATCTAAGGCTAACACACGGTCAAGTTCTGCCAAACTGTGGACTTCAATCAAGGCAGCCATTTTCAGGTTGTTGGCAATTTTCAGGAAGTATTGTAAGTATTGATCGTCCAGGATAGCCGCAATCAACAAAATGGCATCAGCACCTTGAATTCGTGCCAAGTACATCTGGTACGGATAGATGATAAAATCTTTGCACAGTAGGGGCAAATCTACCGCAGCGCGAATCTTGGCTAAGTTGTCAAAGCTGCCCTGAAAAAATTTGGCATCTGTCAAAACAGAAAGACAGCTAGCACCACCTTGCTCATAGGATTGGGCGATCGCTACTGGATCAAAATCTGCTCGTAAAACCCCTTTGCTGGGAGAAGCTTTTTTCACTTCCGCAATTACCGCTGGCTTTGTTTTCCCTTGGCGCAAAGCCGCAACAAAATCACGGGTTGGTGGCGCGGAAAGTACCTGATGTTGCAATTCCCGTAAAGGTAACCTTTCCCGCATTTGGTCAACTTCTTGTTCTTTATGCCAGACAATTTCCTCCAAAATATTGTTTGGTTCTGAATTAGGCACGGCAGCCTGATAACGCAACATGGATACAGCAATAGCTGGGTTAGGCGAACGACGACGGATTTGCATAATTAGTCATTTGTCATTGGTCATTAGTCAGTGGTCAGTGGTCAGTGGTCATTTGTCCTTGTTTATTGACAAAGGACAAATGACAAAAGACAAAGGACTAAATGACGATCGCTCGTTTATAAGCTTCGTCTAGGACTTCTGAAAGTGTTGGGTGGGCGTGGACTAGATGGGCGAGATTTTGGACGGATTGACGGTTAGCGATCGCGGCTGACGCTTCGTGAATTAAGTCTGAGGCGTGGAGTCCGAAAATATGGACGCCCAAGACTTCTCCTGTGTCTTTGCGATAGATCACCTTGGCAATACCGTCGGCTTCATTTTCTGCTAACGCTTTGGAATTTCCTTTGTAATAACTCCTACTGGTGGCGATTTCAAAGCCTTCGGTTTGTCCCAATTCCTTAGCTGCTGTTTCTGTTAAGCCCACATAGCTAACCTCTGGGTGGGTAAACGCCGCTGCGGGGATGCTGCGATAGTCTACTATCTTCTCCCTGCCAACTATGTTTTCCACCGCGATGATGCCTTGAGCAGAGGCGGCATGTGCTAACATCATTTTGCCATTGGCGTCACCAATTGCCCAGAGATGCGGCACTACTTCGCCTGCTGACAATACTGCCATGCGATCGTCAACTGGGATAAAATTCCGGCGATCGAGTTCTACACCTACAGACTCTAAACCAAGATTTTTGGTCGCTGGGATGCGTCCTGTAGCCACTAAGCAAGCATCTACTTCGATGACCTCTACATCTTCTTTGGTTTTGAAATCTGCTAACTCAATGACCACCGGTGAACCGGGGATGACTTTTTTGGCGTATATCCCCACTTTGGTTTCAATATCGCGGGGAGTAATCAGCACTCGTTCAGCGAGTTTGGCAATGTCGCGGTCAAATCCTGGCATTAACTGGTCTAGGGCTTCAATCAAGGTGATTTCACAGCCCAAAGCTGAGTAAATATCAGAAAATTCCAAGCCAATGTAACCACTGCCAATAATTGCTACCCACTCTGGTAGTGATTCCAACTTTACACCTTGGTCGCTGGTGAAGACAGTTTTGCCGTCTACTTCAATTCCTGGAGGGACAAAAGGAATTGAACCAGGGGAAAGGATAATGTCTTTGGCTGTGATGGTTTTTTCGCCGCCGTCTCCAGCGATGGAGACTTTTTGTGTGCCGGCGATTTTTCCCCAACCTTTGATGATATCGACTCCCAGACGTTTGAGACTGTTAGTTAAGTCGCCTTGAATCTTTGAGACAAGATTGGTAGCATGATTGGCGATCGCTTGGCGATCAAATTCCACGCTACCAACTTGAATTCCCAGTGACTTGAGGTGGTGGGCATTTCGTAACTCCCGCACACGTCCAGATGCTGCTAACAGTGCTTTAGAAGGAATACAGCCGCGATTAACACAGGTTCCTCCCATATCAGCAGCTTCAATAATCGCTGTTTTTAAACCGCAACTCACGGCGTGTAGGGCTGCGCCATGTCCGCCCACACCAGCGCCGATAATTACTAAATCGTAATCAAATTCTTGACTCACGTTAGTTTCCCCGTGTGCTTCGCCTATTTATTCTCAACTTGACCGACAATCAACGCAACCCCTTTAACAGTTATCAGTTATCGGTTGTGAGTTTCGTCGCTGGGTTTAAGCCCCTATTACATAGTTACCAGCGATTGGCGATCGTTGAACACCAAAAACTGGTAACTGATTTCAATACCCCACCATACGGCTGATAACTGTTCACTGAATTTTACCTTTGGATGTTGCTAATTCACTCAAATTATGATTCAGGCCGCAATGGCTAAAAGATGGATGTTTTCAGTAATTATAATCAAATTCACATACTTATTTTTTTTATACTCAGAACTTACGCAAACAATAGCCAAAACCCTTATTTTCACGTAGGGGCAATTCATGAATTGCCCCTACAGCGTGTACTTTTGCGTAAGTCCTAATACTGCCAACGGAGTGGGGAGTGGGGAGAAGTTGCAGCAGTTTTTCCCCTGCGCCTCCACTTTCTTGTTCTGATTCCTGATTTCTGAATTCTGAATTCTGAATTCTGAATTCTTCTTTTTAATTTTGATTTTGATAGCGATCCTCAAGCATGACAGATGCTTGTCGCTTAGCGTGAATGTTTTTCATGTGCTTTTTCACGGTATTGATAGTTATGTAAAGCTGAGCGGCAATTTCTTTGTAGCTGTAGTTGTTTCTGTAGAGGAACCAAATTTCTGCTTCTCGCCGCGTCAGTTCAAATTTTTTAACTTCGGTGAGGGCGACATGTTTGAGACACTCGTATTTATTTTGTATGGTTACCAATAAACAAGGTAGATCAAATCCATCTAAATCAAGCAGTCTGACTCTAATCCGAAAAATATTTGATTTGTCAAGGACAATTTCATCTGAAAAAATAATCAATTTATCAGCAAGCCAAGACTGGTTGCTAAGTAATGATTCACAAAGATTCCAGATAGCTGGCGGGGCAAAATTATCGTGACAATTTTCTTGATTAAATTGACAACAAATTTGATGAGCAGATGCGTTAGCATGAAGCACTTTTCCAGCCTGATTTAAAATTAAAATACCATCCTCTAGCCCTTCGATTACTTCTTGCAAAAAATCCGCTCGCTTTGAGTCATAGTTAATATTTTCTCGCTGTTGGGTTTCAACTAATGTCTTCGTTAGAGTCATCATAAGAAGTATTTTAATATACAAAATGCTACTGAATTTGGGAATTTATGGTGTTGGGATATGCACCATGAATTTTGTAGATGGTTACGTAAATAAATTTGTTGAACATTAGAGTTAAACTAGCCTAACGAAATTAAATTTCAGTGTTAGTTTTGACAGAAAAATTCAAAAATACTTAAATTTAACAGGTTGCGTAGTTTTTTGGAATTAACTTAGGCATGATTTATATACAACTCTGAAATTGTCTATTTCGGAAGCCGCCTTTAATAGATTTACGATCGCCACAAAATATAATAATTATTTAAGTTGAAATAAAAATATACATACGTATATGCTTATGGTGATATTTGCTAGCAAATCTGAGTTATAAAGAACGTATTTATCATGTATGTAGTTTAGCAGCGATGAAAATTTTTGATTAAAATGCAGATGTCTACTAGGCGGCGTGCTGTCTACCTAAATTCAGTAAATAATCGATGAGTAATCAACTACAAGACTACAATCCCAGCGGCGTAGGTGAAATAAATGGCAACCTTTTCGGTTTACCATTCGATTACGAGTCTGCAAACTTGATTGTCTTTGGTGTACCGTGGGAAGTGACTGTTTCTTATGGCGCAGGTACAGCTAACGGGCCACAGCGGATTCTTGATGCTTCGACTCAATTAGATTTGTTCGATTTCGATCGCCCTGATGGCTGGAAGCAGGGAATTTTCATGGTGGAAATCCCCCAGAATATTTTAGAAAAGAACAAATATTATCGTGCCTTAGCGGCGAAAGTTATTGAAAGATTAGCCGAAGGTAAAGAACTCTCAGATACACCAGATTTAACGCCTGTGCTGACAGAAATCAATCAGGCTTGTCAACAAGTTAATCAATGGCTGTTTGAGAATTCTCAGAAAGCAATTAACAATGGTAAACGAGTCGCAGTCATTGGAGGAGATCACAGTTCGCCGTTAGGTTATTTCCAAGCATTAGCAGCTAAATACCCAGACTATGGGATTTTGCACATTGACGCACACGCAGATTTACGCGATGCCTATGAGGGATTTGAATTTTCCCATGCGTCTATTATGTTTAATGCCATGAAAATACCGCAAATTTCTAAGTTAGTGCAAGTTGGGTTGCGTGATATTTCTCATGATGAAGTGCAATTGATTGACGAATCTGATAGACGCATTGTTGCTTATTACGATGCTGCCATTAAACAAAAGCTTTACTCTGGCACAACTTGGGTTTATTTATGTCGAGAAATTATCAATCATTTACCTGAGTATGTTTATATTAGCTTTGATGTGGATGGTTTAGATCCAAAACTTTGTCCGAGTACTGGTACTCCTGTTCCAGGTGGGTTGGAATTAGAGCAAACATTTTGTTTGTTTCGGGAATTGGTAAATAGTGGCAGAAAAATTATTGGCTTTGATATTTCCGAAGTCGGTGATGGTGAGTGGGATGGCAATGTTGGGGCGCGGGTTGTTTATAAGCTGGCGAATTTGATGGATTTATCTCGGCAGAATTCAGGAGTCAGAATTCAGAATTCAGAATGAATTTGAGTAGAGACGTTGCATTGCAACGTCTCTACATCTTGATTCAGCAACGCCCGTAATTCGTAATTAGAACACGAATTGTCGAGTTCTGAACTGGACAATTGTACCTTTTTACTCGAATTGTCGAGTTCAAAAGGCGAACACTTGACCTTTAACCCTCGAAGTTGCACCTTTAACCCTCATCATTCCACCTCTGAACTTAAAGCTTGGGGCTTTGAACACCAATTGTCGAGTTCAAAAGGCGTAGGCGTATTCTGTCGGAGACATCGGTTTGTTTGTTTTGATAATTGGTCAAGCAAAGTCATACACTGGCGTTTCAAGAATACGCACGGGTTGCTGTTGGTTGTAAATAATCTGCTGTAACCGTTCTACTGTAGACGGGGAAAAAAATTGCTCTCCTGTCTTTGGATTCACCCGTGCAGGTACATTTTCAATTAAGTAAAATTTGCCATTCATCTCTAGGGTATAGGTTACTGTTTGTTCTAGTAGTGTTTCATTCGAGTTACTGCTCATCGTTGCTTCTCCTTCGGGTAAAGTCATTGTTCCAGAGGTTGGAGTCAGGCTGGTAAACGGTGATGATTTTGATTAATGGGCGAGACGGATAGCTACAGTGAACGTGAAGAGGTCGGTTTGCTTGCGTCAAGCCACTAATCAAACAGCTAGGACCATATTTATCATTAGGATAGTCTTCAATAACTTGACCACTGCTAATTGCCTCCTTCAATTCTTGTACGCGAATGCCACGCAGGATAGATTGGTCAACAGCGTGTTTGGAGAACTCAAATTGATCTTCAGCTATTTTGCGACGAATTTCTGCAAGCATTGTTGACATACAACTATTTTATTTAATGCGTAGGCGTAGCCCAACCCAAGCATCGCTTGCACGCGAGGTCACTTTGCTTTGAGCATCCGTAATCAAGACAAACCTGTATCTACGAACAAAGAGGCAATTTTAACAGGTTACCACTGAGGATGCGATCGCCACAAACGTAAGAGGCGCGATCAATCGCGCCTGGATTTGACGTTAAGTTGGCAGCAATGACAGCTGTGCTACACCACGAAGACCTCTACTTCACGCATTAGTTTTGACTCTCACCGGACTAAAGTCACGGTGATTCAAACTGTTGTTCCGAATGAGGCTAAAGCCATCATTCTCCACAGTTATCTTTCAAGGGATTAACCCTGTGGGACAGTCAAAAGTCCCCTACCGTACTTGGCTAAACTAACGTGGTTTAGCTGTGACGTTACCTATTTTTCTTTTGCCTTTCGGAGTCCACATATTTCACAATTTCAGAACGCTCCCAATCCTGCTATTATTTGCCAGTGGTATAGGCGACGATTAACACGGCTGACTTACTGTGCGGGAGTTTCACCCCTACTAGAATTGTTCAACGCGCTGCGGTTATTCCTACTCGTGTTTCTCTATTTTTACCACACACTGGTAGCTTAAAAGCCACCAAATAGTTTTCATCCCTGGACTGAAGTCACAGGGTTTTCAACATAGTATCCCTTATAAAATTAGTATCCTGGGCTGATTCTTTTTTCTCACAGGGAAATCTTGAGGAATATTGTAATATCAATATTTAATCTGCAATCTGCCATCATGAAACACCTTGAAGGTAAAGTCACATTAGTCACAGGCGCAACGCGGGGAATTGGTCGGGGAATTGCCATTGGCCTCGGTGAAGCAGGGGCAACTGTCTACATTACTGGTCGCAGTTTAAACAATTCCTATGCCAATGATGATATTTCCGGCACTCTCACTGAAACGCAATTAGCCGTTGAACAAGCCGGTGGTGTATGCATTCCCGTGCAAGTAGATCACAGCAATGATGAGCAGGTGCGTTTGCTCTTTGAACGCATCCAAGATGAGCAAAATGGACGACTCGATTTGCTGGTAAATAATGCTTACTCCGGAGTCAAGGCAATAAGAGACGCTTATGGGCGTCCTTTTTGGGATGGTGAGCCAAGTATTTGGGATGCTTGCAACAATGTTGGTCTTCGTAGTCACTATGTAGCGAGTATTTTTGCTGCCCGGATGATGACTAAGCGTAAGTCTGGACTAATTTGCACTATTTCCTCTTGGGGCAGCATGTCCTATCTATTTAATACAGCATATGGTGTTGGGAAAACAGCCTGCGATCGCCTCGCCGCTGATATGGCTGTTGAACTCAAGCCCTATAATGTCGCTTCGGTTTCCATTTGGCCGGGTATTGTTGGGACTGAGCATATTTCCCAGATGGCATCTGAAGTCAGCCAAACAAATACTACTGACCAAAGAAACTCATTTTTCAGTAGCCGTTATAACTGGGAAACTCCCTTGTTTACTGGTCGAGCGATCGCTAAACTGGCTGGCGATCCAAATATCATGCGTCGCACAGGACGCTTGCAAATTGTTGCCGAACTCGCTAGCCAATATGGAATTGTAGATGAAAATGGCGTAGGCGAAGCCCGTCGTAGACATCGGCCTGCGTCGTTACGCTCTCTACGTTTTGTGCTGCCGGCTGCATTGCCCGTACTGATAAACTACTCAAGGCTCATACCCGATATTAAAGTGCCGTGGTCGCTGTTACTACTGAATGCCCTGAGTTCACCTAAAGTTTAAAGGGTAGGGGGCATGGGGCATTGGGTAAGAGTTATAGCAATTTGCTGTTGAATCGAGTAGGGTAGCACAGCTGTGCTACCCTACAATCGTTTAATTTTCTTTGGGTGTATTCCATTCAATTGAAAACCGCTATAGAAAACTGGGTTCATCCACCTCTGAACTCCATTAATGAGTATTTGAACTGGATTAATCCACCTTTGAACTCCATTAATGAGTATTTGAACTGGATTAATCCACCTCTAAACTCCATTAATGAGTATTTGAACTGGATTAATCCACCTCTGAACTCCGTTAACGAGTATTTAAACTGGATTAATGCAACTTTTATACTCCTGAATCAAGAATCGTCAGTTGGGTTTCATTCCTCTGCCCCATGCCCAAAATAAACTATCCTGAGATATATAAAACTTTGTATCCTGTGTTTAATAAGCTTTAATATTTCTTTTAAAACTGGTGCAAGAAGATTTTAGGTTAATTGTTGATTTAGTTTCAGTTTTGGCGGTTGCAGCCTGTGGCGGACTGTTAGCGGCACTTTTGCGGCAACCTGTACTGCTGGGGTATCTCATTGGCGGGATGATCGTCGGCCCGGCTGGACTGGGAGTGATTAAAGAAGTTATTCAAGTTGAGACTCTGGCACAGTTCGGGGTGGCGTTTTTATTATTCGCTTTGGGTGTAGAATTTTCCTTTGCGGAACTCAAGAAAGTAAAGGCGATCGCTCTGGGTGGAGGTGGACTCCAGATTGCTTTGACGATTTTGGTTACGGTTACGGTATGCGGGTTAACTGGTGCCTGGGGAACGTTACCTGCTAAGGGGATGTTTTTGGGCTGTATTCTCTCGTTGTCTTCCACGGCGGTTGTCCTCAAGTCGTTGATGGAACGCAATGAAACAGAAACGCCCCACGGACAAGTGATGTTGGGTATTTTGGTAGTCCAGGATTTAGCGCTGGGCTTGATGTTGGCAGTCTTACCAGCCCTCAACCAACCCCCAGAAACCATTGGCATCGCCGTACTCACAGCGCTGGCGTCCATTGCTTTATTTGCCCTCGGCGCGATCGCAGCAGGGATTTGGCTGATACCGCCTTTGTTGCGACTCTTAGCTCGTACTGAAAGCAAAGAACTATTTTTATTAGGCGTTGTAGCTTTATGTTTGGGCATCGCCCTACTGACAGAGTATTTGGGGCTGTCCATTGAAATGGGGGCGTTTGTCGCCGGGTTGATGATTTCGGAGGTGGAATACGCCGACCAAACCCTGACTTACGTGGAACCGTTGCGAGATATCTTTGCCAGTTTGTTTTTCGCTGCCATTGGGATGTTAATTGACCCGGTGTTTTTGTGGAAGAACCTGGAATTGATTTTAGGGTTGGTGGCAATAGTTTTTGTGGGTAAGTTTCTGATTATCACCCCCCTAGTGAAACTGTTTCGTTATCCTTTGAAAACAGCCATAATCGCCGGTTTGGGATTGGCGCAAATTGGGGAATTTTCCTTTGTTCTCGCCAGTGAAGGGCAATCCTTGGGGCTGGTGTCCCGACGGATATATTTACTGATTTTGGGAACCACAGCTGTCACCCTCGTGCTAACCCCATTTGTTCTGCGGTTTGTGCCATTTTTATTTACGTTCGCCGAATCAATGCCCTGGTTGAAACCGTATTTAGCAGAAGACCGGCCACGGGATATGTCAGAAGATTTACCTTCAACAAATCATGTGGTGGTTTGTGGCTATGGGCGAGTGGGTAAAAATTTAGTGAAGTTGTTGCAGCAACATGACCTACCTGTGGTAGTGATTGACCAATCAGAAAGTAGAATTCAGCAGTTGCGTGACGCTGGGGTATCTTATGTTTATGGCAATTGTGTGAGTTTACATGTTCTAGAAACTGCCGGAGTCAATCATGCCAAAGGAATGGCGATCGCACTTCCTGACCCCATGAGTACCCGTCTTTGCTTGAAACGTGCTTTGGAATTGTATCCAGAATTAGATTTAGTTGTGCGCGCTACCCACAACAGAGATATTGAAGTGCTGTATCAACTGGGAGCCAGAGAAGTGGTGCAACCAGAGTTTGAAGCCAGTTTAGAAATGGTCACTCATTTATTAACTGGCTTAGGCTTTTCCCAAGCTGTAGTCCAACGGGAAATGCAGCAAATCCGCAACGATCATTATTTAGAGTTGCGACCAGAACGTTCTGCTACTCAAGTTGCCTACGATTTGCGCCAAGCAACTCAGGATTTAAATCAGCGCTGGTATCCTCTACCATCTGGTTCGCCTTTAATTGGCATGAGTTTAGAAGAAGCCGATATGCGCTATCTAACGGGAGCAACTTTGATGGCAATTCGCCGTGCTAACGGCGATGAAATCGATTATCCCAGTAATCAAACTCGTTTAGAAGATGGCGATCGCTTGCTGGTAGTAGGAGCAGATGAAGAAGTGGCAGCTTTAGCAGAATTCGCTAAGGGACAAGCAGCTATTCCCGGAGAAAATAGTGCTTGTCAGTGGTTGACAGTGAATACTGACTCTCCAATGCTGGCTAAAACTCTTGCAGATTTGGGTATTAGCAAACAATACGGCGTACAAGTGCAAGCAATCCGGCGCGATGGTAAATTTATCCGCTATCCCGATGAGAGCATGGATTTGCGAATGGGTGACCAACTATTGTTGTGCGGTAATTTGACAGGTTTGAGTCAACTAGAACAGTTATTTGGCCTCCCAAATTCAGTACCCCTTTCTCTCCCCGTGGTGAAAGCTGGGGAAACAGAAGCGTTGAAAGAGTTTTTACCTGCCGATACTGTGACGGAATGAGTGAGATTACTTATAAGTTTCTCAACTGCTGATTGGAAAGTGCGATCGCTGGAAATACTTGTCAATTTATACTTAAGTTCATAGCAATCGCATTTCACTTTAGTTTATCCAGGAGCGATCGCACACCATCTTTATTAATTAGTAGGTGATAATCCTTTGAGATATATTAAGAGTTGTGCGATCGACAGAAATAGTTAGAGGATAAAGCAATTGAGTAATCTAGATAAAGTTTTAGATGCGGCAATGACTCTTCCTTTAGAGCAGCAAGAAATCCTGGTACAAATTCTCAAAAAGCGAATTATTGAAAGTCGGCGCGATCAAATTGTCTCAGATGCAGCAGTTTCCATTGCTGAATTCCAAGCAGGTAGGCTCAAAGTCCAAACTGCTGCCCAAACAATTCAAGAATTAAGGGAATATCTCAACAACCCAAATCCTGCTGATGTATAGATTAGTTGTCAGTAGTAAGTTTAAAAGAGCTTTCCGAAAATTTGCTCGTCGTAATCCTGACTTACAAACCAGAATAGAAGAAACTATTACCGCTATGGAGAATGATATATTTGCTGCTAACTTGGGTACTCACAAGCTAGATGGCAAGCTATCAAGTTTACTCTCCTGTTCTTGTGGATATGATTGCCGCATAGTATTCTCACTGCAAACTGATGATGAGAGTGGAGAACAAGTTGTTCTTTTGCTGGATGTTGGTACTCATGATGATGTTTATTAGTTCAATACAACCATAGAAGCCCATTAACCCAAAACTGCGATCTTGCTGACAGACATGGGTTTACAGGTAAATATTTGAAAAAGAATTCAGAAGTCAGAATTCATAAATCAGAATCAATCAGGTAGGAATTCAACCGTTACCTGATTGAAGACCATTAGTTCAAGCCCTCTTCATTGAATCTTAAGTTTTTGGTTTAATATAAGCGATCGCTTGTTTCCAAATAGTGGTTTGCTGGCTGTTTTCATCTACAATGCATACACAATGTGGGTCTTGCCATAAAATCCTCCCTGTGATTACATCGCCAGTCAGCAACTTGAACTCTGCTGGGGTTGTTTGTTTAATCAGGCTTTGAACTTGTCTAATACTAGGCAAAGAGGTGTCAAATTCAGTAATCATAGTCATTAGTCATTAGTCATTGGTCATTGGTCATTGGTCATTGGGCATTGGGCATTGGTTATTCACAAATGACAAAAGACAAGTGACCAATGACAAAACACAAATATAATTTATTGATTTTGCAAATGGCAATCGAATTTACTAAGTATCATGGTCTAGGCAACGACTTTATTCTGATTGACAATCGCTCGTCTTCTTTGCCTGTAGTGACTCCAGAGGAAGCTATTAAGTTGTGCGATCGCCATTTTGGTATCGGTGCTGATGGTGTAATTTTTGCCCTACCTGGCGAAAAGGGCACTGATTACACCATGCGGATTTTCAACTCCGATGGTTCGGAACCAGAAATGTGTGGTAACGGCATTCGCTGTTTAGCCGGCTTTTTGGCAGACTTAGAGGGTGAATCCCGCAATCAAGACTCATATCGCATTCATACCCTGGCTGGTGTGATTACACCCCAAATTCTACCTAATGGTCAAGTGAAGGTAGATATGGGTTCACCCAGGTTACTTGCTGCTGAAATTCCTACTACCCTTACACCCGCCCAAGAAAAAGTCATTAATCAGCCCTTAGAAGTGGCAGGGCAAACTTGGGAAGTCACCTGTGTAAGTATGGGAAATCCTCACTGCATTACCTTTGTGGAAGATGTCGCCGCAATTGAGCTAGAAACCATAGGCCCAAAATTTGAGCATCACCCAGTTTTTCCCCAACGCACAAATACTGAATTTATTCAAGTAGTGCGCCACGATTATCTGAAAATGCGCGTCTGGGAACGAGGCGCAGGGATTACCTTGGCTTGTGGTACTGGTGCTTGTGCTTCTTTGGTGGCTGGTGTGTTAACTGGAAAATGCGATCGCACTGCCACTGTAGAATTACCAGGGGGGCTATTACAAATTGAATGGTCAGAAATCGACCAACGAATTTACATGACAGGCCCAGCTGAACGGGTATTCACAGGTAAACTTTCTCAAGTCTCCAGTTCTGAGTCCTAAGTCAACTCGTAGGGTAGCACAGCTGTGCTACCCTACCAGATTTTGTATCCAAATAACAGGGATTTACCCTCTGCCCCCTGCCCCCTGTCCCTCTGCCTCTGGTGTGACTTTCTCATTCTCCCGTCCTACTCTGTTGAAACCCCTAAGTTGTCGAGTTGGATCTTTGTCAGTTCCTCCCATTTTCCCGCGAGACCAACCCATGTGACGGGTGTAACTACCTAGCAAGTTTTGGGCAATTAACTCTTCGGAGTCAACTCGATCGTCGACTTCGGCGTGAGGCGACACATAAAGAGCATCCACAGGACAATACAGTTCACACAAAAAGCAAGTCTGACAATCTGACTTACGAGCAATTACGGCTAATCCGTCGGCTCCAGAATCGAATACATCGCGTGGGCAAACTTTTACGCAGATATCACATCCAATACAGCGATCGCCATTCACAATTTCGATCAATACGCTACCTCTTTCCACTGTTTTTGTTCGGCAACAACCACGACATCATCAACACCAGCGGTCAAGATTCGCCGTGTTTGTTGCACATCGGTTGTTGTGAAATCCGTGCGTCGGTGCATTCCTCAGCTTTCCTGGCGTGCCGCTGCACTCGCCCAAATCCAGCGAGCTGTGGCTGTCATTGCGGCCGCTTCCCTTGCCCGCACGGCATTACGACCTTCGCCTGGATGAATACCTGCCGCACCTGCGATCGCACCATCCGCCCAAAGTAGTTCCAGTGCGGGATGATGGTCAAGAATGCGTACACCAGCTGCGATCGCTCTTTGGCGCATGAAGCGCATGTAATCTGGCCCCCGCAAGTTAGCACGGTAGGGATTGCCTTCATCGTCAAAAGGAAAGGGATAGCCGCTATTGGCTAACTGAATCAGATAGATTAGGCAGGACAAAATTGGTCGCACAGCCTAAAATATATGCAACCTTTCCTCCGCTTCTGCAAAAAGCGAATTCCTAGACTTTTTCATACTTCGGCGAATTAACCCTTCAGTTTTTGAAAGCCTTTAATAAAGTTTGCTATCTGCTTGACGCACAATGTACGTGCGATCGTCACTGTGGAGACTACCGCCAACTTGGTATCTCATTTTTGGAAGTCCCTAATTTAGTTTTGAATCAGAATCATTAAATAATTATAAATATTTATTGAAATCAGCGTAGTAAAATCTGTTACTTTTAATAGTGAAATCTGCTATTTGCTAACCCAAGTTTTTTCGGAATAAATCTTTCATTGCTATCTTAATTTAGCAAAAATCTTCATTTATTTTTGTTTTGAAATTTAAGCACATTGGTAATCACATAATCGCCAATTTATGCCTTAAATGTCTTAAATGTCTTAACTGTCTTAACTGTCTTAAATGTCTTAACTGTCTTAACTGTCTTTTTAACTATTTTTTAAATGTCCGCTCTGGCATTGCCTTTTATTAGCAATGATGCGAAGATACAAACTTGTCAACACAAAAGACATTTGACGGCATCCCAATTACAGGAATCCGATTTTATTTGGTCAGAAATGACCTACTTATTTCCGCAATAGGCAAGAGATAATTCATTTTTATCTATTGTAACTTTGTCTATTGCCTATTTACTGTCTGCCGTTTCCTAGTTAAAAATTAAGTTCACAAATCAAATACGAGTCGTATATCTCAATTCCCTCTCTCTTCTTAGGAGTAAAAGTCATGACTTCATTAAACCAAAGAACAACTCAAATATTAACACAAGGTACAGGCATTACATTGTCTGGCAATACCATTAAAACTCAAAATTTTTCTGTTCAAAAAACCCTACGAGATGGAGGTAAAATCAGATTCAAAATACGTTATTCTGCTGAGCTAAAAGGGTTCTGTTTGCTGGAAGTTTTTTTAATGAAAGCGGAGGCTCAAATACAGGTTGCTAGCATGACTATTCCCAATGGTGGTTCGACGGCTAAGGTTCAAGAACAGGAGCAAGAATTTAGTATTTGGGAGCCAGGATATTATTACTTTTTTTTCAAAATGTCTTCTAATAATGGAACATTTTTAATTGAGGAATATCAGCTTTATTGGTTAGCTAGTTAATTATAAGTTGGTGTCAACAATTGTCATTTGAATCAGGTAACAGGCAATATATATCAGGGTTTCAGTCTACTGCATTTTTATTCAGATAGTTTTATTTGATTGTGCTAACTTACTTTGTTGCGCTGCGATCGCTTTGCTAACTCAAGCTGAAACTACTCAAAATGTCAATCAAAATCGATCGTTTGTATAGTTAAATTAGCTGAATTAATAACGAGCGATCGCTCCTTAAATCTAATAACCAGAATGCGGATAATCTGACCCTTTGATTACAGTAATTAAAATGGATGTAACTGGAATTAAAGAAATGTAAACAGAATATAACAAGGCTATTGCTAAGTTAGATCGATCGGCGTGATATGATCCGATAGCCATTATTGCTTAAATTCTCATAGCGATCGGGTTAATTCTTTGAGGTAAAAAACGATGACAACGACTACAGAGCGGTTCAAAAAGTTTACGATTTTACATTCCAATGATATGCATGGAGACTTTTTGGCAGAAGCTAAGGGTGCCGAGGGTCATCTAATTGGTGGGCTGTCGCTGCTCTCAGGATATCTGAATAAGGTGCGTCAAGAAGAGAAAAATACACTTTTTGTCATTTCTGGCGATATGGTTCAAGGATCTATGATTGATACTGAATACAAAGGTATTTCAACCATAGAAATCATGAATTACCTCGCTCCTGACGTAGTAACTTTAGGAAACCACGAATTAGATTACGGTTTTCCTCACTTACTTTTCTTGGAAAAGATGGCGAATTTTCCCATCGTCAATGCCAATTTGTATATTAAAAAGTACAATAAACGATTGATGAATCCTTATCTAATCCTAAATGTAGATGGATTTGATATTATGTTCATCGGAATTGTAACTGAAGAAGTGCTTAACTCCTTAAGACTTGACACGAGTATTGGTACATTTGTCAGTTTGGAAGATGCCGCAGCAGAAGTAGGTAAGATTTGCGATGCATACAAAAATGATGATATCGATCTAACAATTCTCCTGACACATATCGGTTTTGAACAAGATCAAAAACTAGCTGCAATGCTAGATCCGGTCTGGGGTGTAGATATGATCATTGGTGGGCACTCTCATACATTTTTAGAACAACCAGCCCAAGTCAATAACATTTTGATTACACAAGCAGGAGTTGGTACAGACCAAATTGGACGTTTCGATATTACGGTGGACGACGATACTAACAGCATTGTTGAGTGGAAGTGGCAACTCATCCCTGTGGATAAAAATCTTGCAGAGCCAGATGCCGAACTCGAAAAGTTTATTAATATTTTCAAAGAAGAGGTAGACCGCAAATATAATCGACTGATTTGCCGATTAACACGTCAATTAACCCATCCTCAGCGTGAAGTAGAAACTGAATTGGGTAACTTAATTACTGATAGTTTGGCTGAATCAGTGATGTCTGATGTAGTCTTGGTAGCAAGTGGTTCAATACGTGTAAAGCAGTTAGGTCCTTTAGTTACATTGAGCGATCTTAAAGGAGCTTACCCTTATGACGGTCCACTTTTTAGACTTAAAGTTACTGGTCAACAACTCACTCAGATATTTACACATATCATGAGAGCAGAAAACAGAAAACCAGGTGAAAGTCAATGTTTTCAGGTAAATAAAGGTATTAAGGCAGTTTACAATGATGTAGAAAAAAGCCTTGAGTCTTTAACTATTAATGAAACTCCTCTACAGGCAGATAAGCAATACACCATTTGTCTACAGGAATATTTTTACAAAAGCTCAACTGTATGTCTAGGCATAACCCCTGAAGAATTGACAAAATTAGGCGATGCAAAAGTAGTCACAACATCTGCCCAGAATGTTCTTGAGGAATACTTTAGCTCTCACCAACTTCTTAATAGTGATGTCGAAGGCCGATTGATATATAAATAGGTACTACCCAAAGGCAAAAGTAAAAAATAAAAGGTAAAAAGTTTATAGGGTAGGTTTTTCAACGATTTTAAATGGTTCGTCTATTTTAGCGAACCAGTAATCTGACATCAGGGCGCAAATAAACTTAGCATGTGAGATAGCTAAAAAGCCTACGAAATCAGACTTCTTTGTTTTCACTTTTCTATTTTTACTTTTGCCTTCCAGCCTCATCATTCAAAAAATGTGGATAGTTGTTTTTCAAAGTAAGCGCGATAGAGTTCGCAACGCGGTAAGATGCGATCGCTCTGATAGCGAATCAAGCCCAAGCTTTCGAGTTTATAAGCATCAGCAGGATTGAGAGAAAGGTTTTGCTTTCTGGTGACAACTTCAGCATACGCCTTTGCTAAATTGGGTTTTTCTTGCAGAATTGACCAGTGTCGCCATAAATGATAGCGGTAGATGCCACCATTAGCGATCGCCTCTTCTATCAGATTTTTTAAGGTGATTCCTTGGCAGCATAGATAATACAAACCAATCCGAATCAGTGCTGGATGTCCCCCCACCAGCGACATCAATCGCGTCACCTCGTTTCCAGAAGACCAGTTTAACCCATGTCGTCTGGCTAAATACTCTACTTGCTCTTTAGTAAATTCACTTAGGCGGATAGGTAGCCCTATATTCAATGGCGAGTGGTTGATATCTTGCCAGACATAGACATCCGTGGAGTAAACCACCACTAGCCTCAGCTTCTGCAAGTTGATGTCTTGTCGTGCTGCTTCATACCAAGAGCGTAAGCAAGCAAACAACTCCTGAGCAATTTGAGGATGTTCAAAAAAGCTGTCAATCTCATTCAATACAAAAACCACTGGGCTTTCGCTCTGCTTGAGTAAATAAGATTGCAAGTATAAAGTGCAACTCAATTTAGAACCTATGTCATCATTCCAGCTATCATCTAGCTTCGGATCAATGCCTAATTCTGTTGCAATTCGCCAGCAAAGAGAACGCAAAAGTTTATTTAAGTCTGTCAGACAGCTGGCATCGATTTGGTTACAATTCAAGTTCACCGTGCGATAACCTTGCATCTGTGCAAAAGCTAATAACCGCAGCACCAGAGAGCTTTTACCCATCTCTCTTGGCGCTCGAATCCAGATTAGAGAACCTGGTTGAGTGACTTCTCGATAAACTAGTTCTTCAATGGGGGGGCGATCGACATAAAAGGGCGAATCTAGAGGCACCGGGCCATCTGGATACGACCAAAGATTTTCAAATTGCTCGCGGTCTTGGGTAATAAATGATTCTAAGTATAAAGACTGCGATAAATTTACTTCTTCTGTATCTAGACTCAGTGAGGAACTTTTAGAGTTTTCAGTATTATTCGGTTCGCTTAGGATTGTATAGTCTTCACTGCGTAATTCTAGGTTAAAGGCACTAAAGCACAATTTTAGGGTTTTTTGGTCTACGCCTCTATTCAACGACCATAGTCGGCTGAGAGTTTTAGTAGAAACATTCATCCGAACCCGTAGATCTTGTAGAGTAAAGCGATCGCCCTTATTTTGTGCCTTTTCCACAGCTAAAATCGCCGCTTGCAATCGCTGTAACCCAGTAGGAGTTAGCACAAGTCCCCGCTTTCGCGTGCCCTTAAGTTGTTTCATATCGCTAATTATTGATCTACTTCTTTGTTAACTACCTTCAGTGTGTCTTTATTGTTCCATGTTTTCAAACGCTTACTCAACTGTTATTTGAATGTTATTTTTTACTGATTTGATAGTAGCAAAGATTACCATAATTTTTACTGAGGCTGCCAACTAAGTGGGTGCAAATAAACATAACTATTAATTATATTTACAGTAATTTGCGATCGCCTATAAGTACTCGTTACCTACTTAAATTTTCACTTCATCTGAAAAAAACAATGGCAAAATATTCCTTACCTACTAAGGAAAAATCAAAACTCAAAGCCTCTTAATTTTAGAAAAGACTTTTCTTAATTCGAGTAAAAATTTAACTATTATACAAAAATTGTGAGTAGCAATTTTTATAATTACATGTACGGTTAACTCGTAGGTTAATCACTGGTACATTTGTAACAAGTGTCCTTTGCTACTTTATAATAACAAATAATAACCTTGATATAAATAAGTTTTTTTATGCTCAACTTGCTAGGATATTATCTAAATTTATTTAACTAACTTATTTGGGATGAATCTAGATTTTGGAGTGCAGATCCATCCAACAAAATTCAGAAAAATCAATACCAGATTTTACTTCCTAGCTGCTTCCGTAATCAGGTATCTTTTACCTAAATTTTAGTTATAAATAGAACGGGTGTCGAGGCACAGCATTGCTGTACCTCGACACGCACAATGTATTTTATCGCACTAAAAAGCTCTAAATGTAGCAGTTTTTACACAAGATTTAGCGTTTAAGTTGCTTAGAGACATCTTTCCCAGCTTGTGCTGCATTATCTTGTACATCACGAGCAGTTTTCTGGGCACCCTCTACATATCCTGAGCCAAATTGTTTAAAGGCTTCTGCTGACTCTTCTCCAATTTTCTGAAGTCGTTTACCAGGAGAGCCTTCTGTTTCACGAGCTTCTTTATTCCACTCCCCTGTTGTTTTCGGTCTTCGAGAATCATCTTGTTGTACCTGTTGACGAACTCTGTCACTTAAGTCTTGATTACTGTACCCAGAAGCCATATTTGTCGTTAGTACCAGAAAACCAACTAAGACAACAGCTAAAAAACGTTTTACCTGAAGTCCTTTAAGCAAGGAACTGATATGATTAGTTGCTTGAGAAATCAAATTTGTCATGGGAATGAAGTTGCTTTTTTCAGTACAGATAAAGACTAACTATAAAAAAATAATTATCCTTCTAACAAAAGACATATCTCATTTGTGAAAAATTAAAGCTTTTTAAATCCTGGGGAAGATGTGATTTGATTGCAAATCACAAGATTTAGAAACGGGATTTATTTAAGAAGTCGGGGTTCTCGTTGTTCACAAATGATTAAGCAGCGCCATATGTTCAAGAAAAGAACAATAATTTATAAGAAAAATCCCGAACTCAGGAGCGGAGCCGGAGACGCTCCACCAAGGCGTCAGAATGAGCGTATGAATTCTGTACGAGTGGGTGACGAATATTGGTTAAAAGCGAGTGGGATGCTGGGCGAAAAAAATTAAAATATTCTCGCCTTAAAACTCTATAGCTTTATGGGTAGAGTATTCACCAATTCTGAATTCTGAATTGTGAATTCTGAATTCTGTATTCTGACTCCTGTTTTATGATTTTGAAAATAAACGAAATCTTGGGTTTTTCCTTAGCTTCGACTTCTCTTTCTATTCCTGGAAAATACTCTTCAAGCTTGCTACACCCAGAATCTACCACAAAAGAAAGTCTGATGGCAGCGCACTAAGGTAGCAATGGGTGAAATTGGCAACAATACTTTGGAAATAGGCTGATTTTACTAGCGTAACCACATTTCCATAACTCATGCTTGAGATTTCTTACCATACCAAATGTAGCACTCAATACAATTTTAGTGTTACATTTGCCCTTAAATACAATATATAGTCTAAAAAAACATGTGTCTTTAGATATAGAAATTATCTATCTTCAGATCTAGATATTTCATGTCTAATTTCTTCTGGAAAACGCATAATTCCTGAAGAATTACTAATAGCAATCAAAAGCCACACTAGTTTTAGGCTATCTACACATTAGTTAACGTTTTGCTCAACACGATAACTGCTTAAGGTGGAAAGCCAAAGGATGAAATACTGGGTCGGTAAATTAGCAATCTTTTTAGTTTTACTGTGGAACTTGTTACTAGTGATGGATTACGCAGAAGCTAATCAACTTGAAAATATTGATGTGCAGTCATTGAATGCGCTCCCAGTAATTGAAAATTTAGCGAGTGCTGACAATAATTTTAGCAGCAGTAGAAAAGAATATTTTCACCGATTTAGTGAAATAGTCAAAAGGTCAGATAAACTAGAGGGACTCTTCACACTTTATTGCGGTGATGACTGCGGTAAAATTTACTTAGAAATTAAACCAGAGCAGTTAAATAAAAACTATTTAGCCACAGTAACATTAGAATCTGGCGTTGGCGAAAGTGGAATTTATAGCGGGTTACCACTTGCTGATTTTCTGTTTTATTTTCGACGAATCAACAACAAATTGCATTTTGTTGTGCGGAATGTAAAATTCCGCACAGAAAGTATTTCAGAACAGCGATCGCTTGCTCGTTCATTTAGCGATTCAGTTCTTTATTCACTCGACATAGATGGTATTCATCCCTTTAGTAAAAATATTTTGATTGACTTGGATGACTTGTTAATGCAGGACTTTCCCGGATTAACTACCTTATTAAAATACTCTTTACAGGCTGATTATCATTTGGACCGAACCAAGTCTTATTTTGGTGATGTTAACAGCTTCCCCGAAAATATAGAGATTGATTCTATTTACGGCTTTTCCTCATTAGAAGGAGCAAATTTAGTCACCGTACCCGATAGCAGGGCACTAAGTCTCAAGGTACATTACAGTTTTTCCCAGCTAAGAGAAAACAACGGTTATATTCCCAGACTCGCCGATGACAGAGTGGGATATTTTATTACTGCCTTGCAAAATTTTTCTCACAATAACCTTGAAGAAGAATTTGTCCGTTACATTAATCGTTGGCATTTAGAACCATCTAATCCTAACGCTTCTTTATCTCCACCCAAAAAAGCAATTGTATTTTGGATTGAAAATGCTGTGCCATTAGAGTATCGGGATGCAATTCGTGAAGGTGTTTTAATGTGGAACAAAGCATTTGAAAAAGCCGGATTTCAAAATGCCATTGAAGTACAACAAATGCCAGATGATGCTGATTGGCAACCAGGAGATGTGCGCTACAACACTATTCGCTGGTTTAATTCTCTGGATGGAGGTTTTGCCAAAGGACCGACTCGCGTCAACCCATTCACCGGAGAAATATTGGATGCAGATATTATGGTGGATGCCAATATGGTGCGCTCAATTCGTCAAACATATCACACCTATGTGGAATCGAACAACAAGGAATTTGGGAATAAAAACATTACTTTAGGCTCGGAATGCAAAGATAGGGAGTGGGGAAAGAAGGTGATGGGTGGCGGTTTACAGTTGGATGGTAGTAACTCTCAAGGGTTGAGTTCACAAAAGAATTCTGATGTTTGCTATAGTAAGGGGTTTGTAAATCAGGCAAGTATGGGGGCGCTGGCGTTGTCAATTTTGCAAAACGCGACACCAAATAGTGAAACCATGCAAGAATATGTGCATCAATATTTGCGTTCTCTCATTGCTCATGAAGTCGGTCATACTCTTGGTTTGCGGCATAATTTTCACGGCAGCACTATGTTAGCACCCGAAGAGTTAAATAACACTGAAATTACTCACACTAAAGGTTTAGTGGGTTCGGTGATGGACTATCTACCCGTGAATGTAGCACCACCGGGAGTACAGCAAGGTGACTATTTTGCAGAGATTATTGGCCCTTACGACGAATGGGCAATTGAGTATGGTTATAAAATAAATCCATCGGCAAAAATTGAGCCAATGATTCCAGAAATGGAAAAAAGTTTTTTGGAAAAGATTGCCTTGGCATCACCTCAACCAGAATTATCTTACGCAACAGATGAAGATATTTCAGACATAAATCCCTTAGCAAATGTTTGGGATATGAGTAATGATGTGCTAGTTTATTCCCAGTGGCAAATGGATAATGCCCGCGTCATGTGGCAGCGCCTTGAAAAAGGTTATTTATCACCAGGAGAAAGTTATAGTAACCTGCGTGTTTTATTCCATAGAGTACTTCTATATTATTTTAGTAATGCTAAATTGTTCTCTCAATATATTGGCGGGCAATCGTTTCGGCGTCTTCATGTTGGTGATGATACTTCCTGGGCATTTGTACCAGTTTCACTATTAAAACAACGTCAAGCATTGACTAAATTACAAGAATATGTATTTAGTGAAAATGCTTTTAATTTTTCACCGCAATTATTGAATCAGTTAGCACCATCGCGTTGGCAACATTGGGGTAGTTTTGTACCTAATTATCGCCTTGATTATCCGATTCACGATCGCATTTTGAATTTCCAAAGCGCTATACTGCGATCGCTATTAGATGGCGATCGCTTAAATCGTTTACAAGATATAGAATTAAAAACCCAGCCTGGGGAAGCACTCACCATTCCAGAATTGTTGGACACCCTACAAACAAGCATCTGGACAGAAGTTTTAACCCCTGGAGAATTCCAGCCGATTTCTAGCATCCGGCGTTCATTGCAACAAGAATATCTGAATATTTTGCTAGGGATGATGTTGCATACTACTGATGCCCCTGAAGATGGTCGGACACTGGCGTGGTATGAATTGCGACAACTGCAAAAAGCCATAGATGTCAGACTCAAACAACTCAGTGAAAACATCGATATTTACACCTTAGCCCACCTACAAGTTTCTAGCGATCGCATTACTAAAGCATTAAATGCACAGTTAGTCATTAGTCATTAGTCGTTAGTCATTAGTCATTGGTTATTTCTCCCCCTGCCTCCCCTGCCTCCCCTGCCCCCCTGCCTCCCCTGCCCCCCTGCCCCCCTGCTCCCCTGCCTCCCCTGCCCCCCTGCCTCCCCTGCCTCCCCTGCCCCCCTGCTCCCCTGCCTCCCCTGCCTCCCCTGCCTCCCCTGCCCCCCCCTGCCCCCCTGCCCCCTCATCTTCCCCATCCCCAGTTACCCAAGATATCGCTGCAACAAACCAATGACAACCTCTGGTACTTCTAAATGAGGTAAGACTCCGGCATCGGCGATCGCGTAAAATTTTTGAATCGCATTTGTATTTAAATTTGCCAATCGTCGTCCTAGTTTGATGTTAGTAAATTGTGCTTTTTCTCCCCAAAACATTACCGTGGGAATTGTTAATTGTTGAAGATATAAACTTAAATCAAAATAAAGGTCACCCCGTAAAAATGCCAACGCGGCAAACTTGGCATTAGGTTGCTGTGCAGAAGTTAAATAAGCTTCTACCATTTCTTGGGATACTCGTTGTGATTTGGCAAAGAGAAAACTTTCTAAAAAATTTCGGACTGCAATTTCATTTTCAGCACCAAGAATATAAATAAAATCGTTTAGCAGAGGTGTATTAATTACCGAAAGCGGAAGTCTGCGTCCGGCACCCTGTCCAAAGTCATCAAATCCAGAGGGACACACCAAAAATAATCTTTGGAATAAATTCGGTTGGGTAATGGCTAGGCGGATAGCAAAAGCCGCTGTGAGGGACGAGGCTACTACTGTCACGGGCTGATGGCAGGTTTGGATGATAAAATCGGCGATCGCACCCAGATAATCCCTAATTTGGTAATCTCTGACTGGATGAGCTGATTCTCCCCAACCGATTAAATCAGGCGCTAAAATTTGGTAATTTGAGGCAAAAGCCGGGTAAACTTTAGACCATTCATAGGCAGATGCGCCACCACCAAAGTTATGCAGAAACACAAGTGGGCGTAAATTTTCAATGTCAGAAATTGCCCAAGGTGCATTCGTTTGGGTATAGTAAACCATTGCCCCCAAGGATGTATGGATTACTTTATGTCCAAAGCCAGGAGGTTGAAACTTAAGCATAAAATTAAAAAATTTAGTTTAATTGAATCGTTCATAATTCCTAATTCATAACTTCTAAATCATCCTGGCTTTTGGTTACTATCTGGTGTAACTTGAACAAGTTGATAAACGTTATCACCACTAATATTATAAATTGCCCCAAAACCTATTACAAAACGACCTTCACGGGGAGTTAGCTGGAAAATCCGAAAATCAGACAAGCCGCGTAAAACTTCTATAATTTGACCAAATCGACCTTGAAATTGTTCAACAATTTGATTCCACTTGTCTGTTTCGCGCTCTATCAAAGTTGCCGTACAATCAAAACTCAAACGGCTGCGACCAAAAATTTGGTTACTCTTGGCTTCATCCTCAATAAACAAAACACTAACATGAGGATTGGCATAGAGATTTGTGGTATGAGTTGCAAGACCACTGACATAAATGTAGATATTTTTGGCATCATCCATCACAAAGGGAGCATAACTAGCATTAGGTATTCCCTCTGCGCTAACAGTACTAATGATTATACTTTCAAATTGCTCCGGAAACTTTTCGTACTCAGCTTGAATGTTTTCCATTTGACTCATAATTAAATTAGGGTTTAATAAATAACAAATTAATTTTGTTTGTATTTTAACGTGCTTGAGCGATGTTTAGGACGCGCTAAGCCTATGGGTGGAATACCAAATATTTGGCTTAATTGTAGGTAGTGCCAAAGTTTTGAGCGTAAAAACCTTAGAGGTTGTTTGAAAAGTGATTGACTGTGATTTTAATTGCGTTGTTACCCCCCTTAGTCCCCCCTTATAAAGGGGGGAAACAACGAAATCTGGTTCCCTCCCCTTTATAAGGGGAGGGTTAGGGAGGGGTAAAAAAATATTTGACACATCAATCATGACTTTTCAAACATCCTCTTAAAGAGATGTTATACCAATTCTCTATTCTATGAAGATGCGCCTAATTATTCTCGGACATAGCGAATTATGTTTCAAAAACCTCCGCGTACCTTTGCGTTAACCTCCGCGTACCTTTGCGTTGAAAAAAAAGCTCAGATTTGGCGCAGCTTCCCAAAGAAACGGTATTAGCAAAGTTCTTCATCAAACCCTCGTTTTTTGTTCAAAGTCCAAATTCAACCCAATCAGCAAGTCATAAGGGCACAGCACTGCTGTGCCCCTACAATCCGGTTTCTTTACCTAAAAATGGATTCACAAAACCCACATCAAAAAGACGATTCGCAATCCAAAATCCAAAATCTAAAATCGTATCACCTTGGAACCGGCACTTGATTAATTACCGACGCAATTACCGCGTCAATTTGTAAACCATCCAGCATGGCTTCTGGTTTCAAAATCAGTCGATGACGTAGCAGCGGCGATGCAACTGCTTTGACATCATCTGGTGTCACAAAATCCCTTCCTGTTAACCACGCTAAGGCTTGAGATGTCTGCAACCAAGCACCAGCGGCGCGGGGCGATGCACCCAAAGTTAAATCGGGATATTGACGCGATGTTCTCACCAAGGCTAACAAATAATCAACGATCGCCTCTGATACTTTAACTTCTTTGACTGCTTGTCGTGCTTGCAAAATGTCGGCTACTGTGGCTACAGGTTTCAAACGATTAATATCCAAGCGCCTTGCTGCAAACCCCGCCTGACGATTGAGCAACATTTGCTTTTCAGCGGCTTGGTCAGGATAATCTACCACCAGTTTAAACAAAAATCTGTCTAACTGCGCTTCTGGTAAAGGATAAGTTCCCTCAAATTCTAAGGAATTTTGGGTTGCAATCACCCAAAATAAATCCGGCAACGGTAAACTTTCACCATCTAACGTTACCTGCATCTCTTCCATCGCTTCTAACAGCGCCGCTTGTGTTTTGGGGGGAGTACGGTTAATTTCATCTGCTAGCAAGACTTCGGTAAATATTGGCCCTTTTTTTAAAGTGAAATTGCGGCTATTCAAGTCAAAAATGTTTGTACCAGTAATATCTGACGGTAAGACATCTGGTGTTAGTTGAATTCGGCGAAATTCCCCTTGAATTAACTGTGCTAATACTTTTACTAAAAGAGTTTTACCAGTACCCGGTACTCCTTCTAAAATTATGTGTCCACCAGCTAGCAGCGCTACTAAAAGTTGTTGGATGAGGCTAGATTGTCCGACAATTACTTGGTTAATACTCTGACCAAGGCGAATTAAAATAGGATGGGTTTCGCTCATAATATTATTAATTTGTCATTTGTCATTTGTCATTTGTCATTTGTAGGAATTATGAATTAACCAGAAAGAATAAAGGCGTCAGTCGTCTTGATTCAGTTGGGTAGTGGAGTCCGAGTGGCAGAACAATAAATGGTGAAGCATCACACAAAAATTTTCAATTTTGTGGTCAACAACAAAGTAGTAAGTCCCAATCCCCCACTATATTAATTCTGAATTCTGAATTCTGAATTCTGAATTCTTCTTCAATCTAATGGTTCGCCATTTTCCCAACCAGCTTAACAGCTCTTGTTCACTCATGGGTTGTTTGTGCGATCGCAGCTTTAAAACTGCATCTAGTTCTGCGGCACTTGCACCTGTTTTTTCTACCCAGACATTCAGCAAGGCTTGGTGTTCTAGGGGTATTTGCCCTAATCCTAAGGCTTTTTGCAGTTGCAATTGTTCTTGTTTACCCACCATTTCCATCACAAAATCGGTGGTATCAGCTTTTTGCAAGACTCCGGCTAAAGCTTGGATGTATGCCTCGCTGTTGTCTGCAACTGGTGTATCTAAAGCTACTGGTTTGCCAAAACGGCGATTCTGCGCCCAAATCAGCGCCAATAGTAGGATACCTACTTGGATAAATATTGGAAATAAAGGAGTTTTAGCAAAAAAACTAGATAAATTTCCTTCCCTTTCTTTCTCCCTGACATCCGCATCTTTATAGCCGTGGATGTATTCATCGACAAGTATTATGTTACCGTTTTTCTTGACTAAATCAGCTAAATACCGAAAATTACTTAAATTATCTTGGTAGGCGTTGGCGGCTAAATAAGGAGTGGTAGAAAAAATTACGTTGCCTTGCTTATATTTTTCTTGCCAGACAATAGCACCAAAGCGATCGCCTAAATCAATTTGCTTTTGGTTAATTTTTTTATTTCGTCTGCGCGTGTCAATTTTAATATCGCCTTGGGGAGATTTTTGCAGAGTGCTAAAGTTTGCCTCTGTAACTCGCCCCCGAACACCTAAAATTACCAAAGTATTTCCTTTTTCTACCCATTCACGTTCTTGACTATCAAGGTTTGTATTTCTGGGATAGCTGCTGATTTGTAAAAAGGTAACCCGGCTGTTGTCTGGCTGAATTTCCCTAAAAGGCTTTTGCCAGCGCTTGATAGAAATCCCTTGCTCTTGCATGAAGGCGTACCAGGCACCATAGCCATTAGGGGCACGATTATAAGTAGAGCCACTATTAACTTTACTATTATTAGGAGCAGCAATCAAACTCAGCAAAACGATCGCTGCAATTGCGATCGCTCCCATCCAAGCAAGGCGATTTGAACGTTTCATTTTCTAGTTTCACAATCGTCAATTCGTTTTATAACCGATATTCAGTATGATAAGTACTAATGTTTACTTATTTTTCAATGTAGCAATTTAGGAGAGTAGGGAGTGGAGAATCGGTAAAGTCAAAAAGATAATTAACTTTATTAAACTTCACCTTACAGCTATTTTCAGGTAAAAAGACCACAAGGTAGGGGCACAGCAATGCTGTACCGTTACAACAAATGTGGTTCAAATAGATGAAAACTGCTGTAAGTTGACACCAATGACAGCAGTACTACCCTACCTTCGCGGAGCTTCTCGCATTTATGCAACGCCGTTTTTTTCATTGGAAGTCCCTAAACTAACTTTTGTGACATGAAAAGCAGCTTTTGTGACATGAAAAGCAGCTTTTGTGACATGAAAAGCAGCTTTTGTGACATGAAAAGCAGCTTTTGCGACATGAAAAGCAGCTTTTGCGATATGAAAAGCAGCTTTTGCGATTACTAAATCAAGTTTTTCTGGACAATTTAGGCGATTTTACCTGCATTTATCCTGTAAACTGATGCCAATGCTCTTAAATTTGTGTTTGCATAATTTCACATTTGACTAAAGCCCCTACTGACGTAAAAAACCCCACCCCTGAGAGAGGGTAGGGTTAGTTATATTACTAAGGCTATTTAATTTGATATGATATCACTCAAATTAGAGAAACGATCGCCCCAATAGAATAATCAACCCAACACAATCAAGTTTTCATCCAATTTGCGATCGATATGCAAAACTGCGATCGCCCTTGTACAAACCGATTAAGCTGGACATTGGCAAGGTTCGGTTTTATTTTCTGTGCGCCTGGTATTTTGCTAAATTAGAACCTATATAGATAGTTAGGCGTTGCTGAATTTGGTCATGAATTATGTTTGTCTACATTTTGTCATTTAATGCCAAATCCTTGTAAAGACGTAGCATTGCTACGTCTCTACATAGCCGTAAATTGTAAATTCATATCTTGATTCAGCAACGCCGATAGTTAACTAGTCCGCGACTATTCTATTTTTTTTGCCGAATCCCCGTGCGATTCGTTGTGAGTGAATCCCGGTATCCAGCCCGCAAATAAACTCACCAACTCGCAAGAGTTGAACTCTCAACTAGATGTAGGTGAAAGTCCTACCCGCCAGGTTCAGG